>Ga0209119_1000097_pt1 | contig 86455 bp, 91 predicted proteins | sample COG_03_FD_184747 | JGI IMG/M metagenome (GOLD analysis project Ga0209119, IMG submission 184747) | Pelagic Microbial community sample from North Sea - COGITO 998_met_03 (SPAdes) (version 2) | ecosystem: Environmental > Aquatic > Marine > Neritic zone/Coastal water | place: Helgoland, sampling...
TAGAGGAAGACCAATATCAAAGGGGTCTAAGACACGGGATCCAAAAAACTTTTTTCCGAAATGGAAACCTAAAGCAAGCCACTATGTATACCAACGGATTAAAAAATGGCAGAAGTATAGAATATTACAGCTGTGGAGCTAAAAAAACGAATGCAAGCTATACCGAAGGGTTGCTAGGGGGCACTCTAGAAGAGTGGGATAGTTCTGGTATTTTAAAGTCTAGAAGAACGTACTTCAAAGGAAAGCTAATTGCTGCAAAAGCTGCTACTTATTAAAGTATTCTTTGGCAGCTTTTTCCAAATCCTTGTACCACTGCTCTCCAAATTTTCGCTCTAAAGCATGTTGTGCAAATTGATAGACCTTAATGTCATCTGCCGCACCTTTGTTACAAGCATCTGCACATATACTCCAGCGATGGTAGTTTAATGCATAGTACTCGCTGTACTTGTCTATTCTTATAGGATATAGATGACAGCTAAGAGGTTTAGGGAAACCAAAATCATTTTTCTTATTCGCTATTTCTATTGCACAATTGAGTATCCCATCTTTGCGTACCACAAAGACACACTCCTTGTTCTCTTTACATGTAGTCACATCCATTTGGTCGAAAGGGTCTTTTTCCGCAAAACCTTCCTCCTTCAAAAGGGCTAATCCGGTTTCATCCATTTCGGTCTTGATGGTCTCTAGGTTTTGACTAATTATGTCAATTTCTTCTTTTTCCAAGGGGGCACCAGCATCTCCTTCTATGCAGCATACACCTTTGCAGGCTAATACGTTACATGCAAAAGATTTTTCTATTACGTCCTCAGATATTAAGCAGTTATCTACTTTTATCATTTCTTGCTTTCTAAATATGCTTTATATCCTATCTCTTCTAATATTTCTGCTTTCTGCAGTACAGAGGCTTCCATAGCACTGGTAAATTTAAGAACCCTTGTCTGTACCTCTGCATCGTGAGCACCGAGCATTTTGGCGGCCAATATTCCCGCGTTTTTAGCTCCATTTATAGCCATGGTAGCTACGGGTATTCCAGGAGGCATCTGCACTATAGAGTATAGCGAATCTATGCCACTCATATTGCTAGATTTCACGGGCACCCCTATAACGGGTAGTGGAGTAAGTGACGCTACCATTCCTGGCAAATGTGCAGCTCCTCCCGCTCCAGCGATAATGCTTTTATAGCCTTTGGTATGAGCGGTTTTAGCATATTCATACATTCTATCTGCCGTGCGGTGAGCAGATACTACGGTGAGGTCAAAAGTGACGTTCATCTCTTCTAGTACTTTAGCTGCTTCGGCCATTACAGGTAGGTCTGAGTCAGACCCCATTATGATTAGTATATCTGGCATAGGGCAAATTTATGTGCTTTTTATCGATAGCATACTTTTTACCTTCTCCATCTTCTCCACTACAGCCTCTCGCGTATCTGCTAATACGGTAAAGTGACCTAGTTTTCTATCAGGGGAGGTAGTGGTTTTGCCATACATGTGGATGTATACTCCTTCTATTTGTAGTACTTCATTTAAGTTAGCAAGGTCATAGGCTCCATTCACCTCTTGTGGTCCTACTATGTTACAAGTAGCCGCTGGTTTTATTAATGCGGTGCTTCCAAGAGGTTGGCCTAGAAGTATGCGAATAAGCTGCTCGTATTGAGATGTATAGCAAGATTCTATAGTATGGTGTCCGCTGTTGTGTGGTCGTGGTGCTATTTCATTTACAAAAATTCCCCCACTGGCTTCTACGAAAAGTTCTACTGCGAATAGTCCAGGACTGTTAAACCCCTTCACTGCTTTTAGAGCCAAAGCTTCGCATTTGTCGTTTATTTCTAGGCTAAGACTGCTTGGAGCTATTAGGTAATCCATCAAGTTTGAACGCGGATTGAATACCATTTCACACGGCGGGTAAGTAATAGAGGAGCCATCTTGTGCCACTGCTACTATTACCGAAACTTCAATGGCGTCTTGTGCTAGCTTCTCTAGTACGTAGCCGTGTTCTGAAGTTAGACTTGAGTTATCAGCCGCCACAAGGCTGCTAAAACTTTGCTTAGTAAGCAACTGAACTCCCTTACCGTCGTAACCGCCTTTTCGGTGTTTTAGCACAAATCTATCCTCAGTCCAATTGCTTACTTCTTCTTCTAAAGTATCTTTAGTAGCGAGGGTAAAACGTAGCGTAGCGACGTCGCGATCTGCATAATATTGTTTTTGCAAACCCTTATCTTGTATGATAGAGAGTACCGATGGTTTTGGATAAACGGGTTTCCCTTCTCTTTCTAGCTGCTCTAGGGCTTCTACATTAACGTGCTCTATCTCATACGTTAGTACATCTGCATTTTTGGCAAGACTATTTATTTTTATGGGATCCTGAAGTGAGCCAACTACTTGATTACTGCATACTAAGCTAGCCGGACAACCTTCTGATGTTTCTAAGAAAGTGAAATTTATATTGAGAGGAGATCCCGCTTCAAAAAGCATTTTGCCCAATTGGCCGCCACCTAATACTCCTATTGTTTTATTCATCTGTAATCTCTTGAGGTTGCAAATGTTAATATTTAATTGGACTACCTTTAATATGTGCTTAAATTTGTTCGAATTAAATTATTGAAAATATAACCTTACGCCATATTCTTAGTATGAAAAAAACATTTACAACACTACTAATCACATTTCTCTCAATTACATCCTATGCCCAATGTTTGATAGAACCTTGGAGTTTGCAAGTGAGAACAGATAAAAGTGAACTCATAGTAGAAGCTAAAGTTATAAGTCAGGAAGGTGCTTGGGATCAAAACCATGGGAATATATACACCATAAACACCTTGGAAGTTTACAAAATATTTAAAGGACAGTATAATAGTGAAACAATCCAATTGGTTACTGAGGGTGGCTTAGTGGGTCTAGAAAAGGAAGTTGTAACACCATCGTTAGAGTTAGAATTAGGCGAGGTGGGAGTTTTTATGATAAAAAGGGGTATTGTGAAATTTAATAGAACGGGACTTTTCTATCAGCCTACAGCTTCTGTGCAGTCCTTTGTGAAATATGACTTAAATGCAGTGAAGGCTTTTGATATATCTCAAACTTATCCAAGTATTAAGTTTGGGTTATATCCAAATATAGAGTCTTGCACAGGGAATTCGTTTCACGTAGTAAAAGAATTTGACGCCGAGGCTAACAATAGAAAAATAAAAGCATTGGCTCCTCCCACTATTACCTCCTTTTCAGCTACTGCTATTAATGCAGGTGCGTCTGTTGAATTGACTATTAGTGGATCTAACTTTGGCTTTGGCAGGGGTAGCGGTGGTGTTGGGTTCAAAGACGCAAATTTTGGAGACGGGAGATACTACTATAGCCCAACGGGTTGGAGCTATAACCAATGGAGCAATAGCCAAATAAAGGTAATAGTACCATCACGAGCAGGAACGGGCACTATCCAAGTTATTAATAACAACGGAGAATCTGGCGAGTCAACTACTGATCTCACTGTAGATTGGTCTCATCTTAATCTTGCCTACCCAATATCTTCTTCAGACACACCGTTCTTTGAGCTACAGCATATAGATGATAATTCAAATGGAGGATATACGTGGCAAATGACAAGTGAGTTTGCTGGAGATAGCGGTGCAGTAGGAGCATTTATACGCTCCCTCAATGAGTGGAAATGTGAAACTGAGATGAATTGGGACATTGGAACTGACGCTACTATTGATACTGCTGAGGCTGACGATGTGAATATTGTAGAGTTTACCACTTTTGGAGATAGCAGATTAGCGGTATGTAGAAGTTACTATACCGGTTGTTTTATAAGTGGAGGTAGTGATATGAGGTGGTACGTGAGAGAGTTAGATATTTCTTTTGACAGAACGTATAGTTGGTACTATGGCACGGCTTCTCCTAGTAGTTCTCAGTATGATTTTGAAAGTGTAGCTACGCACGAATTAGGACATGGACATCAACTCGGCCATGTGCGAGACAATGCTAAGGTGATGCACTATAGCATCTCTAATGGACAAAGAAAACCAGAGCTAGCCACTACTGACATAGCTTGCGGCATCTATGTGAAGACCAAAGGGATAACAACGTCCATTTGTAATCAAGGTAAAATGACCGTTGGTGTTTGTCCTGCGAATCCACCTATTGCAGATTTTTTTGTAGACGAGAATAATCCTTGCCTATCTACTGCTATTACCGTAACAGATGCTTCCGTAGGACAAGAGGTTTCTTATTCTTGGGATTTTGGTAGTGAAGCTACACCCGCTACAGCTGCTACAAAAGGCCCACATGCTGTAACTTATGGAGACACTACCACCGCTACCATTAGACTAATAGCCACCAATGCTAATGGTATAGACACCATAGAAATGGAGATTACCGTGAAAGGTAACCCCGCAGCTAGGTTTTCCGAATCCATTGACGGAACTAAGATTACTTTTACTAATGAGTCTGAGAATGGCACCTCGTATCTATGGACTTTTGGAGATGGTGGCACTAGTACAGAAGAAAACCCAGCACACAATTATGCAGACAGAGGTGATTATGTGACTAGCTTACAAGTAACCAATAAATGTGGGGACTCTACCCTTTCAAAGGATTTTATGTTAAGATTTAATGTGGGCATAGAAGATTTACCAAACAGCTTTACTATCTATCCCAATCCAGTGCAGAATGGCAAAGCAATCACTATAGAAGGAGGTAAAGTAAGGGGGTATAGTTTACATACTTTAGATGGCCGATTGATCAATGAAGGGGCTATTGTAAACAATGTATTCGTAGTAGATGTTGTACAACCAGCGATATATATACTCACGTTATCTAAAGATGGCGAAAGTGTAAATTATCGTATTCAAGTAACGGAATAAGAGAATAATGGCAAGAGTAGTAGTAGGTTTATCAGGTGGAGTAGATTCTTCAGTAGCCGCATATTTATTACAGCAGGAAGGGCACGAGGTTATCGGAGTCTTTATGAAAAACTGGCACGATACAGATGTGACAATCAGCGAAGAGTGTCCGTGGGAAGAAGACAGCAAAGACGCTCTCTTAGTGGCGGATAAGCTAGGCATTCCATTTCATACCATAGATTTTAGTGAGGAATACTACGAGCGTATAGTTAGCTACATGTTTCGGGAATATGAAAGCGGCCGTACACCAAATCCCGATGTATTGTGTAATAGGGAAATCAAGTTTGATTCTTTTTTAAAACATGCTATAAAACTAGGTGCAGACTATGTAGCTACAGGTCATTATTGCAGAAAACGAGAAACTGAAAGTGGATTTGAACTACTAGCGGGCAAAGACGGAAACAAAGATCAGAGCTACTTCCTTTGCCAGATCAGTCAGGATCAATTAGCTAAAGCACTTTTCCCAATTGGTGAATTGGAGAAACCCGAAGTAAGAAGAATAGCAAAAGAGCAGGATTTAGTAACGGCAGATAAGCGAGATAGTCAGGGACTTTGCTTTATAGGAAAGGTGAAACTTCCAGATTTTCTAAAGCAACAGCTTAAAGAAAAGAAAGGGAACGTTGTGGAGGTTAGGAGAGATTGGTCAGGTTTCGAAAATAAGCTTGGAACAACAGAGGAGCATAGCTTCTCAGAGACGGACGGTAAGGTGATAGGAGAGCATATTGGAGCACATTTTTACACAATTGGTCAGCGAAAAGGACTAAGCATTGGTGGCTATGTAAATCCGCTTTTCATTATTCAGACCAATACAGAAACCAATACGGTATATGTGGGAGAGGGTGAAGATCACCAAGGACTAAGTAGACCGGGACTTCTCATTCAGGAAGAAGATATTCATTGGGTTAAAGATGCAGATAAAATGGAAGTGGGAGCGAGTAAGCCTGTCGAGGCTCGGATACGCTACAGGCAGCCACTCTTTGGTGCTACTCTGATTAAACTAGAAAGTGGGCTAGAAATCAAATTTGACTCAACTCAAAAAGCAGTTGCCAAAGGCCAATTTGCTGCGTGGTACGCCGGTGATGTACTGGTGGGTAGTGGGGTGATTAATTAAAAAAAGGGACTGGAATTTTTGAAAAAATTCAAAAATAAAAGGATTTGGCCTCCGTTTCGTCACGAACTTCCAACGTTCTTCTTACTAAAGTTAATTAGCAAGCGTCATTACCGACAAGTCTGGAATTTAAGGCCTGTTCTTATACGCATTGGTACAGCCGGAAAAGTAATCGGTGTAAATTTTTCAAATTGACCAGTCCCCTTACTTCAAAGGAACGACTTATATCTCAAAATAGTTTCATAAACTTGCGTCATAATCAGACCATATTGATAAGTATCCTTATGCCAGTAAAAAATGCTGGAACATATTTAAAACCTTGCCTAGATTCTATCTTAGCACAAAGCTATTCCGAATGGGAGTTAGTAGCGGTGAATGATGGCAGTACAGACGGTTCTGAAACTGTACTAGAGGAATATGCTCACGAGCATGATAATATAAAGGTGGTCAATAGCGATGGAGTAGGAATAGTAACAGCTCTTCAAAAGGCGTATGAGTTGTCTAATGGCGGCATGATACACAGAATGGACGCAGACGACTTGATGCCCGCAAACAAGCTAGAACTGATGGCAGAGGCGATTACGGAAGGTTCTGTGGTGACAGGAAAGGTGAGCTACTTCTGCGATGAGCGAGAAGTAGGTGAAGGTTTTCTGAAATATACAGACTGGCTCAATGGTTTAATGGAAGAAGGTGATTTTTGGCGAGATGTGTATCGTGAGTGTCCTGTACCTTCGTCAGCATGGATGATGCATCGTGCAGATTTTGAACAAATTGGGGGTTTTAATTCGGATCTAATGCCTGAGGACTACGATTTGGCTTTTAGAATATTGAAACACAAACTCAAGGTTATTCGTCTAAACGAAGTGGTACATCACTGGCGAGACAGTGAGACTAGAGTTTCGAGGAACGAAGAGCAGTACTTTCCAATTGCGTATTCGCCCCTCAAGGTGCATTATTTTTTAGAACTTCATAGAGATAGCACTAAAACACTAGTTCTGTGGGGAGCAGGCAAAAAGGGAAAGTTAGTTGCTAAAGAGCTTTTGGAAAGGAAGATAGTTTTCACTTGGATTACCAACAACGAAAAGAAGATAGGAAAAGACATCTACGGTGTAGTATTAAGGTCAGATAATGAGCAAGACTTTTCTGGTGTTCAAATCATAGTGTCACTCTCCTCCCCTGAAGAGAAAGTAAAAGTGCAAACCCTATTGAAGCACGAAAGGCTAGTGAATAATCAGGATTACTATTGGTTTTTTTAAAGGAATTATATTTAGTAAACTTTGAAATTTGCAAGTTGATCTTTGGAAATTATTTATTCTAATCTACCTCCTCGTAGTCAACGTATTCACCACCTTTAGAATGGTCAATAGTTGATTTTTTGTTCGGTTGCGGAGGCGAAGTTCTGTCGCTTTGAGGTGGATTCCCGTCTTGCTTTACAGCATCGGCTACTTTGAATACCCTCTTGAATACCCAATACGCTATTAATCCAATCAGAAGATACTTAAACATTATCTACTTAGATACATTGATTTCTGATTATACAGTTCTCTGAATACAGGATCTTTAGTATCTTTTACAAAGAGAATTTCTTCGCCTGTAGACTTCATCTCCGGTCCCAACTCCTTGTTTACATTTGGAAACTTGTTGAAGGAGAATACCGGTTTTTTAATGGCGTATCCTTCATGCAAAGGCTTGATATCGAAATCTTTAAGCTTCATGTCCCCAAGCATTACTTTAGTCGCTATATTGACATAAGGTACTTTATGTGCTTTACAGATGAAGGGCACAGTTCTACTAGCACGTGGATTAGCTTCTATCACATATACTTCCTCTTCTTTTACTGCAAATTGTATATTGAGCAAACCTCGCACGTCCATAGCTCTCGCTATTTTTTTGGTGTACTCCTCCATTTTATTTATTACGTTTTCTGATAGACTGAACGGAGGAAGTACAGCGGATGAATCTCCAGAGTGGATACCTGCTGGCTCTATGTGCTCCATCATGCCCACTATCAACACATCTTCACCGTCACAAATACTGTCACTTTCTGTTTCTTCAGCTCTATCTAGGAAATGGTCTATCAACACTTTGTTGCCAGGTAAATCTCCTAACAAATCGATTACTGCCTTTTGTAAATCTTCGTCATTGATTACTATCTTCATACCTTGACCACCAAGTACATAGCTAGGTCTTACTAGTACAGGATATCCTACTTTATGAGCTACCTCTATAGCTTCATAAGCATTTTCGGCTACACCAAATTTAGGATACGGTATTCCCAATTCTTTTAGAAGCGTAGAGAAGGATCCTCTGTCCTCAGCTAAGTCCATGTTTTCAAACGACGTACCAATTATTTTGATACCGTGATCTCTCATACGCTCACTTAGTTTCAGAGCCGTTTGCCCTCCGAGTTGAACGATTACACCTTCTGGTTTTTCCAATTGGATGATGTCCCATAAGTGTTCCCAGAATACAGGTTCGAAGTATAATTTATCTGCAGTATTAAAGTCTGTACTTACGGTTTCGGGATTACAATTAATCATAATTGCTTCATATCCCAACTCCTGTGCAGCCTTAATGCCGTGCACGCAGCTGTAGTCAAATTCGATGCCCTGGCCAATTCTGTTTGGTCCAGATCCTATTACTATAACTTTCTTTTTATCAGAGGGTTGACTCTCGTTTTCTCCATCAAAGGTTGAATAGAAATAATTAGTAGGCGACGTGAACTCTGCAGAGCAAGTATCTACCATTTTATATACTCTATGGATGCCAAGTGAGGTACGTTTATCATATACGTCCATGTCTGTTACTCCACCTCCTAGAAGGTGAGCTATCTGTGCGTCTGCAAATCCTTTTTCTTTAGCAAGACGGAGAATAACCGGATCTATATTGTCGATGGTAAACTTCTTTATCTCCTTGTCCATTTTTACGAGTTCGTAAATTTGCTCAAGGAACCATCTGTCAATTTTAGTTATTTTCTGGATGGAAGTAATAGGCACTCCTAGTGCCATTGCATCTCGTATATGAAATACTCTATCCCAACTTGGGTTTTCTAAACTGTGAATTATTTGTTCTAAGTTTTTAAGTTCGTATCCGTCAGAACCAAGCCCTAAACGATTGATTTCTAGCGATTGACAAGCTTTTTGAAGTGCTTCTTGGAAACTTCTTCCTATACTCATTACTTCACCTACAGATTTCATCTGTAGTCCGAGTGTAGTATCTGCCCCTTTGAATTTTTTGAAATCCCAACGCGGTATTTTTACAATGGTGTAATCTATGCTTGGCTCAAAGAATGCTGACGTGGTTTTAGTAACAGGATTTTTAAGTTCATCTAGATAATAACCTAAGGCAAGCTTAGCGGCTATGTTAGCAATAGGATAACCCGTAGCTTTGGAAGCTAATGCTGAACTACGTGATACTCTGGGGTTTATCTCTATAGCAATGATGTTTTCATTTTCAGGATTTACAGAAAACTGAACGTTACATCCGCCAGCAAAAGTTCCTAAATTTCGCATCATATCAAAGGCTATATCTCGCATCTCTTGAAAACAAGTATCGCTCAATGTCATAGCTGGAGCTACGGTGATACTCTCGCCCGTATGTATCCCCATAGGGTCAAAGTTTTCTATGGTACAAATTACGGCAATGTTGTTATTGGCGTCTCTAAGCAGTTCTAGCTCGTATTCTTTCCAACCTATTACGGCTTGTTCTACTAAAACTTCGTGAGTAGGAGAGGCTTCCAAACCGCGTTTTACCGCCTCATCAAATTCTTCTTTCTTATGAACGAAACCACCTCCGTATCCACCCATGGTGAATGAAGGACGTATTACTAGAGGAAAACCTATATGCTGTGCGGCCTCTTTAGCTTCTAGGTAAGAGTTAGCGACCTTTGAAGTGGCTATAGGAATACCTAATTCTATCATAAACGATCTGAACAGGTCTCTATTCTCTGTCTTTTCTATGGCCGCAATGTCTACACCTATTATTTTAACATTATACTGTTCCCACAGACCCATCTCTTCTGCTTCAATAGCTAGGTTAAGAGCAGTTTGTCCACCCATCGTAGGCAATACGTGAGTTAACCCTGGCTGTTCTTTTAGTATTTGCTCTATACTATCCATGTTCATTGGGAGCAGATAGATATTCTCTGCCATGCTTGGATCCGTCATTATGGTAGCAGGATTAGAGTTGATCAGAGAGACTTCTATCCCTTCTTCTCTAAGGCTTTGAGCGGCTTGACTACCAGAGTAGTCAAATTCGCAGGCTTGTCCGATGATAATTGGTCCGCTACCGATGATGAGGACGTGCTTTATGCTGCTATCTTTAGGCATTTTAGTTTAAAATTGGGCAAAGTTATTTGATAATAACGAGCCAACAAGTGTTGTGGAAAAGGTGGGAAAAGGGAATTAAATCAACTCCTCTTCCTCGAAGTAATTTATTATATGATGGCGTAGGTACATCTCTTGTTCCAGCATATCTTGGTTGGGTAGTTTTTCTACTAGTTCCCATATTGGCCAGTCCTTGTCATCCTTGCCCACTAATTTATAGTGCCCAGATGTACTGAGTATGCGGCAGGTGGCTATATGCATCAGTTGTACTTTTTCCTCTTTTTTGAACTTTTCTTGGTGCATACCCAATTCACGCATCCCTACTACGTAGAGAATAGCACTAAGGTCTGGGGTCTTTCCAAATCGTTTTTCAAACAACTCTCTGATTTTGAACCATTTGTCTTTTATAGTTTGTTCTTTTGTATCGCTCATATTAATTGTTGGGTTAAATTTGTCTTATGCCAACGCTATTGCAAAGATTACTCTCTGAAGCTAAAAATCGCGGTGTTTTCTTAAAAGTTAATATCGAGCAGGGAGAAATCATCCAAAAGAAAACCTTGTCGAAGCTTTTAGACAAAGCTCAAGATACTGCTTTTGGTAAGCAACATAAATTCAATGAAATTATAGAAAGCGACACCTTACTGTCAGACTATCAGGAGTGTGCACGTATGGGGGATTATCTTAATATGCTCCCCTGGTGGACCCGCGGACGTATGGGAGAAGATAATGTAACCTGGCCTGACCCTATAAAAAACTATGCTGTGAGTTCTGGTACTTCAGACGGCAGCAGTAAGTTTATTCCGGTGAGTGACCAAATGCTCAAGCATATTAGAAGAGCAAGTCTGCGTCAGGTACTAAGTATTATACAAACGGATGTGCCAAAGGATCATATAGCCAAAAAATGGCTAATGATAGGTGGGAGCACAGAGCTGGAGTATAATGGGGTGTATTATTCTGGTGATCTAAGTGGAATTACCACAGGGAATGTTCCCATTCTTTTTCAAAGACTATCTAAGCCAGGTATCCTCATTAGGAACGAGAAAAACTGGACGGAAAAAATAGAGAAGATAACGGATGAAGCAAAGGATTGGGATGTAGGTATGGTAGCGGGTGTTCCTGCGTGGATTAAGCTTCTGATGGAGAGCATTATAGAACGGTATGGGCTTGACAATATTCATGATATATGGCCACATTTTGAAGCGTATATACACGGAGGCGTAGCCCTTAGTCCGTATAAAAAATCTCTTGACAGCTTGATGGGCAGACCTATCAAATATTTTGAGACATATTTGGCCTCTGAAGGGTTCATTGCTTATCAGGCAAGAGTAGACAATGAAGGAGGCATGAGATTACTTATTCGAAATGGCATCTATTATGAGTTTGTTCCCTTTACTTCTGATAATTTTACAGAAAGTGGCGAGTTGAAGCCAGGAGCTTCGGTAGTAACACTCTCAGAGGTTACTTTGAAAGACGAATACGCTCTACTAATCTCTACTTGCAGTGGTGCTTGGCGATATCTCATAGGCGATACTATCAAATTTACAAATTTAGATAGATGTGAAATAAAAATTACGGGACGTACAAAGCACTTCCTTTCGCTCTGTGGAGAGCATCTTTCAGTAGACAATATGAACAAAGCGTTTGAGCTAGTTTCCAATGAGTATGACGTCACTATGGATGAGTTTACTGTATGCGGTGTGCCGTATCAGGGGTTCTTTGCCCACGAGTGGTTTATCTCTTGTGATGACGAAAGGCTCTATGGCAAAGAGAAAGAGATACGCGATAAGTTAGATATGACTCTCAAAGTGCTAAATGATGACTATCGAGTAGAGCGTTCTGCTGCTCTAAAAAATGTGATAGTAAATCTACTGCCAAGCAGTAAGTTTTACGATTGGCTACGTTTAAATGGTAAAGAAGGTGCTCAAGGAAAATTCCCTAGAGTGCTTAAAAACGAAGTGCTAGAAAGCTGGCGTAATCATTTGAATAACAAATAATAATGTGGATCTATCTCTATTTTGCTTTAGCTATAACGGTAGCTTATCTTGTAGGCAAAAACTCTAATAAAACAGGTTACGGCTTTTGGCGTAGCTTCATTTTTATACTAGTACTCTTTGCTGTGGTATTAGCCTTTTTGTCGAAGCAATTGGGTGTACGACAAATCTCACTTTTCGTAAAGAGTAGTATATTCAAGAAAAAAAATGACAGAGCAAGAGTTAGCCTTATCGATTTTTAGAAAGAAGTATGAAGAATGGAGTGACGGTCAGGAAAGAAACCAAGACGGTTATAGCTACGAGAAGTCATATCATGAAATGATTCAAGATGTTGCTAATGAGGTATTTAAAGCCTCGTTAGGGGCTGTTCCTAAAAGTGTTAATCAAAAAAAAACTCCAGACATTATTTGGCAAAGTAGAGATAAGGAAGACTCATCCGCTTTGTAGCTTGCCAAATAGTATTGGGATGAGTTGCTATACTCAGGAATTGGTTTGTCAAGTAGGACAGGAATATACCTTCTCTCATGGGGAAAAAGTTTTCGACCAATTCACAAAATCAGAAGTGCATGCCAAACAAATTGAACGGGTCAGCCATTATTGGGGTCAGAAGTTGATAGAAGAAGATTGTAATAGAATAAAAAAAGAAGAGCTTGCTGAGTACAGCCCAGAGGACGCAGATGAGTTGTATTATGTAAGCGTAGATGGCTCCATGTACTTTACTAGAGAAGAGGGCTGGAAAGAGATAAAATTAGGTCGTATATTTAAGGCAAGCAACCTTTTGAGAGTAAGCCCTTCAAGACGAGAAGTGAAGAGTTCTCAGTACGTTACTCATTTAGGTGGAGTCAAAGACTTCATTCCCAAGATGGACTATCATATAGAGAATTTGAAAAATAAAGTATTCATTGCTGATGGAGCAATATGGATATGGAACTGGATAGAAGACACTTATCCCGAGTGTGTTCAGATAGTAGATTATTATCATGCCAGGGAACACCTATGCGAATTTGCGAATGAGGTGTTTAAGAGCGATGATAACAAGAGAATACAATGGATAGAGAATGTCAAGCAGGTGTTGATAGAACAAGGAGTAGACCCCATTATTGAAGACCTTCTTTCAATGGAAGTATCCGATACATATATAGCATCAAAGGACAAACTTCTTGGCTACCTTCAACCCAATAAGAAAAGAATGCAGTACCATAAATTTATAGAAGATGGTTTAGATATAGGCTCGGGGGCAATGGAAGCGGCTCATCGAAATGTGCTCCAACATCGAGTAAAACGATCTGGACAGCGATGGACCATAAATGGAATACAGCAGATCACCACATTAAGAGCATCCCTGATGAGCACCAACAATGGACAGAGATTACACGCTCTAATACAGAAAAAAGCAGCTTAAAGTGGAATTTGTCGTACACCCAAGCAATTTAATGGAGGGTAGAGTTGTCTGCCTCTCTGTACACCAAAGCTAAATCATCGGCACTCGAGGGGAGAAGGTGCTTAAGATAGGTTTTGTGTAAATCTCGTTGTTAATGCGAGTGTTCACGACGGTGAATCTATTGAAGAGGATTTTCTTATCCATTGTTTATGATAAGTAGTTTGTCAGTCTGAGTTTTTTTAGACCAACGGGAGAAAAATGTATCGAAGACTAAGCAAACTCATACCTAGAAAATTCAGCTTCTACTTCAGCGAGTATAGCATAAATCTCTTTTTCGTCCATGGTAGTTACTAGTCTTGTACGGTATTCTTTGAAGTGTGATACTCCTTTGAAATAGTTGCTATAGTGCCTACGCATCTCTACTATTCCTAGTACATCGCCTTTCCACCTCATACTGAAATCAAAGTGTTTTTTACAGACCTCCACTCGTTGAGCTATAGAAGGTGGATCTAACATTTCGCCAGTCGCTAGGTAGTGTTTTATTTCATTAAATATCCAAGGATACCCGATAGATGCTCTACCTATCATTATACCATCTACATTATATCGTTCTTTATACAGTTTAGCCTTTTGAGGACTATCTATATCTCCATTGCCAAAAATAGGAATTTTAATGCGGGGATTTTCTTTGATTTTTCCTATCAAAGACCAATCTGCTTCTCCCTTATACATTTGCTTTCGAGTACGACCGTGTATGCTAAGTGCCTTTATGCCGACATCTTGTAGTCTTTCTGCTACGTCTTCTATGTACTTGGTTTTGTCATCCCAGCCCAGTCTTGTTTTTACGGTGACAGGTAGTGAAGTGCTTTTTACTATCTCAGAGGTCATCGCTACCATTTTGGGTATGTCCTGAAGTATGCCAGCTCCAGCCCCTTTGCAAGCTACTTTTTTCACAGGACAGCCGTAGTTAATGTCTATAAGATCCGGATTAGCGGATGCCGTGATTTCTGTAGCCTCTTTCATAGATTCTATGTCGTATCCAAATATTTGGATACCGATAGGTCTTTCATACTCGAATATGTCGAGTTTTTGAGTGCTTTTAGCAGCATCTCTGATAAGACCTTCACTAGAGATAAACTCTGTGTACATTACGTCTGCTCCGTTTTCCTTGCACACTGCACGAAAAGGAGGATCACTTACATCCTCCATGGGAGCGAGAAGTAGTGGAAAGTCGCCAAGTTCTATGTTACCTATTTTTACCATATTTGCCCAAAATAAAAGGAATGGACCATTTAGAAGACTTCAAAGATACGGAAACCATGAATTCTAGGCCCGGTAGAGTACATGCTTTATTTCATTTGGTGCTAGGGATTATTTTCTTTTTTGGTGCAGCTGTCACTTTTGCTGGTTTGGCATCAGCTGTTTGTTCTTACTTGGCCTTTGGCGAGACAGTATCACTTAGCAAAGTTGCAGGACTAATAGATAGTCTGAAAAGCCATCCAATTATATTAAAACTGTTTGTTTTTATTAGTTCTTCACTTCCTCTCATTGCTGCTGCTTTGCTAGCGTGTATCTTTATTAAAGCTACTCCGAGCAATTATTTATCACTCAACTGGCCCAAAAACAGAGTTTGGTTTTTCTTATCTATCGTGTTTGTGATTCTATGTGTGCCGCTTTTAGGTGTAATGCTTGACATTAATAAACTCATCGAGTTTAGTCAATGGCCAAAATTTCATGATTGGTTATTGGCTCAAGAATCAACCAATAACGGTTTGTATGAAGCCATGATTGGCAAGAAAAATGCAGTCTCTTTTATTACCAGCATACTCTTTATGGCACTAATGCCTGCCATTGCAGAAGAAATATTCTTCAGAGGTTTTTTAATGAATGCTTTTAATGGATTGTTTAAAAATATGCATGTAGCTATTATTGTTACAGCAGTGATATTTAGCGTTATACACCTTCAATTTACTAAATTTATTCCAATGTTTTTTCTTGCTGTGGTGTTCGGTTATGCAGCCTATTGGAGTGGTTCTATCTGGACTTCTATCATAGCACACTTTCTGAACAACTCGCTAGCAGTAGCTCAGCTTTATTTCATCACAGATGGAGATTATACTAAAGCAATAGAAGAAGGAGCTAATGTGCCCATTGTGGTTAGTGGAATTCTTATAGTATTAGCTACTGCATTATTCGTCTACATTCAAAAAAACAGTGCCACCAAAACCGAAAATTTCTATGTCTAATCTAGTTTTACGAATCATATTTGGAGCTCTTTATGTACTCCTTATGGTAGGAGGCACCGTTATGGGAACACCGTTTTTTGGTGTTTTGATGGCACTTCTTATTTTTTTATCTATCAATGAGTTGGCCACTCTGGCCAAAAAAGAGTCTACTCAGCATCTTTGGATTAATCCAGCAGCATTTGCAGGTGTAGTGCTGTATCTTACTTTTTTAGGTTCTAGAGAGTTGTCTGTATCAGCGTATGGTATTATGCTTTTCATACAACTGTGTTGCCTATATCTCACCTACTCAGAGCTTCAAAGAAAACAAACACTAAATTTTATAAGCGGAACCCTTTATTTAGCGATTCCTCTTCTTGCTTTAGCCATTTGGTTTATGCAAAATGAAGAACATAACGTTGAGTACGTTCTTTTTTATCTGATTACAATTTGGGTGTATGATTCTATGGCATATGTAGTTGGTAAGGCAATTGGTAAAAGGCCAATTTTCCCACGCGTGTCACCTAAAAAAACTATTGAAGGAACAGTTGGGGGAGCTATAGTTACTGTGTTAGTAATGAGTCTTTTAAACATCTATTGGTTGCATCTTCCTGTGCAAGCATACTTTCTCGCACCTGCTGTAATTTTCTTTGCCATTTTCGGTGATTTTGTAGAGTCTTATATGAAAAGAAAAATAGGAGTAAAAGACAGTGGCAATATCTTACCCGGTCATGGAGGTGTTTTAGATAGAATTGATTCAATTTACCTCTCTGCGTTGCCTTATTTAGTCATATTGTTATTAGTGTGATGAAAAAAGACAAATATCAGGTAATTACCATACATAAGAATTGGTACATTTGCCGATAATATAACAGTAATAAAAACACTATCAAAATGACTTTAAAGTTCAAAGAGCCAGCTCCTATTGTCGATCATCTGAATCCTTTGGAATCGATGATGCAGAGATTTGATGAAGCTGCAACCATTCTAGGTTTAGACGAGTCTACTTATAATGCTCTTAAATCTCCTGAGAAGGCTGTAATAGTAAGCCTTCCTGTAACTATGGATGATGGTAAAGTACAGGTATTTCAAGGATACCGAGTAGTGCATTCATCTAAACTAGGTCCTAGTAAAGGAGGTATTCGCTACTCTATGGGTGTAAACCTGGATGAGGTGAAAGCCTTAGCCGCTTGGATGACATGGAAGTGTGCTGTAGTGGGTATACCCTACGGTGGTGCAAAAGGAGGTGTACAATGTGATCCTCGTACTATGTCTGATGGTGAGCTAGAAAGACTTACTAGATCATTTACGGGTGCTATGAGAGATGTATTTGGACCAGAGAAAGATATTCCAGCTCCGGATATGGGGACTAATCCACAGACAATGGCTTGGATTATGGATGAGTATTCTAAACTGAAAGGAGAAGCATCTCCTGCAGTAGTTACTGGTAAACCGCTTGTACTAGGTGGTTCTCTTGGGAGAATGGAAGCGACAGGACGCGGTGTTATGGTTTCGGCACGTAGTGCTATGGCCAAACTAAAAATGAAACCTTCTGAAGCTACTTGTGCTGTACAAGGTTTTGGAAACGTAGGAAGCATATCTGCCAAACTTATTGAGCAGCAAGGAGTTACTATAGTTGCTATTTCAGATATATCGGGAGCATATTATAATCCGGACGGCCTAGATATAGAAGAAGCTATTGAGTACGTGGTTAACCACAAGAGTTTGGACGGATTTAAAGGGGGTAAAATAATTACCAACGAAGAGTTGCTAGAGCTAGATGTAGATATTTTGGTGCCAGCGGCATTAGAAGATCAAATAACGGAGGAAAACGCAGCAAGAATTAGGGCGAAACTTATAGTAGAAGGAGCTAATGGACCTACAGCGTCTAATGCAGATGCTATACTAGAAGCGAATGGTGTTATGGTGGTCCCAGATATCTTGGCAAATGCCGGCGGTGTTTCTGTATCTTACTTTGAGTGGGTACAAAACAGACTAGGCTATTTCTGGACCGAAGAACGTGTAAATCGTCGTGCAGATAGAATCATGAAGCAGGCCTTTGATGCTGTTTACAAAGCTGCTAGAAAACATAACTGCAGCCTCAGAACCGCAGCATATATTGTTGCTATTGAGAAGGTAGCTAACACTTCTAAGCTGAGAGGTATTTTTTAGATACATAAGTATGAATATACACAAGGAAGGATACAAGATAATATTGATTTCGACTCTGCTTTTTGCGGGGGTGCTATATGGACTTTCCTCTTTAGGAGCTCCTAGTTGGTTGATGGCTCTTTTAGGTCTTCCTCTGTTAGTATTATATATCTTAATAGTTAGATTTTTTCGTAATCCTGCTCGTCATTCTGACCAAACAGAGAATGGCATAGTGAGCCCTTGTGATGGCAAAGTGGTGGTAATAGAGGAAGTTGAGGAGACAGAATATTTCAAGGATAAGAGAATTCAGATTTCTATCTTTATGTCGCCACTCAATGTGCATGTGAATAGAAACCCAGTTTCAGGGATTTTTAGCTATTTCAAATATCATCCAGGGAAGTATTTGGTAGCTTGGCATCCAAAGAGTAGCACAGAAAACGAACGCACCACGTCGGTGATTAAAACAGATACAGGAGTGGAAGTTCTTTTTAGACAAATAGCTGGTGCTGTGGCACGTAGAATTCGGTGGTATATTAAACCGGGAGACAAGGCTGGTAAGGGAGAAGAAATGGGCTTTATAAAATTTGGGTCTAGAGTAGACGTATATGTGCCTATTGGTACAGAAATAAAAGTAGAACTAGAGCAAAAGGTGTCTGCTGCAGATACATTACTTGCTGTATTAAAGTAATCTATGAGTATTCTCGAATACTTAGAGAAACACTTACCTAATCACAAAGCATCTAGTATTGTCCAGTATTTGGCAGAGGCTAAATGTGAGTTAAAAATTACTAAACCTCGGAAAACAAAGCGAGGAGATTTTCGTCAATCTGGCAATAATCTAAGCATATCTATAAATCACGACACCAATTCTTTTAGGTTCCTATTTACGTTAGTGCACGAAATAGCACATCTTAAGACTTTTTTGGACAACGGGAATAGAGTTAAACCTCACGGTATAGAGTGGAAGCAAAATTTTCAAGAGTTGTTTTATGAGCTAAAAATGGAAGAAGAGTTTGCTAAAGACCAAGGTCTTTTATTGGTAGTAATAAGTGAACTGAAAGCTCCAAAAGCGTGTAGTGGTGTAAATTTAGACGTAGAAAAAGCCTTTACCCCGTATGATGACGTATCAGGGATATATTTGGATGAATTACCCTTAGGAGAGACGTTCATTTTCAGAGGTCATCGATATCAGAAACTTGAAACTAGACGTACTCGAGTTATGTGTCTAAATCTTACGAACAAGAGGAAATACACTATTAATAAAGCAGCTTTAGTAGAGGCTAGTGAATAGACTTACATGCATAATTTGTGACGCTTACTTATTTTTACGTCTTCATTTATGTAATTAACTAAAATAAAAACAATGTTAAAACAATTTAAGAATTTCATTGCGACAGGGAATGTCATAGACCTTGCAGTTGCAGTAATTATGGCTGGAGCTTTAGGAGCCGTTATTAAAGGTTTCGTATCTAAAATTGCTATGCCTTTGATAGGTTTAGTTTTAGGAGGAGTAAGCTTTTCAGATAAATTTTGGACCCCTGGAACAGAGGTTTATAAGTCTGTAGCTGCAGCAAAAGAAGCAGGTGTAGCAGCAGTAGAGTATGGTGCTTGGGTAGACACTATCATTAGCTTACTAGTTGTAGGTTTCGTTATGTTCCTTATAGTTAAGGCATACAACAAAACTAAGAAGCCAGTTGAAGCAGCAGCTCCATCAGGACCTTCGGACAATGATCTTCTTACAGAGATTAGAGATGCTTTAAAGAAGTAATCTTAAGATAGTTATCAATAAAAAAGGGTTCTCTCCGATATGTCGGAGAGAACCCTTTTTTTATGTCTGAGGTTTTTTAAAATTAGAATTTTGGGAATTTACTTGGATCATACTCGTGCATCATCCGATACACTAGCTCGAAGAGTTGCTCCGCATTAGATTTAGAGAAGTAATCTCCATCAGTACCATAAGCGGGTCTGTGATCTTGAGAAGTCAGTGTTCTGGGAGCAGCATCTAGGTATTTATAACCTTCTTGCTCTTCTAGTACCTTTTGCATCATAAAACCTGTTGCACCTCCTTTTACATCCTCGTCTAAGAAGACTACTTTGTTGGTCTTCATTAAGGAATCCACTATGTTGTGGTTAATGTCAAAAGGTAAAAGAGACTGAACATCTATCAACTCTACAGAAATTCCTTTTTCTGCCAATAGTGCTATTCCCTCCTGTGCTATTCTAACACAGCTACCATAAGTGATTACCGTAACGTCTTCGCCGTAAAGCAGTGTTTCTGGCACTCCTACAGGCACCGTAAACTCAGACAGGTTGGCTGGTACTTTTTCTTTAAGTCTGTAGCCATTGAGACACTCTATAATTAATGCTGGCTCGTCTGATTTTAATATAGTATTATAAAAACCTGCCGCTCTGGTCATATCTCTAGGGACTAGTACGTTTATACCTCGTACGGCGTTAAGGATCATTCCCATTGGAGACCCGCTGTGCCATATTCCTTCTAGCCTGTGTCCTCGTGTTCTTATGATTAGAGGGTATTTCTGTCCACCTTTAGTTCTATACTGTACAGTTGCGATGTCGTCACTCATCATCTGTAGACCGTAGAGTAGATAATCTAAGTATTGTATCTCTGCTATGGGTCTAAGTCCTCGAAGTGAAGCCCCTATTGCTTGTCCTACTATAGTATTTTCCCGGATACCCATATCCATTACTCTGTGATCACCGTATTTTTCTTGAAGTCCTGCGAATCCTTGATTTACATCGCCAATTTTTCCTACGTCCTCTCCAAAAGCGATTACTTCTGGGTGCTTATTAAGTATGCTATCAAAGTTTTTGTTTAGAATCTCAAAACCGTTAAGTTCTTCTGCATCATCAGCATACTCGGGCTTGATGTTCTCAACTTTCAGAGCACTTTGAGGTGATTGACTATATAGGTGACTACTATATATATCTTGATACTTAGTTAGGTAGTCAGTATAATATTGCTGAAGCTCATTTGTGGCAGAGCTGCCAATGTTATTTCTAAGTACAGTATGAATCGTTTTGAGAATATCCTTTCTTCCAGGATCCATTGTGCTTTTCAGGCTAGACGCAGCGTCTGCATCTACATCATTCAGGAAAAGTACCGCTTCAGCTACTTCTGCTTTTATTTCTCCGGTGAACGCTGTCCAAGCTGCTTTTTTAGCCTCTTTTACTTCCGTTACCGTTTGCTTTTCTAGAGTTGCTATTTCATTTTCTGCAGCAATATTATTTTCTAGTATCCAAGAACGCATTTTAGTAACACAATCATGTTCTGTTTCCCACGCGAGTCTATCCTTTGACTTATATCTTTCGTGCGATCCAGAAGTAGAGTGGCCCTGAGGCTGGGTAAGTTCTTTTACGTGTACCACTACTGGAGTATGCTTCTTGCGGCACACTTCAGATGCTTTTTTGTATGCATTGATGAGGGAGGGGTAGTCCCATCCATTTACAGTAATGAGTTCTATTCCTATACCATATTTATCGGTTTTGAAACCTGAGAGTATAGCACTTAAATTTTGTTTAGTAGTCTGATGTTCAGCGTGTACAGATATTCCATACTCGTCATCCCATATGCTTACTAGCATGGGCACTTGCATGACACCAGCAGCATTTATACTTTCCCAGAAGTGACCCTCAGATGTGCTTGCGTTTCCAATGGTAGCCCAAGATATTTCATTTCCTTCTTTAGAAAATTTAGTTTCCTTGTGTAGATCTTTATTAGATTTATATACCTTAGAAGCAAAGGCAAGTCCTAGGGCTCTAGGCATTTGTCCTGCAGTGGGGGATATGTCAGAAGATATGTTGATGCGGTCTGTCTGTGGTAGCCAATTGCCATTGTCGTCTAGCATACGTGTACCAAAGTGACCATTCATACTTCTGCCAGCACTACTTGGTTCGTGCTCAGTACTTGGGTGTGCGTAGAGTTGAGCGAAGAACTTTTGTACGTCGCTAAGCCCTAGTGCAAACATGATTGTTTGGTCACGGTAATATCCTGCACGGAAATCGCCATTTTGCATATAGCGAGCCATAGCCACCTGTGCTACTTCCTTTCCGTCGCCAAATATTCCAAACTTTGCTTTGCCTGTGAGCACTTCTTTTCTCCCTGAGAGAGAGGTCTGTCTGCTCTTGTATGCGGTGATGTAATCAGAAATTACCTGATTCTTAAATTCAACCTTTGAGATAGGATTAGTTTTATTTGCTACAGATGATGCCATGTTTTGAGTGGTGCAAAGATAAGTCTTATCTTTTACTCGTAAAACAGCTAGTGTACTATCTTCTTAGTATAGAAATGTTCGCCCACCTTTAGGTTTAAAAGATAAACCCCTTTTGCGGTGTTGGATATGTCGATGGTAGTAATTCCATTGCTGCTGAACCCTTCAAAAACAATGTTTTTGCCTTGTAGGTCTGTTATTCTAATAGAACGGGGTTCCTCTTTAGCTGTTAGTTGAAAAACGCCATCTGCGGATGGATTTGGATATATAGCTACTACTTCTTTTTTTGCCTCAAATATGGATGCTGACCCGTCTCCTTGTATCACTAGTTGGTATCCTTCTGTAGTATCAGGAGTAGGTATCTTTAGAATTCCGGAAGAGGCAAAGGCTGTTGTGGCAATTTTTAAGTCATATAATCCAGCCTGATTTTTGGTAGGATTTCCCTTTACGTTTACACATCCAACGGCTTTCCAATTAAAAGTACAAGAGCTAGGATTGCATGTGTAATTAAAATTTGATGGCAGACCAATCACGTTGTCTACTCGCACTGAATCTATATTAGCTGTAATTGTTTGCCCTGCGAAAATTACAGTAGTGTCTTTAATGGCGAGTATTTGAAAACTAAAATCGTATGCTACATCTACATAGGCAGTATCAGGTTGCTCAGGATATACTCCAGGCTCCGTAATGGTGCCGTCTGGTGTACAGTTTTGTGCTACAGATAATATTGCCATAGACAGGAATAGAGGGAAAAAGAGTAATAATCGCTTCATAATGATAGGTTTAAATACATTTGTGAAAACGAATATATGCGAATACGAGTATTATCACAAGTACTATTAATGGTTTTGACACTAGCAGGAGAAGCACAAGAGGTCTATACATATTCTGGATTGGTAAAAAATGAGGTTGGCGAACCGCAAATAGGTGTTCAATTTATTGAGCCATTAGAAAATAAAACTATAGCTCTGAGTAATGATGATGGCGATTTTACATTCTCATCTTCATCAATAAAAGTGGTCGCTAGCCATATAGGTTATGAAGATGCGACCCTGTTGCATAGTGATGAATTTATTGCGGTAGTGCTAAAAAATAAATCTAGTTTGCTTTATACTGTAGTGGTATCTGAGAATAAGAGGGCCACTCTCTTAAAAAATACGACAGTAAGTATGGAGGTAATCCAGCCAAATCTAATTACTAATACTGCCCCTACCAATATGGAAGAAAGTATTGGGAGAATAAATGGAGTTCAAGTAGTAGATAATCAGCCAACAATACGCAGCGGTAGTGGGTGGAGCTATGGTGCAGGATCTAGAGTGCAGGTGCTTGTAGATGGCGTCCCGCTTTTAAGTGGCGATGCAGGGCAGCCTCTTTGGAATTTTGTACCTACAGAAGGAATAGAAGGTGTGGAAATAATAAAAGGTGCCAGTTCTGTCATATATGGAAGCTCTGCTCTCAATGGCGTTATCAATATAAAGACGAAGAAACCGTCTAATACCCCCTTTACACAAATTACTAGCTCAACCGGGTTTTACGACTTACCAAAAAGACAATCGCTTAGATATCAAGGAAATAAGAGGAATTCAGTTTCGAATATTACGGCTTATCACACAGGCATATATAAAGGCCTTGGCGTTACTCTAGGGCTAAACGCACTGAACGACCAGAGCTACAAAATGAGCGATTATGATAAACGAGTACGTGGGTCGCTCGGTCTCCGAAAAACAGTAAGTAAGCATAATCTGATTTATGGTCTTAACACTACCTACCAACAAGGAACTTCTGGCAGTTTTCTATTGTGGGAATCCTATGATTTAGGCTATACCGCATTAGACAGCAGCGGCACAGATAATAAGGTAAACCGTCTTAGTATAGACCCGTATGTGAAATGGAATATTGGGAAGTTTAGCCATTCACTAAACACGCGGTATCTTAGTGTGAATAATGATGTAGATAATGGAGATCCTACAATAGATCAATCTAATAGTTCGAATCTCGTATATGCAGAATATCAATCTCAATTCAGTTTACCTAAGAATGATTTTGACGCTATAGGCGGTTTGGTGGCCATTAATACCCTGACTAAATCACCATTATATAGTGGAACTCAGCAAGCAACAAACTATGCAGTCTATTTACAGTTAAATAAGCAGTGGAATAGGTTAACTGCTAGTGGAGGGGCTCGCTATGAGCAGTTTATTTTAAACGAGAGGAAGGAAGGAAAGCCTGTGTATCGTGCGGGACTAAATTTTGCTGCAGCCAAATATACCTTCCTTCGATTAAGCTATGGTCAAGGGTATAGGTTTCCAAGTATTGCAGAATCATTTATTAGCACCACCGTGGGTCCAGTGAGTATTTTCCCTAACGAGTCTTTAAATTCAGAGACAGGAGAGAATATAGAATTTGGCATAAAGCAAGGATTCAAAATAGGAAAAGTGCAGATGATGGCAGATTTAGCATTTTTTCAGATGAATTTTAATAATATGATGGAATTTACCTTTGGTCAGTGGGGCCCAACTACACGACCATTATATGGTGCGGGTTTCAAAACATTGAATACCGGCAAGACCAAGGTGGCCGGATTTGAGTTTAACCTGGGCTTTATTAAAAAGTCAGAAAATTTTGACGTTCAGGGGTTTGTGGGGTATACATTCGCAAAATCTGAAGCTTTAGAACCAAACAAAATTGTAGGCAGCGATATTAGCAATAATCAGTTATCGTATATCAATACGAGCTCAGACACAAGTAATTATGCATTAAAGTACAGACCAGTACACACGGCAAAAGCAGATATTATGATAACGTATAAAAAGTTAGTTGTGGGAGTAGGAGCTTCTTTTCAGTCGGAAGTGCAAAACGTAGACGCGGCATTTGTTACTTTCCCTATAAATCTTTTTGTACCTGGCGTACAAGAGTCACAAGACAAGGGACTTACGGCATATACTTTAATCAATGCTAGAATAGGATATGTATTTACAGATAGCTGGAAAACAAACCTAATTTTATCCAATATCACTAATGAAGAGTATGCTATTCGACCAGCAGATCTAGGAGCACCAAGAAGTGTAAGACTCCAAGTAACCTACACGTTAGACAAGTCAAAATAATGTGTGTACAGCTAGTGTGCAGTAAAAGTAGCTTTGCATAGTTAATGAGCATTGTTAAAAAATTAGCAGGCGACACAGCCATCTATGGAATACCCAGTATCGTGGGGCGTTCTATTAATTTCTTATTAATTTTCTTTTTTACAAAGTACTTTACACCCGCTTTTTTAGCACCACATGTAGAGTTTTACGCATATGCAGGTTTCTTCTTTGTGGTTCTACCGCACGGCATGGAAACGGCCTTCTTTAATTTTGCACGGAGTAAGGAAAAATACCAAGACGTATTTACCACCGCTATGACTTCGCTACTTATTGTGGTAGTTATTTTCTTAGCTCTAATGCTCAGCAACAAATCTACTATTGGTTCTTTTGTTGGCCATCCAGACCACCTTTCTTATGTCTTATGGTTTGCTCTTATAATGGCTGTAGATGTCTTAAAGTCGGTGCCATATGCTTTGTTACGATATCTTAATAAAGCGAAAAAGTTTGCGTCTGTGAAAAGCACGGGAATCATTATAAATGTAGCGTTGAACGTATTTTTTATAGTATATTATCCAGACATTACCGGTACTGATCCAGATATTGAGTTTGTATTTATTACGAACCTTGTTGCTAGTGCAGTCGAGTTACTCTTGGTTTCTAGTGATATTTTTAAAAATCTTGGGACAGCAAGCATTGAGCTATGGAAAAGAATGTTTAGGTACTCTTGGCCCCTTATTATTTTGGGTTTTGCCGGTATGATTAACGAGACCTTTGATAGACTAGCTTTGAGAAAGCTGCTGCCAGCAGAAACCGTTGACTATGAGATAGGTGTATATGGAACATTTTATAAGCTTAGTATGCTTATGACCATCTTTATTCAGGCATTTAGGTATGCAGCTGAGCCCTTGTTTTTCTCCGAAGCAGACAAAAAAGATGCGAAGAGTTCCTATGTTCAAATAATGAATTGGTTTGTGTTTGCTTGTGGTGGCATCTTTTTGGTTACATCCTTATTCAAAAAGGAAATTGCTGAGTTGCTAATAAGTAAACCAGAGTTCCATCAACATCCTGATGCATTATTTATTGTTCCCATACTTTTGATGGCTAATATGCTGCTTGGCATATTCTTCAACCTGAGTATTTGGTATAAACTCAATAACAAAACCGTACTTGGTGCTGCAATATCACTTGTGGGTGCTGTGGTAACTATAGTGTTACTCCTAGTATACGTTCCCGTCTATGGTTTTAAAGCTGCTGCCGTTACTACGCTGATAGCTTATTTCATAATGACGGTACTGAGTTATTTCCTAGGCCAAAAGTATTATCCGGTAAATTATAATGTAAAAGTGGTCCTTAGCTTAATAACAATTAGTGTTTTACTATACTTAGTCTCAGAATATGATGGATTAGCCAGTTGGTCTGCTTATTTTATTAATACCATATATATATCCATCTATGGATTAGTAGGCTATAGGCTCATGATAAGTACTAGAAAATCCTAAATTTGCCCAAAGTGATAGAGCTTTCCATTATAAATAAAAGCAATAACCCGTTGCCTAAATATCAGACCAAACAGTCTGCGGGTTTAGACCTTTGTGCATTTTTAGATGAAGAATTGATTCTAAAGCCAATGGATCGAAAGCTAATAGGGACGGGCTTATATATAGCTCTGCCAGAAGGTTTCGAAGCAATGATTCGTCCACGTAGCGGCATGGCCTTTAAGCATGGGATCACTGTAATCAATAGTCCAGGGACTATTGACGCAGATTATCGTGGGGAAATAAAAATAGCTTTAGTGAACCTTTCGCAAGAGAATTTTACAATAAAAAATGGTGACCGAGTTGCTCAAATGGTCGTTAATAAATATGAGCAAGTGAGTTTTAATTTGACAGATAGTCTAGAGGATACGGAACGCGGAGCGGGAGGCTATGGTCATACGGGAGTTTAAAGAAACAAGATTTAAGAAAACAGCATGAATATAATTATACCAATGGCAGGCATAGGAAGCAGATTGCGTCCTCACACACTTACGGTTCCAAAACCACTAGTGCCAGTAGCTGGCAAGCCTATAGTTCAACGCCTGGTGGAAGACATTGCTAAAGTAGTAAGTGAACCATTAGAAAACATAGCGTTCATAGTTGGGCCTAGTGAGCAATTTTTTGGTAAAGAAGTGCAAGAGCATCTTTTAGAAGTTGCGAAAAAACTTGGAGCAAAGGGGTCTATACACATCCAAAGTGAAGCGTTGGGTACGGCTCACGCTATCTACCAGGCGGAGCAAGTGCTTACGGGCAATGTAATAGTAGCTTTTGCCGACACTCTTTTTAGAGCAGATTTTAAATTAGACGCAAGTGTAGACGGCACTATTTGGGTAAAAGAAGTAGAAGATCCTAGAGCCTTCGGGGTAGTGCAGCTAGATGCTGACGGTATCATTGAAGATTTTGTAGAAAAACCTGAAAACCCACAATCGAACTTAGCGATCATCGGAATCTATTATTTTAAAGATGGAGACGCATTAAAGTCTGAGCTTAAACACCTGATAGACAACAATATAAAGGAAAAAGGCGAGTATCAGCTTACAAACGCTCTGGATAGCTTAAAAGATAAGGGTGCGAAATTCACCCCAGGTAAGGTAATAGAATGGTGGGATTGCGGTAATAAGAATGCTACTGTAAATACCAACCAGAGAGTATTAGCCAATTCTACTGAAAAACTGGTTTCTGACAGTGTGAAAAATATAAATTCTGAAATTATAGAGCCATGCTACATAGGAGAAAACGTTCAGCTAATAAATGCGAAAGTTGGTCCGTATGTTAGCATAGGGGATAATTCGATAATAGAGAATAGCGTTGTAGATAATACCATTATTCAAACAGAATCTCATATCCTTAATGCCAAAATAACGAACTCAATGATAGGTAATAAAGCATATTACGATGGCTCGGCAAATGAGGTAAGTATTGGGGATTATTCTACACAGAAAATTGGCTAGGATAGTTTACATAACACTCATAATAAGCAGTTTACTGTTTGTTGGTTGCAAGTCTACAAAGGTTGCTACTAGTAAATCAGTGCCCCTTGATTATCAGCAACAAAAGGACTTTGAGAAAGTGTTTTTTGAGGCAAATAAACAGAAGGTGCTCAATAATAAAGAGAAAGCATTAGAGTTATATATCAAATCTTTAACCTTGAATAAACAGAGCCATGCGGCAATGTTTCAAGTGGCTAACCTCAACTATCAGTTAGATAGATTTAACGAAGCTCTTTATTGGGCAGAACAAACAGTAAAGGCTTCTGAAACCTACAATCATTGGTACTACGGTCAGTTGGCACAGTTTTACAATAAATTTGGCAAGTACACTGAGAGTGCTCAACTGTTTTCTAGTATGATTGAGAATGAGCCAGATGTAAAAGAAAATTACTTTGAGGCAGCAAATCAATACTATAATGCTAAAGAATTTGAAAAAGCGATAGCAGTATTGAAAGGTATGCAAGAAACCTTTGGAGTAGAAATGCAATCTGCAAGCAGACTTGAATTTGTGTATTCTGCTATTGGTCAAGGTGATAAGGCCATAGAGGCTATGGAACAGTTAGTAGCCGAAGACCCAAGCGACGTAAGAAGTAGAGGGTTTTTGGCTGAAACGTATCTAAAAAACAATCAAAAGGAGAAATCGATAGAAACATTACAAGGTATTATAAAGTCAGATCCCGAGATAGGAAAAGCATACTTCGCTTTGTATTCTATATATGAGGAGGAGGATAATTACTCGCTGGCTTTTTATAATCTAAAAGAGTCGTTTAAGTACGATGATGTGAGTCTGCAGCAAAAAATGCAAGCCGCAAGTATCTATTTTTCCACCTTGGATAGAGATACTGTAAGAAAGAACCTCTTGTTTTCTTTAAGCAACATTTTATTGGAAAAGTACCCGTCTAATGTAGAATCACATATGCTTCGTTCTGATTTAGAAACTGCGGTTTCTAACTATAGCGAAGCTAGATCTAATGTGAAAAATGCACTTAAAATTGAACATAACGAGTATAAACTATGGAGTAGTTTGTTTAATCTAAATACGAGGTTAGATGATAACGACCAGCAGATTATAGACACGGAAGAGGCGTTAGAACTATTTCCTAATGTTGCAGAAATCTATGCGTCTAAAGGGTATGCCTTTATAAACTTAGGGGAGTTTGATAAGTCTATAGACATTGCAGATCAGGGACTTGAAATAGCCGTTACAAAAGGAGATAAAATTAACCTTTTACTTTGTCAAGCATCTGCATATTCTAAACTTAAAAAGTTTGACCTTGCCGAGAAGACATTTGAAACGGCACGGGCACTCAATCCGTATAATCCTGTAGTTTTAAATAACTATGCGTTCAGTTTAGCTGAACGTAAAGTGAATCTTGACAAGGCAGATACACTGATTAATCTGGCTTTGAAACTGGAGCCAAGAAGCCCATTTTACTTGGATACAAAGGCTTGGGTTTTGTATGGTAAGAAGGAATATGAACAGGCTTTAAAAATTTTGAATAAGTGTATGGCGATAGCACCAGAGAGTACGGAGTATTATAAACACGCAAAGGAAATTTTTGAGACGATGGGAAATCAAACTATGGCCAATGAAATGCAAAGTAAAATAGATAAACTGAATGAAAAAAAATAATCTTATAGTTCTGTTAATCATTGTTTTATCGTTTATTGGAGGATGCAAATCAAAAAGAAACAGTTCGACTGCAGAATCAATAAACGCTGTGAAAGTTCAACAATTTTGGGATGATCAATTTGATAGCGAATATTTAGAAGCAAGAGGAAAAGCATCTGTAACACTAGACGGTGGCCCAAAGAATGTTTCTATGCACCTAAAGATAAAAAAGGACAGCCTTATTTGGGGTAAGTTCAGCTTATTTGGTATTGGAGTGACAGTTTTGATAACACCAGACAGTTTTTTTATGGTAAACACTTTGGCTCAAACGTACTCGGCCTATGATAATAGCTATGTGAATCAGCTTTTAGGATTTAAAGTAACTATCTCGCAACTGCAAAACTTATTGATGGGTAATGCCGTTTTTCCCCTGACAAATTATAGATTGAGGTCAGCGGAGAACCAACTAGTAGGCAGTGATGGTATGGCAACTAACACTATTTCAATGAATGATGTATTTAGAACGCTAAGCTCATCTATAGAAACCGGAGATGCTTCGCAAAGAGCTGATATTCAGTATGAAAACTATGAACTGTTGGGAGCGAAGCGACTGCCCAAAAATGTGGTCATTGACGTAAAGAAAGGGGCTCAAAATCTGAACGTTGTTCTTAATTATCAGAACGTTAACACTAATGTAATAACTACTTTCCCATTCAAAGTACCGAATGGGTTCAATCGTAAATAGCTTAAGACTTATAACTGCTTCTTGCATACTATGCTTACCTGCTCTACTAAGTGCTGGTAAATTAGGGTCAGAAAAGAACAATTTGAGGCTGGAAAAAGATATCCATGTCATTCAATCTATCTTAAATGACAATAGGTTAAAAGCGAATGGATTAGAAGCAGAAATCACGTATCTTGAGTATCAAGTAGTTGCAGCCCAGAGGATTATTAAACTAGTAGATAGAGAGGAAACTATTGGGTCAAACGAAATCGTGAGGCTCTCGGATCAACTGAGAGTGCTAAAAGCAGAACGTACCATAAGTATAAATCAATATCAGTCTTTATTATTAGAAGAATATAAAAACAGGGACTATAGGGCGAAGCTTTATTTCTTGGCTTCGTCTAAAGATATTAAGCAACTTGTTAATAGGCTTACCCATCTTAATACACTTAAGGAGTTTAGAATAAAACAGTTAAAAGCTCTAAGTAACAAACAAAAAGAAGTTGAAGATAAACTGAATGTTTACAATGGCAGTAAGAAGCAGAAAGAGAGTATTGCGGATAAAAAAGTAAATGAAATAGTGCGATTGAACGAGCTGCTAAGAACGTTGCACCAAAAATATAAAGTCTTAGAATCAGAGAATCAGTCACTTTTTGTAGATTTACAAAGCAAAGAAGAGAGGTTAAACAAAGCCCTGAATGCCGTAAGAGTAAAACATGTAAAAAGCAAAAAGGGTAGTTCTGCTGGTGACATTTCATTTTCTTGGCCTGTGTCCAAAGGATTGCTAGTAGGAAAGTTTGGCGTAAGTAAACATGCCAAAGAACGTAAAGTCCAGGTACTAAATAATGGTTTGGATGTTTTGGTATCGAAAGATGAACCTGTGCATGCGGTACAATCGGGATTAGTTATGGCCATTTTAGAATTGCCAGGGCTAAACCATTCAGTAATTGTGAACCACGGCGGATATTACTCTGTATATTCTAATGTATCCGATGTCTTACCTAAGGTTGGGGATAAGCTGGAGAAAGGAAATCCTATTGCTAAGGTTGCCCAAAGTGATCAAGGTTTGTCTAAGCTACATTTTGAACTTTGGAAAGGAGTCGTGAAGCTAGATCCTGAGCAATATCTGCAAGGAACTCTAGACTAAGACATTTATTTATAAAGGCTTTCTTGTTTTAACTTCTAATTATAAGATATTAGCAGCAATGAAAATTGGGGTAATAGGTGCAGGTGTAATGGGCAGAGGAATAGCACAAGTAAGTGCAATGGCTGGCCACAAAGTCGTACTTTTTGATATTAATCATGATGTTTTAGAATCTGCTAAAACTGCTGTGACTAAAAACTTAAATAAAGCTATAGAGCTTGGCAAACTAACAGAGGATGGCAAAAACGCTACCGAAGGAAACCTGCAGTACAGTAACAGTATTGCCGATGTAAGGGTAGACCTAGTTATAGAAGCTATCGTAGAACGCTTAGATGTAAAAGCCAAAGTGCTGGCTGACTTAGCAGAGATCAATGGTAAGGATACCATATATGCATCTAACACGTCATCTATTCCGCTAACTCAGATAGCTGCTAACTTTGTATATCCAAAGCAAGTTGTTGGTATCCATTATTTTAACCCTGCTCATATTATGAAGCTGGTAGAGGTGATAAGTGCAGAGCAAACGGACCCAAAAGTAGTGGAAACAGCACTTGAGTATGTGAAAAGCGTAAATAAAACGTGTGTTGTAGCTAAAGATGCTCCTGGTTTTATAGTGAATAGGGTGGCGAGACACTTTTATGTAGAAGGACTAAAGGTACTAGAAGAGAATGTAGCGTCACATGAGACGATAGACGACTTGGTGCGGGCAAGTGGTTTTAAGATGGGCCCATTTCAACTAATGGACCTAATAGGTGTAGAGACTAATCTTTCGGTTACAGAGTCAATGTATCAGCTTTTCAACAACGATCAAAAATTTAGACCCAATAGAATACAACAAAAGAAAGTGCAAGCTGGTTATTATGGTAGAAAAACGGGTAAAGGGTTTTATAACTACGATAAATGAAAAAATTAGCTTTTGTAATATCTTGTATTATTCTGGTATTCAGTGAATCATGTAAGTCAGACGATCCATTCACTGGAGACTGTTTTATACCAGATGCTGGAGTGAGCATCACTATCAATATGGATTTACCTGAGTATTATAATTTAAGAAATCTCGGAGAAGTGGTCTCGTTTGACAACCAAGGGAATAAAGGTGTTTATCTCATCCATAATTATGATGACATCTTTTATGCCATTGAACGAACTTGTCCATACCAGTCGGATAATGCTTGTGCCCAGGTAGTTATAGATAAAGATGTTTTACAATATAAATGTGGACAGCAAGTGAATGATACTACATTCAACTCGTGCTGCGGGAGCACTTATGATCTAAACAGTAGCTTTTTGAGTGGACCCACCCGCTGCAATCTAAAGACATACCGTGTAGCTCAAAACGGGAACTCGTTGTATGTGAGTAATTAGTTGTGGTCTCGGCAAAACCATAAAAGACTGAGCTAAAGTACCATTCAGTTATAGGGTAACTAATTACACAAGATATAAGGCATTTATAGTATATACCTAATTCCCTAAAAAGGGAATTTCAATTCTCAAGGACTATTCTACTGATGAAAAATTTTTAAAACTTAATATGGTTAAATATATGAGTGCTCTTATAGGATATGCTAGAATAAGCAGTATGACTAAAGGAGCTATGTAACCGATTGAGTCGGGCCAGAATTCTGGTAACTGGGCTTTTTTATTTTTTAGAGAATTGTTTGCCTGAACCTTCTTATTATCCCAAGTTTTACTCTCTCCTTAGGTTGAATTCCTCGAGGCTCTGCCTCGTAAATTAGTATCTTGCGACTAGATGTCACAGGATAGTAAATATATGCATAAAAGTCACAACGTGACTGTTATGCTGTACCACGTAGTAAGCAGTGCAAAGTATAGGCGTGTAGTTTTTAGTGACCGAGTTGATGAAGTACTAGTATATACTTGCCATGAGATAGAGAATCCTACTTTTTGAGCTGCTGCTTCTACCTCTTGGGCGATAAAACCAGTACGCACTATGCTTGAGGATTCAAGATAATCTGCATCTGATAGCATACGTCTTTCTTTAATACTTAGGATATGCGGTAGTCATAAAACCTCTTGTCATTCTCTTTTCTAATTCGTTCTATAGATACTCTACCTCTATTATTTATTTGAATTACCATCTGACTTCTTTTTGATTTTCTAGTATCGTAGGAATAATGACTAATTTGAAATACCTTATCTATTTTATCTCTAGACAATGTGTTATTTCTCATACCAATTAATTGTGTTTCGATTTCAATAATTCCATCTGTTTCAATTGTTTTAGTTTTACGATTTTTTCTCACCCAAAGAGTAATAAGCAACACTACCAATAAAGCCATAGCTATGAAACTATAGAAAAGAAAAGTTTTATCTTTGTAATTGTACAGCTCAACATAATTTCTACTAAATACTTTATGATGCTTATAAATATTTATGCTGTCACTTATACCAAGATCATCAGTATAATGAAGCATTGAGTCAATAACCGTTAAATTCTTGATACCGTCAAAACATTCCATATTTTGGAGAATAGGGATTGCAAAAAATTCCCCTGTGGATTTATTAAAGATACTGTAACGGCATAATCCGGTGTTCTCTTTATACCTAAACAATATAAAATTGTTTAGGTCGTAGCGATAATCTCCATAAGGAAAAGTTAATTCTGATGTATTCGAACTTGTAAAGTTCGAAAGGTTCGTATATCTAAGACTCCCTAATTGAATTTCACCAAACGAAAAATCAGTATATTGGTCAAGAGGTTGACTCGTAGTGTTGTGGTTGTGCCCCAATAGAACCATCAGTTTATCTCCATTTTTCCAAGTATTAATGATTCCTGTTGCACTTTTAGGATAGGCTATTATTTTTTTTTCAAACCATCCTTTGGCATTGGGTTCAAAATAAATTAGTCCCGTGAAGCGATTAAACAATCCTCCGCCACCGTAACTGTAGACGATATCATTATGAGTAAATAAGAATCTACCAAAATTGGCTCCGTGAAATAGGCTATTAGAAAGATTTGAAACTTTCGTTTTTTTATCGATCGATATCTCAAATAAATGCAGTGTTCCGTCAGGATTATAAATTATAACTGAATCGTTTTTATAGATGATGTCTCTGAAAAAACCAGCACTGAAATTCAATACATTTTTATTGAGATTAAATAATTTAATCTGGCTATGTATTTCCGTTGTATCAATGATTCTTGAGTTAAACGATAACCCTTTGAAACTTATGAGAAGTATAATGAACAACTTAAAAACTCTATAAAAAGACATCTTCAAAGCTACGATTATTTGAGGAATAGGGAGATAAGTTATTTATGTGATATTAGGTGTTTTACCTAATTAACTAACGACATTAAATAAATTAAATCTTTTTTTGAATTCGGTTTTACAAGGACGTTAAATTACGGATTCAGAAATTACAACAACAACTTGACACGATCCAAAATGGGAAACACAAATAGTGAACAGTTAGAAGAGTTATTATATAGGGCTCACAGGTTAGACATATTTAAGGAGTTAAGTGATCGTGTGTCCAAACTACCCACCAAACCCACTAATATGTTAGAAAGGTATGAGACGTGTTTTCGTCAAATTGTTGAGGAGAGATCACTCCAATAACCTTTTTAAATATATAGATGAATACTAAAATTTATTATTGAAGAATAATTAAACTATTGACAAACAACTATGCAAAACAGCAACGAACAAATACCATCTGAAATTAGCAACGAGAAACTTATCCATACGATAAATAACTGGAACGATTATCTAGTTGTTTGTGTTCTAGCATCATACAAAGAATTATCCAAAAGAAAACTACAAACACCTGATTTATTGAGTGTACTGGTAGACATAAAATGGGAAAAGAGTTTGACTGAATTTTGTCAAGCTAACCAATTTTCTAAAATTGAAGATTTTTTGGCATCTTTTGCAGCATTTCAAGAGGGCAAAGATGTATCTCACAACTTTGAGTCACCTGACGAATTTGGGCTTTGCTGGGCATAGAAAAATGATCCTTTGTATTCCAACGATAGCTGGGATTCTTTTTCAAAAACAGTAAACCATAGGGTTACACTATCATTCTGAGCAAAGACTTTGAATAGGAAACCGATATTTTAAAAGGGGTACGGGGGGTGTGAGTTAGGTAAAGTACTTTGGATTTTTTGGCGTTTTATCTACGATACCCTATCTGCGACACACTGCTATTTTAGCTCCCATATGTGCCTTATTTGCACCCGGAAACGATGACCACTTTAATAGTTGCCAAGTCGTTATGGTAGTAATGTGGTCAAATCCTTGCGAACCGATACCTATAACGATACCCTAAAAAGTCAATACGTCTGTTATAAATATGTTAATGCCTTATATTGTGGTCTCGGCAAGAATCGAACTTGCATCTAAAGTTTAGGAAACTTCTATTCTATCCGTTGAACTACGAAACCTTTGAGAATATGCTAAGCTATAATACTGCCAGCACTTGTAGCATCACCAGGAGCTACAAATTTTAGCTTACCATCCGCGTCTTCAGCCATTAGTATCATACCACTACTTTCTATACCTTTTAGCTTACGCGGAGCAAGGTTTGCTAAGTAGGTAACTTGCTGGCCTACAATATCTTCTGGTTTGAAATGCTCGGCTATTCCACTCACGACAGTGCGTGTTTCATTTCCTATGTTTAGTGTTATGTTTAGTAGTCTATCGGCCTTCTTTACTTTTTCTGCTGCAGTAATAGTACCTACTCTGATATCTAATTTTGCAAAATCATCGTATACTATTTCTGACTTAATAGGAGCAATAGATGCCTCTACGGGTTCAGTGTTTTGCACTGTTTCAATTATTGGCTTCACTAGTTTTTCCATTTGCTTAGCTATGGTTTCGTCCTCTATTTTTTCAAATAATAAAGTAGGACTACCTAATTCATGTCCAACTTTAATTTCTTCTTGGTATGAATTGATGTTTAGAAGATTAAGAATTTTATTTGATGTTTCGGGAAGGAATATTTCGCTGTATTTTCCTATCTCTTTTACTATAGCTATGCAAGTAAATAAGCAGTCTGCCACTGCTTGTTTATTGGCCTCCTCTTTGATCAGTTTCCAAGGCTCTGTATCTTGTAAGTACTTATTCCCGTTTCGAGCTATTTCCATGAAATGTTCTAGGCCTTGTCTCTGGTTAAATGTGCTTAGAGCTTTGTCTATCTTGGCAACCGTTTCAGTGTTATTTTTTTGAATGTTACCATCAGGCACTGCCCCTTCATAATATTTTTGCGTGAGTACTACTACTCTATTTACAAAATTCCCTAGAATAGCAACCAGCTCATTATTCACTTTAGCCTGATAGTCTTTCCAAGTGAAGTCTGCGTCTTTAGTCTCGGGTAAGATGCTCGTAAGTGCATAGCGAAGTTCATCTGTTTTGCCGGGGAAATCTGCTAAGTATTCGTGCAGCCAAATGGCGTGATTTCGGCTTGTAGATATTTTATCACCTTCTAAGTTAAGAAACTCATTAGCAGGGACGTTGGTAGGTTGTATGAAGTCGCCGTGTGCGTGCAGCATGGCAGGGAATATGATAGTGTGAAATACAATATTGTCTTTTCCTAAGAAATGGGTGAGCTCAGTTTCTGAGTCTTTCCACCATTTTTCCCAATCGTCTCCTGCAGCTTCTTTGGTAGCGGTGATATAGCCTATAGGTGCGTCAAACCATACATACATTACCTTGCCTTCTGCTCCTTTCACAGGTACAGGAACACCCCAATCGAGGTCACGTGTCATAGCTCTAGGTTTTAGCCCTTCTTGTAACCAGCTGTTGCATTGACCGTAAACACTTGATTTCCAAGTGTTTTTCTTGTTTTCTACCCACTTATTTAAGAATTCTGATTGAATAGTGTCTAATGGAAGATACCAGTTTTTGGTCTCCTTTAGTATCGGACTATTTCCTGTGAGAGCAGAGCGTGGATTAATCAATTCTGATGGGCTGCTCGCACGTCCACATTTTTCACATTGGTCTCCATATGCATTGTCGTACTCACAGTTAGGACAAGTACCTATTATATATCTGTCTGCCAGAAACTGCTTAGCCTCTTGGTCATACATCTGCTCAGTTACTTCTTCTACAAAAATGCCCTTGTCGTATAGATTTTTGAAAAAGTCTTGGGCTGTTTCGTGATGGAGTTTATTGGTGGTCCTACTGAATGTGTCAAAGTGTATCCCGAAGTCTTTCAGTCCTTTAGCTATTATTTTATGATTTTCATCTACGACTTGCTGAGGAGTTTTTCCTTCGTTTTTAGCTTTCAAAGTGATCGGTACGCCGTGCTCATCTGTACCACATACGAAAAGCACTTCTTTACCTTGCATTCTTAGATATCGATTGTAAATATCAGACGGGAGAAAGCAACCTGCTATGTGGCCTATATGTACAGGTCCATTAGCATAAGGGAGGGCACAGGTGATAAGATGTCTTTTCGGCATAAGCCGCAAAAATAAGTGAAAGCTAAAGTCTATTCAGAAGTTTTAATAGGGAATAGTTGAACTGGCTATTATGCTTTGATTTTAGAATAGGTTTTAACAACTAAAAGTAGGTGAAAATTAGGGTGTTTTTATATGTCAAGCTATCTTCTCCATTTGATAGGAAATATTGAAAAGGACTCCTAAGAGTTTAAAATAAGGCATTCAGATTTAGTCTTCTATGAAAGATTAAAGCTTTCAGATAGCTATAGGGAGAAGTGCGTGCTGTGGAGGACACACCGATACGGTAACTAAGGGGTTTGCTTGCGTATTGGTTTACTTTCTCTTTTCTGAATCCGTATAATAATGGGATGCAAGATTACAGCCAGCAGAATGATTCCTGTACCTAAATAAAAGTCAAAATTGAGCTGCGTGTCTTCATTTAAGAAGCAGATAGCCAATAGGATACCGTAGACCGGTTCTAGGTTAATACTCAGAGTCGATATAAATGCAGAGATTTCTTTTAATGCTTCTAATGCGAGGGCAAATGCCAAACTGGTACATAGCAATCCAAGTATGATGAGCCACCACCAGTCATTCCCTGTAGGAAACCACTGTGGCTGAGGAAATAGATTTTGAAGCAGAGGATAGCAAATGGATATAAAGACGAAACCGGCTGCTAACTCTATAGTGCTAACGGATAATGAGTTTTGACCTGTGATGTACTTCTTGTTCAGCGTACTAAACATTGCCGCGAGAAATGCAGAAATAATCCCTATAACTATCGCCCAATAATATGCTTCGCCTACTCCACTGAGGAAATATATACCCACTATCACTAGAAGGCCTAGTATCAACTCGATCCATTGGAATTTTGATTTAGTAATAAGGGGCTCTAGAATAGAAGTAAAAAGGGATGAAGTAGCAAAGCAAGCGAGTGTTACAGAGGCACTGTTTCCTACTTTAATGCTGCCATAAAAGGTAAGCCAGTGCAGTGCTACCAGTACACCAATGCCCGAAAAGATGAGGAAATTAGACCTTTTGATAGAGCGAATGCCTTTTATCACTCCCGGAATAAAAACTAGCCCAAGAACGGCTATCCATAGGCGATTCCATACCAAAGCAGTTTGCTCTAGCGTTATTAGTTTACCGATAATAGCAGTAAATCCAAAGAGAAACACTGCCAAATGCAGCTGTAGGTACGCTTTTTGTTTTGTATTAGGTGTTGCCAAGGTGGTGACAATTATAATTTAAAAATACAATACATAAGATGAAGAAATTACTAGGAACGATAACATTACTTAAAGGATTGCGAGGAGCCAAGAAAACTGCTGCATATAATACTACTTGGGAAGAGGATGGAAAGGACTTTGTAAAAATGATACGAGCTGCTTGGAAGGGAGACTATAGTATAAAGAAGCGAAATATACTTCTTACGCTTTTGGGCTTGCTCTATATACTGAACCCTTTAGATCTTTTACCCGCGATTGCTTTAGGACCGATAGGCCTAATAGACGACGCGGCAGTTCTAGTTTTCGTATATAAGCGGATAACTGGTGAATTAGAAAGATTTAGAAGTGAGGCGAAGTATCAAGATGCGGAGGTAGTTTCGTAAGCTGTATGCCAAACGAACATAAACTTCACGATCTATTTGACAAAGAGGGAAATCTTATAAGCCCGCAACTACCCGACGAGGTAAAAAACTACCTTATAGATATAGACGGCACGGTCACTGAAGATGTACCAAACGAAGAACCGGAACGAATGGTAACATGCGAGCCTTTTCCAGATGCTTTGGAAACCTTAAACCGTTGGTATGACCAAGGGCATATTATTACTTTTTTCACATCCCGAACTGTTGAACACAAAGAAGTTACAGATGCATGGTTAAAGAAACACGGTTTCAAACATCACGGAGTGCTCTATGGTAAACCACGCGGCGGCAACTACCACTGGATAGATAATCATATAGTACGTGCTACCAAATACAAAGGGAAATTTACAGACCTAGTTTCTAAGACTAAGAAGGTGGAGTTGTTTGAGGAGTAATTATTGGTAGGAACTCGCCTCTGAGACAAATTATTACGCTTAGCATTACTTTATAAGATACCAATTTGTGAGTTCCCCGAGAGTGTGTTTCAAGGGAGCTTTATTTACCGCAGTATCGCCACCTATATCTATTGTGCCACCGTAAACCACTATATAATCGTGATCTTTTAGTACATTCTTATATCGAAGTCTTGTTCCAGAGTAAAGTTTAACACTTTCACTTAGATCATGCAAATGTGATGCTAATTTTTCAGGCATTGATTTCAAAATCAGTCTATTAAACTGATCTGAAATCCTACTGCTTAACGCTTAAAGTAATCTCTATCTTAACGTCATCACTTAGTATAAATCCACTTTCTCCTACACCAAAATCTAGTCTATCTAGTTTAAGACTACTAGAGAATTTTCCGGTGGTTCCATTATTAACAAATGTAAATGGCATCGAAATAGTTTTAGTTTTCCCTTTTATACTTACATCAAATTGACCTATATAGCCATTGTCGCTTTTGGTGATAGATGTAGATCTCATTTCTATCTTAGGATGATTTGCTACGTCAAAGTATTCTGCTTTTCTGAGGTGTTCATCTCTTTTGTCTATTCCGGTATTCACAGTAGCTGTTTTCACAGTGGCATATATGCTGGAGCTAGCTAAATCATTTTCATCGAATGTAATAGAGGCTGATAATCCTTTAAACGAGCCGTCTACGGTAATGCCCGCATTTTTAATGTGAAATACCACAGAACCTGTAGTAGGGGTCCAGCTAGTCGCTGCAAAAGCTGCTACAGATACGAAAGCAAATGCTATTAGAATGTTAATTTTTTTCATATTGTTAATTGGCAGTCCATGTTTATCGTATGATACGAGTATTCCTTACAAATGGATTTCCTTGCATATCGTTTACTACCCTATTTCGAAGCGGTTTAATAGTGTTGAGCAGTTTCAGTACCCAATGATGATATGTAGGATTAAGCATTATATAATTCAGCATTTCAGCCTTATTTACTCTCCCTCCAAAGTGCTTGTCCCATTCCTTGTTATAGTTGTAAGTAAGGAACTTAAAGCTTGTTTCTTCAAGTATTAGTTGCGATAAAAGTAGGGCACTTCGAGCTGCGATACTCATCCCATTTCCACTCAGAGGACTAATGCTTCCTGCAGCATCACCTACGAAAAGCATTTTATCATTAAACAGAGCCTGCTTATTAAATTTTATGTTGCTAATGATGAGTGGTTTTTCCCATACAAACTTAGCTTTTTGATAAACATCCTTGAGTCGCTCATTTTTCCAAAGGACCTTTTCTTCTAGTTGCTTTATAGAGTTGTTTTGCTCCTTTAGCTTTGTAGCATCTACTAGGTAGCATAGGCAGTAGAGGTCATCTTCTATCTTGCTCATACCGCAGTATCCTCCGTCAAAAGAATGTAGGGAAATCAGATCGTCTTTAAAATCACCTTTGATATGGTATTTCACACCTATGAAGTTACGATGAGAAGTGGCTTTTGGTTCTTTGAGATATCCTGCAGAATACTTTCCGTGTGACCCTACGATCAGGTCAGCCTCTACCTTAGTGCTTGAAGCGACAATTATCTTATTATCTACCGACAACACCTTTGATTTACATTGGAAAGTGACACCAGACCTCTTCATCTGCTCAGCTAATTCGTAATCTAGCTTATATCTACTGAGCCCAAAACCACCTATCTTAAGTTTGCTATTTAGCTCACCCCCTTTTTGGGATGTAAGCTCTAGGTCTTTGATTACAGGGAGGTTCCAGTCGTCGAGTGGCAGACCGAGTGATTTAAAAAAGTCATACGACTCTAATGATATAAACTCTCCACACACTTTATGACTCGGGAAGTTTTCTTTTTCAAATACCACTACTTTCTTACCTGCGTCAGCCAGTAATATGGCCAAGCAACTTCCCGCAATTCCGGCTCCTATAATTCCGACATCGTATCTATCCATAGATTATTATCTGATGGCGAAAGGCCCATTTCCACTTTACGGAGTAATTAGTTGCTCCAGCTTGCTGCAAAACGGTAAGCCATTCTTTTTTCTTAAATCCACGCAAAACACTTAGCGGTGCATCATTTTTAACCAAATAAGATTTAGAAAATATACTTGTTAGAGCCTTGATAGAATAGTATGCCAAAGGATTTCGCTCTAAGTCGTTGATTATTAGAGTACTTTTATTCTCTATGGCAAATGCTATAAGCTCTACTATCTGCTTATTACTGAGGTGGTGTGTGAATAGGCAAGCGTGTAATATGTCAATTTTCTCTATGTGCTTGCCTACATTTCTGTAGTCATCTGTGATAAAAGTGAGTGACTCCGGCAAATGAACACTAGCGTATTTTGTACAGACTTCCTTTAAATCTATTCCATACAGATTGCAGTTTATATTCTTCTTCCGGGTGTATTTATAGATCTCGTGCAGCATATCTCCACCACCGGAGCCTATGTCTACTATGTTTTTATTCTGAAAGTTTACTTTCTTAAACGCATTTATAGAAATACTATAACCTCCTAGTAATGAGTTAATAGAGTGTAGTTCTTTGAGGTTAATAATAAGGTCTTTTTCGGTAACGTCGCCATCCAATAGCTCTTGGGTATGGGAACGATGTTTAAACATAAGATAGGAGGGCTGATTCTAACGTAAGTCCAGGGCCAAATGCACAGGCTATTAGCTCATGTTTGTCTGAGGGTCTGTTTTTTAACATTTCTTTGAGAACGAAAAGAATAGTCGCGGAAGACATATTCCCATTTTCCAGTAATACTTTACGAGAAGCAGCAACTTCGGACTCTTCGAGTGCCAATGTGGACTTAATTCCATCTACTATTTGTTTTCCTCCCGGGTGTATGGCCCATCCTGTAGTATCCGGGCTTTTATGGAATAAAGTTTGTTTCTCAAGTGATGCTTTGATGCTTTTAGGTACGTCACTAGATAGCGTCATTAGGAATCCGTCTGGTGATATTTTCCAGCTCATTTCATTCTTGGAGTTTGGTATGAGTCTAGACTCAAAGTCTTCTAGTTTTAGTCGGGCACCTCTATTATTAGAAGAAACCATGACAGATGCGGCTCCATCTGCAAAAATAGAATTGGATAGCAAGTAATCATCTACGAATTTGTTTTGAAAATGAAGTGTGCAGAGTTCCACAGATACCATCAAGACGGTTCTATTGGGTGTAGTGCATATGTCCTTTGCCATACGCAAACCTGTAAGTGCTGCATAGCAACCCATAAAGTTCACATTATACCTTCTAATGTTTTTAGGTAGCTGGAAGTGATTGATTAAGTCTATCTCCACTCCTGGAGCCTGCATGCCTGTGCAGCTGATAAAGATAATGTCTGTTATTTGATCTTTATTTTTTTCAAAGGCAGGATTGATTTTTATGGCTTCGATAGCTAGTTCTAAGGCTGAGGAATGGTAGGTAGCCAGTTTTTCTTCTAGCGACATGGCCACAAGTTTTTTAATATCTGGTTCTACACAGTTTCTTTTGTTTATTGCACTTCTAGCGGTTAAAAATTTAATTTTTCGCTGAATATCAGCATCTTCTGTCATAGAAGAATAAATGCCGGAAAACGCATCTTGTGTTATAGCGTGCTTGGGGACTGCTGTTCCTATGTCTAAAATGTAACTCAATGCTTATTTAACAACCAAATAAAGGAAGAATAGATTTAGGATTACCGCTGCTATTACGTTCATATACATCGTGTGTTTGTAGTCTGCATATTTAGTGTCTTGCCATACCTTTCTAGCCCAGTATACGAAATATCCTATAATTGGGATTTGTACCACTGTGAATAGATAGAATGAATTGATGTCTGTTTCCTTAAAATACAGGTAGTAGAATAGTGTAGCAATGCCAAACATAATCCCTGCGAATATGAATGTACCTCTATATCCTAGTTTATAGCTTAATGTGGTTACTCCGTCTGCCAAGTCACTCTCGTGTTGGTAGATTTGAGTAAGGGGATAGATAGCTCCTATTTGGAAGGAACAAGCTAAGCCAGCATAAAGAAATAGGTCAACGAATACAAAGGGATCAATTCGTTTGTTAAGAAGCTCAAATGTTGGTTGAAAACTAATCATGCTAAGGTGAAATGTAAAGAATCCTTGAAAAATAAAGATTACCAAAAACCCAATGATAGCAAACTGCTTTAATCTGATATTCCTATAGCTATACAGTCTAGATGCAAGTACGTATGCTCCTACAAGAAGCATGAGATAATAGGAAATGGAGAAAGCTAGAAGTAATGCACTTGAGTCAAGAATGTTTGCCAACCAAAGCATTTTAGGATTAGAAGGTGGTGGGTTTTCTAAACCCCCAACGCTACCTAAATCAGTATCATAATAACTGTTAAATGCATTACTAGCGGGGTATATCAATAAATGGAGAATAAAGAAGGATATACCTGCACCTGCTATATCTACATAGGGAGTTTGCGACAACGCAAACAAATACACTGGCATCAACAGCAACGAGAAGTGCAGCCTTAAGTGCTTAAACGCGTCTAGCCACTCTTGTTTATTGCTTGCCATACAGGTTTATTCGTTTGTTTAGTCTTATTTGCCAGAGGGTAATCCATCCTTCACCTGCGGGGTAATAGTTGTATTCTGGACCTTGTACTAGCTTAGCTTCTTGAGCTGCCGAAGTGAGCAGAAGTAGACTAAAAACAAGACGGGGCGTTTTTCTCATGAGTTCAAATTTACGAAAACAAAAAATCCCTTACGCTAAGCATAAAGGATTTAAATATTTTATAGAATTATGCTTCGTTTACCAATCGTCGTCGTCTATGAATGGAGTGGCTGCACAAGTAGCTTTTAGGTCATCGATTAATCTAGTCATTTGACTATTGCAAGCCATAAGGATTTTATCGTTTCCTTTTATATTCTTCTTAGCGGTCAGATAATATTCCATATACGTAGCATCATTTTCCTTGTCTCCAGACCTGTTAGGTGTAACGTGTACAAAGTTGTTGAATTTATATCTGTAGCGTTCGTCTTTGAATCTAAGTTCCATATCAAACTCTATAACCCCGATTGTAGTTTTTTGGTATTTGTTAACTACTACAGTTAGTGGCATTACAATGTATGCTTTTATGGTCTGGCCTTCTTTACCGTCCGGGTCTAAACCTGCTTGGTCAATCATGTGCTTAGCTTCTTTCTCACCAAATTGTTTTTTCATCCAAACAATAGCTCTGGCATATAAGGAATCTGAAGTAGAATAATCATCGCCACCTAGATCTAAAAATCTATCTGGAACTATAACTTCTACTATTTCTACAAAAGTTACCAATTGATCAATGCTGTCATATGGCATCCCTGTAAATCTTTCGTAAGGCTTTGCTTCTATAGTAGGGCGTGAAGTTCTAACGTAGCCTTGATTTCCTCCGCTTCCGAAGTCAAAACCGCCGTCATCATCTCCCCAAGAATCGTCGCTATCCCAGTCGTCACCTCCGTTGGAGTCTAATGCAGGTGCTCCAGAAGGATCGTAGTCGTAGTCTGTACTGGCATTGTCTCCGTCGCCAGCATCCCAAGAATCGCCAGAGTCATCGTCATCCCATGTGTCTCCAGAATCGTCCCAAGATTGTGCATTGGCCATAAGACCGAAAACGCAAAAAGTAAGCAGTGTAAGAATGGTTTTTTTCATCGTGTGTATTGTTGCCTTTATACGAAAGCTGAAATAGTATGCTAGCCGTAAAATGGTCAACGAAAATAATAATAATTATATTGTGTGCAAGTTAATCCTTTGTGGATTAAATATTTTTAATCTAAAATTTAGACATAGACTTGTTTTGCTTTATTTTGCTTGTATCAATGAAAAGGAAAGGAATAATTAAATTGTGTTTTGTGTTGACAGTGTGGCAGTTGTATGGATGTGCGGACAATGCGAGTAAGGTAGAGAGTGTGGCAGATGATTTAAGTATGGATGAGCATAGCTATGCAAACTTTAATGAGGTGCGTGTAAAACATTTAAGCTGGGACGTGGCAGTAGACTTTGAAACCAAAACTATTAGTGGCACGGCAAAATGGAATTTAGAAAACAGGACAGGAGGGAACGTTTTAGTTCTTGATACAAGGCAATTGACTATAAATAGCGTGGTCCTTGATAATGGGAAGGATGCTGATTTTGTTTTAAGTAAGGTTGATTCTGTCTTAGGTCAATCTCTAAGTATAGAGATACTACCAGAAACCAAGTGGGTTTCTATAGACTACAATACTAGTCCAGAAGCAGAAGCTCTCCAGTGGCTATCTTCTGAGCAGACCCTTGGAAAAGAGTACCCGTACTTATTTAGCCAATCGCAGGCAATTCTAGCTCGTACATGGATTCCTTGTCAAGATGGTCCAGGGGTGAAATTTACCTATGATGCTAAGGTGAAAACTAATCCTAAGCTACTAGCACTAATGAGTGCAAAAAATTCGCAGACCAAGTCTGAAAATGGAAGTTATTCGTTTGTGATGGACCAACCCATCAGCTCCTACTTGCTCGCTCTTACCGTGGGTGACTTACAATATGCAAGTACAGGCAGAAACAGTGGAGTATATGCGGAACCCGATATGCTAGAAAAGGCAGTTTGGGAACTACAAAGTATGCAGAGTATGATAGATAGTGCGGAGCTACTATATGGTCCTTATGCTTGGGAGAGATATGATGTAGTTATACTTCCTCCTAGTTTTCCTTTTGGTGGTATGGAAAACCCTCGGCTCACTTTTGCTACACCTACTATCATAGCTGGAGATAGAAGTTTGGTAGCCCTTATTGCACATGAGCTTGCTCATAGCTGGAGTGGCAACCTAGTGACCAATGAGACTTGGAATGATTTCTGGTTAAATGAAGGATTCACGGTATACTTTGAGCAACGTATAATGGAAAAAATATACGGGGAGGCTTATGCTAAAATGCAAACTAAACTGGGGATGGGCGAGCTACTATTAACACTTAAAGACTTAGAAGAAGATGATAATTTAGAAGACACTCATTTATATTTAGACTTACATGGTAGAAGTCCAGATGATGGAATGACAGATGTGGCATACGAGAAAGGAAGGTTTTTCTTGCAGAGAGTAGAAGAGGTGGTTGGTAGAGAAAGATTCGACTCCTTTTTGAAGCAATACTTTAGCGTAAATAGGTTTAAGGCTATGAACACCAAACGTTTTGTAGCCTATTTATATGAGCACCTACTGAATACAGAACAAGAGCAAAAGGCAGTAAATACAGAAGCATGGATCTATGGACCCGGATTGCCAGATAACTGCCCAGGCACCTATTCTGTGGAACTAGATCGTGTAGAAAAAGCAATAGCGAAGTTTAATAATAATTTACTTGAAGCGTCTGCTATTGATACAGCAGGGTATACCACTCATCATTGGCTCTACTTCTTAAGAGGATTAAAAAACCTTAATTATTCTAAAATGGAATCGCTAGATAAAGCATTTCACTTTACACAAACGGGCAATAGTGAAATAGCCTGTGATTGGTTTAAACACTGCATAGAGCAAAATTATAAACCAGCATACCCGGCCATGGAGTCGTTTCTTCTGAGGGTAGGGCGTAGAAAATTCTTAGATCCGCTATACAGTCGCTTGGCTCTGACTAAGGAAAATAAAGAATGGGCTACTAGAGTTTATGCAAAAGCACGCCCGGGATACCACTCCGTAAGTGCTAATACCATAGACGAAGTGCTAAATTATCATTAAATAGGTACCTTTGGCGGCAGTTGAAGTCAATATAGAAATGAAGAATGGGACAAAATTCGGCTTTTTAGTTTTAGCTTGTATGCTCATAATAACTGCAGCCTGTACAAAAAGCCCGTCAGATAGAATCTATAATACTTGGATTCTAGAAGACGTGAATATGCCAGATGCAGATAGTGTAGATTTAGCAAAATTAAATGCTCAAGGAATCACGTATACATTTTATAAAGATGGAAAATACACATCTATTGGTGCTATAATGGGAGAGGGAACTTTCGAAATTAATAACGAAGAAACTAGTCTAAGTATATCAGAAGAGGGTAACACGGCAGTATATGATGTGCAGGTTACAGCGAGCACGTTAAGACTTAGTTCTGGAGAACAATCAATGACATTTAAAGTAAAAAAATAAGAATATGGGATTTTTTGACGCATTTAAGAAAAAAGTAGAGGTAAAAGCAGAAGAGGTACATCCACTACAGGGATATTTAGAAGAGGCTAATCTAGCTATAGAAAATTTACAAGTAGTAGATGTAAAGGGTGCGATAACTATAACGGGCACAGCACAAGACGGCGAATCTGCGGACAAGGTGAGAGAGTTGCTTAGGGCAAAAAGAATGGGATCTGTAAGTAATAGAATAGCTATTGCAGATTTATCTCACTTAGGTATAGAATACAAAGTGACTACAGGTTCTGCTAGGCTAAACTGCAGAAAAGGACCCGGCACTAAAGATGAAATAGTAGGAAAATTTCCTGAAGATTCTATAGTTTTATTAGTACAAAAGCACAATGCCACTTGGCATAAGGTACGTGCGAATGAGACGGAAGGCTATTGCCGTACTAAATACTTGAATCAAGTAAGCGGTACATAAACGGCCCGATTCTAAACGATTTTAAAAAAAGATGGCTGTGGTCGTCTTATTTGTTTGTGGAATTGAAAATGCAAGTTATTTTTGCACTCCTTTTGAAAAAGAGGACACTAACTAACCGGGCCTATAGCTCCCTCCTCTGTTTCACGACGGCGGACAGGCAGCTTCACTAAAGCCTTGTTAGATTATTATAAAGACACTAACTAACCGGGCCTATAGCTCCCTCCTCTGTTTCACGACGGCGGACAGGCAGCTTCACTAAAGCCTTGTTAGATTATTATAAAGACACTAACTAACCGGGCCTATAGCTCAGCTGGTTAGAGCACCTGACTCATAATCAGGTGGTCCCTGGTTCGAGTCCAGGTGGGCCCACAACCAAAAGGAGTTGATAAATCAGCTCCTTTTTTTATGATGCGTATTTCACTTTGCTCCTTAGCACTCTATTTGAGTCACTTCATCTATATGTATTCAAGGTTTATTATTGATAAGGGCTAACGGATCTTTTCATGCCCTTTTAGCACCCATAAAGTCTGTTAGTGTGGTTTTCAGAAAGCTACAAGTGGTATAATATTCCACCGAGGAAGACAAGTACAAGGTGGTTAGATGAATATTATCATCTAATTTTGCTGTGAAGCCATGCCACTCATAGAAGAGACCACCAAAACTAAGGTAGATATAGACCCAGAAATACTTACTGAAATGGAAGAAGAGGCTCAGGTAATAGTGCATTGTTCTTTTTATAATGATCCAAGCCTATATATAGGAGATGTAGGTGTACGCGTGTGGGAAGAAACCTTTATCTTAGACGAGCAAGGAGGTGGAATAAATAAACTGGTTAAAGCATTTGGGATAGTTTATCAGCCAGGGTGGTATTTTATAAAATCTGGAGATACGAAGCGATTTACCATGGTGTTTGATGCCTTACCTAAATCTTGTTCATCATTTACGCTCATTGAAATAATCCCTCAGCCAGGGGCTTTTGTGGTAAAAGGAATCAAGAGAAACAATTCTGACATCTATACTGTAAGATTGGATTAGGTGACAAAGTTTGTGGTTTGATGTCAATAATTTATCTTCGACCACAATCTTACTATGCCTGAACAATATCAATCCATATTTGAAACTACCTTAGATGGTATCATAGTTATCAATAATAGAGGAGTAATAGAGGATATTAATTCTGCTGGACTTTTTCTCTTTGGATATCCTAAGAAGGGTGTCGTGGGCAAAAACATAAGTGTGCTTATGCCAGAGCCAGATAAGAGCCAACACGACGGATATTTGCATAATTATAAAACTACGGGTAAGCCCAAGATTATAGGAATAGGAAGAGAGGTAGAAGGTCTAAAAAAAGATGGGACAGTCTTTCCTTTTCGTCTTGCAGTAAGTGAGTTTGAGACAAATGGCGTTCAGTATTTTACAGGGATAATACATGACCTCACTCAGCGAAAACTACAGGAGCGAATCATAAGAGGTTACGCTGAAGAGCTAGAAGAACGGGTAGAAAACAGGACTCTGGAGCTGAAAAAGGAGATAGAACTACGTGAAACAGCACAGAAAGCTCTTATAGCAGGACAAAGATTGTATGAGACTATTGCTAAGAATTACCCAAACGGAACTATAACAGTTGTAGGCATGGATAATAATATAGTATACGCAGAGGGAAGTGAACTTCGTAAAATAGGATTAGATCATTCAGAACTATTAGGACAAAACTATCTGCAGCATATTCCCAATGAGTGGCGAGACTTGGTAGACCAAAAGATAAAAGACGTTTTTGCAGGTGAAGAAGGAAATTTTGAATATGGTGCTAATGAGCGAGTATACAGAGTAAGATGTGTTCCTCTTTCTTATAATGAAGGAGTAGTAGACCAGGCACTTATAGTAGAAAACAATGTCTCCCAAGAAAAAAGAGCAGAACGAGAGATCTATGCGGCTCTATCAAAGGAGAAACAACTCAATGAGCTTAAAACAAGTTTTGTGTCTATGGCGTCACACGAGTTTAGAACACCGCTTAGTAGTATCTTAAGCTCCGCTGAACTGGTAGGCAAGTATTCCGAGACTAACCAACAAGACAACAGACTAAAACACCTCAATAAGATTAGAAATAACGTGCAGAATCTTACCATGATTCTAAATGATTTTTTATCCTTAGAGCGTATAGAAGGAGGCTATGTGAAGTATAATCCTGAAGAGCTACTGGTGAAAGAGCTCATAACTAGCGTAGTAGAAGATGTGCAACAAATGCTCAAACCTGGGCAGGAGATAGTAATACAAGATGACACGAATAACGTGACTTGGTCCATGGATGTCTTTTTACTGCGTAACATGCTTACTAATTTGATAAACAACGCTGTAAAATACAGCGATAAAGATATAATAGTAAGGGCATATAGTGCGGATAGTAAAAAGGCAATAGAAGTTATTGATCAAGGAATAGGCATAAGCACAGAAGACCAAAAGCGTCTATTTGGTCGATTTTATAGAGCGAGTAATGCGGGCCAAGTACAAGGTACAGGACTAGGCCTTAATATTGTGAAACGTTATGCTAAAATAATGGAAGCAGAAATTACATTTGAAAGCGAGTTAAATAAGGGAAGTATTTTTAGAATAGAAATAGATGGAGATAAGTAGAATTTTAATCATAGAAGACAATCTAGATATACGCGAAAATATAGCGGAGCTTCTTGAGCTTGGTGGGTATCAGACGTACCAAGCAGAGAATGGAAAACTAGGAGCTATGATGGCACTTGAGCATCTTCCAGATCTTATACTCTGTGATATAATGATGCCAGAACTAGATGGATATGGAGTACTTCATGTATTGAGTAAACATAAAGAAACGCTGCACATCCCATTTATTTTTCTCACAGCAAAAGCAGAAAAAATAGATATACGTAAGGGGATGACCCTCGGTGCAGATGACTATATTACTAAACCTTTTGAGGAGACCGACTTACTGCTGGCCATAGAGAATAGACTGAAGAAAAGTAGCGGTGCTCAAACGGCTGTATCTTCTTCTAGTTTCGAAGATCTATTCGTACATAAAATAGTAAAGTCTTATGCTGCGAAGCAATTGATATTTACCGAAGGTGATACACCTAGATACATCTACTTCTTACAGAGTGGTAAGGTGAAAATAGTGAAGATGAATAAGGACTCTAAGGAAGTGGTATTGGAACTATGCGGAGCAGGAGATTTCTTTGGATACTGGGGAGTGCTAGAGGATCAGAATCATGCAGAGTCAGCGGAAGTGATAGAAGATTGTACCGTCTGGCAGATACCTTTAGAAGACTTTAAACACTTACTCGCCACTAACAATGAAGTGAGTGGTAAGTTTATTAAACTGCTCTCCAAAAATCTACTAATAAAGGAAAGTAAAATACTAGAACTAGCCTATGAAAGTGTGCGTAAGCGTGTGGCCAACTCACTTATAGCATTAAGTGATACCTATGCAGATGAAAGTGGCTTTAGTATGAAGGTGCCTCGTGAGCTTATAGCCTCAATGGCGGGCACTAGCGTGGAGACCGCTATTCGCATGCTCTCTGAGTTTAAAAACGACGGTTACATAGACGTAAAAAGCAGTGAAATAAAACTTCTGCAATACGATAAGCTAAAAAATGCCCCTTTCTGATTAATATCATACTCCTTACTACCCTCGGTCAGAATAGCTGACATAGCCGCAATGCACATTTGTATTCTAAATTAGAATAACTAGTGCACAGTATCACCCAGATAGGTCCCATTACAGAATTGAGATTACTTTTTGACAAAACAAATGGCCTAATCTTGGATCTCCGTGGAAAGGAAGATTTCGAGAGTGGACATTTGCCTAGTGCAGTACATCTAGATCTAATGTCTCAACATTTTTTAGACTACTTCACTAACTTAGAAAAAGACATTAATATACTACTCTACTGCTCAGACGGCTCTAGGAGCAAAGTGGCCGTTCGCATACTTACCGAAATTGGTTTTCATCACTTATTTAACATCACAAACGGAATACAGCAATGGGACGATACAGCTTTATTATAGTATTTTTTGGACTCATAGGTTTGATTGCCGCTATAGTGCCAGAGCAAAGAGAGCATAGCGTAGAAGTAATCACCGACGTTCCTATAGACTCTATAACTCTCGTACAGAACACTATATATATCTGCAAAGGACACTTCTTTGAGTGGTGCTCAGAGCCAAGCACTTGTGCCTATTGCAATGAAGATCTAGAGCAGGTCAACCTTTGGGAATATTATAAACTTTTAGAATGTGAGGACTGCCAAAAGTTCTTCGAAGAAAACTACTATAAATTTATACAAACCCAACCTGAAATATGAGTACTGTACGCCATACTGAAATAGAAGAACTAATAGAAAGCCTGGAAAAAGCGGCTCCCCAAAGCTGCTCCAAGCCAAAAAGCGAGATGTGCAGTAAATGCGTAGACAGAGTATACAGCGATAAGTCAGCTAAGATTCAAGAGTACCTGAAAGAATTAAAAACGCTGCAAGCAGAACAGAGAATACTACCATCGACTCTAGAAACGGCTATAATAGCCTTGCTACATTCTAAATAAAGACTATTAGTATGAAAAAAAGTTCGTTTAGTGACGCTATCTCCTACGGAGAAAAGGGCATAAAAGCAGAAGTGATACTCGAATCTTCCTTTACCAAAGAAATTAGAATAATGCTAAAGAAGGGGTGCGTAATGAAGGAGCACAAAACCCCCTACGCCATCTTGGTACACCTGCTAAAAGGCAATGTAGATTTTACCGTGGGGAGCGAGATGCACAGTCTTGTAGAAGGCGATATCCTTACCTTAGAAGGAAATGTAGTACACGAACTAGCGGCTACAGAAGATAGTACGGTTAGGCTTACACTCTCTAAACTAGATAAGATAGAGCGAGTGAAAAGTCTAGAAGGCAGCTAGCTGCTACTTTCAGAGCCCCTGGCAGGAGCTCCTGTAGGAAATAGAAATCGCTAGTACTCATTCGTGGTCCCTAGCAGGAGATGCATTCGGACTAGTATTTAATCCTAATAAATATCATATCTCAAACTGATTCTTGACATCGTAAATGCACGTAAGTCTAGTGTACTTTGTGGTATAATGTTAGGGGCAATAAAGCACCAACATTTTCAACAAAAGAATAGTAAAAAACATGAAATCGATTCTAGTACCTACAGATTTTTCGGATACGGCAAGTAATGCCGCAGACTATGCGGCTGCTTTTTGTAAGGAACATGGCTTGCAGATGTATGTAATGCATGCTATGCATGTGCCGCTAGTAGATGCCAATGCTCCTATAACACTCGCAGAGACTATGATGGATAACGAGCGAAAGTTTACCCAAATAAAACTGGATAAACTAGCGGAAGAACTAACTGAAAAATATGGAATAAATATTAAAACTGAAAGCGATTTTGGTCTTGGCTCAGATGTTATTATCGAGACTGCAGAGACACTAAATGCGGAGGCAATAGTAATGGGCACTAGTGGCGAGAGCGGGTTGCTAGCTAGTTTGCTTGGGAGTGTTACGGCCGCAGTAGCCAAACGCTCTGACGTGCCGGTGATAGCAGTACCCAAGAATGCAAAGTATAGGGCATTTAAAAATGTCGTCTTTGGTAATGATAACAAAGAGCCTATAGCTAAGGAATTGGCTACTATTCATGAGTTCTTCAAGGGAAGTAAGACTAAACTGCATATCGTTTCTGTGCAGGGAAGGAAAGGGGACTACGTACAGGAAGTGATATGTGATGAAGGCGGAGTGAAAGAAGTTGCGGTTTGGGATAGCTCTGTAGAAGAAGGCTTAACGGAATACCTAGATAAAGAAAATGCAGATATACTAGCCATTAAACAGCATACACGAGGCTTTATAGAAGAGCTATTTCATAAGAGTACCACCAAGGAGCTACTGAAAGATTGCAGTATCCCTTTATTTATATTTTAACAAAAAAAGAAAATTATAATGAGCACACAAAAGTATTTAAACGACATTCACAAGGAGAATACCCAATGGCTAAAAGATTTAGACTTTGCCAAAGATGAGATAAAAACCTATAGAAATAGACTAGGCGAAATCACTCAGAAAAATACAAAGACAGAGGTTTTAGCACCTGCGGAGCACTTCCAAAATCAGTTTATCCTGCACTGTGAGGTGATAGATGGGCTAAAGCACGATATCCATGCCGAGGAGCATAAAATAGTAGAAAATGCAAAGGCTAATAATGTGGCTACAGACCATAGAAAGGTAGATGAAAACTCCGCACTAGTAAATCGGATGCAGAGGTTTGATAAGATATGGAATGAGTTAAAAACAGAGTATAAAGAGTATCTTGGAACTGTACTGTAATGAAAATAAATAAAGAGACCGTTTTAGAAGAGATAAGAACCCAGTTCGCGTCACAGTTTGACGGACTAAAATTGGAATTCTTTAAAAAACAACATGCGGATAGTTCGGGGTCGCATAAAAAAAGCATGTTAGATAGTAGCCTATTAGTTAGCGAAGTAAACCCAAGTATTTCCGAAGGAGATATGGCCTGGGACAAGAGCATGACAGTCAGTGAAATTGAGCAACTACTAGAAAGTAGATTTGGACTTCACGCTCAAGTATTTAGACTCACAGGGCGAGTTTGGATAGAGACCACCACCACAGACTCATATACACTAGAAAAACAGATGAACAAATCTGCAGATTCGCAAACTTCCATTTAGAAAAAAACAAGAATGAACATAATCATCCCAACAGACTTCTCAGAAAATGCTTATAAAGCAGTAGCCTATGTCTATGATAATTTTAAGCACCAAGGTTTAGAAATATCGCTGATACATGCTATAAAAGAGCCTGCGACTTCTTCGGGGGTGATGCTGCGGCTAGACGATATGATGATGAAAGACGCTGAGCGAGATATGGCTAAGGTAATGAGTCAAATATGGGAAGCTTATGGTGATAAGCCAGAAGTGATTATTCGCAATGGTTATCTAAAAGATTGGGTAGAGCAAGTAGCAAAAGTAAAAGCCCCAGACCTGATAGTGATGGGCACTAAAGGTGAAAATAATATAGCGAGTAAACTAATGGGCTCGGTTACCGAGTCCATTATTCGCACATCGCAATATCCAGTGCTGGCGGTACCTGCTAGTAGTGATAGTAAGCCATTGCATAGGCTCACTATATGCACAGCTAAAGACCAACTACCACAAGCTCCTTTTATTTGCAATTTGGTGAGTCATATCGCTATACCAAATGCTCGAATAGAAGTGCTACGCATACTTACTTCAGCAGATCAAAAGGCTCCACGATCTATCTCTCTAGATAAGCAACAAATACGCGTAGAGACGCTTCGCAATGCAGATGTAGTAGACGGTATAAACGAGTATCTTGCTACTAGTGAAGTAGATATGCTCTGTCTGTATCACTCACATACCACTAGGCTAGATTACCTTTTTAATAGAAGTGTGACCAAGACTATCTGTGCCAAAGTAGAACTGCCACTGCTCGTTATGCGGGGTGCATAAGGAGATTAGATGCCTACAAGCAAGTATTGACAGAGCTGGTAGCGGAGCTAGATTAGAGTTACGGTTATCTGCATCTGAAAATTGACCTATTTGATTTTGCCTGTTTTCAAGGTTTCGAAACAGCTTGTCCGCCTCTGGCGGAAAGAAAATTATGCAGTGCGAGCGAGCTGTTCACATTTCGAGTATCTAATAATATGACTGCTCCACCAATCATCTTGAAACTAGGAATTAGCACCTTTTAATTTTCAGTGGAGAGACCGTAGTAAAACAGAGTCGAAATCTAATCAGTCTTGACTTTCCATGCCTGCGGCAGGCAGGTTTGTTACTTTTTGCGTCAAGGCAAAAACGTAAGGCAAAGGGAAAAAGAAGGAATTAAATCAAGCCATTGGTCATTCTTGGATACATCAAACTATTTCAGCTCCTGCAAGGAGACCCCGAAGCTTAAGAGAAAAAAGACATTGAATGACTACTTGCTATAAAAATATTTCTAGTATAGTAGGTTCCATTTCCATATAAAGTTAACACATTTGCTAACCTATGCTTACCAATATTTTTGCTTTCATTCTTAAAATATCGCCACGACTGAAGAGAGCGGTCTGGAAAAAACTATATGAGTATCTGTCTGAAAAGTATCCTACAAAGGAGTGGACGTATATGAACTATGGATACGAGACTTGCAACCAACCTATGGCTATCCCACTTCCAGCCCAGGAAGAGCGTGACCGGTATATGATTCAGCTCTACCACCATGTGGCCACAGCTGTAGACCTCACGGATAAAGACGTAGTAGAAGTAGGTAGTGGCCGTGGAGGAGGTTCTTCGTACATCAAACGATATCTTAAACCAAAGACAATGATTGGAATAGATTACTCTAAAAACGCAGTCAAATTCAGCAACGAAAAGCACAAGGTAGATGGATTAACCTTTATGCATGGGGATGCAGAAAACTTATCCTTGGCGAATGAAAATGTAGATGCGGTAGTGAATGTAGAATCGTCACATTGCTACGGTTCTATGAAAAAGTTTGTGGAGCAAGTCCACAGAGTGCTTCGTCCAGGCGGGTATTTTTTGTTTGCTGACCTACGTCCCGCAGAGGGTATAGAAGAACTGGATAAGACCTTCAGTGATGCAGGGTTCGAAGTGGTCAAAAAGGAATTGATCTCCAAGGAAGTGGTCACTGCCATGGATGCATTTCACGAATTCAAGTTAGCATTCTTTCAAAATATGGTAAAGGGCTGGTTACGAAAACCGCTGAATGATTTTGCAGGAGTAAAAGGTTCAAACATCCATACCGAATTTAGTAATGGTACTATGGTTTACTATCATTATGTGTTGAGAAAAGGATAAATTGCCGCCTTCGCCAGCGGGTTTATCTGGAAGCAGTATAGCGAGAATTCTGAGTCCTCTGTGAGAGACCTCGAAGATGTGAAATGGAGTTTTTTACTTCTCTTTAAAGACTTCATCAATGTTAGTCTTCTTAAATGTTTTTATCCAATAGCATTCTTTAAACCAATATCATAGTGTGTTCTGATGATACTCATTAATTCAAAATGGTGCTCACACCATCTTTGAGCCAAGATTAAAAATTAGAGTGAAACAAGGCACAACCACAGCAACTTTATGTGCATACTGCGAAAGCGTATGCGACAGTGATTTGGTTTGCATAAAGGGCAAAGATTATTGCTGCTATGGTTGTGCTACTCTAAGTGATGTGGTGGCCAATATGAAGAATGCACCGCTTGACGTTTCTCTAAAATATAAGCAGTTTGACTTAGCAGAAAATTTCAATCAATTGGTTGACTACCAAAATGACAAACTCTATGGTATTGGTATTTCTCTTCCTTCTATTCATTGTTCTAGTTGCATAGAGTTGCTAGAGGATTTGCCCTCTTTTTATGAAGGTATACTTAGTGCTAAAGTAAATTTCGAACAGCGAAAATGTATTGTAACGGCTAGTAAGGAACTACCGCTCTCGTTCGTAGCCCAGTTACTAGAAGATATAGGGTACCCGCCACAGATTAGTATTTCTCAAAAACTAAAAGAAGCCGAAAAAACGGTAAACAAGAATAATCTGCTGAAGCTAGCAGTTGCAGGATTTTGCTTTGGTAACATAATGCTCTTTAGTATGCCACATTACTTTGGCTTACAGGTAGCCAACGACGCATTTTTTGCTCGTTTATTTAGCGTGCTGTCTGTTATACTCAGTCTGCCTGTGGTGTTTTATGCCGGTAGAGATTATTTACACTCTGCTTACAGAGCATTGGCCGCAGGCAAGTCCCACCTCAACATTCCGATAGCCATAGGTATACTCAGTTTATTTGGCTGGAGTCTCTATGAGATTTTTAGCGGAGTAGGTACTGGCTATCTAGACTCACTAGCTGGTCTTATCTTCTTTCTGCTCATAGGTAAGTGGTTTCAGCATAAGGTATATGACCAAGTGAGCTACACTAGAAACGTACAAGAATTTATACCTTTAGTAGTACGTCAGGTAAATGGAGAAGAGACTATCTGGAGTAGAATAGATGAACTCATAAAAGGAGACCAGGTTCTGGTAAAGAACGAAGAAATTATTCCAGTAAATGGCATACTAAGCCGCGGATCTGGGCTTATAGATTATGCATTTATCACGGGAGAAGCTCTCCCTGAGCAGGTGAGTATAGGCGAGCAAGTATATGCCGGCGGATGTCAGAAAGCAGGCGAACTCACCGTGACCTTGCTAGAGCAACCTAGCATAGACAAGCTGTGGTCTACTTGGTCTAATCAGACAGAGAAAAAAGATTTTAGCAACAGGTGGACAGATCACATAAGCAAGTATTTTACCATAGCAGTGATTACCATAGCAACGGTAGCTGCAGTTATTTGGTCATTTAGTAGCATAGAGAAAGCACTCTTTGTGTTTAGCTCTGTGCTCATAGTGGCGTGTCCTTGTGCCCTAGCATTGAGTGCTCCTTTTACTTTTGGTAATATCCTGCGTGTCTTTAGTGCCAATAGTTTTTTTGTAAAAGAAGCAGAAGCCATAGCCACACTAGGAGATATAGACCACGTGGTATTGGATAAGACAGGTACCATCACCGAAAACAAGTCAATGAGTGTGAGCTATGTAGGTAGTAAGCTAGATGTAGCTACTGCACGTGCCATAAAAGCACTAGCTACTCAAAGTACACATCCGCTTAGTAATGCAGTTGCTCAGTTTTTGAGTAAATACCAAGCGATAGACTCTACCTCTTTTGAAGAAATAGCAGGGAAAGGAATACAAGGCGAGATAGGAGGAAGAATAATACGACTAGGTGCTAGCCAATGGCTCACAGCTACTGAGTCTAAGGGTACAGCGGTGTATGTATCTGTAGATAATGAAGTGATAGGTCATTTCAAAATATCTGCTAGCTACCGCAGCGGACTGCAAGGTGTGTTGCACAGATTAGGTAAGCTAGTGAAACTCTCTATACTAAGTGGAGACAATGCTGGAGAGAAAGAAACCTTGAAAGAAATCTTCCCTAACTTCTTTCAATTAAAATTTAATCTAAAACCGCAGCAAAAAGCTACGGAGATAAGCAAAATACAGTACGATCAAAAGGTGCTGATGATAGGCGACGGACTCAATGATAGTTCGGCTATAGAAAAAGGTGATTTGGGCATAGCCATTACAGAAAATCTAAATGGTTTTTATCCAGGAAGTGATGCCGTATTGCTTAGTGATAGTTTTGATAAGCTGCCTGCTTTTATGGAGCTGGCTCGCTACTCTAAGAAGATACTAACTTGGAGTCTAGTCTTCTCATTGTGCTACAATGTGGCAGGAGTCAGTTTTGCTGTACTAGGACTACTCACGCCCATTATAGCCGCTATTCTAATGCCACTTAGCAGTGTGTCTGTGGTACTATTAGACACACTTTTAGTACGCATCAAATCAAAAAAATTACAACTTATCTAACATGAAAATAATAGCATTACTCATATCGCTCAGTCTGGTGCTCGCCGTAGGATTCTTATATGCTTTCTATAGAGCGGTGAAAAGTGGGCAGTTTGACGACCTAGAGTCGCCAGCCATGCGAGTGCTAGATGTTAAAAAATCAAAATCAAAAAATCAAAATTAATATGCAAAAAGAAACCTTTAATTACGACAATAAGATTGTCCGAAATTTTGCGGTCGCTACAGCCATTTGGGGTGTTATCGGCATGCTGGTTGGAGTCACAATCGCTAGTCAATTATTTGACCCCTTGTACAACTTTAGTTCGAGATATATCTCGTTTGGTAGACTGAGACCGCTACACACCAACGCTATGATTTTCGCCTTTGTAGGAAATGCCATTTTTATGGGTGTGTACTACTCACTGCAGCGTCTTATGAAAACCAGAATGTTTAGTGATAAACTGAGTACGATTCATTTCTGGGGATGGCAGCTCATCATATTAGCAGCGGTTATCACATTGCCACTAGGTCTTACTTCGTCTAAGGAGTATGCCGAGTTAGAGTGGCCTATAGATATAGCCATTGCTCTTATCTGGGTTGTTTTTGGGTGGAATATGTTCGGTACTATCTACCAGCGTAGAGAGAAGCATTTATACGTAGCTATCTGGTTTTACATCGCTACCTTCATTACGGTGGCTATGCTACACATAGTGAATAGTTTTGCATTACCAGTCGATTTGTTCAAGTCTTACTCCGCATTTGCCGGAGTGCAAGATGCCCTGGTGCAGTGGTGGTATGGTCATAATGCTGTAGCATTTTTCCTCACTACTCCATTTCTGGGGCTTATGTATTACTTCATGCCTAAGATGGCTAATAGACCGGTCTATTCATATAAATTATCTATTCTTCACTTTTGGTCATTGATATTTTTATACATCTGGGCGGGTCCTCACCACTTGCTTTATAGTAGTTTGCCAGATTGGGCACAGACACTTGGCGTAGTCTTTAGTATTATGCTAATAGCACCATCTTGGGGTGGTATGCTAAATGGTCTACTTACACTCCGTGGAGCTTGGGATAGAGTGAGAGATGACGCTATGCTTAAGTTCATGGTAGTAGGTCTTACTTGCTATGGTATGGCCACTTTCGAAGGGCCTATGCTAGCTCTCAAAAATGTAAATGCTATTGCTCACTTTACAGACTGGATAGTAGCTCACGTACACGTAGGGGCTCTTGGGTGGAATGGTCTATTGACTTTTGCTATACTATACTACATCATACCTCGTATCTATGAGACTAAGATGTACTCTAAAAAAGCGGTCAACGTACACTTTTGGTTAGCTACACTAGGCATCTTATTTTATGCTATACCTATGTACTTCAGTGGTTTTACTCAAGGTCTTATGTGGAAAGAGTTCACAGTAGATGGGATGCTTAAGTATCCTAACTTCCTAGAGACTACACTACAGATTCTTCCTATGCACATGCTTAGAGCATTTGGTGGGACATTATATCTTACAGGAGCTTGTATAATGGTATGGAATCTTTGGAAAACAGCCAGAACCGGTAAACTAGTAGCCAACGAAGCTGCAGAAGCATATCCTATGGTAAAAGAAGTGAAAGGTGAAGTGCAAGTAGCTTACTGGCACAGATGGATAGAGAAACGTCCAACACAACTTTTAATATTCTCATTCATAGCAGTAGCTATAGGTGGGGTAGTAGAGTTTGTACCTGCATTTCTAGTAGAAAGTAATGTGAAAACAATACCAAGTGTGACTCCATACTCTCCGCTAGAGTTGGAAGGTAGAGATATATATATCCGAGAAGGGTGTAATAACTGTCACTCGCAGCAGGTACGTCCTTTCCGTTCTGAAACGGTACGGTATGGTGAATACTCAAAATCTGGCGAAAACGTGTATGACCATCCACACTTATGGGGTAGTAAGCGTACGGGTCCAGATTTGGCTAGAGCAGGAAATACAGCTTCTAAAATATACAAAGATGCAGGGTGGCACTATCAGCATATGAAGGATCCTAGAAGTACTTCAGAAGGCTCTATCATGCCAGCTTATCCATGGCTCATAGCCGAAGATGGCGACTATAGTAAAATAGAAGGCAAAATCACTGTGATGCGTAAACTAGGTGTTCCTTATGTAGAAAACTATGAGATGATAGCCCAGGAAGACCTTGACAAACAAGCGGAAAAGATTTCTAATTTCTTGCTGAAAGAAAAAGGAATCAAAGTAGCTAAGGAGAAAGAGATAGTAGCCCTAATAGCATACTTGCATAAATTAGGACGAGACATTAACACTAAAGAAGTAGCGACAAGCGAATAGTATTATGGGAAAAATGATAGGATATGTAGAAGGAGCCGATGTTTATTTAATCATCGCCCTTCTCATCTTTTTGGGAGTATTTATAATAGCAGCTATCTATATGAACCTCATGAGTAAGGAGCAAATAACAGAGCTTGCTAATCTACCGCTAGACAACACTAACAATGAAACCAATGAAAAACAGAATTAGCTTAACAATATTAGGTGCCATAGCTACACTAGGTGTATTTGCACAGAGCACAGAAGCCGTAGCTAGCGGCGGATTTTCTACTCCATTACTATGGATTATATACTTAGTAATAGGACTATTACTACTTATCACTTACGTACTGTTTCTCATCTCTCGTGAGTTGAAACGCTACGTGACAGGGGAGAGTAATACCCCAGAGGCCAAAATGTGGGACGGCAGAAGTAGTTGGGAAAAGATTTTCCAACTCAAGCCTGTGGGCACAGATAAGGATACACTTATAGATGAGCCTCACGATGGCATCTATGAGCTAGATAATCCTCCACCGCCCTGGTTTATGTTCTTGTTTTATGGGTGTATCGTTATTGCTGCAGTCTATTTCGTACGTTTTAGTATGACAGATTATGGGTATACACAAGAAGAAGAGTACGTAGCCGAAATGAAAGCTGCAGAAGTACAGCAAACAGCAAACGTATCTGAAGAAGATCTAAACATAGATGAAAGTAATGTAGTAGCTCTCACAGACGAGCTGGCCATTGCCGCAGGTAAAAAACTGTACATTCAAAACTGTAAAGTATGTCATGCTGATGGAGGCAAAGGACTTGTAGGGCCTAACCTTACAGACGAGTTTTGGAAACAGGGAGGAGGTGCTAAAAACATCTTTAAGACGATCAAGTATGGTGTTATTGAAAAAGGTATGACGGCTTGGAAAGGAACGCTGAATCCTAAGAAAATGCAAGAAGTGACTTCTTATATACTTAGTCTAGAAGGGACTAACCCAGAAGGAGCCAAAGAACCCGAAGGAGAAAAATGGGTGCCTGGTGAAGAAACCGATACTGCTCCAGCGGATAGCTCTGCTAATGCAGAAGTGGCTGTGCAATAAAGAGAAGAAAACTAAAAATAGTTTATTCTAAAACCTCCATCGAGTAATCGATGGAGGTTTTTTTGTAGATTTGAGTTTACTTTTAAATAGAAAAATGAAATATTTCCTGATAGCCTTTTTGACAATTATAATACTAGGCGTTTTACAAGCATTCCGAAACAAATCAAAAAATAGTCTTATTAAAGAGTCAGATTTAGTTCAATTAGGAGAATTGCTTTTTCCTAGTATGAGGTTAGAATTTGAATCTTTTTTTAATTCTTATCTTAATGATAAAAAGTCCTTCCTCACTGAGAATAAAGAGCTGTTAGAAGAATATGACAACTTTGAGTTGGAGAAACTAAAGGCTATTGAAGTAATTTACATATACGGCGATAGTAAAAATAAATTGTGGATGACCGATTGGCGAGGAGAAGAAAATGCAAGGGAGATTGAACAATTTCTTGAAAGCATATTGCAAATGGATAAAGGTTAGCGGCATAAGACAAAGAGCTGATAACATAGAATATGCAGACGGAGAATTTGTTATCGATCTTTTTAAAGCTATAGATGAAGATTTAGAACAGGTGAATAAAAGGCTGCTTTTTCTTGATCTTGGTTGGGACAGTTATGTGTATACTGCTCTTGACCAATCGTCAGTTCAAAAAATCATTGAAAAGTACGGATCTCTTTTTCATGGGACAGAAAATCTACGCATGTAAATTTAGATCTTCGCCAATCTGAAAGTGCTTTTATATTTCTAAAGTGACGTCTTTTTTGATTTTGCAGAAAAAGCGTGGAGTCTCTATTTCTATTATAGGATGGGCTCGTCATTCCATTAGCCGCGGCTAATGGAATCCTAACAAGAAAAGTGCAGTGTAAAACTACGAATAATCTTAAAATGAGATTCCAAGCGTTTCGCTTGGAATGACGATTTGAACTCTGGAAAACAAGGAGATTCTTCGCTACGCTCTGAATCGATATGTTCATTTGGAATCTCAATCTGCGGTGCAACCCAAACCCCCTTTAAGCCCATATCATACCACCCTATGATGCGTATCAGTTATCTGCACTGCTGCACCCTCCATCTTTGAACTACTATTCTAATCCGTAGATGAGTAGCATATGAACAAGTACGAAGAAGCATTCAGAGATCACATTGGTAATCAGACGATTGATGGTAAGCGAGAGTGGATATATCCCAAAATTATAAAGGGGAAGCTATATAAGTATCGCACCTATTTCAGTTGGTTTTTACTTGCCTTTTTCTTTGCAGGGCCATTCATTAAAATTGGGAGATATCCATTGCTTCTACTCAATTTTATAGAGCGTAAGTTCGTTATTTTTGGGCAACCATTTTGGCCTCAAGATTTCTTTGTTTTCGTTATTCTAACTCTGACGTTTCTAGTTTTCATTGTCGTATTTACAGTTGTCTTTGGTAGAGTATGGTGTGGCTGGGCGTGCCCACAGACTATTTTTATGGAGATGGTTTTTCGCAAGATAGAAAACCTCATAGAGGGCAATGCCAATAAGCAAAAGAAGCTAGATGCTATGCCCTGGAATAGAGAGAAGATTTTCAAAAAGTCTCTCAAACACACAGTATTCTTTGCTGTATCTTTTGCTATATCGCATACGTTTTTAGCCTATATCATAGGTTATGAGCAGCTCTGGGCACAGATTACGGGTCCCTTTGCAGAAAACTATGTGACCTTTCTAAGCTTAGTACTATTCTCCTTCGTATTCTATCTGGTCTTTGCTAAAATGAGAGAACTGGTGTGCATCATGGCCTGCCCGTACGGGAGACTTCAAGGTGTAATGCTAGATCAAAATAGTATGGTAGTAGCCTATGACTATCTCAGGGGTGAGCCAAGAGGTAAGATTAGAAAAAATGAAGAACAGGATAAGAAAGGCGATTGTGTAGACTGTGGATTATGCGTAGATGTGTGTCCTACGGGTATAGACATACGCCACGGCACGCAGCTAGAGTGCATCAACTGCACTGGGTGTATGGATGCGTGTGATGAGGTGATGGTGAAGATTAATAAGCCTGTAGGCCTCATTCGTATAGACAGCAAGAATAATATAGAAGAGAAAAAAGGATTTAAGATATCTACTCGAATAATTGCCTATAGTGCGGTGATGCTTATTCTTCTGGGATCATCTGTTGCTATATTAACTACACGGAAGAGTGTAGAGGCTAATGTGCTCCGTATCTCAGGGAGCACCTACTCAGAGTCAGCGGATGGTAGAGTGACTAATATGTTCAACCTTAGTATGGTGAATAAAACTTTTGAGGATAAGAACTTTAGATTAGAGCTAGAGTCTAGTAAAAATACAGCGAACACTACCCTTATAATGGTGCAGCAGGACTCTGTTCTAAAATCTAATAGTGAAGAGAAAAAGGTGTTTATGATCTACAAGGAGCAGAAGGATATAAATAAAAATGAGGTGCCAATGGAAGTAAATCTTTTTGTAGATGGTGAGTTGATAAAGACATCTAAATTCACGTTCTTAGCACCCGTAAGAGAATGAAATTAGACTGGTCTAAAATACTAATAATCGGCATGGCATTATTCGTCATATTCATAGTGAGTATGGGTATTAAAATGGCTACGAGTAATCAATCGCTGTATGAGAAAGACTACTATGAGCAGGGAGAGATGCACGCAGAGCGAATGGTACAGGAGCAGGAGGGTGCTAAGGTGAGGGTGTCCTTTAATAGAGGAGAGAATGCTATAGATGTAAAGTATGAGCAAGAAGGCTATGTGACAGGTTATAGATTGGTTTTCCTAGCCGATAGTAAGTACGATTTTGATGAAAAGAGTACGACTTCAACACCAGTAAAGGCACAAACCTTAAAAATACCAAGAGCTCTGAAGGCTGGTATATGGGTTTTAGAAATTACCGGATTTACCGAAGGGAAAACCTTTTTTAAGAAACAACAAATCGTAAAATGATGTGGTCCGCCTTCATATTGGGATTGCTCGGTAGCCTGCACTGTGCAGCTATGTGTGGTCCGTTTATGCTAGGCTTAGCAGCTAGAGAGTATTCGCTATTTAGTCTGCTCGTGCATCACGTAGGCAGATGGATAGGCTATATCATACTTGCTGTGTTTTTTTACTTTGTAGTCTCACCGCTGCAGGTTTTTGAGCTACAACAATACATAGGCTTATTCAGTGGGATACTTTTGGTCATTTATGGGCTAAAGAGCTACATCCCACCAGTCAATAAACTCTTTACTAAAATAACTGCTCTCATTTCTGACAGAATGATGAAAAGCAAATCAGGACGTACAGGTAATATCATGCTAGGTGTGCTCAATGGATTGCTGCCGTGCGGATTATCCTTTGGTGCGGCTATACTCTCGGTAAACACGGGTAGTCTGGTAAATGCTGGAGCGTATATGGTAGTCTTCGGATTGGGAACACTACCTATCCTGCTTGCTATGAGTTATTTGCCGCAACTAGGTTTACAGAAGTCCTTACGAAAATTTAATGCCTACACTCCCAAAATACTCCTCGTTGTAGGATTTATCATCATCATTCGCTCTGCAGGATTAGGCATACCCTATATCAGCCCTGCGTACAATGTGCAGGCTCAGGAGATGGAGTGCTGTAGTAAGTAATAGGGTAAGATAGTAATCCAAAACAGTAATAAGTTCATAGATTTCTTTGGTGATCTGTCATAATTATATGTTCACTATGTGATTTTAGTGATCAATATATTTTTAAATGGACTATTTTTGACCGTTCAAAGACATGCTCTCGAAATCAACTGAATATGGGATTAAAGCCCTGATATATCTATGCCGATATGGGGAGAGTAAAAGAGTAGGCCTAAAAGATATTGCTGCAAGCATTGATTCGCCAGAAGCATTTACATCTAAGATTCTACAAAAATTGGTGAAAGCTGATATCATAGATTCTAGTAAAGGCCAAGGAGGAGGCTTTCGAATAATACCGGAAAGAAAAAACGATATTACAGTTTGGGATATTGTTAAATCTATAGAGGGTGATTCTTTGCAAAACCATTGTGTTCTTGGTTTGTCCGAGTGTAACTCCGAATACCCTTGCCCGGCCCACGACGAATATTCTAATGTAAGAGGGTCGTTTTTAGAATTTTTCAAAAAAACATCAATCTCATCACTTGCTCAAAATTGGGAAAAAGGCTTTGGGGAGCTAAATTACTAATTATATTTTCTTAAAAACATTGCCGGTTCATCACTCTTTTTAATGTTCTCGTGGTGACCATTATCATAACGAGAACTGACCAATATTAAGTGGATGCATGTGTCCAATTTAATGATACGAAATAACTTTGCTCTATTAAAAGTAAGACATAAATCATTAATCAAAAAAAGTACTTAATCACAAATGAAAAAGATTTTCACAACAGCATTAATTTTAACTGTAGGACTATTCATCGCTAGTTGCGGTGGTGGGTCAGAGAAATCAACGGACACTGGAGAGGCTCCTGTTTCTATGGTAGAGGATGAACCTGAAGCTATGGATCCCATGGAGAATAAAGGAGTTGGACCTATTTCTTCAGTAACATTAGGTGCTGAGGTAGATGCAGCTATGGCCGCAAAAGGGCAAGAGGTTTTTGAAGCCAATTGTACCGCTTGCCACAAGACAGATAAAAAATTCATAGGACCTAATCCTACAGGAGTATTGGACAGAAGAAGCCCTGAATGGGTAATGAACATGATAATGAATCCTGAAAATATGATCATAAAGGATCCTATAGCTAAAGATTTATTAGCAGAATATAATAACGCTCCAATGGCCAATCAGAACATCGCAGAAGAAGATGCACGAGCTATATTAGAGTACTTCAGAACACTTAAATAATCAATCATGAAATTAAATAAACTAATCATCTTTACAATTATTACGTGCGGCATGTCTGCTTGTACTAGTTCTTCTGACAGTGGCAACTCTTCCAGTACTACTCCGGAGAGCACCGAGAGAACGGGGCAAGCATTTATAGAAGCAGAAGAAGGAGGAACTCCTAATTGCCTGCAGATAGCTCTAGGCTCGCCAGATCACAAAACACTAGTAGCGGCTGTACAAGCTGCACAAGTTGAAAATGCTTTGGTAAATGTAGGCCCACTTACAGTTTTCGCACCTACGGACGCAGCCTTTGCTGCACTACCAGAAGGAACAGTAGAAAACTTAGTAAAGCCTGAAAACAAGGCTGTATTGGCGGACATATTAAAATACCATGTCACTCCAGGAAATTTAAGTACTGACATTATTACTAAGCTTAAAAAGCTGGGACAAGCTAACGACAAAGACCTTCAAATAGAAGTGGTAGATGGAAAACTAATGATAGGAGGAGCAAACATTATAGCCAGTGTAAAAGCTAGTAATGGGATAGTCCATGTTATAGATAAGGTGCTTTTGCCACCAACTGAATAAAAAATCAAATTAAAAGTTAAAACAATGAAGAATTTTTTAAAATCAACTTTCATCGTAGTTCTACTATCTACTTTTATAATAGGTTGTGGACCGAAGAAAAAAAATGACTCTGGAGCCTTGGGCAAAGGAGCTGCTGAAAAAGTATATGTGAAACCAGGTGATCATGACGAGTTTTATGCATTCATCTCTGGAGGGTTTAGCGGTAACTTAACTGTATACGGATTACCCTCAGGAAGAATGTTCAAAGAGATTCCTGTATTTTCTCAGTTTGCTACTAATGGATATGGTTATTCTGAAGAGACAAAACCGATGCTGAATACTTCTCACGGGTTTATTCCTTGGGGCGATTCTCACCATCCAGACATATCTCAAACTGAAGGAGAAATAGACGGGCGTTTCATTTTTATAAATGAAAACAATACGCCAAGAATTGCGAAGATTGATCTAAAAACTTTTGAAACTACAGAGATCATTGAAGTTCCAAATAGTGCAGGAAATCACTCTTCCTCTTTTGTTACAGAAAATACGGAGTATGTAGTTGCAGGAACTCGTTTCTCTGTTCCTGTGCCTCAAAGAGATATGCCAATTAAGGACTTTAAGGGTAACTTTAAAGGTGCTTTGTCTTTTATCTCTGTAGCTCCAGAAACAGGCCGCATGGATATCAAATTCCAAATTTTAATGCCAGGTTTTAATTATGACCTTTCTCACCCAGGCCGTGGCAAATCTCACGGTTGGTTCTTCTTTAGTACGTATAATACCGAGGAAGCTAGCACTCTTTTAGAGGTGAATGCTTCTCAAAATGATAAGGATTTTATAGCGGCTATTAATTGGAAGAAAGTGGAAGAATATGTGAATAATGGTGGGGGTACAAAAATGCCAGCTAACTATGCACATAATGTATATAATGAAGAAACACACACTGCCACTTCTACTATGAAGAAAGAGGTGCTAGTAGTAAATCCATCTGAAATACCAGGTGCTATTTTTCTAATGCCTACTCCAAAGTCTCCACACGGTTGTGATGTAGACCCTAGTGGTGAGTATATAGTGGGCAGTGGTAAACTTTCTGCAAATCTTACTATTCACTCATTTTCCAAAATGATAAAAGCAATAGAAGATAAGAAGTTCGTAGGCGATGCTTATGGTATTCCTATACTAGACTACGATGCTATCAATGCGGGTAGTGTAAAGCAAGCTGGCTTAGGACCATTGCATACCGAGTTTGATGGTAAAGGAAATGCTTATACTTCATTCTTTATCTCTTCGGAGGTAGTAAAATGGAAACTAGGTACCTGGGAAGTACTAGATAGAAAACCTACTTACTACTCTGTAGGTCACCTGACTATACCTGGAGGAAACTCTAGAAAACCACAAGGTAAATACATGTTTGCAATGAATAAAATAACCAAAGACCGTTATTTACCTACAGGGCCAGAGCTAGAGCATAGTGCTCAGTTATATGATATTTCTGGAGATAAAATGGAATTGATATTAGATTTCCCAACACACGGGGAGCCTCACTATGCAGCTGCTATGCGAGCTGATCTAATCAAGGAACGTTCTCAAAAAATATACAGCTTAGAGGAGAACAAACACCCATACGCAGCTAAGAAGGATTCGGAGACTAAAGTGGTAAGAAAAGGGAATGAGGTGCATATTTATATGACCACTATTAGAAGTCACTTTTCGCCAGACAATATAGAAGGTGTTCAGGTAGGAGATAAAGTGTATTTCCACATTACCAACCTAGAGCAAGATTTTGATGTGCCTCACGGCTTTGCTATGATCGGACAAAATACTTCCGAGTTATTGGTGATGCCTGGACAGACTAAAACGTCTATCTGGCTACCTAAGCAGGTAGGTGTTTGGCCTTTCTATTGTACAGATTTCTGTTCTGCACTTCACCAAGAAATGCAAGGGTATATACGCGTATCTCCAGCAGGCTCTTCTGTGCCTATAAAATGGTCTTTAGGAGAAGATATAGAGTAAGAGTTTAGCGTTAAATTTTAAATATGCTAAAGGGGGGGTGATGTACATCATTCCCCTTTTTATTAACTAAAAAAATGAAAAAATCCAAAATATTAATGTTGATAGGTGTGCTACTATTGGGCGGACTATTTGTCCTTCCATTATGGAATATAACACTAGAAGCACCGCAATATCCCGAACCAATAGGTATGAATATTCATATCAATAAGATAGCGGATATGAATCCTAATGATGTGCAAAACATCAATATTATGAACCATTATGTGGGGATGAAAGATATACCAGAGACCTTGCCAGAGTTCGAAATATTTCCGACTGTGGTCATAGTTATGATGGCACTAGGGCTAGTGGTAGCATTTTTCCTGGGTCATAAGTGGTATCTAGTATGGTTTATACTCATGTGTCTGCTAGGAGCAGCTGGCATGTATGATTTTTACTTATGGGAGTACGACTACGGCCATACACTCAAGGAAACTGCAGCTATAAAATTCGAAAATTCGGATGGTTCTCCAATGGCTTACCAGCCGCCGCTGTTTGGCACTAAGACTATACTCAATTTTGTAGCACATTCGTACCCTAGAGGAGGAGCCTATATGCTCTTTGCCGGGATGCTATTATCAGTCTTAGCATTTTTTAAAGGTAAAAAAGAAGTTACATCATGAAATATCTAGGAATATTTACATTATGTCTGACTCTCTTTACTGCTTGTACAGTAGAACCTCAAGATATAAACTATGGTAAAGATGCTTGCTCGTATTGCAAAATGAATATTGTAGATCAACAGCACGCAGCAGAAATAGTAACCAAAAAAGGAAAGGTTTATAAGTATGATGCTATTGAGTGTATGCTGCAGGATGAAGAGAATAATGCAGAGGAAAGTACAGCGTATTTCCTAGCGATGGACTATGAAAACCCTAATAATTTCTTAGATGCTAAAACGGCGACCTACCTTATAAGTGAGAATATTCCTAGCCCTATGGGGGCTAATTTATCTGCTTTTAGTGCAGCAGGTAGAGCTGAAAATATAATGGCAGAAAGGGGTGGGAAGACCTACTCTTGGACGCAAATAAAAGAGGAATTTTAATCGTAAATTTGATATTTTGAGAAAGTCTATAATCCTAACCATACTCCTGTCCCTAGTAGGCAGCTCGTACCTAGATGCTAAAACCATAGAGGTGTGCAAAACGTGTGCTGTCTCCTCTATAGCAGAGGGAATAGCACTTGCTTCTAAAAATGATGTGGTGTTGGTAAAAGAGGGTGTATATGCGGAGCACGACATAGACATTAGCAAACCTATAACGCTCAGAGGGGAAGGTAATTCTGTAATAGATGCAGAAAACAAGGGCTACGGATTACTTTTATTTTCTGATAGTATCACCATAGAAAAAATGACGGTGACCAATATTGGCAATAGTTATACTAAAGATTTTGCGGCTATCTATGTTTCTAAAATCAAGTATTTTACCATTCAAAACTGCACATTGACCAATGTATTTTTTGGTATGCTGATAGAGAAATCGCACTATGGAGTGATCCGGCATAATGATATTTCTAGTGATGCTATAGAGGAATCGTCCTCGGGCAATGGGATACATTTATGGTCTTGTTCTAATCTGCAAGTAGACCATAATGAGTTACAAAAACTGCGAGATGGAATCTACTTGGAGTTTGTTTCTGAGAGTAAAATAGAATACAACTTGAGTCATCATAACATTCGGTATGGTCTTCACTTTATGTTTTCTAATGACGATGAATATCACTACAATCAGTTTTATAGCAATGGAGCAGGAGTAGCAGTAATGTTTTCCAAAAGATTAGCCATGACCCATAATCGCTTTTCAGAAAACTGGGGCTCGGCATCTTATGGCTTACTACTTAAGGAGATTTATGATGCAGAAATAGAATACAATACCCTAGAGAGAAACACTATCGGAATCAATGCAGAAGGGGCTACTAGGGTGAACTATAAACACAATTATTTTCTGAATAATGGATGGGCACTCAAAGTGTCTGGAGCGTGTTATGCCAATGACTTTAGCGAGAATAATTTCATCAACAATTCGTTTGATGTATCATACGATAGCAAAGTAAATGACAATAAATTTGACCATAATTATTGGAGTACTTATACGGGATATGACTTAGATAAAAATGGTGTTGGAGATATTCCTTTCAGACCGGTAAAACTCTTTTCTTATATCGTAAATAGAACCCCAGAAACCATTTTGCTCCTCCGTAGTCTTTTTATGGAATTGCTTAATTTCTCAGAAAAGGTGTCGCCTGTATTCACGCCAGATAATTTGCTGGATAATCACCCAAGCATTAAGAAATTCGAATGATAGAAATCACATCGCTAAACAAGAAGTTTGGCAAAATGGAGGTCCTCAAGGATCTAGATTTAAGTATTATGAAAGGTGGAATCTTTGCCGTGTTAGGTCCAAATGGGTCGGGTAAAACAACCTTAATAAAAAGCGTACTAGGCATTGTAGTTCCTAACTCTGGTGAAATAAAAATAGATGGAAAATCTATTCTTGGTCAGTTCGATTACCGAAACAATGTAAACTACCTACCTCAGATTGCTAATTTCCCTACTAACCTATCTGTCAAAGAATTGCTTACTATGATTAAGGACATTAGAGGAAAGAATGCAGCTGACGAACGATTGATCAAACTGTTTGGGATACAAGAGTATTTAGATAAAAAACTAGGCCATCTATCTGGGGGTACTAAGCAGAAAGTAAATATTGTTTTAGCATTTATGTTTGACAGTGAACTGATCATTTTAGATGAACCTACATCGGGGCTAGACCCACTCTCTATGATTCATCTGAAAGAACTGATAGCAGAAGAAAAGGCGAAAGGTAAAACGATACTTATCACATCTCATATTATCAGTTTTGTAGAAGCTGTTGCAGATCAAATTGTTTTCTTATTGGATGGTAAAATCTATTTTAAGGGAACCTTAGCTGATTTGCTCACCCAGACCAAGCAAGCCGATTTAGAACATTCTATAGCCCATATATTAGAAGGTACCTATGCTTAAAATATTCAAATACATATTCTTTGATTTAGTGCGAAGTAGATGGACTTATGCCTATTTCCTTTTCTATTTAGCCTTGGGTTTTGTGATGCTTTTTTTGAGCAATGACGTGTCCAAAGCTATTATTACCTTAATGAATGTCATAGTAGTATTGACTCCCTTGGTAGGGACCATTTTTGGTGTGATGCACTACTATAATTCGCGAGAGTTTACAGAGCTATTACTGGCACAACCAATGAAACGGTCTACCATATTTATAGGTCAGTACATTGGGTTGTCACTCTCACTCGCTCTAAGTTTATTATTGGGTTTAGGTATCCCATTTCTCTTTTATGGGCTATTACGATCGTCTGCCATTTGGGATTTTGGGTCACTACTTGTAGCGGGAGCATTCCTTACTTTCATTTTTGTGGCCTTAGCATATATTATTGCTATATCCAATGAAAATAGAATCAAGGGATTTGGCTATGCCATACTCATGTGGCTAGGTTTAGCCATTATCTATGATGGATTATTTCTTATTTCTCTCTTGGTGTTTGATGATTATCCATTGGATAAGTTTGCCTTGATAGCGACTATGTTCAATCCTATAGACTTGTCCCGTATTCTAATCTTACTAAAACTAGACATCTCTGCCCTTTTTGGCTACACCGGAGCTACTTTCAAAATGTTTTTGGGGACATCGTTAGGAATGGTGATTTCCCTTCTTGTATTGTGTATGTGGGTAGTCATTCCTACTTGGTTGATTTATAGAATAGCTAGAAAAAGAGACTTTTAAATGAGGCACTCCCTCAACCTTACGAACGACAAATAGATTTTGGAGATGGAGTGCTGTGGGAATTAGAAATCTTTATTTCTAGTTTCATTGTCAAAAAGCAGATTACGGACTTACCCCCGTAAAATCTAGAACACCGTGGTCCGTTCATTAGAAAAGGAACTGAGCATAGATGTATTAAAAATGTCTGTAGAAACGTACAAGTAAAAACAATAAGGTAGAAGCAATAAGAAGGCTATTTTATAACCCAAGAGTAAAGTCTCTCACCTATCATTGTACTAACATTATTTGTTGTTGAACATCGCCCGCTTTTAGGGAGTAATACGATAAATACAATTATTAAGTAGAGAAATAATAGATGAAAGATATACTCAGTACTGACATCACCGCACACTTTTCTAAAGAGCTACCAGCAGACCCCGAAAAGGAAAACTTTTCGCGTCAGGTTTATGAAGCTTGTTTCTCGTATGCTGAAACTAAAAAGCCCCGAAACCCGGAACTAGTTCACTTTTCTTCTCAGCTTTTACACGAGTTGGGTTTGGGTGTAGAAAACGAGGAAGACTTCACAAATGTAATGAGTGGAGCACAGAAGTTCAATGGATTTAAATCGTATGCGATGTGCTACGGTGGTCATCAGTTTGGCAATTGGGCTGGGCAACTAGGCGATGGAAGAGCCATTAACATAGCAGAAATAGATGCGAACGGTGCCAACTGGAAACTCCAACTAAAAGGAGCAGGACCGACTCCCTACTCTAGAGGGTCGGACGGATTAGCCGTTCTTCGTTCTTCTATAAGAGAATACCTATGTAGTGAAGCTATGCATAGTTTAGGAGTGCCCACTACTAGAGCATTGTCCTTAGTGAAAACGGGAGATTTGGTCACTCGAGATATATTATACAACGGAAATCCCAAAGATGAAATTGGAGCGGTAGTATGTCGCACAGCACCTAGCTTTATTCGCTTTGGTAGTTTTCAGATATTTGCTGCCAGAAGCGATACCAAGAATCTAAAAAAGCTTTTTGATTATACTATAAAACAGCACTATCCAGAGCTAGGCGAGCCAAGCAAAGAGACGTATCTGCTATTTCTACAAGAGGTAGTCAATAGAACTATGGATATGGTCATTCATTGGCAACGTATAGGTTTCGTGCACGGAGTGATGAATACAGATAATATGTCTATTCTAGGTCTTACTATAGACTATGGACCGTACGGTTGGTTAGAAGACTATGACCCGCAGTGGACTCCCAATACTACAGATGCACAGCATAGGAGATACCGATTTGGCAATCAGGCTAATATGGCCCTTTGGAATCTGACTCAGCTAGCCAATGCCATGTACCCACTAATAGAAGAAGTAGCACCTCTACAAGAGATTTTAGAAGAGTCTCAACTGAACTATACGATAAAGTACAGAGGGATGATGGCAAGTAAGGTTGGTCTGAGGGATTGGTCGATTATAGGTAAAGATTTTTTTAAGACTCTAGAAAAGAACTTGACGCAATCGGAGATAGATTACACCTTATTTTTCAGAGAACTATCCTGTGTGGGAAATAGTAGTGCAGAAAAGTTTTGGGAGATAGTGCAGAAAGCAAGCTACTTCGAAGTAGAAGAGATTGCCAAAGACAAAGAAAACTGGATGGAGTGGTACAGGGAATATGCTGACTATCTGATAGCCGAAGGCGTAGATGAAGCTGAAAGAGCAGGAACCATGAAGTTGGTTAATCCTAAGTATGTACTGCGTAACTATATGGCTCAACTAGCCATAGATGAGGCAGAAAAAGGAAAGAACTCACTTGTAAAAGAATTGTATGATTTGCTACTAAACCCATATGAAGAACAACCTGCCATGGAAAAGTGGTATGCTAAAAGACCCGAATGGGCAAGGCATAAAGTAGGGTGTTCCATGTTATCTTGCAGTTCATAATCTTTGTATACATCGAACTTAGGAGTACTTGATGTGTTTTAAAAAGAATGAATAAGATGAACACTAAAAAAGCATACATAGCAGGGGGTTGTTTCTGGGGAATGGAAGACCTTTTTAGAACTCGAAAAGGAATACTAGATACGGAAGTAGGATACCAAGGAGGAAAAAACGATAACCCAACGTATAGAAATCATCCTGGACATGCAGAAGGAATAGAGTTGACCTATGATGCTGATCTAACTTCTTTTAGAGAGATTTTGGATTATTTCTTTAGAATACATAATCCTACCACGATAGATCAACAAGGTAATGACATAGGATCTAGCTACTGTTCTACTATTTTTATCCAAAATGAAGAAGAGCAAAAAGTAGCAGAAGAGGTGATAGCTATAGTAAATGATTCCGGTAGATGGGATGGCAATGTGGTTACTACACTTGAGCCATTCTCTACTTTTTGGCCAGCAGAACCAAACCATCAAGATTACTTAGTAAAACAACCAAATGGTTATACTTGTCATTTTGAGCGGTTTGAAACGTTTCTATAGGCGTGTTTAAAATATTTGGAAATAAAAGAACAAAGGATAAAATAAAAATGAAAAACTGGAATAGTATAACATCAGACGAAACGGTAAAGAATATCGTAGAGAAGTCGCATCAAAAACCTCAAATAATATTTAAGCATAGTGTAACATGTGGCATAAGTGCTTATGCACGAAGCAGAATAGAAGATGGATATGACCATATAGAAGGGAAGGCTGATTTCAACTATCTCGACTTATTGGCTTACAGGTCTGTCTCTAATTTTATAGCTGAGCATTTGGGGGTATATCATCAGTCTCCACAGATTATTGTGCTAAAAGATGGAGAAGTATCGCATAGTGTTACACACCATTCTATAGATCCTAGCAAAATAGCAAAAGAGCTATGAAATGAGATCAATTGAGCAGCCACAGGACTTTGAGCATTATTATGCACAAAGTAACTTGCCCATAGTTTTAGATTTTTATACGGATACATGCAATCCGTGCAAGTCACTCATGCCTATATTGGACAAACTATCAAGAGAGTATGAGAGTGATGTTGTGTTCCTTAAAACCAAAGCAAATGAGAATGTGGTTTTGGCTAAGGAACTAGGAGTAGTTTCTGTGCCTACTCTAATCTTTATAAATAAAGATAAAGAGATTGAAAGATCTAGAGGGCTGGTTACGGAGCATTCATTAAGGCAAAAGATTGAAGAGCTATTGAAGTATAAGTAAAATAGGACTTGGAACCGCTGCCATTGGCATGTGATCAGCAGATATCTTACAACTAGATAATAACATAACTATAACTGACGGATGTCATATCTTAATTGGATGTTGTTGTCTGATTAAGGTGTTATTTTTGGTTACTTTTTTGTATCACTAGTTACATAAGTGAAAGATAGAAGTAAAAAATTTAACCAAAAAACAATCAATTATGTTATCAAAAAGTCAAGCACGAACGTTCTTTCTTGGTGGTACTGTGGTCAGTTTCGGAGTTTTTCTCTGGCTCACCTGGACCACGATAGCCAAGGAAGTCCCGAAAAACACACACTCTGAAAACCTAACAGAAGAAGTCATCAGAGGAAAAGTACTATGGGAAGAAAACAACTGTATGGGTTGTCACACCATCATGGGAGAAGGAGCATACTATGCACCTGAACTTACCAAAGTAGTGGAGCGACGAGGAGAAGGTTACATCAAAGCAGCACTTATGACCACAGAACCTTGGTCTCCAAGAGGGAGAAAAATGGTTGCTTATGGTTTTTCTAACGCAGAAGCGGATGACCTAGTGGTATTCTTTGAATGGGTTGGAAAAGTAGACCTTAACGGTTTCCCAGCAAAAACAGAATACGAGACTAAAAAAGCATCAAATAAATAAGCATGAAGTATCAATCACAAAAGGTAGCCTACTGGTTTTTTGCACTTTCTATGTTGTTGCTCGCCTTGCAACTTATCTACGGATTTATCATGGGATTTGCTCATATGGGATATGACGTCCTCCATGATTTCATACCATTCAATACTGCTCGAGCAGTTCACACAAATCTTCTTGTAGTTTGGCTACTTAGTGGATTTATGGGAGCAGCCTATTACATCATACCAGAAGAAGCTCAACATGAACTGGTTAGTGTCAAACTAGCTTATATTCAGCTGATTACACTAGCATTAGTTGGTGTCGTAGCTATAGTTGGTTTTCACTTCAACTATTGGGAAGGAAGAAAATTCCTCGAAATCCCCCGACCGCTGGATTATCTGGTCGTTGTTAATGTTCTGACATTTTTAGGCATTATAATAGCTACTCTTTATAAAGGGAAACAAAGAACTACTACATCATTGGTACTTACTATGGGACTGTTGTTCGCAGCTCTATTATACCTTCCAGGTATGATCTGGTTTGACAATCAGACTATGGATTCATTCTTTAGATGGTGGGTTGTTCACTTATGGGTAGAAGGTGTATGGGAGCTTATCATGGGTGGTATCCTTGCATTCCTATTGATCAAAATCACGGGTGTAGATAGAGAAGTAATCGAGAAATGGTTATACGTTATCGTAGGACTTACATTCATATCGGGTATACTCGGTACTGGTCACCACTACTACTACATCGGAGCTGGTAAAGTTTGGTTGATTGTAGGTGGTGTATTCTCTGCGTTAGAGCCTCTTGCTTTCTTAGCAATGGCACTATTTACAGTATCTATGTATCGTAAAGGAGAGAAAAAACATCCTAATAAGATGGCTCTTAACTGGACACTTGGAACGGCAATCGTATCATTCGTAGGTGCAGGACTATTAGGTCTAGCACACACGCTACCATCTGTTAATATGTACACACACGGTACATTGGTAACTGCAATGCATGGACACCTTGCATTCTGGGGTGCATATGCAATGATCGTATTTGCGATTATCGTATACGCTATGCCAAATATGACTGGAAGAAAATTCTATGATAGCAATAGAGGTCAATTAGCATTTTGGCTATCCAATATTGGTATGGTAGGTATGACTGTAGCCTTTGGAGTTGCAGGTGTAGCTCAGGTATATATGGAACGTATAATGGGACTTGAGTTTGGTGTAGTACAAGATGAGATCAAAGTTCACTTCTTGATACTTGTACTCTGTGCAACAATGTTCACCGTAGGAATAGCATTATTCATGTACGAGTTTATCAAATATGGTAGACCTACAGATGAGGCTTTAGAAATAGAGCAATAAGAAACTAGAGAGAGCACTCTAGTAATAATGGGCAAGTTGGTTTATATCTGGCTTGCCCATTTTTTAGAAAAACAAAAGGAAATAAAATGATCGAAGGCAATACTAACGTAATGAAAAAAACCGCAACTATCCCCTACTATAAGCCTGTCGGAAAAGAGATGGAAATATTTGAGCACGCATATAACAATAAGATATCACTGCTACTCAAAGGTCCTACAGGAACTGGGAAATCCCGGTTTGTAGAGCATATGGCTGCTGTCCTAGACAAACCTCTATACACAGTAAGTTGTCATGAAGAAACTTCCGCAACGGACTTGATTGGAAGATTTATCATAAAAGGAGCTGAGACTGTATGGCAAGATGGCCCTCTCAGTCTAGCTGTAAAAGATGGAGCAATACTCTATCTAGATGAGATAGCAGAGGCTCGTCCTGATGTAATCGTAGCTATCCATAGTCTTACGGACCACAGGAGAGAATTATTCATAGACAAGCGTGCTGAAAAGATACACGCCAAAGAAGGTTTTATGCTTGTGGCTTCATTCAATCCAGGCTATCAAAAAAGCTTTAAGGAGCTTAAGCCATCTACAAAGCAACGATTTGCTGCCATATCTTTCAATTACCCAAACGAAAGCTTAGAAGCAGAGATCATTAGTCAAGAAACAAATATAGAAAGGGATACTGCAGTAAAACTGGTATCCATAGCTACAAAAATTAGAAATCTTAAAGAGTTAGGACTTTCAGAAACGGCATCTACTAGACTTCTAGTAAACGCTGCTACTTTGATACATAGTGGTCTTCCTCCTCGCCTTTCTGTGAAGACAGCAATAGTGGAGCCTCTAACCGACGATTTAGAGATTACAGCAGCTTTAGAAGACATGTGTAACCTATTGATTTAGTATGGCATTAGACGAATACCTGTTTGGAAAAGTGGCGAAATATTTCAAGGACCGTAAGAAATCGGCACTTGATTTGGATCAGAGAGTAGTTCACTTAGAAGACCTAAGGGAAAGGCTATCTGTGCTTGCTTGTGCCGTCAGCGGTAGCAAAATAGACATCTACCCAGCAGAACGTGAGGGAGGCTATAAAAACGAGAACTTTTTTCTCCCGATGAACTTCAATAAGTTCAATACTCCAGAAGCAAATAAACAGTTTTACATCTATAGAGTCATCTATTTGGCAATACAAAGAGAGGTCAATCTCAACTGGGATGTAGCAGGAAACACATATGAAGATTCGAGTAAAAAAGCCAAAGACGCTTCAAGTCAGATATTGACGAAAATGTTTGCTGACTTCCCGAACAGTCAAGAACTATATGATCAGTTATATTTAGGATTAGTTAATCAAGTAAAAGATAAAAGAGAAGAGGCTGACTTAACTTGGCTATATGGCAAGTGGATGTATAACGAGCCAAGATCGAAGAAAAAAGAAATTCAGAATTTCAATGACAAAGTTAAAACAGCATTGCCCACACCGGAGACAATAATCAAAGCAAAAGCTGTTGAAGAGATTAGAAGTCTTACCGTAGACAAGAAGGCTCAAGAGGACTACACCTTAACTCACAATTTTGAGAAAGTAGATACCGCAGAAGAGTTCAATGGCACTTGGAGGGACTTTGATGGTGATGATGATTTGGAATCTCACCAGGACGCTCTAGATGAGCTAAATTTAAACTTAACGGTACGTGTAGACGATGAAACGCATAGTGTTTATCAAGCAGACTTCGTAGAGAATACCAATATTGCGGAGAGTGCGTCACACGAAGAACCAGGGAAAAGCGTATCCTATCCAGAGTGGAACTACAAAAAGAGGAACTATAGAGAAGACTATTGCAAAGTTTATCTCAAGAAGCACAGACAAGATAGTTCGAAATATTATAAAGATACATTAACTAATTTCAGCTCTGAGCTGCTGGCACTTCGTAAGATGCTGGCAAATGTAAATAATGCATATGAGTGGAAAAGACGCCAAACCCAAGGTTCGGAAATAGACATAGATAGTGTCACAGATTATCTCATAGACTTACAAACAGGGCATACCCCTACCGAAAAAATATACCTCTCTAGTAGAAAGTCCCAAAAGGACATATCGATACTATTACTGTTGGATTTGAGCCTAAGTAGTGACGGTTATGTGGATGGTTATCGGATACTGGACATCGAGAAGCAAATAGCCATCTTGTTCGGAGAGATATTAGAAGAATACGAAATTGACTTTTCGGTGAACGCTTTTTATTCTAAAACAAGAAACTACAGTAGCTACATCACACTCAAAGGTTTTGATGATAAATGGACAGAAAGTCGAAATCATATAGGAAGCATAGAGCCTAGCGGGTATACTCGAATAGGTGCTGCTATAAGACACTCTGCTACGTTGCTAAAAGAACGTGATACTCGGAATAAGTGGATGATACTATTGTCTGACGGAAAGCCAAATGACTTTGATAAGTATGAAGGGAAATATGGTGTCAGTGACGTCCAGCAAGCTCTTCGTGAATTTTCGCAAGAGGGTTTGAAATCTTATGCATTAGCTGTAGAAAAATCAGCGAAGTTTTATCTACCACAGATGTTTGGGATGGCCAGTCATCAGATTGTTTCTTCTCCTCAAGATTTGATTCAAAGTTTAGTAAAGCTTTATGACAAGATTCGCCATTCATAAGTAGCCCTTAGCTACTTTGTAAGGCTTAGAATTTTAGATACTGTCTCAGCATTGTCTACACCTAGACCTTCTTGCTGATGATGGAGTTCCCCACCTTTATTGAATACACTTATGATATTGGAATGAGAAAAATCCAATGGAGATATTTGTTTGTATTTGACAGAAAGGACATTTGAAAACTCTCTTACATCATCTACAGTACCTTGTAAAAATACCCACTGGTCCGTATCCATTTTGTTTTCGATAGCGAACGCTTTTAGCTTTTGTGGAGTATCGTTTTCAGGGTCTATACTTACAAGCACATATTTAACCTCTTTATTGTCCACTTTCTCACTTATACTTCTCATGTCTGCTACCAGACGAGGACAAGCTGCTTTGCAAGTGGTATAGATCATCACCATTACCAATACATCCCCATTGAGTTCTTTCAGTTCTATGGTTTCATTATTTTGAGTGTTCCACTTAGATGTCAGATTGAAAATAGAGGCATCAGATACTTCGTTTTCATCTGAAAGAACTTTATTGCTCTCTTCTACTGGCACTAAGTCCATATGACATACAGGACAGGAACCTTCTTCGTCATATACTTTTTCACCCTCACATTTCATCGGGCAGTAATATTGAGTAGTATCTGTACTTGCATTATTACAGGCAAAGACACTTAACATAATAAAAACTGACGCTAATATTTTGATAGTTTGTTTCATTTCTTGTTGATTGATTTGGCACATCTGAACCCAAGCGTCTGAAGACTGTAGTTAGCCTTTACACTACCTCTAAGAGCATAACGCATAAAAGCTGCGTAATCCATCAGATTTGTTGCATTCACAGAAGCACTGCCGCAAAATAGGTTTCTTTCAGTGTCTACATCCTGTCGAGATTCGCCAGATATCAACACAGAGTTGAAATCACTGGTCCATTCCCAAACAAGGCCGTGCATATCATAGATGCCCCAATAGTTTTTGTAAGTACTACCGATTGTCTTAAGATACGTTTTAGGTAGTTCATAGCTTTCGATAATCATTGAATTGAAAATGCTGTCTCGCTGAGCATTTATCATGGTCTGACTTGCCATAGCTGCATATTCCCATTCATCCATATTTGGCAGTCGTTTTCCTTGACACACACAATAGTCCTTTGCGGCATACCAAGATATATTAGTCGCTGGCGAATTTAGATTCATATCTGAACTTAGCGTTGTATCTGAAGTCCATTTTCGCAGATAATTTTTATCTGTAAAAAGACTCAGGCTTTTAGACCTCTGCCATTTTGGATACTGTTTTACGAAATTTAAGTATTGTTCGTTTGTGACAGGATATACATCAAGTTCAAAATCTCTAACATATACCTCTGAGCTGTCAGAACCATAAAGGGGGACAAATGTCCCCCCTTTTATGATTTCTGTGTTTTGACTAATGGCCGATAAGGACATTAGTAGAAAAATTATTGTGCTATTTATTTGCACTTAGTGTGAGCTTTTTGCTGCAGCTACCATTGCTGGTGTTACTTCAGTTTTGTTGTTACCCCAACTATTATAAATAAACGTAAGTACGTTTGCTGCTTCTTCGTTTGTAAGCGTTTGAGCAGTCATCATACTGTTATATTTTTCACCGTTCACTGTGATCTCACCAGACTTACCGTGTAGTACGATATCTATAGCTCTATTCACATCTTCGTTTAAGTAATCAGATTTAGCAAGTGGTGGAAATGCACCAGCAATACCTTGTCCTTCTCCTTGGTGACAAGCAAAACAAGTTTGACTATAAATTTGCTTACCTATGTCTATTCGTTCCGCAAGAGAAGAAGCGACTGGAGCTTCTGGAGCATCCGGGGTTTCTTGTATAGATCCACCTTCCGGGTTGTATATACCTTCTATTTGCTTACCTGAGTATAAAGTTTTATTTTCTTCACCTTCTACCTTAAGCATTCCCAAAGCACCTTTATTAAATGCTCTAAATATAGAGTGATCCACAAGTATAAATGTACCCGGTACATCTACTTTGAACTCCACCATAGCTGCACCACCTGCAGGTACTAGTGTAGTTTGTACGTTCTCATTGATAGCGTCACCACCTTCTATATTCACACGGTCAAAAATCTCACCGATAATGTGGAAAGATGAAACAAGGTTTGGTCCACCGTTACCAACAAATAGTCTAACTGTTTCTCCCACTTTCGCAGTGATTGCATTGTCACCTGTAAGGGCACCTACTTTACCATTGAAAACAACGTAATCTGCATCTTCATCAACAGCTTTTTGCATATCAAATGGCTGAAGACCCGGTTGTCCGTTTTCTCCTTTAGTATAGAAATCACCTTGCATCACGTAGTACTCTCTGTCTACTGCAGGCAAACCACCTTCTGGCTCTACCAATATAAGACCGTACATACCGTTTGCAATGTGCATTCCTACTGGAGCAGTAGCACAGTGATAAACATAAAGACCTGGGTTCAATGTTTTGAAAGAGAAAGTAACCTCATGACCTGGAGCTACAAAAGAAGAAGCTGCACCACCACCAGCACCAGTCACCGCATGTAAATCGATGTTGTGAGGTAATTTGTTGTCTGGGTGATTCTTTAAAGTAAACTCTACTTCGTCACCTACTCTCGTACGGATAAAGCTACCTGGCACTGATCCGCCAAATGTCCAATAAACATACTTTACGCCGTCGGTCATTTCACCTACTTGCTCTAGAATCTCCATGTCCACAGTCAGTTTTTTAGCTGATCTGTTTCCAACAGGAGCGGGAACAAATGGCGGTGCGGTAAGCTCTGCTACCATTTCGCCAGATACTTTGATTGATGCTGCATCAACCGAAGTTTTTGAGTTATCTGAACCTGTGCAGGAAGCAAATATTAATGCAACTGATAGTGTCAGAATTTTAATTGATAATCTATGATTCATAATTTGATTTTTTGGATGAGATTATGTCATCCTAAAATTCTAAGCATCTATGCAAATACAGCACAGCTTTCAGAATATAGGCATTTTGCATTTCTCTTTTTTTTGATTTATATTTTAGAGTGCAAATATATTATTTAATTGGACTTTTGCATCCAATTACCTTGCGTTTTTATGATAAAATACTGTTAAACATAATGGGTATGCATTGAATGTATTATTGGAAACTCAACCCGTAATTTAGAGATAACAGGTTGTCTAAAAATACCTTTGCAAAACCAATAATTTAAATCAAGCCTTTAGCTTAAAAAATAATATTATGAGATTAAAACAAGTTTTATCATTAGGTCTGTTTCTTTCAGCATACGCTGTAAGTGCACAGATAACATTAGATGGAGAGATTAGACCAAGAACGGAATTTAGAAATGGATATAGTCAGCCTATATCTCCTAATCAGGATTATGCTCTTTACACAGATCAACGAACGAGACTAAATTTTGGATATAACCATAAAGATGTCAAGACGATGATAAGTGTTCAGGATATTCGCGTATGGGGAAATACATCACAGCTTAATCGTACTGATGGTTTAATTTCAGTTCATCAAGCATGGGCTCAAATTCCATTAGACAGCACTTTTTCGTTAAAAATAGGAAGACAAGAGCTAGTATATGATGACCATAGAATATTTGGTTCTGTGGGATGGGCCACTCAAGCAAGAAGCCACGATGCTGCTTTATTAAAGTATCAGAAAAAATCTTGGAAGGCAGACATAGGTATAGCTTACAATCAAAGATTTTTTCTGAT
>Ga0209119_1000098_pt1 | contig 86157 bp, 94 predicted proteins | sample COG_03_FD_184747 | JGI IMG/M metagenome (GOLD analysis project Ga0209119, IMG submission 184747) | Pelagic Microbial community sample from North Sea - COGITO 998_met_03 (SPAdes) (version 2) | ecosystem: Environmental > Aquatic > Marine > Neritic zone/Coastal water | place: Helgoland, sampling...
TGGATGGTGTTAAGAAAACTATTAAACAAACTACTATTGATTCTAAAAATAATGGATATATTAATGGCGGTATGGATCTGCCTACTGAGAGATTATATGATGAAATCAAGAAAACTAAGAAACAGTTTACATCATCAGACCAAAACTATATGGGTGTAGGTGGTACAGAAGTTGACCAACCTACTAATCATGAAAGTTATAATAATGCTGAAACTAATGCAACTAAAGAAATTATTGCTCAAGGAAGATATCCAGTTCCCGAAGGTGATAAATATTATAATAGTAAAGAAACTTATAATATCGAAATTAAGAAAACTGAATCCGATTATTATAATCATAGACAAACTCATTTTGATAGAATGAATCCAGAATACCTTGAAAAAGGTACTTGTGAATTTACACACTTTAAAGATAAATTAGATGATAGATCTATCGCCGGAAGAACCACGGACCCTGGTTTATTGTCGGCATTTAAAAATAATCCATATACACAATCTTTAGAATCTTTTGCTTACTAAAAATAAAAATATTTAATAGTATATATATGGATAGTGATTTATTAATTAAATGCTTCATAGCATTTTGTATTGTGGCAATAGTATGTAATTTAATATATAGTTCGAAGTTATGTAATAAAGAATTAGTTGAGGGGTTGACAGGTAGTTGTAGTGGGTCGGGTATCAGCGCGTCGGGTTGTAGCGAGCATACTTTACAAGAAGAATGTGAAGCGCCATGTGTTTGGACTTTGGATAGTGAAAATGAAGACCCCGTATCGACCACCACCCCAGACAATACTGTTCATATTAACAATATCATAGAAATTATTAATGGAAAGATATTTAATAACCCCATAAAAGACACACTTAATTATGTCCTAAAGAAAATGCCGTCCATAAACGCCGCCTCATTGCCAAAATCAATTGATGCCATCACTACTTTTGATCAATTTGGGGATAATGAAGATGCATTAAATTTCTTGGAAATGATTGTCCAAAAAATTTTAGACATGGATGATTCATCCTTTAAGACCTTTGTAGAGGATCTGTATGCTGACCCAGGATCTTATTGTAGTAATGATATAAATGAATATATTATTTCAATTATATTATTACAATATAATAAAATAAAGAGCGCTAGGAAAGACTCCTATATAAATATATCTAATAGATTATCTAGATACATACCAGACATATTAGAAAAAGTACAAAATGTGAATAGTACTTGCGATGACGAGGATATATCAGCAAGATCTAATATTATGGATGTAATGTTTTATAGGTTATTCCAAAATAATAATACAATTATTAATATAGGTTCGTTAGATGCATTAGTTAGCGAATTAAATAAATTAGATAAAGTATATGGCGTTGTTATATTATTATGTATTACTTATATTGTAGTAAAGATTTTTGGCATGTTTAATATGAAATTAGAAGTCTAAGATATATTATTTATTTTGTAAACACAACCCTTACTTTCATTATATTTTTTCTTTGAAGTATCCAATACATTTTTATCCAATACATTTTTATCCAATACATTTTTATCCAATACATTTTTATCATTTATGATATTATAATTTAATTCCATGTTATCTATTATTGGAATCATTATAATACCATTTTTAATATATATTTTTTTTAACATATAATATATATAATGAAATATCAAAGTCTTTTTATTTTAGTTATTATAGTATTTTTTAATTTATTACTTTTAAATATCTTTAGATTACAAAATGAAATATATAATATTAAATTTAATGATAAACCTTTAACTGGTCTATTAGATGAAAATATAGAAATATATGTGGATGCAGACCCGGATCCAAATATCAATAAAAAATTAAATGAAATAGCAAATTTAGTCCCTATAGATATTAATAAATTAGAAAAATCTAAAGACGTATTATTACCTAAATATAAACAGATAAAACATATTTAAGTATAATTTTACATTTATAATTGAACATTAAAATGGATTACCTTTTAAAACAAAATATTGATAAAAATAAATTTAATGTTTTTATACGTGATTTATCATCTAATTTAAATACAAATCTTAAACATATTATAGAAGATAATGTTAAAGTATCTCTTCAAGGGGATATAAAAAATACCACCAAAAAAGGTAAAAAATCAGTAGTGAAAAAAGCAGATATAATTCGCGCCGAAGTATTAAAGAAAAAACAAAATCAAATCGTAAATGATGATCTAAATAGGTTAGAATTTATATTTAACAATAAGGATGTCAACAACCCATTCAAATCCTTAGAAAAATTAAAATCCAGCGAAGGAATTCAAAAAATGAAGTATATGTTATTAGAATACTACTGGAATAATAATAAAAAAACAAATATGGATTTTATTATTTCATTATATTATCAATTAAAAGATCTTGATAATACTAATTTTAAAGATTTATTAGAAAATATTGGAAGAAAATTAGAAAATTATGAATACAAACTTTATATGATGAAAGAACTAGGATATATGTTACCACCATTAAACTTTTGGGATACCCCTGAAAAAAAACTAGATGATTGGCAAAAAGAAGTTATTAATATAGTTAATAATAAACAATCATGTATTGTTAAAGCACCTACATCGGCTGGAAAAACGTGGATTGCTATGAGTACAGGTATTATTCATAAAAAAGTATTATATATATGTCCTGCAAAACCTGTAGCATATCAAGTAGGTTCACATTTTATTTATATGGGATATAAAGTACATTATTTAGTAGATAATTTATCACAAAATTCATTCGACAATAAAACTAATATTTTTATAGGAACACCTGATGAAATTGAAAATAATTTACATCGCATTGGAACACATTTCGATTATGCTGTATTTGATGAAATTCATAATTTAAATAATTCTAAAGATGGAGATATATATGAAAATTTAATTAAAATTCTAAATTGTAATTTCTTAGCATTGTCTGCTACAATTGGAAATATAGAATATTTACAAGACATATTTAATAAAATTCATCCTGCTAAAAAAATTCATTATGTTGAATACAATAAAAGATTTATCAACCACCAAAGATGGATTTATAATAATGAATTAAAATCTATTCATCCATTATGTTCTATAGACAATAATGATTTGAATGGTGATTTTATTAAAAATTCATTATCATTTACACCTAATGATTGTGCTGTATTATGGGAACATATTGAAGAAATATATGAAGAGAATGATTGTGAAGATTTAATAGAAAATATGTCTCCAGATGAATATTTTAAAGAAAATAAATTATTAACTTTAGATGATTGTTTCGAATATGAACAATTATTAAAGAAATTTATTATTGATAATAAAAATGATAATAAAATTAATGAAATTTTAAATAAGTTAAAATTTAGGCAATCTAATACAGATAATAAGGAAAATATTATTAAATTTTTAAGAAATTGTAATGATAAAGATATGTTCCCTATGATAATTTTTAATACTAATTCTCAAGTATGTAAAGATATATTTTATTATATATATAAAAATCTAGCAGAATCGGAAGAAAAAGAATACCCATTCCATTATTTAATTTTAGAAAAAAAACAAGAATTATATGAAAAATATTTGGAAGAAAGAGATACATTTACTAATAATATCAAAATTTCTAAAAGTTCTAAAGACCCTATTACAGATAAAAATGCTAAATTAGATAGTTTTGACAGAAAATATAGGGAAAGGAATATTACAGATGTTTCAACATTATATCAAAGATGCTTGAATGATATTGATAGATCTAATGTAGATAAAGATTTAAAACGTTTACAGAAAAATAATTTAAATAAAGAATTTAAATTATTTACAGATAATCCAGATTTTTGTTATCAAGACGTATTTAAAAAACATGATTCATTCTGTTTTAGTATGAATGAACCTATGTCTGCTGACACTATTAGAGATGTGCGAAGAGAGATTATGAAAACCTTGGGTATTAAAATATCATATGAACATCCAATATTTCAAATGCTCAAAAGAGGGGTCGGATTATATATAGATACTATGCCTGATGAATATAAATGGATCTTACAAAAACTATTGTCTAATAGACAAATAGGAATAGTAATATCTGATAAAACATTATGTATGGGTATTGATTTACCTGTGAGAACATGTTGTTTAATGGAATTTAATGGTAATAATAATTTTACTAATGAAGACTATTTACAAATGAGTGGTCGTGCAGGTCGAAGAGGTCAAGATAGCAAGGGCAATGTAATATTTTATGGCAATATTGATTATCTATCTCTAATGAAAGGATATTTACCTAATATAATAGGTTCTACCAAACAATTAAATAATACATATAATATTATAACTAAATTAAATACATCTATAAAAAAAGAAAACTTAGATAAAATATATGAATATTTTATTAATGATAATAGGCAAGTAATTGAATGTGAAACTACTTTTGAAAACCCTAAATTATTATGGTATTTAAGAAAATATACTAGTTCGAACAATTTAGTAGAAGAATTAGAAGATATTGAATGTTATTTATTCAGAAATAAAATAGATAATGAATATTATATTTTATCTAAATTATATAATTTAATTGAATGTAAATCTATTAACAACGAATACAAATTTAATAAAATTGAAAATAATATTTTAGAAAATTTGGAAATTATTTATGAATTATATGAAGTTATAATCAATATTTATAATAATATTAATAAAGATAAATATTTATTATTAAGAAAAGTATTACTAGAAATATATAATAATATTAAAGGTTTAATTATTAAATATAATGGATTTTAATTTATATATAAATTATTAATATGAGATATATAGATAATATAATATATAATAATACAGATAATGAATTACAATTATATAATATACCCGAAAATGATATCATAATTTATCATAATAATAGTAATAATAATACGGATATATTAATTTATAATAATATAATAACATATTGGAAACTCTTCGGATTAACATTATTTAGTTTAGTATGTGTATACGGATTCAAGTGTTATAATAAATTTAAATATGATAGAATGGATGAAATTGTAACGCCAATTAATATTGAAAATTTAAATACATTAATTGTATGTAATGAATTACCAGAAAATAATTGTTCAATATGTTTAGATGAATTTAAAAATGAAGATATATTAAAAAAATTAAATTGTTCTCATATATTCCATAAGGATTGTTTAGTTCCTTGGATAAATAATAATAAATCATGTCCTCTGTGTAGAACAGATATTTTGTAGTAATAAATCGATTAACTCGATTGACTAGTTTATAAAATTATTATTTTAAATAACATTTTCTACACACTGCTATATAATCCTCTTCTGAACCTACTAATACTTTTTCTTTTGATTCTGATATTCTTTTTGAAAATATGCCTAAAGTACCATCTTTACATATAGAACAATATGCCTTTAATTTAATTATATCATCACATAATGGTATAAGTTTATGTATTTCTCCGAAATTTACTCTATTCGAATCACCATCTAATCCGACAACTATAACATGTTTCCTTCTTAATTCCACTTGATCTATGACAAATAAATATAAATCATCAAAAAATTGTGCTTCTTCTATTATAATATATTTAACATACACAGTATTTTTAAATTCACTCAATTTATTTAATGTTATACACTCATATTCTTGTTTATTATGTGTAGATATCTTAGTAGATGAATATCTGTCATCTATTTGTGGTTTAATAATAATAGGTGTTTCATCAATATGTTTCAATGAATTAACTATTCTTAAAATTTCAGTTGTTTTTCCTGAATACATAGAACCTAATATTAATTTTAAAGACATTTTTTATAAAACTAATATATAAATAATCAAATTTACACATAACCCAAACCGGCTGTGCCTGAAATTATTCTTAATATATTATAATTTACAGCATAAAGAGTATATATGTCATTTGCAGCAGATGTTTGATTATTATATAAATTATTTATTAAATAAACATTTTTAATTGTCGAAAAATTCATAGTCCCACTAGGTTGGGTATCTTCAGGATTTAATGCAAATGAATATACAGCAATTGAGTTTCTAGTAGTTACGCCTCCATATCCTGAATGATAATCATTAACTTGTTGTTTTGTAAAATATGTTATATCTCTTTCAGTAAATCTATCATATCCATTAATTTGTAGTGACCATTTTCCTTTTAATGGTCTGCCTCCGTAGTCTGCGCTCGCACCGGGTCCAGATACCCATATTAATTCTTTAACAGGATGACTTAAATTTATTAAATTTGGGACGCCTAATTTATAACTCCTTCCGGGAATTTGTATTTGTTCTATTAAATATTCATGCGATATTTGAGAAAATCTCCTCCTTTCATCAGTATCTAAATATATATAATCTATATACATTTTTGGCACTATACTCTTCTGCAGAAAAGTGGCAAAAGAGATATCTATACTCACTTCATTATATTGTAATGCAATTAAGGGAAGTGCTAAACCTATATTTCTACAAAACCAAAATTGTAATGGTGTATAAATTATATGATGTTCATTATCTTTTAAATAAGATGATACTGTACCTTCATCCTTCGCCGCCGAGATGGTAAATCCGTGCCCAAATGCCTCCACACCACCAGCCATACACATCGATTGAAACCTTGTTGCATAGCATAACGGACGTTGTGATATGGTCGCGGAGGCAGAATTCATAAATAATGAATTCGAAGCCGACGCAAAAGAACCAAATTCATTAAGATGTGTCAATTCAGCATGAGTTTCTAACCAGTTACCAGTATGGGAATCTATTAATTTATTACCAATTGATAAATCAACTTGACCTATAAAATTATAACCATAATTGGTAAGGGACCCATTGAGTTCCAATCCAGTTGGTATATCTTGTTCCAAATAAATTTTATTAATCAAATCACCTCTTCGATCTACATTTACCCTACAAGTCGTATTCGATCTAGGTAAATTATCAAACAGTTGTTCCATCGACTCAATTGAAAAATTTGTGTATCTCCTATATACAGTTTTAAAAAACGTAATCTGTGGTTGTCCAGTTAAATATAAATCTTGGGGACCTTTTTCTTTTAATTGTAATAATCCACCAACCATTACTATATAATATATTATTATAATATATTAAAAAAATAAACTACTTGTTCTTATTATCACTATCTAATATTCTTCTTAATTGTCTACACCACCTTTCAGATGGTTGTTTTTTTCTAAAAAATTTATACATTATTGTTTTTTCCCAATATTTTAAATAATCTATATCATCTTCTGAATCTAATAATGTTTGTGATAACATATAAATTACCATATATTTTTTATATAGAAAACGTTGTACCACAACCACATTTTGACGACGCATTTGGATTTTCAAATGTAAATCTATTTCCCATTATATCTTCTGTCCAATCTATAGTTGTTCCTAATAAATATAATAATGATTTACCGCATACATTTATCTTTAAATCTTCTATTTCAACAAGTTCATCTCTCTTATGTGGTTCCCGAAAAAGGTTCTAAATTATATTTTAAACCATTACATCCTCCACCCTCTACATTAAATAATATATATTTTGATTTATTTATATTCATTATATTAATCAATTGTTTCTTTGCTAAATTAGTTACATTTATAACATTCTTATTCATATTATAATTTTATATTATATTTATATAATGAAATATTTAAAAGAGTTTATTATAGGGTCTTCAATAGTTATAATATTTCCTTTTTATTATTTAGTATATAATTCAAAATTATATAATTATAATAATTATTATAAATATACTTTATTAGCACCAATATGGTTTGGTATTTTTAATATAATATCATTAATAATTTCTGATAAATTTAATTTATCTAAGAGAATAAGATATTTTAATATATCAATTATATCATTATTATCTATATATTTTATATCACAATTTTATTATAATTTTAATAAAAAAGAATGGTTTAAATATTATTTTATTCAATTTATTTTATATATGTTTACATGGAATATTTTGATTTTTAATTTAGATAAATATATTAAATAATATATGAATAGATATTATATAATTTTAATTATAATTATTACTATATCAGTTCTAATATCACAATATAATTTTAGTTACAATAATATTAAATACATGAATATATATGAAATATTAGAATTTAGTATTAAATTATTTTTAATTAATAATGCTGGTATAACAGATTACTCAAAAAATGGTTTAAAAATTCTAGATTTATTAACAAATGATCAATTATTGATTAAAATGCATCGCAAATTACATAAGAAGTATGGTAAAATAATTCTAACAAATATAATTACTATCGGAAAACATTATTATATATTAGATCCAGAATTATCTAAAAATATATTAGAAGATTCACCTTTTAAATTTAATGCTGGTAATATGAAAAAAGGTTATTTTAATAATTTTGTACCTAATAATCTAGGCATTAGTGAATGTAATCTAAAAGAAGGTGAATTAAAATGTCCTTGGATGAAAAGAAGAGATTTTAATGAAAAAGTTTTAGGAACAAAACATATTAATAATTTTTATAATAATATATCTTCTATAATAAATAAAAATATAGATAAACAATTATTTAATATAAATGATTTTAAAGAATTATCTTATAAAATAGTTTCTGATACTATTTATGGTGATCAAAATAATATAAATATATTAAAAGGTTTTACAGAAAAACATAGAAATGAAAACTTTATGAATAGTGATTTTTATAATGATTATTTAAAATCATTAATTAATTATAAAAAAAATAGTTTATTACATTATTCTAAATTATATAAAAATGATAATCAAAAAATTATAAATGATCAAATACCTCATTGGTTTGGACCTTTTGATTTTATCATTAGTTATTTAATACCTAATTTATTATGTATAATAATTAATTTTAAAGATATTCATGAAAAAATTTTAAATGAAATTAACAACAATAATTTTGATATATTATCTACTAATACATATTTTCATAACTGTATAATTGAACATATTAGATTATTTAATACTATTAATATTAATATTCAAAGATCTGTTAAAGAAGATATGTTATATAATAATATTGAATTTAAAAAGAATGATCAAATATTTATACTATTTTCAAGTATTTTGAGAGATGAAGATAAATTCCATGAACCTGATAATTTTATACCTGAAAGATGGGATAATAAATCTAATGAAGAAAAAAGTATTGTATTTGGAATAGGTCCTCAACAATGTCCAAGTAAAAGAATTACACCATTATATTATAAATATATTATTTACTATTTACTAAAAAAATATAAATATAAAACAACATCACCTATTCTTAAAAGTAAACAATTATATTTTATTAATCCATATAATATTAGTTTTGAGTAATTAATTTATATTTTAGAATTATATAACATATTTGAAAAGTCATTATATTTCCAAGAAATCCCTATTTTACATACATTTCTATCATTATTTCTAATAAACATACCATCTGTCAGATAAACAATTCCAGAATTATAATTCTTAAAATTCTTAAGGTCATCAACTACTAAATCTGTACCAAAGAAATCATGTTGAATAACTGAATTATCACTTAATCCATGACCATATGTTGCAAATACATAATCTTCAACAATAATTGACTCACGATTACTTAATACAAATGTATACATTTCAGAACATTTAATTATTTCACTACCTTTAATACTATTAGGATAAATCCATTCTTTTTTTCCAGGCATAATTACTGGATGATATGGCGTAATATTTAACTTTTTTCCTGTGATACTATTCAAACTTACCATGCTTTGATATCCGCCCGAACATTCTGTAACAACTACACATTCAACAATTCCAGAATCAATATAATCAATACCTTTCTTTGAAATAATAGTAACTACTTCATCACCTTTCTTTACTTCTTCTACAGGTTTCAGTGATCCATCATCCATTCTTACCATACTCCCGGGAGCACAACATCCTCCACCATTATCCCTATATGAATGCATAGAATGAAGTGGAGCAATCGCTGGCACGCCTCTATAATGAGTATTCACATTACCTTTTTTTGGTGGTTCCATATTATCAAAGATATCTGATACTTCATCGCGCAGTTTCTCAAACAATTGACCAGTAAAATTACTCACACCCTTATCCTTGAAATTATTACAAATTTCATTTTCATATGCTACTTTAAGAGAACGAAGGTAATGAATACCCCATTTACTAAACCAATCTGCTTTTTCACCCACAGTAGTCATATTTAATGATTCCTTAACTTGACCATCCAAATCAAATAATATATTATTAATATATTCATTATCTTTCACATCATTATTAAATGAGATTTCAAGAATTAAATTATCCAAACTATTTTTAAATCCAGGGTCATTGAACTTTTTCATTGTAATTAATGCTTCAATCATATTATATACCTTATATCTATAAAGTTGTTCATAATAATAATCATCCAACATATCATGTAAATCTGATTTAATAATATTTCCTTTTATATCCATTTCTACATATAGCACTTCTTTAGAAATTTCCATTACAATATTTTTACTCTGTCCATACTTTAGTGAATTAATATTAACCTTATCCACAGTATTATCTTTATAAACAATCTTTACAGGGACATCAGTCACAGCTGTAGTGAAGAAATTACTTACTCCATGGATAAAGATATTTCCTAATAGAGATGAATCTGGAATAAATGAATATCCATCTCCACCCGAAATACGAGAAAGATTGTCCAATAATTCAGATTTGAGATTATATCCAAAACCATAACAATTTATCATACATTTAAAATTATTATTTTCAAAATATTTTTCTAACATATATTCATGACCTCTATTTGGTTCGATATTTGGCACACCATCCGTGAGTAATTTAATTACCTTTAACTTATTGGGTGGAGAATTTAATCGTAAAATATCTAAAGATGTTTTGAGACCATCCCAAATATTCGTAGTATTTGTTGGTTTTAAGTTGTCCAAACCTAATTCAATATTTTTCTTATTTTCATTAGTACACTCCATATCAATAAATAGTTCCTCGGCAACACTTGAATATGTTACAATAGAAATATTATCCTTATCATTAAGAGTTTTAAGAATTGTCTTCGCGGCTGCAACAGTTAAAGATAATACTGAAATACCATAACTAGTTGATTTACCATCATTTCCTTTCAAAGGTGCATCGGATCCCATAGACCCAGATATGTCAATACATAAAACAATATCTACAGGAGGTCTTTGTTCTACATTAGGCACATCAGTTTTGACAAATAATACATTATTACGAACAGATGCTTTCATACTTATATCATTTAATACATCATTAAATTCTTTGAGTTCTAAATCCATAATTTGTGAATTGATCTTAAGTTGATCTTCAGATAATTTATCCTTAATAGAATCAATACTTTTCTTCATAGAAATATTGGGTTTCAAATCACTTTCGAGTAAAGTGTTCCTAGTCATAGGTGAGGTATTACTCTTATATAACCATTTCATAATTGCGTCGCGTTCATAAGTATGACCGTCTGGTTCAGATACTGGATCTTTCATAAGGTCTCCTGTGATCGGGCAGTAAAATTCATGAGGTACAAAGGTAGTTGACATATTATTTAATTATATTTATTAACTTATTTTTAAATCAAATTTTTAAAAATATTTATATAATATAAAATGAAAGTAAGTAATGATATGAAAGAACGTTTAAAAATAGGCGGATTATGGATATTTCAAAGTTATAAAGTAATAATGGGAAGTTTATTAATCTTATTTGTTCCTCAAAAATGTGAAGAATTATTCGATAGTTCCAGTAGTTATGATATTAATGAATATGAAACATCTATTTGTTCTGTATCAGATAATTTACATAAAACAGATGATATGTTTCACAATATTACATTAGGATTTAACTTTTTATGTGTAGGTTTATTTTTAATAACTTATGTCATTGAATTACAGAGAGAAAATTGGTGTGTCAAGTATTTTGATATTAATCATGATTTTCCTGATAATCATTTAGATGATATTATAAATGAAAAACCTGCACTAAAACTAGAATTATATAAACAAAATAATAGATATTTTAAAATGACATCTGTCACGAGTTTTGTATATATGATAAATTTAATATTATCCTCAATCATTATTTATGACAATTATGTAGGCATACAAGCAGTTACCAGTTATACTTCATATGTAGCCTTAATATTATTGAAAATATACAATTCATTATCTATATCATATTCATCACTCAAAGGTGAAAAAGCATTATCAGGATATATAACAGAATTTTCTTCATTTAATGTATTTGATGAAGATCTAATAGAAGATAAACCCAAAATTCTTAAAAATATAGAAATAAAAAAAATTGTTACATTTAATGAGGACCCAGTAGCTATTGATAATAATGATATAAATATAACAGTCAATCCTTAAAGTGTCCTCATTCTTTTTTTATAAATTTTAAATTTGAAATGGACATTTTTAAAATTCAATCAATTAATCAAAGAAATTCCTTAAAGAATTCACAACAAATAAATACCTAATTGCAATGACTTACAGATCTATTCGCATGACAACTAAAAAACTCCGTATGTTTGAGACTAAGAACCCAGGGGTTCGTAATGAACGATACAAGGAACTCTATAGGGACATGCTTAAGGCAAAAGTTTCCGTGCATAATGCGGAAGTTGCTGCCGCCAAGAAACAAGAATCTACTAAATTAAAGAATATGTCTGATAATGAATTTCTTGACCTATCTTTTAAGGAAAATGCTAAAATTAATGCCAAGAATAATCTTCTTGAAAAGAACAAACAAGAAGAGGAACTTAAACAACAAGAATACAATAAGAAATTCTACGATGATATTATCCAACCCGTCATCGCCAAGAATATTATTATGTCCATTGTAGAAAACTCTAAATAGACAAAAAATATAATAAAAAAAAAATAAATTTGAATTAATATTTCTAACTTTTTTATTATTATGTCTAAGCATTTTAACCGCAAATTTGTAAATGGTGTAATTGCCACACTCAAGAAAAACGGATTCATATGTGTGCCTCTTAAAAGTAATAAAAATAAATATAGTATTAAAAAAAATGGTGGAGAAATTATTGTACATAGTGGTATGAGTTGTTATCATCCTTTGAGAAGATGGTTAAAATCTACATACGATTTTGATTTAAAAGATTACTAATATTATTATATTATTTATATTCCCCATTATTTTTTTTTCCATCTTAATAATTTATAAATTTGATTTCTAAATTATCAATTATATAAATCAATTAATTCATTAAACATGGTTTATATCCACCCCAAATATAAACAACGTGATATTAATAAAAAAACTTCTCAAAGAAAGAAGAAAAAAGAAAAAGAAAACTATATGAAAAAGACAAAAACCAACTATAAGAGGAAGAAATCATCACAAGTGGAGTGTTGTATTTGCTTTGGACAAGTAGATAATACTTCAGATAATTCTATTAATTGCGGGAAAACTACTCATTTTATGTGTGGAGAATGTAAATTTCGTTGCAACGAAACAGGTAATGATAAATGCCCTATGTGTCGTTCCCATCCAATTAAAAATCCTATCGCTCGGGATATTGCCCTTCTGGTCCACTCTACTATGGTAGAGGTAAATCTATACATATCCCCATCTCTAAACCCAGCAGATAGGATGAGCATTAAACAACGACGTAATTATTTTAGGAAATCTTCTACATATGCTCCATTTCATCAAAATACTAATCGCATTATCAGACAAACAACAGGGTGGACATCTCGTCCAACTTCGTGGCGACTCGATTATGATGGATTGGTTCCTGCCAATAGAAACTTTCACCCAAATGAATCAGATTATTCAGATACATATTCAGAATCACAATATTCAGAAACAGATTCAGAATCACAATATTCAGATGCATCTGATACAGATATTATTAGATCTTTGATTGACCAGGAATATGATGAGTCTATTTAGTTTAAATTTGAAATTATTAATAAATTTTTTTATAATAAGATATGGTCCAAACGCGTTCTATGAAGAATAATGACAATACTAACGAAGAACTGGAAGCAGCTCATATTCTCGTAAAACTTAACAAAGGTCATTATATCTGTAATAAAAATAAAACTCTTCTTGCAAAGGCACAAGAAGAACTCTGCATCCTTAAAAAAATTAAACATTATACTCTGTTAAAAGAAGATCTTGTCAATATTATTACAACTAGTAATAAAACTATTGAAAATATTGATATAGAACTAGCATATTTGTATTCTAATCTGGATAATCTATAATAATATTTATAAATATATATTTTTTTTTCTTATTATTTAAATATTATTTTATAAATATAAATAAATATGGAAAGCATATTATATTATAAAGGACTTGTTAAAATAACTGAAGAAAAATTACAACAAACCCTTAAATTATTGAAATCTGTAAATGGTGGTGAACAACTATTTAATCTTCTGCCAGATTTGTTAGAACGACACTATAAAGAAATAAAAGAAAATGAAGAAAAATACAATAAAACTATTAATATGTTGAAGGAAGAACATCGCGCCATTCAAAAAGAATTACAAGACCAAATAGATTATTATAAAATGCGTGATGTTGAGGAATTTTTATCTGATTCTGATTATGATTCAGATAGTTCATATAGTTCCGAAGAAAATTAAAATTAAATTTGAATTTAAAATAAATAAAAATAATTAGAATTTGAAATAATTAAATATTTATTAAATAATTAATTAAATATGGAACCACAAATGAGTGATTATTATAATACGGAACCACATGTCATGCGAATGATAGAAAATATGAATGATGAACTCTCAGAATCACAAAAAGAAAATGAAGAACTTAAAAAAAAGGTAAAACTATTAGAAGATAATAATTGTGGTCGACCATTATTCGAAAAGACTGTCATATCTCAAAATGAAATATCAAAATATACACTAATTGAAGAAGAAATAAGAGAACAACTTTATAATATAATGGTGAAATCTGTTGATAATGACGAGGAAGAATTAGATTTCAGATATTTATTTGATCACGAAAATGATTATATTGATATATTGAAATCCAATTTATTAAATGTATCACACGAGTGGTGTGAATTCAGAATTAAAAATATATTAGAAAAATTTGTATCACTACTATATGTGGACGAATATTGGTGGGGAAATTTAATAAACACCGACGGACTCAGTAATATAATTATTAATAATATAATCAATACAATAATTACAGGAAATATTGAATCGGAAAGTGGATATCAATGGTATGCTACTAAATCTGAGATTCATTTAAATGAATTATATATTATAAAATGTGAAATATGTAATGAATATTCATCATATACTAATTTTCCAAATACTCAAACAGATGTGTGCTGTTATTGCGCGTACGCGCATTCATCAGATGATGATGATTAATGAATATTAAATTTAAATATTTTAATATTTCGGAAATCTCCATATATTCATTCTTTAAATTAAAAACGTCTGCCCTATAAATGAACCTTATGCTGCTGGATTGCTGTATGAAAAATTTACATTTTTTTGTATTCTATCTCTATCATTATCATTTAAACAATCTAAATTTAATATTTTATTATTCAATTCAATTGCTAATTTATGATCACTAATCCAATAAGCACATATGGCTAATTCATCTATAAATTTATAAGTGTGAATATCTCTATGTATAAATAGAATATCTTTTGGATAACTATTCTTTATTCCAAGCATCCCATAAGCGTATCCTTCCCGGTACTTTTCATTCTGTCTATAATATTTAACAATTTCATATAATGCTTCTAATCTATTTTTTTTGTAATTATATGCCTTTAAATAATCATATAAAATTTCATTTTCAAAATCAAGTCCATCATTTTGTTTACATAATCCTATCATATATAATGAGTAATATACTTCTTCACACCAACCTCCCATTTCCACTCTCTTTTTATAGTATTTTATAGCATTCTTGTAATCTCTAATATCTTTATAACTTTGAGCTAAATAGAAATGATATCTTGTATTATTTGGTTCATCTTTGATACCTTGTGATAATAATGTAATATCCCTTGTAAATTTAGAAGTTCCAGTATTACTTCTTGCGCCAAATGTTCCTGCTTGAATATAGCAATTTTCAATAGTACCACTTGGATAATTTTCTTTTTTAGAAATAAGAAATGGATATTCATGAACAACACCTTTATATACCCATTGCAAATTATTACATAATACTTGAACTCTCGTATACTCTAAACTGTGCATATTGATTTTCATACTAAACATTTTATAAATTTTATCATCCGGAATTATTAATTCCCCTACTAATCTATCATCCGCATCTATTATAAAACAATATTTGGATTTATCTTTGGCATATTTTAATGCAAGCGTTCTATTATGACCAAAATTTACCCATTTATCTTCATGTAGCTCACCAGGTATACCTTTTTCTTTAAAAAAAGATTTAATAATATCTTGTGTCCCATCCGTTGATCCTGTGTCACAAATAACCCAATAATCTAAATAGTCTACTATTGAATTTAGACAATCTTTTATTATACTTGACTCATTCTTAACAATCATACATAAACATAGTTTTGCCATCTATAAGTTATTATATTGTGCTCAGGTATTTTTTTAGAATATTAAATTTGAATTTTATAATATTATATATATATATATATATGAATGTATCAAAATATCTCCCTAATATAAATACTATGAGGAATACATTACTAAAAATAGAAATAAAATATCACATTTATATTTTATTCATGATAATATTTTTTATATATATTATTTATTTAATTTCACAAGAAGATAAATATGATATTATATTGCCACACAACTATATTTTTATAAATAGAAAAGGTGTAAAAAATAATGCAAATGTTTTTTTTACTCTAGATAATTATAATGAAGATTTACCTGAAAAAGTAGATCTAAGACCAATGTGTCCACCTGTATACTCACAGGGTAGTTTAGGTTTATGTCATATTAATGCCGCATGTTTTATCTATAGATATATATGTTTAAATAATAATATAGACTTCAATCCATCTAGAATGTTTTGTGAATATAATATATTACATTTGAGAGGTGGTCTAGATAAAATAAGCATAAAAAATAGAGTATATCAATTCGAACTGCAAGGAGGAAATACTATTGAGGACATAAATAGTTTGCTATATTATGGTGTCTGTAAAGAAGAAGATTTTCCATATCCAAGTGATACAGTTATAGAACACAATACAAATATTATACATGACTTAGATAATCTGAAGAAGAATATATATTCTGAAAAAGATTTAATAAATATATCTGAAAAATATAAAGAGATAGATATGATACCGCCTACTAAGGAAATGTATATCAGTGCCCAAAATCACAAAATAATGGACGTTTATAATTTAGGAGCGGATGTGGATGAAATAAAAAAATATTTGAATCGCTTTGGACCTATTTTATTTGCGATGAGTCACGGAGATTGGGTCCAGGATTTATTATCAATAAATTGGCAATTAGAAATATTTAAACAGATTAAAAAGAATGAGAATCTAAATAATACAGATGAACGTATTTTAGATAATAAGATAAATGCTTTTACTAAATTTATTAATGATAATGATAATACACCACGCTTTAATAGTTATTATGAAGGTATAAATAAAATTAAATTATCAGACAATTTATTAAATTTATCAAATAAATATTCCGCGACCCATGATTCTCCCGATGACTATTTGAAAAAAGAAATGTATGCGAAAGCAACTATGAAGGATTTAACACTAAAATACCCTAAAGATTTAATAAAACAAAGCGAGGAATATTTAATGGAACAAGGTATTGATCTAGAAAATATTAAAAATAATAAAAAAGTTTTTGAAGAAAATAATTTACCAGATGAATATATAAGTAATTATACTAAATTTACTATGGATAAAATTAAAAGAACTCTTAGTAAATCCAAACGAGGTAAAGATATATCTGGTTTTATGGACACGTGTATGAATTATACAGGACACGCTATGACAATAGTAGGTTACGATGATGACGAACAAGTATTTATAATTGCAAATTCCTGGGGCACCGTATGGGGTGATAATGGATATTTTTATTTGGATTATGCTTTTGTTAATAACGATTTTTGGGGATTGGGAATTACGGATACAATTTGTATAAATAATACAAAAGATGGGAATATCTAAATTTATTCATTAGTCATATCACCTCCAAGCGACGGCGTTCGTCTCTGGTTCAGGTTCTTGTTCAGGTTCTTGTTCAGGTTCTTGTTCAGGTTGTAGTTTTCACGAAAATGTTCATTGTAAAAAGAAACCAAAAAAAACATATACAGGAGGCAAAGTAACAGGCGCGAAGATTTATGCAAATAAGACTACATCTTCAAACAAAGCAACCTGTTATAAATGTGGTAAACAAGGTCATTATGCTAGTAATTGTTATAGTAAAAAATGTTATTATGATTATTCATCATCGGCGAAGAATGATTATTCGGTGTAAATAGTTACGTATAAATCATAAATTTTCACAGCGTCTAGGGTACCGAATGTAACAATCTGGGCATGTTCAACATTATCCTTATTTTCTACCCTATTTAGCAGATTTTCTATTTTAGTATATTCTGTGTCGGTCCAAGTATTTTTATAATAACCTGTTTTATAAATGAAATATAATAGACGGAGATGTGATATGACTTTAACTCCTAACTTTAGTCTGGGAACATTCATAATGATTTCAGAATATTTTGAAAGACATTCGATTGTTTCAGTAATACAGATTTCTCTTTGAGAACGAGTTGGTTGGTCATCGTTAACCCATTGATTAAATTCTTTCAAAGATGTTTTACCAGGACGACCTGGATACACATCTGTTCTAATCATATGAATAATTGTACCGATAATCTCATAATGCCCATATCTCTTGACCATAGCAGGTGTTAATCCCATGCCACCGTATTTTGGTTTGTTTGTAAACAGATCAGGGAATTCTGTGAGAATTCTTACAATTTGTTGAGTGAAAGGACTGCCAGGTTTGGCATGAATTAATTCACCATTCTTGAGTGGAACTCCTTCTTGGATTATTGTAAAGAATTCTTGACATTGTTCTTGTGTCCAATCACGTGTTTCTGTATATGAAATCTTTGTATTCTTAATTTTTCTTTTCTCATTATCAGGTAATTCCGAATATTTCACCCATTCTTCATATTCATTTTCAAATGTGATTTCATCATTCATAAATTTAAAAATTGTCATTAACCTATTTTGTCCATCCATAATCCATTGTTGTCCAGATTCAGTATCAATATTAATCACTGGACCGAATAAAGGAAGTCCTAACGATAAAGATTCTAAATATGATTGTTGTTGTTTCTTAGACCATACGTATTCTCTCTGGTAACCAGGGACAGATAATTCACCACTCCCAATAAGGCTATAACATTCGCCAATGCACATTTTAGTTGCTTCAGAACTTGGAGACATATCGGTTGAGAAGAAAGTTGCCATTTTTTATATTTTAAACTTATCAAAATGTAAAATCAAATTTAAATTTTTAGTATTTTTTTTAGTCTTTTTTATAACAGGTGTTACATATTTTTTTTTAACTTGCTTTGCCCTTATATTAAATTTACCTAAATTATAAAAATATAATATTACATTTCTTTTCATATTCATTAATTATGAATTATATTTAAAAAATGTAATTATATATATGAAAAAAAATGTCATAAATATTACTAAATTAGCTTATGAACATTTAAGTAATGCCCAGAAATCGTCCAAATCAAAATATATATTATTTAGTATTGAAGGAGGCGGATGCAATGGCTTAAAATATAATCTAGAACCGAATAATGATGAACCTAAAAAAATAGATGAAATAGTTAAAATAGATGATTTAAAAATAAATGTATGTGGAAAATCATTATTATATTTATTGGGAACAACAATTGATTGGACATCCGACATCATGGGAAATAGATTTATATTTGAAAATCCAAATGCCACAGGTAAATGTGGATGCGGAACAACATTTTCAGTATAATTAACCAAATCTAGATAACCTTGCCATTCTCATTTTCTCTAATTCATCGCCTGATATCTTTTCAGAATAGTTAGTTTTGACCTCTTCTACTACTTCTTCTATTACTTCTTCTAAGACATCTTCCACCATATTATTTTCTAAATCTTGTTGAAGTGCTTTTTCATATTCATGGTCTTGCAAAACCCGTGTTTCTTGAATAATTTTATTCTCTTGTTTTTTATTCTCTAAAAAGGTTTCTCTTTCTTTTTCATATTGAAGTTTTTGCTTTTTAATTTCTTCATATTGTTTCTTCATATAAAATTCTCTTTCTGAATTAAGTAATGCCGAAGCGAATTCAGCATCATCAACTATTTGCTGATTGGGGATATGTTGATCCGGTATATATTGATTAACAAAATCTATGAGTTCTTGTTTTTTAGTAAATTTACTATATCCTGTAATATGGTTATCTCGACAATATTCCTTTATTTCAGATACAGTTTTATTATCCATATTATAAAATAAATATAAATATTTTTATCAAATTTAATTTATATTTAAATATAATCTATCTAAATTTAGCACCTTTGAACCTCTAAAACGCCGAATTTAACTATTTTAGACGAAGTAGTATTTTGCCTCGCCAATAATCTATTACACCTTTGAACATTTAAAACGCCGACCCAATCCAGATATTTTTTTAGGTTTTCGTTTTATCGTTGATGGTCGTTTCACATATTTTTCACTTCTATCATATGCTCCTTTTATTAGATTTTTATAAATATGTATTGGTATTTCATCTAATACATCTTTTATATTATTAACTAATTCATTATATGTTAATCCCTTTTTCTTTTGTAATCGCGATTTCAATACATTAAAATATCCCTCTATAGTATTTGTATAATGTTGATATGGAATAGCATACAAAAAATTATTATTCTTTTTAATTACATCCTTTACAAGTTGATTTCTATGACTACTCGCATTATCTAAAATGATTAATTTATTTTTGTATTTTCCATTTATAAACTTCTTAATAAAATTAACACTTTTTATATACCTCATACGTCAAAAGTTGCGTTAAAAAAACAAATATATATATATATATATATATATATGATTAAAATAACACATAATGCTGGTTTTTTCTCGTGCTGTTCTGTAAAACTGGATAAAATTGTAGAATTTATTAATTCAAATAAAAGATTACCTGATAATGTAGATAGTTCCGAGCAATTTAGAATGTATAAAAATGGTCCTAATAAAGATATTACATTTGATTATTTTGAACATTATGAAAATGTTCCAGATGTAAATATAATACACCCTATAAAATATGGCGCATCAGACCAATTCAAAAATTATGCTAATTTAGATTATAAATGTATAACACCATTAATCAAAAAATATTTTTCTCCATCAGATAAATTATCAATAATTATCAATAATATTGAAAAAAAATATAATATTGTGTTTGCTAACACAGTTGCTGTATATTATAGAGGAACAGATAAAATTACGGAAACGAAATTAGCATCATTCGATGAATTTTATAATCAAATAATAAAAATAGTAAATATAAATAAAGATATTAATATACTACTACAAACTGATTGTGCTCAATTTATAGATTATATTAATAATAAGAATTTTAAAAATGTTGTAATTATTGATGAAAATAAAACTAGTTATGGTAATAGAGGTATCCATATTGAACAATCTTATAGTACAAATTATCAAGATATGTTTTATTTTTTATCAACAATAGTAATACTTTCAAAGTGTAAATATATTATTTGTAGTACAGGAAATTGTTCAATATGGACAATGTTATATAGAGGAAATAATGAAAATATAATCCAATATCGGGACGGAACCTGGCATAACTCGGTGTTTTAAATGTTCAAATGTGCAAAAGAATATCTGGATTAATATAATTACTAGATTCATTATATCCTATAATTTTTGTTTCATTTATCATTTCTATAATATTATCTATATCTGAATATATCATATTATTTCCAAATATTTCTCTATAATTTATATTAGATATTGGAATCGAATTTTAACCAATACATTCATAATGACGATAACAATCATCTCTATCACCACTAGTAGATATAGTAAATTTAAAGGATGTTAGTAAACTGTAAAACACTTCTTGATAAAAATTTGAAAGTTTATTTTAAAATTATTTAGATTAATAAGTTCTTCAAACATTAAAAGAACTCAAAAACAATTCAAAACAACTTAAACACCTTGAAAAACTTAAAACAACTTAAAACGATGGATCTTGTTTTGGAACAACCAGACAATGAGTCTTTCTACTGGAACTACTCTGGACAAGAACACTCGATCTCAGACATCCCTGAACTCTTGACTAGAGGACTTTTGGAATCTGATTACAATGCATATCTATTTATCCTGGACAAGGCTTACTGGAATGGAATTAATATTGGCAGCACTTTGAATGATACTAATTCATATAATTCTTGGTTCAGTACGCACGCACATTGTCTTTCATTCCTAGTTGGTACACGTGTCAGACCCATCGATGCTAGGGGAGGAACTTACTACGGAAAGAACCATGAAGGTATCCCAGATGAGGTCGGGGTGACTATTTTGCATAGGATGATTGAACTGGGCGCTGATCTCACTATTCAAAATTATTATGGTGACACTATCATGGATCAATACCAAATGGTCACGGATAAGTACCCACGTAAAAACAATACTAACTTTAAAAATGCCGTCTTCAAAACTTACCCTTAATGGTAAATCTCACGGAGGGATTGCACATTGAAATAACAAATAAATCAAAAAACAATAAAACAATAAAACAATAAAACAATAAAACAATAAAACACAAAAAAATATAATAATTTTTTTTATGATTGATATTATATGAAGGAAGTTAAAATTACTAAAAATTATATTTTAATGAAATTTAGTAAAGAAGATATAGATTTGTTCAAAACTGAATTATTTATATATTTATTAGCCAAACAAAAAAATATAAGTTATATCCCTAAATTAATAGATTATAATTGTGATAAATTATATATAAAAACTGAGAATGTAGGTATCTCATTACAAGAATTTTGTGATGAATATGGATGTGAATTCGAAGATTCGTTCCTTAAAAAGATTAAAATAATGTATGAAAGATTTACTACATTGGGTTATTACCATAATGATTTAAGAATGAAGAATATTGTAATTAATCCTTCATCAAAAAAATTATATTTAATTGATTTTGAATTCACTGATACTAAATATAAAGATTTGGATGATGAAAATATTGTCAAAAAAATTAAATCTATGTCAAAAAAAAGCAAATCTAAATAATTTAATATAAATTTTTAATATAATATATAACAAATGAAATATACTCATAGTTTCATCATGTTAACTGGATTTACTATGAATAGTTCTGATATGGAATATTATTCAACATATATAAATAAACTTATACCCAAAGATGTAAAAATAAATTACATTTACCCTAAACCACCTACTAGAAAAATTACCTGCTATGATGGGAAAAAATTTAAAGCATGGTTTGATTATATAAATGAATTAGTTGAAAATGAAGATGATGATATTAATCCCGAACATCTGCTAGAACAATGTAAAAGAATTCATAGTATTTTAGATAAAGAAGTAATTAAATATAAAGGAGATTATAGTAAATTATTTATATGCGGTTATTCACAAGGCGCCTGTGTAGCATTAGATACTAGTATATCATATCCTAAAAAAATAGGTGGTGTTATCGCTTTCAAAGGTCATATTAATTCGGATATAGATGGACATCGCAAATCAAAGCAAGACATATGGGCAACACATAGTAAAGGAGATGATACGATTGGATTTGAGGTAGCTGAAGAATATTATGATAAATATAGAAAATTAGGATATAATATAACTTTTTTTAAACAAGGACAAAAAGTGAATCATGATGCTAATTCAGGTGTCAAAGAACAATTAATATCATTAAAACCGTGGTTATTAGGTAAATTATAATTAAATAGATTCCTCAGCAACTATTACCCCCTGAACTGTAATTTCTTTATTTTTTCTTCTGTATTTTATTATTCTACTTATAGTACTTGGAAGTATAATTATAAAAAATAGGAAGGATATAGGTATTATTATTATAGGATCAAACATATATATATATCAATTTATAAATTAATATTTAAGTTACCTAAATAATTTAAAATAGATCTTCTACAATTATATCTGATATAGAGTTAAGTAGAAGAGTGATTTTCTTAGTTGAATTAGTATTTTCTATAATTCTATTAAGAAGATTAAATAAAGATTCTTGATTATGTGTTGTCATACTTTGTTTAAAGAATTCTGAGTTTATTTCGTCTAAAATAACCTTTTGTAGATAATATCGGAATTGTGCAGGTGAGGGTCCATGTTTATGACCATCATATATTCCTTTAAATGTTATATTCCCTAACCAATGATCATTATTATATTTACTATTTACGCGAGTATTGTGGTTCAGGAAAAATCCTGGTGATTTCCTTTCTACTTTTTTATTATCTTTAGTGGTAATTTTATCGTTCTGAATATAAACTTCCACTTTCATAAATTCAACTGATGGACGAAGCAGTTCAATCATAAATTTAGCAAAAGGTAAATCCAAATTTAGATCTAGAAAATCTGTGTATTTTTCAGGAGTTTTAGATTGAAACTTATCAATAATTTGGAGAATGTGTTTAATCCACATAATTTATTTTTATTTAATTAATTATTATTTATTACTAAATTCAAATTTATAAAAAAAAGTAATTGTTTTTTATCTATTTATTTTATATTGTTTTTCCGTTTATTTATTTTATATTGTTTTTTTGTTTTTATATGTTTTTTGTTTATATTGTTTTACATGCCATGGCAGTGGTAAGACCTGATAATTTCCTATCTGCTGCTTCAGTTTTTTCTGTTGCCATGCTGATTTTTTCTTCTAAAATCTGTTTTTCTTTTAATAGATTTTCCAGATCTCGCTTAACTTTTCTATTAGTCGCATTGTTTTTGGAGGCAGTAAGTAGCTTAGAAAGAACTGCTTTTCTGTAGGATTTGAGGTTTCGGCAAGATACAGGTGCTTCCAATGTATCTTGAATATAATGACTTAGATTTGTGCATAGGATTCCGCCGCGCCCCTGAGATATATTATATTCCAATATCTTTGCGTGTTGCTGCTTCAACCATATCTTGTCCTGTTTCGCCCAAGCATAAAAGTCATAGTACCTTGAAGGACCTTTGTATGCTGTAACACCGCATTCACGCAAACCTGTGAAATCTGCTGGAGAAACACAAGGACAGCGACTCAGTGTTGCAGTTAGATCATCGATCATACCGCCCCGGTTTTGCCAACCAGGTATTTCGGATGAAAGTTGACAAGGTTCATCAGGATTAGAAGTGATTCTGTACATATCCTTGTATGCCGAAGTGTGTATTGAATCGCTTGTTATTTTCAGTTTGTCATGCAGACTGCGTAAATAGAAGTTCTTCCAGACAAGGTTTGATCTGAATATTTCATTCAGATACCTTGACTGTAAACACAACTTGCCGAAATCCCCCATAGAGAGAAGTGGTGCAAGGATGTTAATAAAAGTTTCGTAAGGAATTTCCTCGAGCATTTCAATTATATTTTACTTGTTGATTTGCTGCTTTGATATGAAATAATTTACTTTAATATTTCAAATTTATTATATGAATAAAAAAAATTATATTACATTATTTTAATATAATTATGACCTGTTTTTTAGTAGAGTAAGAATAAAAGTATATTTTTCATGTAGTTCAGTTAGTTCCGCCCTTGATTCTTCTGCTCCATCTTTCAGTCCTTGTTTATAAGCATCCTCCACCTCTTCTTTAATTGGTATCTTTTCTGAAGAGCATACAGGACATGTTGTTTTTAACATACACTCCATACAGTAAATATGTTCACAATTTACATTACAAAATCCATAGTTCCCATTAATATTATTGAGACATACAGGACATACTGTAACTTCAGTCATATCTTTAGTAAGTTATTATAGTTATATGAATTTTTTTAAATATTAAATCAAATTTATAACAACATTCATAAAATAAATTTGAAATTATGTTTAGATAATTGTATAAATTCAAGTAAAGAACATATTCAGAATATACTAAAGAACATATTCAAGAACAATCCAACGAATAACAGACAAATTATGAACAATATCATGAACCTCATGCTTACTGTCACCTTCCTGTTCACAATGAACATCACTTCTGCAGAGGAACCCGAGGGTGACAAAGTTAAGATGCGGGATGTCGAAACACTCCTATTCAGGAAAGAAATTATGACAACCGGACGCAGGTCAAAACCTGTATCCCAGATGATATGTGAAGGACATCCTTGTAAAAAGAACGCACCTGATTCTATCTCATGTAAAAACATTGGATGGGATGGCAAGGATCCAATCTGGGATTGTACGACTTCTGAGATGAAGGATACTAAATTGAGCAAAATCGAAGTTCAGTGCGAAGGATACGAATACCCTGATGATCCGAATATTCTTGTGGGAAGTTGTGCTGTAATCTTTCAACTAAATTACAAGGATGAAGTAATCAACTCTCTTGATTGGTCCCGCACACGTCCTGACCGCAAAGATGAACCAGCACCATTAGTCGGATTAATGATTATGACCGGTATGGTTTGGGGTATGTATTCATGCTGCTCTGCATTGGACGAAGAAGGGGATCGGACACCATTTGTGGCAGGTGCTGCCGCGGGAGTTCTGGGTGCGTCCCTGTGTAATAGTAGTTCTTCTTATTGGGGCGGTGATAGTTCTTGGGGTGGAGGAGGTGGAAGTTCTTGGAGCAGTTCTACTAGTTGCGGAGGTACTTCTCGGCGCTAAATCATATAAAACTAAATAAATCAAAAAAAAATTTAAAACCAATAACCGAAAAAACAATATAAAAACCATCAAAAACTATAAAATATTTAAGGATTTCAATCCTTTTTTTAATATTTCTTCGATTACATTGACAGTCATAGAATTACCTATTAATATTTTCATTCTGTGATCAGATAATGATAATATTTTACCAGATGGATTAAATCCTTGTAACTTGAAGTATTCTTTTACAGATGCTTTTCTTTCCATAGGTACACACCACATATTAGGTTGTGCTGTTATACAAGGAGCCCATTTATCAGAATTTGGAAAATTAGCATTCCTGAAACCAGTATCTATAAATACAGCAGCCTCTGGAACATTATTAAATAATACTTTATTAGATTCTTTTTTTTCATTCTTAGATTTATTAGATTTATCTACAAAATCATTTATATTTAACATTGGAACTGATTCTGGGAAAGTATAATCACATTTTTTGTATTCATTTAATACACCTATTATATATAATCTATCTCTAGATTGTGGGATTCCTAATTCTTTAGAATTAATAACTTTATAATGAATAGAATATTTATTAATATCATTTAATCTTTTTAAAATATCATTAAAATATGATCCATTATTTAATGTGACTAATGTTTTAACATTTTCTAAGATGAAAAACTTCGGCGAGACAGTTTTTATTACTTTTATACAATCTTCAAATAAATTTAATCGTGGATCTACAGATGTTTTATATTTATTTGCTCTGCTATAGGGTTGACACGGAAATCCTGATACATAAATATCAATATATGGGATATCTTCAGGTTTTCTTTTAGTCATATCATTAAATAATATTTTAGGATTGTGATTTTTATTAATATATTCTGTGGCATATTCACTTATTTCAGATGAAAATTCATGTTCATAATTTAAATTATATTCATTACATATATTTTTGAGTGCTTCTATAGGTGCTTCAATCCCGGAACAATCTGTACCTATTTTTAACATTATATATAAGTATTTGAAAATAATTTTAAATATTTTATAAATTTGATTTACAACTTTAAAAAATATTTAAAATAATTTAATAATGAATTATCCTAAAAATTCTCGTACTGCTAGGGCTCTATACGATGCCAAAAAGAGCATGAAAGAAGCCGAGGAAAAAACGAAACAAGCAAATGAACTTTATGAAAAAGCATTACGCCGCGTCAAACTCAAAGATATTTTAGATGAATATAGTATTGATGAAATTCAGGATATTGTTGAAGAAAAGAAAGAAGATGAAAATGCATTACAAGAAGCAGAATTAGAAGATGATATTCAATTTGTCGATTGTGAGAATTCAACCGATGATGATATTGAAATTACAGATAGTTTAAGTCCTGTTCCTTCTGAAATATATGATGAAATTGTACCATTATTTACATATTTTGACAAAATATTTGTTCATAATGAGTGCGGTCAAGGACCCATACGGTGTAGAGAAATATTAACAGGTAAACTATTTCATGGCGTCGTTGAAAAAGATAGAGTATTCAAAGATGGAACCGTCAAATCCAGAGCACATGAACTACACTCTTTCTTCCAAAAAGTTAATGGCGGCACAGTATGGAATAAAAAATGGGATACAATTTTAGAAGGAACTCAATATTGCAACAATTGTAAATTAATTAAAGTAAACAAGAAAACAAGTTGGTACAAATGTCAAGGACATTAATAAGATATTAAATTTATTATATAATATATATATATGAATATACACCCATTATGGTTTATATGTATTTTTATTAGATTATCCTTATTATTAATTATTAGATATATTGTAAAACTAAATAAAAATAAATATGTAAGATATTTTTTATCATCTATTTTATTATTATTTGGAATAGGTTTTATGTATAAAGGGATAACTGGATCTAATAATGAAACACAAATAACTAAGGTATTTTGGCATGAAACTAGATATGTTCATGGAATATTATATATTTTATCTAGTATTTATTTATTCAATAATAATTTAAATATGTGTTCTTTGTTATTATTATCAGATTTATTATTTTCAATATCATATAGAGTATTCCTAAAAAAATAATCATCTAACATTCCATATTGATGAATAGTTAGATAATATTTTATTTTATTTTTTTGATTATTTATATTTTTATTCGTTTTTGATTTTTTCTACATATGTTTTTAGTTTTTCAATGCGAGATAACATTCCTTCATTCTTAATTTTTAATTTCCATTTATTCAATATTTCATAAACTTTCTCTTCATGAATTACTAAATATTCAAACCATTTCACTTTTATCTCTTTTTTCATTATTCTGATACTAATAGATTCAAAATCTTCTTCTAAACAATGATCATCTATACTATAAACCTTATTTCCATCAGTTATGAAATTTCTAGCACAATGATCATTTGCACCAATTACCAATCTTATCATAAAATTCTCAAACAAATCCATAAAATTGTCCTCATTTATATTATCAAAATTATAATTATTGTTTACACCATTATAGATATAAACATTTGTTTCTATTTTACTACTCTTCAACTCTTTTTTAGTAAAATCATAATCCAATAAGCTATCAGACTTCATCCAATTCTGTCCGAATAAATTTATGAATTCCACATTCAAATGATTCATATCTAATGCCTTCTTAACTATTTCAGATCTCATGATTTGTTTTCTCATTTTTATTTCTATAGGTCCTTTCAAGACATACTTTTTACCATCTTCTAAAGAAGTAGCGAAATATACTTGTGGTTTCCCTCTACTAGTAATCAGTTGTACTTGTACTACATCTTTAAATCCAGGAATTTTCTTTTCAAATGAACCACCAGCATCCTCAACATCTGTCTTTTCATTTTCTATATCTATTTCTATTTGTTCTTTCCATTTCTTATATAAGACCTTTGTTTTACCATTTCCCAGATTTTCTTCATCATCCAAATATACTTTCTTACATTCAGTAGCATACCTATCACCTTCTAATCCGTATATGTTTTCATTCACTACGAGTGAATTATCAAAGAAGAACTTATATCCACTAGTTCCTCCCGATACATGTTTATCTTTCACCCAGAAAGGTAACTCTACAAATTTCCTAGGTTCTAATAGTTCTATATCTAAAGAATACTCTTGATTTAGTTCTGGTCTCCTATTAAACATAATATATGCTGCCCATACTAAATTATTTCTTCCAGAAAATGAATATAATTTACAATATTTCTTTCCAATGTATTCACGAATACTCTTAAAATCTTCTCTGCGAACACATTCAGTCATTTTTACAGACTCAATCATTTCTTCTGATTTAGGAACAATCTTATTCATACTATAATGCAAAGCTAAACGAGATAACCAAGCAGTATCATGTGTCTTTTTCAATCTGCAACATATTGCCACATATTTAAATAAATCTTCATCAGAACATTCTACGATTTCATTACTTAATTCTATATGACCTATATCTTCATTCGTAATATAAACTAGTCTTTTTCTCAAAGAATTAGGTGTTCCTTCATTAAACAGTATTCTAGAATAATATAAACATTCTTCTTCCATTCCTCTTCTCATACATTTCTGAATAACAGAATATAACAATCCGATACTCCCTTCACTAGTCTGTTTTCTTAAGAATGCCATCAGTTCTTTGTTTATATATTTTAAATTTGAATTTTCAAATTTATTTTAAGAAGAATAATTTAAATATTATATATATTATATAATGTTAAAAGGAGGCGGAAAATGTTCAATATGTGGTTCTCCCGGAGTAACTAAAGCAAGTTGCCCTTTAAATCCTTCTGCTAAAAATCCTAAACCAGACAAGCACCCGATGGCGACATCATCCAAGAAAGATTCATCTAATAAGAACGACCCCCCTATAATTGAACCCCCGCAACCTGTCGCACCAAAACAAGATAATTCAGAAACATTATATGGAATAATTAATGATATAAAAGTGTCTTGTCCTGACCAAGAACTAAATTTAGATTTACTTAAAAAAAATATAAAGGATAAAAAACTGGTTGCCAAATCTTTAAAAAAACCAACGAAGGATTCCTCATTAAATGTTGAACCTGATCTAAATGTAGCACTACTTCAACAAGATGTAAAAAAACAAAAAGATAAAAAGTCCAAAAATAAAAAACCGGCACCCAAAAAACCTAAAAAAGGTAAATCCGTTATAAATCTTAAAGATTACCTTGTTCCAGGATACATTATGGAAGAAAAACTATTTAGTGTTACAGTAAAAAAACAATTATTATCAGATGAGGCAAATGCCATAGTTGTACTAGTTACAGATAACCGTGATGGAGGAAAAGAATATGTCCTTAAGGCTGAATTACAAGGAGGAGGAGAGCCGCAAATTCATAATGAAGTAAATATGATGAGTATGATAGCACGAGGTACTCATTATAATTCTACGATCATTCATATTAAAGATAAAGATATTACAGAAGGAGGTATACCTTTCTTGAAGGTATGGGGTATGGGCGGGTCGCCTCAGATTCACCATACTATAAGCAATGGCGGACCTAAAGTTCGCTGTCTTGTTGAGGAAAAATTAGATGAATCTTTAGCTCAATATGCTAAAAAGGGTCTAACTATTCCTCAAATAAAAGAAATGGCTCGTGAATATTTAAAAATTTTACAATATATTCATTCTAGAGGATTTGTTCATTCTGATATTAAACCGCCTAACTTAATGTTAAAACATGAAGGTGGAGATATCAAATATTATATCATAGATTTTGGAATAACTACTAGATATACCATCAAAGGTTTACAACATAGAGGTCAAGGTACCCCAGTGTATCAGTCAATATATTGTGAAGAAGTTACAGTTAATAAAGCAAAGAGATTCATATCTCGTTTGGAAGATGTAGAAGCACTGGGATACATATTATTAGAGTTATCTACTGGATCGTTGCCTTGGTCAGTGAAAGATTCACCAATAGGGAGTCGTCTGAAGTCTAAATTGGGAGCAGAAGAATATGCTGAAAAAATAAAGGATACTAATTTAAGAACTGCAGTTATTCAAATGGTATCAGCTCATAAAGGACACTTCTCTACAGAACCAGAATATAAAAAACTTATTAAATTATTACAATAAAATATCTGTATTACCCCACATTTAATAATTAATCAAATTATATGGTATTTCTTTTGAATTAAAATTTTTAATTATTTTCCCCATATCTAAAGGATCACCTTCTTTTTCTAATATTGTCAATTCAAATGTTTTGGTATTTCTTTCACAAAATTCTTCTATACCGTCCATTTCTTCACATAATTCCTCCATGATTCCTCGGTTCATTTCATCAAAATCTATATCATAATATTCACCTGTTTCTTTTGCTTCTTCTAATAGTTTATCATATGCATATAGCGATTTTTGAAAATCAGCCCAAAATTGTTTATCTTTTATATCGTCCATTACTGTATTTTCTTCTTCATACAAATCAATCCAAAATTGTTTATCTTTTATATCGTCCATTACTGTATTTTCTTCTTCATATTGTAATATTACTTTTGATTCTTGAATATTATTTTCAATAATATAATTAGTAGGTTTCATATCGGCAAATAAGAAAGGTTCCATCGGAATTGATACACAAATACTTGGCACCAATAATGTCAGATATTTCAAGATGTGCATGATATTCATAATATTCATAATGTTGTTTAATATTCTTATAAATATATTTCAAATTTACTATAAATTTGATTTAGATTATAGAGAACTTCCAAATATCTAATACAATGAACTTTATCATTTACATTCTATTTATTCTGGAGATTGTTTCACAAATTCACGGGTATAATTACGATAAATATAATGGGTTCAACGGTTATACAGGTAATACTGGGTCTTTGAATCATAATCCTCATATGCAGGACAAAATCAGATCCAGTTTTAAAAGGCGTAATATACTTGGTCAAAAGTCAGATAGTGGTAAAACAAAACACATACCATTTTATTCAAAATATAATAAAAGATATGGTAATTTAGATAGTAAAACACACTTCATAGAACCTACGAATGATCCTAAGGTAAATGAATACATATTAAATAAAAAACTTATAAGTGAACCTATTAAAATTGATGATGATGATCTAATCAGAGTTTTACCTGTAAAATATTATGATAAATATTCATTCAAAGATAATTGGGCTAATTCCTGGAAAGATTCAGATGTATGGTAAAAACCCACTAATACTAAATTTGAATAAATATAATAATATATATTTTTTTATAAATATGGTTGATATTATTAGAATACCTAATATTTCGAGGTACACACAAGAAATAATTAATGATGAATTAATACTTACTCCGAAAAAAATATGTATAGAAGAAGAAGATTTAAATAAATTATGTTTAAAATCTTCTAAGATAAATAATTGTACTGTTATATATAATGTTGATATTATATCTAATAAAAAAAGATACAGATCAATATTAAATGATATATGGAAATCTATGCCAACGCAAAAGATTTTACAAAACACAACATTCAATTGTAAATTGACTGATGAAAAAGGATTAAATGGATATGATTGGAGTAAAGATTTAAATATGTCTATTCAAGGCAAGGACGCCAATTTAACTATGATAGAACTTATTAAAATGGTTAAATTAAATAAATACGGTTTAGATATTTCTATAACATTAAAAGATGGTGAAATAATATATTTTAAAATAGAGTGATTAATCAATTCCTTTCATCTTCTTACACCATTGTGAAGGATCATTCTGATCAGGTGGTGAATTAATATATTCCCATATAAATACTCCTTTCATATCAGGATATGTTTTTTTAACTTTTTTGACTTCTTCTAATGATGTATTAAAATCATCATAATCTCCTCCTAACATACCGAATACTACTTTTTCAGGTGGATATCCATTTTTTATAATACTATCATATGTTTCTAATGTATATGAATTATAACATTGAGTATTAAACCATTTAATATATTTACCTTCTTTAGAATTATATAATTCTTTGTATGAAAATCCACCCATACTGGAACCATCTGTCATTAACGAATCTGCTACAGGCGCCATAGTTATAGTGAAGTCTTCTCCGAAATCTTTAATTAATGTATCAATTAATTTTTTTACATCATTGATATCCACACCTTCTTCGATATCCAAATCGATCCCTGTAATAATTTTATATTTTCTTAAAAGTTTGAATAATAACGGATAATATAAATCAAAATTAGTGAATAAAGCACCATAAGCACCGCCGGCACCACCAACCATTAATATAATTTCAACTCCTTGTTCATATACTTTTTGTAATTCTATCCATACATTATCAAATCTTGGTGAATCCGGATCATAATTATTCAAATGAATATATGGGTCATTTTTGTATGAGGAAAAATGAATAGAGGATAATATAATTGTATCAATATCTTGAATATGTGAATATAGTTTTTCTAATCCACAGAAACTTTGATAATAATAAATTGTTTTCATATTTATAGGTTATATTATAAATATAATATTTAAATAATAATTATCTTTATTCATTGAATAAATTTGAAAATGTTTATTTAGTTCATACAGATTAAAGTACTGATTTGAATATATTTTCAACCAGTAACATATACACCACACCCACATACTCATAGAATATCTGAATACAGAACACGAAAACATGTCTTCTAAATATACTTTCTATGAACAGCAGATTGAGATGTCCAACCGGATCTTAAGTGCTTTTACATCAGGCGAGGGAGAACTCTACGGAATTCTTCTTGCTCAGATGCAAAGTGGAAAATCTGGAACGTATTTCCACCTTGCTCTTGAATCCATTCACCGTGGGTTCTTTGAGAAAGTGTATATCATATGTGGAAGTCGTGATACGGCACTTCGGGAACAGACAAAAGATGGACTATCATCTGCCATAAAGAAATTCATCTCTGATAAAAAACTAGATTTTGATGATGGATTCGTGATGATGGAGAATCTTCAGAAATCCATTCAAGTCTACTGGAATCAGGAACTCAAGGATGTTACCATCTATGACAAGTGTCTTATCATCAATGATGAGTCTCACACTGCTCAGAGCAAGTGTAATATTCCATTTAAAGAATTCTGGAAGAAAAATAAATTGGCCGCGTGCCTCCATGGTGACTTTTCTGCTCTGCGTATTAGAGATATCCGGGTCCTGTCCGTCTCGGCTACTTCATTCTCGGAGTGTGTGGAGAACCAAAAGGTATCAATCGGCATGGACATCCAGGAAGGTACTCACCTCTCAACCAAGAATGTGTTCATTATGGATCCCGGACCAACCTATATGGGTGTTTCTAACTTTCTTAGCAGTGGAAATATCCATTTCGAATCCGAACCAATCTCTGAGAAGACAAATGGTGATCATCTCTGTTCCGTTCTCTTGAATGAAAAGTATGCGAAAAAGTATTGTCTCGTCCGTACAGCCAGAGCCACTCTTGATGCGGATCTTGTCAAATCTATAGCAGATCGCTCTGGAGTTATCTACAAGGAAGTATACGGTGATAAGATCAAAGATTCACTAGGGTTTCTATCAAATGCTCCTCGCCATACTACACTCGTACATATCTGTGGTATCGCGCGGATGGGTCAAGAATTGGACAAGACTCATATTGGTTTTGTCTATGAACAGTCTAAGGATCCTGCTATTGACACTCTCCTACAGGGTCTGTTGGGGAGGGCATGCGGACACAATACCAATCCAGATGTGGACATCTTTATCTCTTCCAAAAGAGAACGTGAAGTTCGTGATTACGGCGCGGCGGTAAACCTCTCAGAAACAGAGTGCTTGACAGCATTTGCTAAAATCCGACCCGCTCTCAATGTAAAAGCAAGTGCAGGACGAAAGCACACGTCCGGGGATACAATAATTGATGACTCCGGTAAATTTTGGCGTAAGATGATCCCTCTCAAGTTCCCCTACTCATTACTGGGAGAGGTGGTTGACAAAATAACTCATAAGCATTTATTAATTATCTTCAAGGAACATCCTGAACTTATCGAAGGCAACCCAGACAAGCAGTTCATTATGGAAGAGTTAGAAAAACGCCTTTATAGTAAATGTGTCGCTAACCGTGACTTGGGCAAACCAGCATACAAGGAGCGCGGGACAGCAATAAACCTTGATGCGGCAATCTCAAAAGGTGAACGCAGTACTGACTGGTTCACAAATGTTGTGTGCGACCACAAAACACCTGATGTTGTACCGTTCACTGTATTACAATCTGAGGACCGACCAGAAGTCTACTTCATTGGATTCTCTCCAAATGAAAAAATGACGCAGACTCTGTGGAAGAACCAACTGGGAATGAATAATACACTCAAGAAGTGTAACTACAATCCGGCATATGTGGTGGTAACCGAATCCGGTAAAAAAATTCATAATGTAAATGGTGGTCAACTAATAGTGTTCCCCAAAGAAACTGCTGAAAACGATGTTCTTTTCCATGAAGAATTAAGCAAGGCAGTACAGAGGTCCAAAGAAAACCCACTCGTACAATGCGAAGTTACTTCGATATACTGTAACGGAGCAAAAGAGTTCAAAGGTATACGTCTATGCAATCGAGTATTTGATCAAGGTAAAATTGATGACATTACTAAGAAAATTGAGACGGAGTATTCTATTAAAATTAAGTATACAAAAACCCGTGGTCGTCAACCGACAGGATATTACCAATTCTCTTCTATCTCTTGGTAATTATATATGTTGAAAAAAACCAAAAAAAACCAAAGAAACCAAAAAAACCAAAAAAACCAAAAAACCAAAAACCAAAAAACAAAACAAAAAGGAAAAACAAAAAGGAAAAACAAAAAGGAATAACAAAACTTTTTTTTATAATTATATTATATATGTATCTTACATTGAGTAAATGGTTAAGTTTATTTAAATGTAATAATGTAACTTATGCTGAATTTATAAAGAAATTGAGGATGAAGCGGGGCAATGGTATAATAGTGTATGTAAAAGATACTGATAAAAAGGTATCAACTAAATTCTTTAAAATATTATATAAATCGATAGTTTCAGATAAGGTATCATATCTAACTAATTTTTTCAATAGAAATCTATTAATCAAAGATGTTAATTTTTCATTATGTGTAGATAATAATAAATTTACAGAAAATAAAAATGTCGTAAGGAATTTATATTATAAGGAAATATTACAGGATACTGGAACTTCTCAACCAAATTTGAGGACATATTTAGAAGTATTAATAGATTTATTTAAATATCACATATTGGATTATAAATTATTAACTCCATCAGGGATGTCCATGATCGAAAATAAAAAATTACCATCCATATTATCAGGGTTTTACTTTAAAGCTTCCATTATGAATCCTATAGTTCCATATTCATTATCTAAATTATATGATTATAATTTCAAGGTATTAACACCAACACTTGGATGGAGTTCATATTTATTGGGAATGATGAAAAATGAATATTTGAATACTTATGTTGGTATAGATGTTATTAAAAAAGTATGTGATAATACTGTTAAAATTTGTAAACAAAATAGTACTAAATGTGATATATATTGTAAACCTAGTGAAGATTTATACACTGATATGAAATTTATGAACAAATATAAATCAGATATAGATTTTGTATTTTTTTCACCACCATATTATGAATTAGAATTATATAAAGGTAATGAACAATCCACAAATAGATATAAAAGTTATGGAGAATGGTTAGAAAAATATTGGAGAATTACTATGAAATTATGTTATGAATGTTTAAAAAATAATAGATTTATGATGTATATAATATCAGGATATAATGATAAAGGTAAATATGTTAATCTTGAAAGAGATATGAATAAAATAACAAAAGAAATAGGTTTTAATTATATTAGCAAATTAAAAATGAAAGGATCTAATGTAGGTATAACTTCTCACAGGACTGTTAATGAACAAATCTTTATATTTTCGAAAGGTACAATTGAAAAAAAAATATTAAATAGACATATTAATAAATTAAAATGTGAAAGAACAAAAACCAAAAACAAAAAAACAAAAAAGAAATAATAATAATATTTTTTTATAATAATTTAATATGCCTACAGAAATTATTTCAGGATTATGGTTTGGAGATATTGATTCATTAAAAAATCCCAATTTTTTTACAGATAATGATATAAATATTATTATAAATTTAACAGATTGTAATTTTAAAATAGATAAAAAAGTTTCATATATCAATGTACCATTATCAACATATAATATTTATTCAATGAAAAATGTTATAGGAAAAATAACAGAGAACATTCATAATAATATTGAATTAAATAATATTTATGTATATTGTTTGAATGGGATAACAATCTCTCCATTAGTATGTTCATTATATTTATTAAAATATGGTAAATTAAATAAATATGATATACCGCCAATATTGAAATCTAAAAATGATCAAGTATTAATTAATATCGATGAATACGATAATTTAATATGATAAACACATTTGGGGGTATAACAAGTTAATTAATTATTAAAATAATATGTATATATATTATATAGAATGTCTGGGTCTGGAAATCAAATACAACTTGTAGCAAGAGGTAATATTGATGCTTCTCTTACTGGTAATCCTTCGATTACTTTCTTTAAATCAGTATACAGAAAACATACTAATTTCTCTATGGAGGATATGGTTGTAGATACAATAATCCTGCCGCTAGCAGGTAATAAATATCCTGTGAAAATTCCAACAGGTACAGGTGATTTATTATATGGTACAAATTATATATTAAAGGGGAATAAAACATATTGCGGTAATGGTGTAGGAAATGTTTCTACGGCTGTTATAGATAATATTTCTTTTGTTATTAATTCCAGGGAAATTGATAAAACATATGGTCATTATCTAGAAGTATATCATGAATTAAATCAAGAAAATCCAAATTCAACTGTTGCTAGTTTGGGTAGGATTGAAGATTCATCTCTATACCACATAGCACATATCGAGAACGCGAGTTCGACTTTTCCCAACTCGTCGATGGTACAACCAACTAATATTATGCATTCATTAGGCTATCCCCCAACGCATTTTCAGAGAATGTCTAAATGTGGTGGTACTTATTGCCGACCCTACCCAGATGTAGATATATTAGGCGAGTGTACTGTACCTCTACATTTTTGGTATTGTAAATCACCTGGTTCAGCAATACCATTATGTGCTTTACACAAAAGCACATCTGTAGAATTATATGTACAATTTTCTGGGAAAGGAGATGCGAATTGGTCGCAGGAGCAGATCGACAACCCCCTAACATATGACACGACTGCTACAGGTTCCCTATCCCCGGAAGACCAGGTAATGAATATATATGATAAAGACAACCTAAATCCTATTTTGGACAACACGAGCGGTAAATTTAGTTTTAATGTAGATATTTCAGTTACATATATATATTTAGATAATATGGAAAGAAAAAGATTTTCTCAAAGTTCTCACGAATATTTAATAGAACAATTACAATTTCAATATGAAAATGGTCAAACCAATAAGGATATAGATATTTCTTCTTTTCAGCACCCGGTAAAAGAATTAATATGGACTGGGCAATCATATTTAAGTTCCAATATAAAAAGTGCCACCGATGGCACCGGGTCCGATGCGGAAAGCACCGAAAGCACCTACAACCCCCTAAATAATGGTACGTATGCCCATAAATCAGGAGTGAGGTGGGTTTTTGGTAATACAACTGGTGATAATTGTTTATATGGCGGGGGGATCAATGGTGCTGGTCAATTATTTGGAGGGGTGACCCCTACCGATAGCGCAGGATCGAACTCTCACGGAGATGGTAAATTTGTACAAGGACTGCTGGGACCCAGCACACCCGATTGCCTTGATTATGTAACATATAAATTAAAATTTAATTCAACTGATAGATGTCAACCCAGACCATTACAATATTTTACTAGAGAAAATGTTTATAAATACCATAAGGGTGGGTGTATATCTGTTCCAGATAGTATAGCAGTATATTCATTTGCACTAAATCCTACAGATACCTCTCCTAGTGGCACGTGTAATTTCTCTAATATTGATGATATTAAAATTGAAAGAGGCGCCAGTGGCGCGGGTGATCATACGGCAAAATATAAAAAAATAAATATTTATGCTATAAATTACAATATTTTGAGAATAGTTAATGGTAAAGCTGGTATATCTTATTTTTAGTTATAGTTTTGTAAATAAAATAAATTATAAATATATATGTCAAGTTGTTCTTCTATTATTCTTAAAAATAATGAAAATGTTACATTTGTTTCAAATCCAAGTATAACATACTTTAAAAGTGTTTATAGAAAACATACTAAATTCAGTATTGATTATAAAGAAGAATTTCCCGACGGGAATAATAGTTTTGACCTTAAAACGTTGGCAGAAATAAAAATACCTTTCCATTATACTGCTGATTTATTATGTGATATATCACTCAAAGTACAGTTTAAGGTGCCGGGTGCCTTGTTCCGCCCTCCAGATGATATAGCATTACATTTAATCAAGGATATAACATTTAATTTACAGGGACACATTAATGAATTCGATAAATTAGATAAAGAATATATAAACTTCAATGCCATGTTAAATAATCATAATTCGTCGAAGGCAACTTATACTTTAACGCCGACCGGTAAATTGACTTGTAATAATGGAAATAATTTTCAAAATATGGCATTGTGTGGAGGGATTGGAGGGGAATGGGGGGGGAGGGCGCTTGATGCGGATACTGCAATTGGTGGTCTAGATAATATTAAAAGCATGGATGCTATTATACCTTTGCCATTCGCGTTTTCTAAATCCATAGGAACGGCTATTCCACTATGTGCTTTCAATCAGACAACAACTACACCCCAAATTGTTATTACCGCTGTACCCTTGGATCGCATTGATTTCGGACAGGGGTCGCACAAAGAAGAAATAATGGGGTCTTTTACATATTCTGCTATATCTAAATATATATTTTTATCTAATGAAGAAATTACAAGATTTAAAACCACAAGGTCAGAATATTTATATGAAAGAGTTAATAGTTTTATAACAAAAAAGACAACTGGTGGTCCAATAAATATTTCTAGATTAAATAAAAAAAACCCAATAAAACAAATTTTTATACATGTGGGAAGTGATGATGAGGACAAGGAGATTCTACATACACTTGAATATAATATGTCTATAAATAATGAGGGAATGTTTTCAGAAAATTTTAGTCACGAATTCTTCTCCAAAGTAGAAATATTAAATAAATTTAAAGGATATATTTCTCAATATACACGCAGTTTATCTATAGGTATAATAGATTTTTCTTTGAAAAATACACAAGGTCCTTCTGGGTGTGTTAGTCCAAGTGATAATAATATAATCTTGAATATAAAAAAAAGTTCATCTGGAAAATCCTTTGATATCACTATATATACAGTATGTTATTATATATTACGTATATCTGATGGAGAATTAACTCACGTGTTTAATTAACCTTTTTTTTTTATATAATAATTGTATATATATTATATGGGGAGCGGAACTATAGGGACTATTAGTTTGATTACACAAACCGGTGAATTCGAGCGTAAATATTTTATAAGTAATCCTGATATTACTTTTTTTAAAAGTGTATACAGAAAACATACAAATTTCAGCAAATATTTAATACGTAAGAGGCCCGACCTCATTGAAAATAGTGCCACTGGTACCACGGTTCACCACTCTATCCAAACCGGATCCGATGATTTATTATCAAAAGTTTATCTTGAAAATAAACTTACATTTACAAGAGTTGGAGCGGAGGGAAACACAGTTATATTCGCAAATTTGGGGTCAAATCTTCTAGACCCCCTATCAGACGATAGTTTATCAATAGATATAGGTAGTAATAAAGGGGTATTCAAATCGAATGGGTTATTCCAAGAAGTAAGGGGTGAGTTGGAAAACCAAATAACACTAGGCGGGTACCAAGGTACTATAACGGGTGCCCCAGAATTGCAATTAGACAAAAATATTATATCTTGTAAAAATGGATCTCATTATAATTATACTACATTATCTGGTGGAGTTAGGGGTATGACTTTGACCGAGGATAACTTCGCTGCCGCACCCACCAAGAATGTCATCGAGACTGAATATTTCTATACAATACCTGAATTTAGTTTTATGAAAGATTATGGTTTGGCCCTACCTTTATTATCTTTAAGAAATGAACCTATTACTTTTAATGTCAAATATCAAACGTTTGATAAAGTATTCACCGCCCCCCATAATATAAAATGTGATCTTGAATCTAATTTTATACAAGAATTAATACATTTAGATAATGATGAAAAAAGTAGATTTTTAACTAGTCAGTTAACGTATTTGACAGAGAGTATATTCCATATCAAAATAAATGAGAAAGAAGTTGACATTTCCAGTACATTTAAATTATGCAAATATTTATTTTTAGTAGGGTGGGCGGAAGACCGCGCGCCGTTGAGCGAGACGACATCACCTACTACACTGCAGTCTGCAGTTTTTGACGGATTAAATATTAATTTGGGTGGTAATCTTCTATATCCTGGAGGTGCTGTATTACCAGCATCAATTTTTACAAAACTGAATATTAATAAATATTTTATTGGATGTGGACGTGATCTGCAGGTTACCGGTGCAAAATCTTATGGGCAATTAGACAGCATTGCTATGATTCCATTTTCGATTGAACCTACTAATTTTACTCAACCATCCGGATGTGTTTCTACATTGGGAAATTCTAATAGGATACAATTAACCCTCACGTCCTCTGATACCACCATTTCACTTATGTTATTTGCAATAAATTATGGTATTTTACAAATATCTGACGGAAAGGCTCAATTACAATATTCTTAAATGTATTTATGTACTAATTTGTTAACAAAGAAAAATATCACAGCGGCCACAAATGTTTTTAACAATATATATATGTTATTATTTTCTATAGATAATGCATCACATATTAAAGTATTCACTTGTGTTAAATTTAGTAACATAAATATTGCAAAAAATATAATTGAACTTTTAAATTCATCTAATAATGTTGTATTATCACAAATATTTTTATTACCGTGCTGATCTCCCGCATCCATTCTAATTTTCCCTTGACCTTGGGTTTTTTCAATTTCCATTTGTTTTCTCAACATTTGCTCATGTATTTGTTGCTGTTTAACTCTTTCCATCTGTTGTTGTTGTTGTTGTTGTTGTTGTTGTTGTTGTTGTTGTTGTTGTTGTTGTTGTTGTTGTTGTTGTTGTTGTTGAGCATTCACCATTTGCTCTTTATCTGAATTTATTTCATTTAAAATCGAATTGACAACATCATCATCTTCATTCATATTTGAATTTTGACCACCGCCTCTCATTAATTCCTCTATTGATGTTCCACCACGATTTTCCATTTTATAATTTAATTATTCATTAAAAAATTTTAATTTAAACTAATTAATTTAAACTAACTATAACTAAATCATTATCAAACTTACCATATAAGAAACATCCCATTATAATACCTATTAATATTGATATAAAATATTTTAAATATTCTTTCATATATATATTTATATTACATTTTTATTACAATATTTTCTTCAATATTTTTGTCTGTAACATATTTTATAAATATAGTTAATGATAAAGCAATTAATAATACTTTTGTATTGATAATATTATTTAAGTCTAATTTCATTTATATATATTACATATAAAAAATAATGGCAGACATGGATAATATTCTTGATTTATTCGATTGTAATGATAATAATAATGATTCTGATATACCTATAAATGAGAATTATTTTATCGCTGAAATACTAAAACTTATAAAAGAAAGTAATGATTTCCCATTATATATTTATGTAATGATTAAATCATTATTACAAAAAAAAGAATTATTAAATAAAAATCAGATTAAAGAAATTATAGATATATTAGGAGTGAAACCTGAAATTAAAGAAGTTATTAAATATAAAGAAAAAATTGTTTATAAAGAAAGAAAGGGAAGGGTTTATGAAGGGGATGATTATTAAATATAATAAAAAATAAATTTGATTTAAAAATAAAATAGTACACATATCAAAAACATGTCAGACATTTCTGAAATTCAAGGTGTACTTAGCGAAATGGTTTCTCGGACTGCAATTGAGAATATTGATTGTATTAGAGGTGAAGAAAAACCTGAAATAATTGGTAATTTTCTTAAAGAATATTTAAATATTGATCAAGATATAACTGTAACTGAATATGCAAATTTTTCGACTAAATATAAAATAAAAATATATGGTATAGATATTTTATATACAATATGTGATTCGGCTGGTTCAAGCCCAGATTGGATTATATATATGAAAGAAGGAAAACATATTTTCTGTGAAGATACTAAAGCAGGATTATGCGGATCTGGAAATAATGCTCAATTTCAAAGATTTACTAAATTTGTACTCGAAATAATTAATAATAATAATTATAATTTAGTATATTATTTAGATAATAGTGAAGATGAATCATCTCTTAATAAAAGATTCAAGGGTCAAACCATGGTAGCATTTAAATGTTGGAAATTGTTTGGTATTGATTTAAAAAGTAATAATCCTGTATTACAAAGAATATTAGATAATGTTACACCTTATAAAGAAATTCATGAATTTATAGAAGATTGGAATAAGAATTCAAAAAAATGTAAAATTATATTAGAAAAAAATTATGTATATTTAAAAGGTTTTAATATATTAAAAAATGGTACTATTTCAAATGACCCGGAGATAGGAAAAATATTATTAGTCATTATGACAATATGTAATCTAAGTTTATATGATATTATAATAGATAAAGAGAGAATTACAAGTGATATTATTAGTAAGTCTGATAATAAATTTATAAAAATAATTAATTCTATTAATAATAATGTAAGGGAAATTGCATTTAACGATATTTGTTATAATGTATGTGAATATAAATATAATGACTATTTTCATAAGGATAGTACTTCTGAAAAAATAGTTTCTATCTGGGAAGAAGTCCATAGAAAAAATCACAATATAGGTATAGTTTGTTTTACAAATCATGCACGTGGATCTTTAGAACATTTAACTATTAACGGTGTAGATCAAGGTAGTACCCCTAATAAGGTATATACACCTGATTTAATTTGGGTAGATGACGATACTGAAACCAATTATTTTGTAGAAGCAGAAAAGTATGAAAATTTTGGTAAGAAAGGTAGTGGATTAGATCAAATCAATTCTTGGAAATCTGGTCCAAAGTCAGAAAATACACAAAAACATTTTAAAGAAAAATTTAAAGGTACGCCTTATGAAGATTATTCACACAGAGCATATATTACATTATATATTCAAGATATTGATGATGCAGTTGATATAAAAGATATGAAACATGTAAAATATATATTAGATAGTAAAGGAAAATTAAGAACAAATGATAATGTAGAATATTTAGATCTTAATAGTTCATAATTATGACTTCATTTTCTGCTGATTTGCCTCTATTAGTTTTATCTCCTGATAATGTTCGTGCAACTGCCAATGTATGTATTTTAAAATGATCTTCTTTAAAATTATTTTTTATATAATCTGAATTAGAATTACTCATCATAAATTTGGCACCTTTTTTATGAATATTATGGCACAATTTAATCAATCTATCATGATCTGATTGACCGAAACCTTCTGGTGTGTAATCAGTGAATGAATTTTCTTTTAATGGATAATATGGTGGATCAATATATACAAAATCACCTTCTTTAATTTTACTATATGACGATTCGAAATCGGCATTAATGATTTTTATATTTTTATTAGATAAATATTTTGCCATACTATTTATATTTTCTTCGGTCGGCATATTGATATTTTTTCTATTGCCAATAGGGATATTATAATTACCAGTGTTTGCGTTCTGTCTCCATCCACCACAATAACATGTTCTCATGATAAATATGAATAATACAACCTGTTTTATTGTAGTTGGATTATTTATATTAATATTGAATTCGTCCCTTTTTTTATAATAATATATATCTCTTGGATCACCTTTATTTTCAAAATCTGGTAAATTATTCCATTCGTCTTGTATTGTTTTCAGCTGTTTAATTAGACTTGTAGTGTTGTTTTTGGTTTTTTGGAATGCATTACATATATTAGAATTTAATTCATATGCAAATGCTATTTTAGGTTGAAATCCTAATAAAACAGATCCTGACCCTAAGAATAATTCATAATATACATTATATTCTTTAGGAAATAATGGTAATATTACATTTAATAATCTTGATTTACCTCCAACCCAATGAGCCAACGGTTTAATTACTTGAGTAATATCCTGTTCTTCATTTAATATTTGAACAGGTTCATTTGGAATTATATCGTCTATCGTAGCTATAATATTACCTCCATTATTATACTCAATGACAGACTCAGTTATTTCGTCCCAATTAGTAAGAGAAGATATAGAATCAGTTGGTGTGATCGATTCTGTGAATTCTGGTTTTATAAATGAAGGATTATATTTAAATATATTATCATAATATCCTTTATCTATTTCCGAACCTATAAATTTACGATTAGTATTATGACAAGCGGTAGCAGTGGTCCCACCACCCAAAAATGTATCACAAACTAAATCACCTTCGTTTGTATGTTTTTTTATAATATCTTCAAATAATGGAATCGATTTTTGTGTTGGATGAAATCTAAACTTATTAGGAGGAATAGGATATTCATAAATTCCTTTATCATACTTATTATTAAAAGTAGGTTTTTTATCTTTACAAGCAGTCAAAGCAATCTCACGAGCATTTGTTAGATAATTTGTGCTACTATTTAGTGGTTTGGGATTTTTTTTGATCCATTCAATAAACCTTATTTGTTTATACTTATATTTTTCTAATAAGTCGTTCAATAATGTAATTTTTTTCCAATCAAACCATATTATAATTGTCCCGCCTGATTTAAGTTTTTTATAATATAATTTTATAAATTCTTCAAGTTTATCCATTGTAAAATCATGATCCCAATTTCCAAACTCATGATTAGTTTTAAATGCTTTGCCGTATTTTGTTCCATATTTAATATATTTCCATTTATCTTCATCCGTTTGAATATTATTTTTAGATTTATATTCTACCCATTCTTCTTCCGTTTTTTCATTTACATTATTTTCATCATTATATTTAACAACATCATTTAATTTATTCATACCTGTTTCTTTACTAATAATATAAGGGGGATCAATTAGTGCTAAATTTAATGAATTATCTTCTATATTTTCAGATAATAATTCTAAACCACATTTATTATATATTTTTGAATAGCAGTCACTCATTTATATTTATTGTAATTTACTTTTTAAATTGTTTCAAATTTTAAATTTGATTATTATACAACATTAATATTTAAAATTAATTTACAATAAATATAAAGTATGCAATCTTTCGGAATTGATCAAGAAGGTCTTGCACTTGCTCTGGCAAATGACAATTGTATTAGTGATTTGGCATGCATCATGGAATTTTTAGATAATTCACTAAAGGCACAAAGTGATAACATTAGTATAATTAATAATGATAACATATTTATCATTCGTGATAATGGTGAAGGTTTTAATAAAAATAAAATAAAAGATATTTTAACACAATATAAACGCCAAGGTATTGAAAATAAAGAATCTTTGTCACATTTTGGTATAGGATTAAAAGCATCATTATATTGTAAGTTAAAAAATGAAAAAAGTTTCGGGTTTATTATTTCTGTTACGGAAACAACTAGAGGCCCTCAACCAACAATTATTTATTTAAAATATATTAATAATCTTATTAAATATAATACAATTGAATTACCTTTACCAACGGCACAAAAATTAACAGTTTTTATAAATAGAGGTACAATTATTTATCTAGAAAAAGTATCAAATATTATATTTGATCCAGAAAATGATGATGAAGAAATCATATTAGATTATCTTGAAAAATTTATAGATAATAATATATTTGATAATTCATTTAATGAAGAACAAGAAACTTTATATAATGATTTATGTAAATTATATGCTCCAGTGTTAGAAGATAAATTAAATATTACTTTTAATAATAAAAAATGTGAATCAATACATTTTATTAAAGAAACAGATCAATTAGTATTTAATCTAGATTTATATATTAAAAAAACTGATACAGAACATATATTAATATTAAAAGATTATGATTTTCAATATTCATTAGATGGAAAATTTAAAGAAAAATCTAATAATTTAAGCGAATATGATTTTGATAATGACTCTACTATAATTAAATTAGGTAATTTAGAATTTTATAATTCAACTTCAGATAGTGAACTTAAAAGAGTTCAAATTAATATTCCCGGACAACGAATTATTCAAAGAAATATGTTTCCAAAAAACATTAAGAGTATATGCGCACATACTCATTTTCATATGAGAATTGTATTAAATGTAGAGAATCTAGATTATATGAAAGAGTATTTATTATTACAACAAAAATTACCAAATAATCATATGGCTGTAACTGATTTAGTTAATAAATATGAAGGATTAACTCGGGCTGTTGTAAAGATATGTATTAATGATACTATATTAGAAAATTTTGGTTGGTATATTCATAAAGAGGGTTTTAAAACTCATAAACATATGAAATTATGTGACAAACCTGCACCACCCTGTCCAGGGGGGGGCGGCCCTGATCCATATCCAGGAGGGGGATCAGATATAACTTCTGAATCAAGTGATTCAGGTAATGAATCTAAACCAAAACCAGTTAAAAGAAAACAGAAAAATCGTGGTGTGACTCTAAAACCTGGAGGATATTTATATTTATTAACATTAAAAGATTCTGCTGATTGGAAAACACCTGACGGAAAAACTATTTATAAATTTGGCAAAGCTACCAATTTAAAAGAAAGAATTAATCATCACCAACATAATCATCCAACTAAAGAAATTGATGTAATTTATAATGTTAAAACTAAATTTGAATTAGATAAAAAAGAAACTGAAATTATAACATTATTTCAACAGAAACAATATTTATATAATACTAATTCTACTTCAACCACTGAATTTATTTGCTGTGATAATATAATAGAAGTTATTTCAATTATTAATTCGGTTGTTCCTGATAATTAAATATGGCACCATACCTTGCACAAAAATATATTGGAATTTGGTTGAAAAATCATGATAAAAAAGTCAAAAAGGAAACTGAAGAAAATGGAGAATATGTTCATCCACCATTTAAATATAATAATAATGAAGAAGTTGAGTCTGTTTTTACAACAAGTTATGCAGTGAGAAGTGAAAATAATGGGAAATATAAAACAAATGTATATGAGGACTATGGAATAATTATTGTACCATTTGTTATTAATAAATATGGTGATAACAAATATAATAAGAAATTCTTAAAAAAAATGACAAAAAAAGATTTAATACTATTTGTTGGGGATGGTTGGGATAAAACCCATTTTAAAGGCCGATTATATAATGTAAAATTATTAGGGAAAGCAGACGAATACTCTGGTGATTATTTTAAATTTAAAATTAACGAAAAAATACAAGATTATATTTATAAGGGTAAATCATATAATGGACGTGGATATTAATCAAAATAAACATGCTTGTTGATAAACAGGTACTTCCTTATCTTTCTTAGATTTATAATTTCTCTTTTTATATTCTTCTTTTTCTACATTATCATTTTCATATAATTCATATTTCTTTTTTTTATATAAACTTATTCTTTTCAATGACTGTTTTTCAAAACAAGGTATATTCTCATCTATTATATCACATATTAATTTATGATGTTCACCATATTTCCGAAAAATTCGTCCCACTGCCTGCTCTACTGATCCCACAGGACTGGATAATATCACTGTATCTAATGAAGGTATGTCTGCACCTTCCGAAAAGAACGAATATGTCCCTAAAATAACTCGTAAAGTAGCATTATGTTCTAATACTTCTGGATGAATTCCACCTATATATAAACCTGATACTTCTGATTTATAATGTTCATTTATAGTTCCCATCATATCTATTAAATGCTGTCTTCTTTCACTTAAAATTAATATTGTTCTTCCTTCATCGAAATATTTATATAAATAATTTAATACCATATCTGTTCTGGGTTTATATTCACAGATTTGATTAACCATCTTTGGCCGACAAATTGTGCCGTTGAATATAGTTTGTTTTTTGATATATTTAGGATCATCACATACATATTTAATTAATCTGGTTTCTACTTTATGTTCATTAATTTCATCAGGTGATTCATATACCACATCCCCTATATAATATTTAAATACATAATCTGTGCCATCATTTCTTTTAATGGTCGCTGATAAACCTAAAATATATTTAGGGGATACTTTTTTCATTGCTTTTGAAAAAACCTCTGCAGATAAATGGTGTGCTTCGTCGAAAATTGCAAATCCAAATGGTTTAAATAAGTCGGGCGGATACTCCTTCATCGAAAGGCTTTGTAACATTGCTAATACTATATCTTTCCCTTCTACATCAATAGTTTTACCCTGAATATATCCAACTTTCGCATCAGGTATAAACTGATGCACCCTTTCCGTCCACTGATCTAATAGGAACGATTTATGACAAACAACAATTGTTTTCTTTTTAAGTTGACATGCGATATTGAGTCCTAATACTGTTTTGCCACCCCCACATTTTAAAGAAATCATACCCGCCCCTCTAGTCTTAGCAGTTTCTAAATAAGCATCTCGAATGGGTTTCTGAATTTCTCTTAAATCTCCATTAAAATTAATATTAATATCCTCTCCATCTGGTAATTTATCTTTAACGGGCGGACCAAAATTATCTATTCCATAAAATCTCGGCAAATAAAATGCTTTAGGAGATTCAGAAAGTATATTGAACTTCTTATCTTTATTTTGACCACCCTTTATTGGGTCATAGACATAGGGTAATATCATCATATCTTTTTTAATTTTATTACATTGTTCAGGTGTCAGATTTTTTTTTAAAACTTTATATCCATAACTAGTTAAGGATGTTTCCATTTATTATCTATATTAATATGTGATTTATATTTAAATATCATTTTTGGTAAAACTATGTGTTGGTTTAATATAATGTCTTTTTCTCGTATGTTTTATTTTCCGTTGTTTCTTAGAATACTTATTTCTAGATCGGGTGTTAACTGATTTCATGGGGGCGCGTTTTGTACGCTGACGCCGTCCCGTAGAAGTTTTTCGTTTTTTTTTTTGGTATTTTTTAGCACCAAACAAATTACCAAATGACCTTCGAAGTCGCTGTGTTAGTGATGATTTTTTTTGAGGAATTTCTATATTATCTTGATATTGAGGTTGATATTGAGGTTGTGATTCGGTTGGTATTTGGTTCATAAGTAGTTCATTATCTATGACATCCCCATCACCTATCGAATCCCTTGATACAGGTGAATCAACAGACGTTGCCGGTTCAGAACCACTATCATATTGCATATCATCTAATTGAACATCCGGAGCATTTTCTCCCTCGCAGAGTTTCCCAAAATCTATAGAATTCTCGAAAAGTTGCGTCGGGCGGTTTTTTTTATCATATCCATCATATGAACAAAATTTTTCTAGATCTTCTTTATTGCTTCGTGGACTAATGGTTGATATATTATTACCAATATTATCCCCTTCTGGAAAACTTAATATTATACTATTTTTCAATATTTCAGTGTCATCATCCCCGGTAAAATAAGTCCCTGACATATTATCAATATATATCTCAAAACTATCTTCTACTTTTTTAAATACCATTATACCAGCACTGCATATGTTTTGTTTATCGTAACAAACATACATATGTTTACATTTATTATCATCTATTTCATGAAGTGTTTCACATAAATTTAGAGCACCATCTGATTTAAAACAATATGTAAATGTTCTTTTATCCTTTTCACCCATTATTATATTCATAAACTCAATATATGTATTTGTTGTATGGTCCTCATTTGGTCCATCATATAATTTCCCGTGACGTCTACCCCTCAATAGTAGTTTCTCTGGATTCCATGTTTGTGACTTTAATGTACACACACCTGATTCCGGTCTGACAAGCGTCGTCTTTACATTTAGTAAATCTAAAGGATCTCTCCATATTTTTATATTTACATTTTTTTTTCCAATATCCAATACATTAACTCGTTGCTCCATTATATTTAATCTATTTTCAATTGCTATTAACCTTTCTTCTGATACCATTTATATATATATATAAGATATATTTAAATTATATTGAAATAGATATTTTCGCAAAATGATTAAATAACTTATATTTGAATATGAATATTATATAACTAAATCTATATATCAATTGGACTATCTATATTTTTTAAAATACCAAGGCGAGATAAAAACACAGTCAATTTATTATTTAAATCTTGATTAACGTACGATATCAGAGCGTATGATAATAATATACTCCCGCCCATGTCGATCCGGTTACCACCCTTATATGGGAAGAACTTATAGATATAAAAAGGTAAATTTTTTACTATACTTTTTAATAAAAATGTTAACATTGTAACCATTATTACTTCTTTACATAAATGCCAAAATACTATTATTGTAGGAATATTTTTGATATCTCTATTACCCATCCCCCCATATTTAATTGTACTATAATTGACAAGGTGTGATATACACACACCCCCGAAGAAATATATCAAACCAATCAAAGACAAATCCACAAATTTATATAAGTTATCCATTATTTATATAATATAAATTAAATTAAATTAATTCAATATAGATTGTTAAGATATATTTAAAAAATTAAATTGTATATAATATAAATGCCTCCTAAAAAACCACATATATTGAATATATATTTAAAACATCATAAAGAAGCAAACCATAAATATGATAAATCTGTTGTATTAATGCAAGTCGGTGGATTTTCAGAAATATATAGTCCTATAAACACCGATATTGATATTAAAGAATGCCCTGATTTAAAATATTTATCCGATATTACTAATTGTTCTATCGCTATTAAAAATAGAGGTGGAGAGAACGAACATTATATGATCGGTTGGCCTAAAATTGCCGACTCTAAATATATTCCCATTTTAATAAAAAAGGGATTCCATGTTATAATGGTTGAACAAAAAGAAGGTTCTAGCACACACATTACTAGAGAAATTACTAATGTTATATCAGCAGGAACATCTATGGATTATGATAATAATATAAATAATTATTTAATGAGTATTTATATTGAAGAATATGAAAATAATAATAAAACATTTCATGGTTGTGGTGTTTCTATTATTGATATCTCTACTGGAAAAAATTACATTACACATATATTAGATAATCCGCATAATAATCACGATTATGAAGCAATGATAATTCATTTAGTAAATATTTACTCACCCAGTGAAGTAATTATTCACAATATGAATACTGGCATCAATAAACAAGATTATATCCGAATATTTAATATCCCTCATGAAAATGTATTAATTAATTTCTTCCAACAAGATATTAAAAAAATGATTAAAATTGATTATCAAAATAACTTTATAAACGAAATATTCCATTTTAATACCCAAACTTCCCCCATCGAAAATATTCATTGTGAAACTAAACCAGAAACTGTTCTATCATATATTTTACTATTAGAATATTGTCACCAACACCGCAAAAACATTAAAAACAACATTGAATTACCCGAACAAATTGAAAATATTAATTATCTTAATCTTACTAATAACTCTATCAGACAAATTAATATTATCTCTAATTCTAATAATTATAAAGGTTCCAATGATAGTCTATTAACTATTTTAAATAAATGTAAAACACCTATGGGTAAAAGGTTACTAAAAGAAAGAATTTTGAAACCATTTATTGAACCAGATAATATTAATAAATCATATGATTATATTGAATTATTTTTAAAAGATAATTTTTATGAAAAGATTAGAAAAGAAATTTCTAAAATTTCAGATATTGAAAAATCTGTTAGAAAAATGGGACTAAATGAATATACATATGATGAATTATTTTCAGATAATATTTCATTTGATTTTATTAAATCTTCAATTGAATTATTAAAATCAGATTCTGAAATTTTTAATAAAATTCAAGAATATTCTCAAGATATTGAATTATTTTATGAATTTTTAAATGATATTAATAATCAATTCGAGTGGGACAATTTTAACACAATTAATAGTAATAATATAATTGAACGCAGCTTATTTAAAAAAGGTATTTATTCTGAAATTGATGATATAGATGAAGAAATTTTCACAAATAAAAAAGGTCTAGATTATATCTGTGAAAGATTATCTAGATTTATTGACCAAAAAGGTAATACTAATTTATTACCTATTAAAATTGAATATACTGATAAAGATAATTATTATATTTATACTAGCAGCAACCGTGGTCTGAAACTAAAAGAGAAATTTCAAAACTTAGGGGATCTAAATATTATTGTTAAAGATGATGTAGGAGGTATACTTTATACACTAAAACCACAATCAATCAGTTTTACTAATATTAAAGGATCCGCATGCAAAATTGAATTGAATGAAATAGGAGTCATATCTAATAATTTAATTAAATTAAATAAAACTATATCATTCTTAAATCAAAAATATTGGAATAATTTTATTGATGTTTTATATAAAAAATACAATAAACCTTTGAAAAATATTTGTAAATTAATTTCTGAGATTGATTTTTATTCAAATGGAGCATACATTTCTAAGAAAAATAGATATCATAAACCAACTATTATTCAATCTAATAAATCATTCTTAGATGTTAAAGAAATAAGACACCCTATCATTGAACTTATTAATGATAAACATGAATATATTACAAATGATATCAGTTTCGGATTAAATCATGATGGTGTATTACTATTTGGCACGAATTCATGTGGTAAGTCTTCACTTATGAAGGCAATAGGTCTTAATATTGTTATGGCACAAGCAGGAATGTATACTCCATCACTAAGTTTCAATTATTATCCTTATAAAAAACTATATACACGAATCCTTAATACTGATAATATATTTTCAGGTCATTCATCATTTATTGTTGAAATGAATGAACTGCGCGAAATATTATATTCATCTGATGAGTTTTCAATGGTTCTTGCTGATGAACTTGCTGTGGGCACCGAAACTACTAGCGCTTTATCTATTGTCGCATCATCCTTAAAAATTCTATGTGATAGAAATGTATCATTCATATGTACCTCGCACCTCCACCAACTTAATAATATTTCTAGTATCAAAGAACTTGATAATCTTAAAACTTATCACCTAAAAATTACAAATGAAAATGAGACTATTATTTATGATCGAGTACTAGAAGAAGGTCCCGGTCCAGCAGTATATGGATTAAATGTTTGTGCAGCATTAAATATGAGTCCTGAATTTCTCTCTCTAGCAAGACAAGTACAAATAGAAATTAATAAAGAAAACAATAATATCATTTCTACTAAAAAATCAACTTATAATAAAACTATTTGTATGGGAGAATGTTCAATGCCAATGTGCGACAATAACGCAGAGGAAACACATCATATTAATGAACAGGCTGACGCTGATAATTCAGGGAACTTTGATCATTTTCATAAAAATGCCACACATAATCTTATACCATTATGTAAAGGATGTCATGCTCAAATAACTTATGGTAATCTCCACATATTTGGATACAAAGAAAGTTCTGAGGGAGATGTTTTAGATTTTAAATTTATTGATAATAAACAAGATATTAAAAAATCCAATAAAAAATTCACGGATATAGAAGTTGAACAAATAAAAAAATATTATAATAAATTTAATGGAATTCTAACTAAACAAAAAATATTAGATAAATTACAATTAGATCATCATATCAAAATAGGTTTACAAACTTATAATAAAATTATTAAAGGAGAATATTAGATTATTTAGGAATAGCATCATATATTTTCTCTATTCTACTATTTACATTATCTGTTCCTCGCAAAGTATATAATTCAGAATCACGAGTTATCCTAATACAATTATTCCATAATGGATCACAATCATTCATACGAATTATTTGTTCTTTTGTAAAAACTTTTGGCACAGATAGAGGAATATTTCTATTCTCATATCTTTTTTTGAAATCAGCAAAGAAGTCTTTAGTACTCTGAAGTGGTTCCATAATTTATTTTAAAAAAATATTATATAATAATCAAATTTATTATTTATTCACAATGGATCAGGATGCTTACAAATACAACCATTTTGACGAGTACAACATCTACCACGATCAGGGAAGATATTTGGATCATATTTATCATTGTTGATAATATGTGTTTCTTCCCATGCCTGTGATAGTTCATTAATGACAAAAGATTTAATATCTGGTTCCCATTGTTCATTGAAGTTGAAGAATACTGGATAAACTTTAGTGGGTTTATCTTTCACATATGGTGATTTCATAGGTGTCATATCCACTTCGGGTTCCTTGGATTTCTTAACATGACTCTGGGTTTTGATTTTGAATGGTCTGCCCATATTTATTTATTATAATAATTATTCCAAAAAATTAATTTCAAATTTTATTTAAATTTTTATTTATATAATCTTCTATCGCGGATTGAACAGCGTCCTTCGCTAACATAGAACAATGTAATTTAACTGGCGGTAATTTTAATTCGCTAGCAATATCATTATTACTAATCTTATAAGCATTATCAATATGCATATTTTTAATATGTTCTGTTAAATATGATGATGATGCAATTGCTGATCCACATCCAAATGTTTTAAATTTACTATCTATTATTATATTATCTTTTATCTTAATAGATAATTTCATGACGTCCCCGCATGCAGGGGCACCGACTAATCCAATACCGACATCTGTATCTAATTTATTTAATGATCCGACATTCCGTGGATTTTCATAATGGTCTATTACTTTTGTATGATACAATTTACTTATTATATTTCTAAACATATATATTTAATTTAATAAAAAAATATTTAAATAGTTATTTATTTTTAATTTAGTTATAATATTTCTAATATGATTGGACAGTGATCTGATCCCATAATACTCCCATCTATTTGACAGGATTTTACCATATCTAAATATTTATCTTGTAAAAGGAAATAATCTATTCTCCAACCTTTATTAGTATCTCTTGACCTTGAACGCATATTCCACCATGTCCATTCAGATTTATCAGGGTTCATATATCTGTATAAATCTGTATAATTTTCAAGAAATGCTTTGAACATATCTCTTTCTTCTTTGAATGCCCCTGGTGATCTAGCCTTATCAAGTGTAGTTGTATTCCATATATCTGACGCTTCTGATACAACATTAAAATCACCAGTTATGACCAACGGTTTATCCATATGACAATCTATAATTTCTTTAATATTCTTATCCCATGTCTGAGTTCGATAATCAAAGTTCGTCCCAGAATTAGGCACATACATATTTATCAGCGAAAAATCATTAAACTCAGCATACATAAATCGTCCTTCTGAATCATTCAAACCTTTATATTCATATGAAACAGATAGTGGTTTAACTTTAGACCAAATACTTGTTCCAGAATATCCGGTTCCCCTATGACCTGTCCCCTTTGATTCATTCCAATACTTATATGGATACATCCCACAACCTGGACATATCTTTTCACCTAATTTAATAGGACATTTAGTTTCTTGGATACAAATTATGTCTGGATTATGTTTCTCAATTAATATCTTCATATTACATTCGTCTAAGACAGATACACCCGAAGCAGTAATCTTACCATCACAGACGATATTACTCCGGATTCCGTTCACGTTCCAAGAAATGATCTTCATACTTAGATTATTGAATTATAAAAAAATAATAATATTATTTCAAATTTATTACAATGATATAACAGACCCGTTCTCTCTATCAGGAACAACCCTATTATCCTTATTACGCCATGCCTGGTATCCACCGAAACAACAACATATCCCCACAACCGCCATTATTATCAATGATATATATAATACAATTAAAAGAACAAGCATTTCATCCTCCATTTTTAAACTAAATTTTACGTATAATAATAGTAATAAATCAAATTTATTGTAAATATGGATACTCCAAGAATGAATGCTTGAATTACAGGGAATAATATATTCTTTTTCATATATAATCCTTCCAATTTATATCCTAATTTATTTTTATAATATTCTCTTACACCGATTCCTGAAGTAATACACATATTAGTATAACCATTCTCTAAACTGATCCATTCTGCTTTTTTAACTAATTTCTTTCCTAATCCTAAATGTTGGATACCTCCTGATTTACTATTAACTAGAGTTGTCTTTCCATATACGTGCAATTCCCTAATTATAGCACAATTATATAATTCAGGTAAGAATGGATTTTTAGATTTATCTGATAATCTCAATCTACAAAACCCTAATATATTCTTTCTATCTTTTGTTTCATATCTTATGAAATATTCTTTTGTTTCTGACGATTCGAATGAATCTATTACAAGAACAGGATATTCTGTCAATTTAGTATCTTTTATTTCTCTTCCTCTAATTTCAGATGTATCTACTTCTTTATCAATTATTTCTCTAAGATGTCCTTCCTTATTTCCGTGATGAATATAATCATTAGGTATATCTCTGATAATTCTGGGTACTCTTACCCATGGCTGAACATGTTTCATATAATATCCAATTAGATCTCTTAAATAATAAGGATCTTTATCAACATTATGAGTATATTTGCCTTTATCCGCCCATTTCTTGATTACCGTATAATCCGTTGCAACTGTCGGATATATCTTATATTCATCACATAGCAAATTAGGATCATCTAGAATTTTCTGAAACATTTCAAAATCATCTTCCTTCGTAGCATATGGTAAATCAGGCATGAGATGAGCAATTATTTTAAATCCACTATTCTTTAATAATTTAATGGCATCTATTGAATCTTCAATAGTATGACCACGATTTACAATACTCAATAATCTATTACTTGTGTGCTGAACACCTATTTGCATTCTAGTTACTCCTAGTAATCTTAGAAAATATATAGATTCATAATTAATTCCATCTGGTCTTGTTTCTAACGTTAAACCTATAATTTTTATTTTATTTGTTTCATTTATTTGTTGCTCTTCTTTTAATGATAACATTTTTCTTCCTTTCTTCAATGGATAAATATTACAAATATAATAACATTGAATACAGAAATATGTTAAATATTCACGTGGATATTCTAATACAGTTCCACCTAATACAATTAATTCTATTTTATCCAAAGGATGACCCATCATTTCTAATGTAGATAATCTATCATATATCTGTTCCATAGGATCGAAATCATTTCTACTTGCTCTTAAACATGCTGGTTCTCTGCTTAAATAACTCCTAGGCATAATCATTTTACCATCTTCTATTTCATTAGGACAGAAATAACAATTATGCTTACAACTAAATTTCTGAACATGTTCTTTACCTTCTTCATCTATCCATTTGGGGTAGGGTGATGTTAATATTGATACTGATTGTATTCCAGACAAAGACCGTTGTGGTTTCTTTATCAAGAATTTAAGAAAATCACTATCTAATTTTAAAATATTATTTTCAACTAAATTCAAATAACTTTTTCTTAAAATAATTTTATTTAATTTTTCTTTGAAAGAATATTCTTTCATAACTATTTTTAATAATTTATTAAAAGAATATTCTGTATTCTTTAAATAATGTTCATAGAAACTTTTAGTAATATTATCATATTTATTAATATTAAATGTCATATCTTCAATATCCATTTTAGAATTATATAAAAAAAATAAATTTAAATATCAAATTTAAATAATTTCCCATTCTTGTTTTTGATATAATTTATATATAGGGACTGGTTTTTTATAAATTATTATTTTATCAGAACTTTTAGTATCTTTATCTAATTTAGTATTTTCTTTTGAATCGATTACTAAATCTACCACAGGATTATTTAAATCTATTATTTCATCAATATTATTTATTTTGTTATAACAATAATAATAAGAATAAAAAAGGGCGCTAGTTGATATTAAGGAGGCAAATATTAATTTCTTCATATATATAATGTATATAATATATCACCTTATATTCCCACAATTTTTACATACATAGTACCTTTCTCCATATTGACATGATTCTCTTTCCATTACATAGTCATGGTTACATTCTGTTATAATTTTACTATTTAATTTACTCTCGTGTGCTGTCAATATTTGTATTCTATTTAAATAATCTTGTTTTAAATCTCCTAATTTATGTTTTTTAATTTTATCTGAGAGTTTAGTATCACTCAAGAAATTCAAATCCATTATTATTATTATTAATATATAATTATATAGTTTCAAATTTAATTATTAATATATTATATATGGATGATTTATTATTATTTATTATAATATTGTGTGTGTTTTTTTCAGTAATGATATTTTTTAATAAAGATTTATTTGATAAAGATGTTATTAGAGTAAAATCAACAATAGATGATCAAGTTTATTTAGTAAGAAAATTACCAAATTCACAAGAAGCTGCTAATTTACTTGCAAGTTATAAAAAAGATATACTTAAAATATCTCAAAAATTAAGAGAAAAATATATAGATAATGCTGATAAAAGTGATTCAGAATATGAATATAGAAAAAATGGAGTTGAAAGATTATTAAATAATTTCAAAGTAGATAATTTATCTGAATCAGATCCATATCACAAATATAAATCTTATATGATAAATAAAGGTGAAGAATTGTATTTATGTTTGAGACATACAAAAGATAGAAATTATGAATTTAATGATAGAAATTTAGTTATTTTTACAATATGTCATGAACTATCACATGTGTGCAATATAACTTTACAACATCCCCCTGAGTTTTGGGATTGGATGAAAGTATTATTAGAAGCAGCTGAAGAAATAGGATTATATAAACCTGTTGATTATGCTAAATATCCTGCTCAATATTGTGGAATGGCAATAAGTAGTACTCCATATATTTTTAACTAATTCTGTTTATATCAGGGATTGAGTCCATTACATACATGACCGCCAAATGCGCCTTTATTATTTGGTCCAATATGGTAAGGGCAAAAATGTTTCTTACAGAATATACACTGTATTTTTATACCCTGACAATTACTTTGATTTACTCTCACACCAAAAAAACCTGCATCTAATTTTGTTTCTAATATTTCACAAGGTCCTTTATATTCTTCAATAATATCTAAATTTATATCTGCACTTTTCAAAATACCAATATCTAAATTAGGACTTTTTAATGGTGAAGTTTTCCTCTTACTATCTTCAACTAATTTTGCTTTAACTTTAACGTTTTCTTTTATTTTGGCATCTACTGTTTTAGCAGAATGGTAATTTTGGTTTAGAAAAACTCCACATAAAGTCAGAACTGCTGTGCACATACTACCTGTTAAAGATATTAATGCTATAATAATTTCTTTATCAATACCTTCACCATTCTCATATATAATTGATGTATTATTACTCATAGTATATAATGTAAATATTTTTAAATTTGATTTTTATAAAAAAATTATTTATTAAATATAAAATAATGATTGTATTCTGTTCAATTCATGGTGAAATTAATATCTCTGAATATGCTAAAAGGATCATTGATACTCCAGAATATCAGCGATTAAGAAATATAAAACAAGGAGGTGCTGTATATTCTGTATGGATTGGTTCATCACATCACAGATTTGAACATTCAATTGGTGTATACCATCTATCATGTAAGCTTATGGACTTATTAAACCAAAAGGGTCTATATTTTAATGAAAAAGAATATAAATTAGTTTCTGTTGCTGCTCTTATACATGATTTAGGACATTCAATTTCATCCCATCTATTTGATGATTGGTTGAATGAAATAGGTATATATTCAGAACATGAAGAAAGAAGTATTGAAATATTTAAATATATGAATGAAAAATATAATTTAGGATATAATAGTAATGATATATCATTTATTAGTAATATAATTAATCCTAATTATGATGAACTAGAATATAGTAAAAAATATTTATATCAAATTGTATCATCTGAGAATGGTATCGATGTTGATAGGATGGATTATATTTTAAGAGATTGTAAATATTCAGGTATGAGATATTCATTCGAACTAGATACTATTTTACAGAACACATTTATTAGTGTGACAAATGAAATTGTATATTCAGAAAAAGCAAAATGTTCTATTGATTCATTCTTTCATTCTAGATATTCATTATATAAACAATTATGTAATCATCCTACAGTACTTGCTATTGAATATCACATTAAAGAAATTTTAACTGAAATTAATAATGTATTTAATATTTCAGATTCTGTTATAAATGACGATTGGATCAAATTCTGTAAATTTACTGATGATATATTCTCTACAATAGATTTCATAGAAGATCCACGATTAGATAAAGCAAAAGAATTATTAAATAATATTAAAACTAGAAATATTCTCAAATTAGTTGGTGGAGTTATTTCTAATAAGGATTTAAATTTAGTATCTGAGAATGAGAATGTAATAGTTATCAAAAAAAGAATTTCATATCATAGTTATTCGTTGCCCCAATATATTTCAAATAGTAAAAATAAAACATTATTAAATTCTAATAAATATCCTGATGAATATATTATTAAAATTATGTGTAAAAATCCTAATGATCCATATGCTTTATCTTTATTAGAATCTATTTAATAATTTAATGGATGATATATAATAAATTTTTTTTATTCTTTATTTTTAAATAATATATTATATATATTAATATAATGTCTAATACTACTCCTCCGCCCGCATTATATGGTACATTACCATTACAAAAACAATCATTTATCTTTACAAATATAATAACTAAAGATACTAAAGATATAGAATTATATCCTGATGATACAAATTTAACTGTTTTAAATAAATTATCTGTAAAATTAAACATTTTAACTAATGAAATTTGTGCTTATGTTAATGATTATAAACTTATAGGTTTTTCATATGATAATATAAATATTAAACAAATATTTAATAAAAACAAAATAGATTTAGACAATTGTTTAGATGAAAACTTTGTAGATAAAATTGGTAATAAGATAAATGTTGATAAAAATAATTTAATGAATGAACTTTTTGAAGAAAATTTCACATCGTGGCCCCCAGCAGATAATATAAATTATTTTACATTAAATGATTTATTAAAAAAAAATAAAAAATTAAATCCTTATATGGATCCAAAATTTTTATATTCAGTCATTTATAAATATTTTCCGAATATTAAAAAAGATTACATTGATAATTACTCAAATAAATCAAATTCAGACTTAAGGAAAAAACATATTAAAAAAATAAAAAAACTATTATCTTCTAATAATCATTATTTAGATATATTAGATAATAATGTAGATAACCTGCTAAACGAACAGAAATTTACTAGTAAATTATTAAATTTCAAATGCATTAATATTGAAAATAATATAAATATTATTAAATTATTTTCAGATTATGAATTATCATCTGAAAGGTTTTACACAAAATTAATTCTGGAAGATTATAATAATTCATTTTTTAAATTATATAAACCTGAATTAAAACTCCCCCTATCTACCGACAAAGATAAATTAGATAAAGACATATGTAGTAAATTATTAAATGATTTCTCTGATAATGTCTCTTTGCCATATGAATTTAAATATATGCCTCCGTCCATACAACCACGAAATTGTCTAATTTTCAAAACAAAACTAAAACTAAAAGAAATCAATCTATTTTATTCATTTATTCTTTTTATGAATGGAAATTATGATTTTATAATTAATAATTACAATGATATAAAGATTGATGATGTTGTCTTAAAAAAAATTGAACAAGATATTAATAATTTAATAGAGGACATAAATAGACCTAGAATTTACACTATTAATGAAATACCGAGGTTGAAGAAATATGATGATAAAATATATTTTATAAATACTGAAATAGTATTTTCCATGGATAATTTTTATTACAGATTAGGGGAAAGCATATATGATAAATCAATCATTTTAAAATATTTATCTAATTTTTATACACATATAAGGATTGTTAAAGAAAAAATGGATATGGATTTGGATCCGGACACCATTATTTTAAAATATAAACGTGTTAGCAATTATGAAAATACAGATACAATACAAAGTATTATAAATGTATTACATGATCCAAATATAGATATACCACTAGAAGAGTTTATCGAAATGATTTCTAAAAATATTGGTATAAGTGTTGACGTTGCAACACAAGAACACCAAAAATGGAGTGAAGATAACGAAAAAAACGAATTTAAGAAAAAATCATTTAAAACAACTGAAGCGGGTGCCGAAATTAGAATAAATAATTTAAATGAACATATAAATTTTCAGATATATAATGTACAATCCCGAAATGAATTAAATCGTATAATACAATTTATAAAAATATTTATGAAATTGTATGAACAATTTATTAAAAAAGAACTAAAAAACAAAAAATTAGAACGTTTATTCACAGAAGAAGATTATAAGAAAGAAATAGAGGATATACAAGAAGAACAACAATTATTTCAATTTATTGAAGATCCTATTCCATCTGATATACATAGTTCTCAAGTAACAAATGATCAAGATGAAGATTTAGTAGATACGCCAACGACCGAGAGTAGTTCGGCACCGGACGAGTTGACTGATGAATCAACCAGCAGCACCGGTGGCGGAAAAATTCGAAAAATAGGAAAGGGCGGATACGATCTTTTTGATAAGTTAAAAAATAAAGATCCTAAATTATTTGGGAATCAATCCTTGGGATACGCATCAGCATGTGCCCCAAATTTATTTAACGTACCTGTGCCACTTTCCGATATTGAATTAGAAAGAATAAAAAAATATGATATTTTTAAAACTGTAAGGATAGAAGGGATACCACTGACACAAGAAGAGATTTGGTCTGATAAATATATGACTAATAATGCTTATGGTAAGGCCGACAATCTTAAAACAATATTGAAAAATAAAGGAATTTATTCTTCTGACGAATTTCCATCTTTTTCACAAAATATCTCACAGACTAAAATAGGTGACCAAAAAGAAAATATTAATTATATTTGCCCTAAATATTGGGATATTTCTAAACGTGTTTCTATTCATCCAAGAGATATATATGATAGACTAGATGACATTATACCCGAACCGGGACCTGGGAGATTTAAAGGGAATACAGACAAAACTATTATATCAATAAATCACAGTTCGTGGGGTCCAGTGACTGATGATAAGATTATGGAGCGAAAGCTTAAATTTATAAAACACTTGGAAGTTTATTACATTTTAGAAGGTAAAATAAAACCGGGTTACATGAAAAAATTAGAAAAAGGATTAGAAGATTCTATGAAAATAAAAAAAATTAAAGAAGTAGACTTTGAAAAACAACTCCAATATATTAAAGATAGTGGTTCTCCCTTGGATAGGAAGGTCATGGTGAAATTTAATGAGCAGAAGGATAAAATCTATGCTAGAGAAGATACTAAATTAAAGGAATTGAGTCCGGAATTGTTAAATGATCATATTTTCAAAAAAGCTCACCCTGAACATAGAAAATATATTGATTTATTACATCAACAAATTGTAAAATATATACAACCACGATTTTTGCCTCCGAAAAAGAATGTTGACGGGTTCCTCGCGCCATGTTGCGGCGCGTACAAAGCAGACTATAAAGTAGGCGTTTATAAACCGGCGGTCTTAGACAAAAAGAATATTAGAATTGCTGATTTAACACCATCAAATATTAATAAGTTCGCTCATATTCATCCGCATCTGCAAACCTTATTTGGGTTCAAAAAAGAATTCCATGATAATAAAAGACATTTGGGAGGTTTTATTAAATTTGGCGTACAACAAAATAACAATTCTTTAATAAATGTACTTAGCAATTTGTACTTTAAGGAGAATAAAACCGTCGCAAATTTCCTCTCTCCTGGACCCATTCCACTTCCGTCCGATATCGCAAAATATAGAACAAAATATAGATTAGGGATATACTTTAACAAGTGGCGATTAGCAGTACCCGATTTTAAAACAAAAATATTAATAAAATCATTAACTGATGAAAATTCATTATTAACATTTATGAAATGTGGCGATGGTAATATTGTACAATTATTTAAATCTTCTTCATATAATATTAATGATATTGAATATTTTGTGGATTATATTGCTGATGAAAAAAATACTATAAACCAATTAAAAAAAATCAACATTAATAATAAAGATTATAAAAAGATTAAAAATGATTTTGAAGAATATGGAATAAGACTAATGAAAGAAAAAGGGCAATCTGGTTTTGATAAATATGGATATATTAATGAATTCAATGATAAAATTTATAATTCAGATATTAATATTAAATTTATATATGATTTAATCATATCTAAAAATAATTTTATTGAGTACCTAAATTCAAATGAAATTAAAGATTATAAATATATTTTACCTTTAATGTCTGAAATTAAAAATGACCATATTTATATATTATTTGAAAATAATGACGATAGTATTAATATACGATTACCATTAAATACATATGATATTTATAATGATAAATGCATATTTAATTTTATATATAAAGTAGGAGATATATATGAACCTATTTACTATTTTAATAATATTAAACCTATGGCAAATGGAAATATGGAATGTGATATTGAAAAAAATATGCATTCATATGGAAAAATAAATGAATATATAGGTAATATATTAGATAGTATTTCGAAAATAATACAAGAAATATACCGCAAGAAAATCGAAGACATTGAAATATTTGGACTAGACGATTTAATTAAAGTAATAAAACAGAGTGATGATGAACCAGACAAACTATTAGTTGATCCTTATTGTAAAGTATCTCATGTTATTACTAAAAATAATTGTATATTCCCTATAATTCCATCTGGAATTATTGATGGATATGAATTAATTTATTCATTTGATAATAAACCATCTTTTAAAAAATACCTAGAATATCGTAAGAAAAAAGTTGTATTAAAAAAAGACAAACCCGGGGTAAAAATATATATGGAGAAACTAAGTATAAAAGGATTCATCTTAAATGATAAAAATAAAATTATTAATATTGTTTTTAAAAATAATACATATATACCTATAGAAGAAGAAGAATATGGTAAAACAAACAAACATATGAGACGTCGACCTATATTAGGTTATAAAGATTTATTTATTATTGATAAAGACTTACAAAATTTTACAAAAGAAACCGATGACAGATATAAATTCACTTCAGATACTGATTACCGAAATTATATCACTAATTTAGCAGTCCAAAACATTATTTATTATATTAAAAATACTAAATATCCTAAAGATTATTATACAAATGAACCCGAAAAATATAACGAAGATGTCGAATATGTATTTAAATTAAATCCTAAAAAGGTGCCGAAATGGAAACCAGAAGAGGGTAAACTCTATGTGGAAAAAGATGATAAACCATCCCTCCACCCAGATTACTTCTATGATGAAAATAAATTTTTAGGGACTGTTATAAAAAAAGGTAATGATACTACCACATTGGCTAAATTAGAGATAAATGTATCCTTATTAGATGAATTATACTTAATTATAAATAATGGAATACATACGAATTTCACTAAACAAACTAAAATATTTGAATTTTTGACTGAGCGGCATTCCAAAGAGATGAAGTTATGTATTATTGACGAAATTATTATAGATTTGCCTGATGATGAATATGAAAAATACAAAAATAATACAGATATTAGTATTTGTTATAAAAGTAATGATAAATGTTTAGGATCATGCGAACCGGATAAGAGTGATAATGATAAATGTAAATTATATGTGAAAAAATCAGATATTCCGCAATATGGAGCAGGCAAATCATTAATTAATAAAATTATATATAAATTTATTGATTTATTATTAATTCATAAAGATATTGATAAAATATCTAGTCTTTTACAAGAGAATATTAATATAAATGATCTATATAAAACTGTCAAAAACGATGAAATATTTTTTAATTATATACAATATAAAAATAAATATATAAATGAATTATTTAAATCAGAATCAGCATTTATTAGAAATATTAATTTCTATGATAGAGAAAATACCTATCTAAATCAATCTCAAGAATCTAAACCTATCAAATCTATCATTAAAGGTGTTCCTAATATTATTAAAAAAATATTTATGTATAGCAATGTATTAACATATATTGATGATAATAATTTAGATTTCGAACCCTTAGTATATAGTTTTTCAGATATTTATATCGATGAAATATCTTCTGATAAACTTAAAGATGTTATTTGTACTAAATTAGAAAGAATAAAAAAATATGATAAAGATGGTACAATTATTAAGAATAATTATTCAAGATATGATAAAGATTTCAAATTAACAAATATTGAAGATATTAAAGGTAATATTAATAAAACCAACTATAAAATTAATCCATTTGATTTAGAAATACTATCACAAGAATATAAAGAGATAGGATTTTTATTAATATCTAGTAAGTATTCAAATAGCGATCCTACCAACCTAAAACACAATATAATATTAAAATATTATGATAAGATTAAAAATAAAGTAAATGAAGTTGATAAATTTATATTATTATATCATTTCTTGAATGAAGATGGTGAATATGATTTATCTAATATTGTATTTAAAAATAATGAGTGGGAAGATGACGATCAATATAAATCATATTTATCACTAGATGAGTTGTTAAAAATACCTGATATAAAAACTATTATTGAAAATGATTATCCAGACCTTTTGTTGAATAATAAATGAGTTATTTAATTATCATAATTTTAATATTTCTTTTAATAATAATAATGGAGTATTTATCAGAAATTAGAGAATTTAAATTACTTAGAAATTGTATTAATAATGATCCCATTTGTGATTTTTTTCAATTGCAATCTTACCTTAATAATGGTTTAAACTTTGAAAAAGACACGCATGACTATTTTAATAAATATGTAAATAAAGTATCCTCTGATTTTATAGATGGATTTTTAAATAATATTATTGATAAATCTAAAGAAATTTATCCTAGATTATCTATTAATAAATTTAATAATATAAATCAAACAATTCACAAAATTCAAGAGAATGTTCCATTAATTATTAATCCTATTTTAATGAATGATAAATATAAATTAATTGTAAAATGTGATTTTATAATTAAAAAAGATTTATTTTTAAAAATATTTAATCAAATAAAAAATATTTCATTTAATTCAATATCGAAAAATGACTATTTAATCATTAATATTGTTCCAGAAATTCTTACATTTAAAAAAGGATGCAGAGAAATATGTAATTCATATAATGTTTTCTATAATAAATGTTCTTTATATTGTTTTAATTCAGCATTGAGACAATATGTAGGTAGAAATAATTTTTATTTTATGTTCGGAAAAGATTATAAATATAATAATGAATTATTGAATAAACAAGAACATATTGGATTAGTTATTTTTGATAATATATATAGAGAAAAAATATATTATTCATTAAATTGGTTAAATAGATTAAGAGAAAATCAATTACAATTATATCCTGTGCCATCATGTTTAGAATTATATCCAAATATGAATAACAAACAAAGTTGTTGGGAAACCGAAAAGAAAAAACTAGCAAAAAAAGTAAAAGAAATTACTCTAATATGGAGAATTTCATATGAAGACCGTAATTATCTAATTAATATGGGGATAACTACTTGGGATAATCCCTACTTACTAAATAATTTATATGAATTAAAAGATACTAATACTAGAGATATTCAAGAAAGAATTATCCATATGAATAAACATGAAAATTTAATAATAGAACCACGACACATTTCAAACGATTTTAAAGATATATTAAAACCATCTAAAATTGAATTTGTATTAGATATAGAATCAGTGATAAATTTAGAAACTACTGAAAGTTATTTTAATAATGATGTCAAAAAAGATTCTCCAAATATATGTATAATTGGTTTAATTCTAATTTCAAATAATGGATATATTTTCAAAGATTTTACTATAGATGATTTAACTATTGAATCAGAAAAACGGAATATTATTAACTGGGTATCCTTTATTAGTAAATATGATAATATAAAAATATATCACTGGGGTCATGCTGAGAAAACATATTTAGAAAATATTCATAAAAGATTTCCTGATATTAAATTACCTAAAATGACCTTAATAGATTTATTACATTATTTTAGACAAGAACCTATCATAATTAAAGACTGTTTTAATTTTTCATTAAAAACAATTGGTAAAAATATGTATAAACATGGATTAATTAAATCTACATGGTCCGAAACTGACAATGGTTTAGATGCTATGATTAAATTCAAAGAATTATGTTTGAAAAAAGATAAAAATATTCCATTAAAAAGATATAAAGAAATTGCTGAAATTATTGAATATAATAAAATGGATTGTGTAATTCTTATGGAGATATTACAATATTTAAGAACGAAATATATATAAATCATAATCAAATTATTCGATTTGCAGTCATTAGCGTACAGAAGTTTCATAATACAAACGGTATCGGTTACCTGTTATTTCTGATGTCATTACAAGTTGTTTCAGGTTGCATGGGTTGTCTGTAATGAATTACCCGAAAATAATTCTCTATATGTTCAGAAGAATTAAAAAAAAAAGATATATTAAAAAAATTTAATTGTGATCATATTTTTCATAATCTTTTGCTTATTACCATGGATAAAGGAAAATTTTTGATAAGAACTGTCCTTTGTGTAGACGGGTGGCAGTGTGATTGGATTAGTGGGCAACCACATACGTTAGTGTACCTTCTCTTGTATCATTCGGTTGTATACACTGGATATCCACCCCTGATTCGTTCATCGTGTTTGCCCTTCCCTGTCAACATCCAAGTACGTATTCGGGGTCCCTGGTCCTGGTCATTGCACACGCGGGGCGCATCCACTTACACTGCCATCTCACCCTTGGCAGGTATATGTATCTGACTCTCTGTGTTAATGGATGCCATGTCGTCCGATTTCAGTACCGTGTGCGTCAAGTACATTTTGGAGTCGTTAATCGAGTACTATCATTTATGTTCGTCTCACTAAATTTAACATCCGGTCCGTACTCGCCCTTGCCGATAATACACAGTACTTGCCTATCCCACGACAAAGTTATTAAAGTATCATCGGCGGTCGATTTTTGCTCGGGATCTCTGTTGGATATGCAGATCAAGTCCCTCACCCACTGGGGTTTTTTTGACCCATTTTCACCCCCTCCTGAGAACTCGGCGATGGCACCGATAATAGATCCTATATCTACAGCAGCTGGATACGAACCGTGGGGACAGGTACCCGGGGTATCGCCAGACAAGGAGCATGGTGGTCTGACCGGGACCTCGCATATATCTAAACACTCAGTTCGCGACGCGTTGGCTTGCATGCCCCGCAACTCATTGCCTGTGCTTGCAAGGCACTGAATATTACATAAACCACCCGTGCCAACATACGCCCCCTGGCAAGCTTCACACGCGCCCGTACCGCTATTGTATTCTGTCCCATCACTACAGGTAGAACATTTACCTCCTAGCGATATAAGACCAGGTGCACACGCCACACATTTAGTACGATTAGCATTCGATACGGACTTCACGGAACATTGTTTACAATTACCTTCTGTCCCTGCAAATCCCGAAAGGCAATCTACACACGCGCTCATAGACTCATTGGGTTGTTTCCCATCACTACAGGCAGAACATATACCTTTTGTCCCTGCAAATCCCGGAGGACAATCTACACACGCGTTCATAGACTCATTGGGTTGTTTCCCATCACTACAGGCAGAACATATACCTTTTGACCCTGTTTGACCCGGAGGGCAAGCTACACACGCGTTCATATCATCATTGTATTCTGTCCCATCACTACAGGTAGAACATTTACCTCCTAGCGATATAAGACCAGGTGCACACGCCACACATTTAGTACGATTATCATTCGATACGAACTTCACGGGACATTGTTTACAATTACCTTCTGTCCCTGCAAATCCCGAATGGCAAGCTTCACACGCGCGCTTATCACTATTGTATTCTGTCCCATCACTACAGGTAGAACATATACCTTCTGCCCATATTTGACCCGGAGGACAATCTTCACACGCGCTCATATCAACAGTGGGATGTTTCCCATCACTACAGGCAGAACATATACCTTCTGTCCCTGCAAATCCCGGAGGGCAAGCTACACACGCGTTCATATCATCATTGTATTCTGTCCCATCACTACAGGTAGAACATTTACCTCTTAGCGATATAAGACCAGGTTCACACGCCACACATTTAGTACGATTAGCATTCGATACGGACTTCACGGGACATTGTTTACAATTACCTTCTGTCCCTGCAAATCCCGGAGGACATTCTTCACACTCGTTGTGAGTCCCGCGTGTTTCCCCTTCGCCATTCCAATACCCATCTTTACAATAATATCTTGGTTGTAAATCTGCTCCGACCGAACACGATTTCACATCAAGATCTACACATATTTCGTCGTGCCCACCCGCCTCCGTGTATCTTTGATATGTTTCTTCCATTGATTCTGGTTCAGTTGTGCTTTCACCTGATCCATTAATAATTTCGTTACATTGCTTAGTCTCTTTATCATACTTAAATCTGTATGATAGATCATTACACCCTCCTTCGTCGCACATTTTAAAGTCATTTTTATTACATGGATTTACATTACATTTATTATCACTCCAAAAATATAAATCCTTATCTAAACCATTATTTAATGCTAAACAAGAATCATATTTACATCCTGATAGCATAGTTTCACTACAATCTAATTCAAAATCACATAATCCACCATTACAACTATTAGATTTACAGTCTAAATCTTTCTCACATTTTTCACCATAACCACAAAATTTTAATGGGATTTTCTCTTTGTATAATTCAGAATGCAAACAATCGCCATCACCTGGATCCAATATCTTATAGACTCTCTCATTAAATCCATCTCCGCACGACTTATTTGTTAAATTATTTATAATAAATTCACCCTTGCATTTATTCTGGTTTTCTATTTTAGTCCCAGATAGTTTCTCTAACATTGTTTCTAATATTAAACTAATTTTATCTAATGGTAACCTTGATATTTGTTTATTTGAATCTACATAATCTAATGATTCAAATAATTCTTCTTGAAAATTTCCTTCTATTATTTTATTTTTTAAATTCAACATATATGTCAATATAAACATCAATAAAAATATTAATAAAAACACATAATATAATACTATATTTTTTTTAAATAAAAATGATAATGATATTATTATTATATTAAATATGATTAATTTTGTATAATCATTCATATATTATCATCATATAAAATAAATATTAATTATATTTCCCTTATTGTTGCGTTTGGTCAAATCTTGCGCAGTTGAAAAACGCATCAGCGGAGTTCCTGTATTTGTAATCGTATACTAGTCCTACTAATTCTTTAGATATATCGTCCCATGAATTAGTGTACTCAGGATTTTCAGAGATTTTACGGCACTTGAGGGTTTTATGGTCGTAATAGCACGGGATACCGCCATCCCTAAAACTATTACAGACTCCTTCTTCTTTATGATCATCACAACCACCCGAACCCGAACCCGAACCCGAACCCAACGAGACCTTACATATATGTTTAATATCAGCAAAAAGTTTCGTGGCGAGTATTTTTAGGTTTGCAGAGACAGATTCTTCTTTAATGTCCTTTGCCAATTGTGAAACTTCATCTTTTACAGTCATTTTTTTAACATTTAAATCTATAAATTTATTAATACATCTATGTTGTTGAGTATCATATGTATAATCACCATATTTATCCTCTAGTTCTTGGCACTGTTCAAAATTACAATTCTGTAATTTATCTCGCTCGCACATATGTGGATATGTACATATTTTTTCAGACTTACTACAATAATTACTTAGGCAATCATGATCTTCTTCACATAATTCATGAAAGTCGCATAATCTATTAAGACATTCTTTATTTTCTAGTTGACCGTTTTCATATATACATTTTATACCGTCTTTACCAGCCTTTCTACGAACATTAAACTTCCTTGACATATTACCCCGCCCGCATTCCCTGCTACATTCACTCCAACTACCTAGTTCCCCTGTGCACATTTGTGTGGATGGTATTTTACCTTCAGATTTATCTAATAAATTTAGTAATTTTGTAAAATTATTCAATATCTCATCATATAATATATCTTCTTTAAAAGAGGTTTTAATATCCTTATTCAATAAACCGGCAAACTCCATTTTATATTCATCTAATGTGGTGTTACCTTCTATAACATTATGTATATTATAATACATATACAACATATACATACTAAATAATATTATTAATAAACATAATAATTTTATATTATATTTTAATGAATATATTAGTAATAAATTTAATAATATAATTTGGAAAATTATATTCATATATTATATATATATATAATAATGCCTCAAAAAAATAAAAACTCTAACAAACTACGCCCAAAAAAAACGAAAAGAAAGAAATCAATAAAATATAAATTATCAGAAAAAAAATACAAAGAATTAATTAAAAAAAAACAAAAGAAATCTATCAGTAAAAAAAATAATAATATTTTAGAAGAAGAATTAAATAAAAAATACTGTAAATGTATTAAAACATTTAAAAAGAAATATTCTAAAAAATCTAAATTTAATAAAGGCAAATATGGTATTTGTATGAATAGTATTTATAAAAATAGAGGATTTACAGCACCATATAATGTTTCTAATTTTTGTAAATATTATTATAATTTTAATTAGTTTAAAATTTATTTAAATAAAATATTTTATAATTATAAAAATGAAACTTATTCCAGTAACCAATGAAAATATTCATACAATTATTCCAAAATATATTGAAGATAATGAAATCACCATTAATGATATCGATACAATGATAGATGCTTATATGAAAATGGTTAAAGACAAATATTTATTCTTAATTGATAGAGATTTATTAAAAGATTTATTAGTGGAAATAACTTATATGTATTCTCCTAATGATGATGCGAATAAAGACCGAGTCTTATATCATTTGGTCGGATCAGATTCGGATGATGATGATGATGACGATGATTCTTCATCTAGAAAAGTAGATGGTTCTAATAATGTTGATTAATGTTCTTAAAATAAATTTGAAATTTACATTTAAATTATTTATAAACAAAACAATTTACGAACTTAAATCAACAACACTTCGTAAAACATACAAATTTAAGAATCAATCGTCTCAAACTCCTCAAGTCAATCATGAATCCTTCCAACACTGAACAGGCACCTGCTCTCGAAGTACATGTCGCGACCGACTCTTCTGAGGAAATTGATGATCAAATGGCAATTCTTTACCTCCGTACGATGGATGTCCCTATGAATCTTACATTTATCTTCACAGGTACTAGTAAGATTACCAGTGAACAATCTCTCAAGGAATTTACGGACACCTTCGAAATGCATATCCCCATCCGGGATGGTGTAAAGAGTCATGTAACTCTCACAACACTTGAAACATACAAGGATTCTGGACCTAAGAATCCTGACTACTTCTTACAGATTGCCCCTATGTGCCTCTACACTGGGGATAATCTTGAAGTTAATCAAAAGTATATTCTTGCCGGTGATTTCAAATCAGATTCCCCTTCATTTAATATGAATGGTTCCGAAGCAATCACACAGAAATTCTTTGATCAGGGAAAACTTGTAGATATCTCATCACCTCATATGGCAACAATGAGATTCAACGGGGAACTTCTATCCAAGTTTACAGGACCATTCAATGAATATATTGTATTCACAGCATTCAAACTTGCATTCGGACGCATGCATCCCAAGTGCCCTGTAGCAAAAAAGTTCGCAGAAGGACTTATTAATCCCAATGTTGGGCGCGGTGTCAACTACAAATCTGTTATGACAATTGCTAAGAATCTGGATCTTCCCTGCACACACGGTCCAGACACACCTAATACTAAAGAATCCAAAAAGTATTTCAACGACATCTTTGGTGATTGCGACGATCCTAATGGTTCACTTTGGAAACTGGGGCATATCAACGATGCCTTGCATTGGATCAATGTAACGGCAACTGGTAACGGAGATGCATACCTCTTTCGAGAGAATGGTGATGAAGTATTCTACTCAGATTTCACAGTAGACACCATCCCTGAACTACTCAAACCTTCCTGGGAATATTTCAAGGCAAATGCCAGCAAGCTTATTGATTGCTATAACCCAGTATATGATCTATTCGCAGCATATGTTATGATTGGATACATTAAAGGTGTCAGCAGGGATGATCACCAACCCGAACAATTCATCGCGAACATCGTCAATGAATTTTAAACCATTAAAAAACATTAAAAAAACATTAAAAAACATTAAAAAAACATTAAAAAAACATTAAAAAACAATAAGAATTAATATATGAATTAATATTTTTTTTTATAAATTTGAATTTTTAATGTATAGATTTTTAATTAATAATCAATATGATTAAAGAATTAGTAGATTTTAAGTATATTGAATATAATGAATTGTTTATAGATAACCTATTAGATAAAGGTAATGCTGAGGTATTCAAGGGGACATATAATGAAAAAGATATTGCCATAAAAAAATATGAATATGATGAATTTAATATTAATGAAATAATATTTAAAGAACTTGAAATAGGTTCTAATACTAAATCAGAAAGATTAATGAAAACATATGGATATTCATATGATAAAGAAAAAGAATATTTATATTTAATTATGGAATATATTAACTCATCAGATTTAGGAAAATATATTAGTTCATATTATGATGAAGATTATGAATATTGTTTATCCATTGAAACTAAATTAAGTATAATCAAATCTGTCTTAAAATCTATTAGAGATATGTGGGTAGAAGGTATAGTTCATGGTGATCTGAAACCTCTAAATCTTGCTATACACCGGCGTAATGATGAAATTTTCATTAAAATTATTGATTATGGCACTTGTGAATATGACCATCGCAATCTAGGTTTTGACAAAGAATATGTGTGTTCTACTGATGGATACGTGTCTACAGAATTAGATAAAACCAATATTATTAGTCATAAATCAGATATATATGCTTTGGGGGTCATTATATTTGAAATATTATGTGGATTTATTAGCACAGGAGACGATTATAAAACTTCTCGTAATATGTTACTCAAAGAATTACGAGCACTCAAACAAATTTATCCTGACCTGGAAAAAATTATAAGAAAATGTGTGGATATTAATCCCACTAACAGACCAGATATTTATAAATTAATTAAGATATTTGATAATTACCTTAACCTTAGAACTAAATGAAGTGTGGATTCCTTCTGGATATTATAATCTGACAGAGTTCTACCATCTTCTAGTTGTTTACCAGCAAAAATAAGTCTTTGCTGATCAGGTGGGATACCTTCTTTATCTTGGACTTTTGCTTTAACATTTTCGATAGTATCTGATGATTCTACTTCTAATGTAATAGTTTTACCAGTCAAAGTTTTGATAAAGATTTGCATTATTATTATATTATATTATATTATATTAATATTTATTTTTTTAAATCACTTACAATGATTACAAACATAAAATGTATCCTCACAATTTGAAGTTAATATCTCTTCCATTGTATGACTGTGTATATGCCATTTATTTTCATATTTCACTTTCTCCAATAGTACTTCAAAATTGTTTTTTTTTAAAACTGATTTTAGTTCACCTATAAATATATCCACAATATCTTGACGTGTTTCTACCATTCTAATATCTACCTCTACTTTAAATCCTGAAAATATCTCAGATGATGCTACAAATATTCTTTTATAATTATGCATTTGTTATATCTAAATTAAATATATATTTATTATATATAATTATGGAAAATGATTTATATAAAATTGAATGTGACGATATAAACAATATTATGTCTAAGATTAAAGATAAACCTTTAAATAATGAAGAAGTGACTACATTAAATGATACTAAATATAGAGAATTAAGAAAGAAAATAATGTTCCAAAATAAAGAAATAGATTCACTAAAATCAAAAATAAAAATATTAGAAAATATTGTTAAAGAAAATTAATATATCCTTTTATTTTAATATATTTTTATATTTCCATATTATATAATGACTGATTATGTTGTAGCTATCCCCACTTTCAAAAGATACAACGAAATTATCAAAAAAACATTACCTACCTTACAAAGGGGTAAGGTCCCTAAAGGAAAAATTCATGTATTTGTTGCTAATAAAACAGAAGAAAAATTATATAGAGAGAAAATGGACCCAAATACTTACGGTAAAATAGTTGTAGGTAAAAAAGGTTTAGTAAATCAAAGAATATATATAAGTGAATATTTCCCTAAAGGGACTAATATCGTTTCTTTAGATGATGATGTTGAAAAAATGCAAAAATTAAAAGGATCCACTTTTAAATTGACTAGAAATAGTGCCAAAACTTTAAAAAATAAAAAAAATAAAACCTTAAAAAGTAATACTAAATCCAATAAAAAGAAAAAAACGATCAAAAGGTCCATGGGCGGAAAAGCAGTTGATAAAAGTCTAAATCAAATAATCGAACTCAAAAATATTGATGAATTTTTTAAAAAATCATTCGCATTATTAAAACAAACAGGGTTAAATTTATGGGGCGTATATCCCATAAATAATCCATTTTTTATGAGTAATAAAGTAACAACCGATTTAAGATTTGTTATCGGTGTAGTCCACGGATATATAGCATCACATGATCCAAAAGTCAAAATGAGTAAAAAATCATTGAGCAAAGAAGATATTCACCAATCTATATTATATTATTTAAGAGACGGAGGTGTATTAAGATTTAATAATGTGTCATTTAAAACTGTATTTAATGCTCCAGGTGGATTAGGTACTAATAGATATGGTATGAATAAAACAGCACAAGAATATTTATGTAAAACATATCCTAATATGGCTAAAAAGAAATTTAGACCGGACGGTACACCCGAAGTTAGACTAATTGCTAATCCGGAATTATAAAAAAAGTTGTTATTTTTTTTCTTTTCTTTTTTATTTTTTTTTAGTTTATTAGGTTATTTGATAGTTTGTGTATTTTAAAACTTTATTATCCATGTTTGTGCGCCTTGCGTGGGACTGATTACACGTTTAATCTCATCATATGTCCGCCCACGAGGAGCTCCCACCTTATCTCTGAAGTAATAGGTATGACCAGACGGAAGCTTAAGGAATGTTTGATATTTATTCTTCTTGGCGTATTCTATTGCTTCATCTTCAGTATTACCCAGACAATCAAGTCGGTAGGAATGACCTTTTATTTGTCCAAGACTACACCAATATGTGTTGTCGTATCTCTGTACTGTGCAAATGAGTTCATCTTCAGCATCATCAAATGTTCCAGGCGGAGCATTCTCAATAATTTCTTCAGGTGTTGGAGAGAATTTCTGATACTTTTTCGTATCATTCCAGAACTGATTCATGCGTTCATTGCGGATATTGGAGATAAATTCATCCATATTGGTTGTGACAACCATTGATTGAAAGGTTTTGGAGTTGTGTGTAAGTGTTTTAGTTCTTTTGAGTTATTTGTAAATAGATTATCTCTATTGTAAGTAAATAAATTTAAATAAAAAATCAAATTTATTCTGTGAACAATTGATACTGAAAAAAAAAGTTGTTATTTTTGTCTATTTATTTTATATTGTTTTTTGTCTATTATTATTTTATATTGTTTTTGTATTTTATTGTTTTTGTATTTTATATTGTTTTTGTATTTTATATTGTTTTTGTATTACAGACTTAGGCGTTTGATTATCATATCAGTCATGTCCATTGCGCTCGCATGGATAAAATTGTTTTGGTCAAGAGTTATAGAGATACGTGCTATATCGTCATCAATTGGATCGATATTAATGCTGGGATAATCATCTGGTGATGCGAATGGGAAGAATTCACGCAACATTGAAGTAAGGTTCTGACCTCCGCGACCAATCACCTTACCAACTATACTACGAGGACACGGAGCAGTATAAGTAACCGTATAAAAATCACGAATACTATGAAGTCCGTATCCTTCTATTACTGACTCTAGCATAGAATTAGGAGTCGCACTTTCATACACCTTTAGTGCTCTCCACATATTTCTCCCGACTGGGTAGTATATTATGTCCATCATATATATACTATATTTAATCATCTGAAAGTTGTCCCCTTCCCGCGGGGGAAGATTTTCAAGAATATTTTTGGGAATACAAACTGAAATATTGTCATCAGTAGTTCCGAAATAGTAATGTCCCTTCTCAGATGTAATACGCACACCCTGTTGGCGTCTCACAGGACAAAATCCCATCTCGCACTGGACTGATGTTAGCAATATTTCCTCTTTTTCGGTCCAGGAAATCCAATCATTCATTTCCTTATCTTCTGATTCAATCCGCTCCTGCATAATCAAGAAGTCGATTTCATCCACAAGAGAGGGTCCGTTTGGGAGATCCCTGTCAGATAGTGAAGTACTTGTAGGTGTAAGAATACCTATCTCACGCGCCTTCTCAATATCTTCAGGTTGAATGAACTGTTCTTGGGAACGCGGTCCAATGATTGAACTGAGTACAAGAGCCATTAAGTATTTCTTTTGAAAGACTTGGTTGTTCTTTGGTTTGAAAGACTGTTTGTTCTTGGTTTGAAAGTTGTTTTGTTCTACTATTTTGAGTAGGTTATTTTGATGTTTAAAAAAATTTAATTAACAAAATCAAATTTATTCTGTGAATCAATTATCTATTAGAAAATACATGATTGCTGTATGAACATTAGGAAAAGCATAATCTACATAATAAGGACAATCCATAAACTTTATATTTACCCATATTGTTATCCAACCTCTACTTTTTGCTGTCTTTAAATTATCCAATAGATCATCAAAAAAATAATATTTATTTCTATCATTATAATATTTTTTTATATCTTGTTCTACAAATTTAAATGACTCTATATATGGTTTCATATATGGAATAGTATCTCTGGCATAAATTTTATTAAAAGTATTTGATAATTCCATATTATTTAATACTTCTTTAACATGTTCGAGTGTTCCATTTGAATATATAAATTTTGGAGAATCTAAATTATTTAATATCTTCGATAGATTTTTATCTATTTTCATTTTATTATAATTAACAATTCCAAATGGATGGTAAATTATAGTATCATCTAAATCAAAAATATATATTTTCATATAAAATATAAATATATATATTTTTAAATTATACTTAAAAATATATTGATAATATTATTGAAATGTCAAATATTAATAATTCTGAAATATTATTATCTGAAGAAGAAAAAAGATATGTTATTTTCCCTATTAAACACGACGTATTCTGGGAAATGTATAAAAAAGCGCAAGCAAATTTTTGGACTGCTGAAGAATTAGATTTAACTAACGACCTTAAAGACTATAATAATTTATCAAATGATGAAAAACATTTTTTAAATAATATATTAGCATTCTTTGCTGCTTCGGACGGTATTGTAAATGAGAACTTAGTAGAACGATTTTGTAATGAAGTCAAAATCTTAGAAGCCAAGTTTTTCTATGGATTCCAAATTGCTATAGAAAATATTCATTCTGAAACATATTCATTATTAATTGATACATATATTAAAGATCTACCATTAAAAGATAAATTATTAAATGCAATAGAAACTATACCCAGTGTAAATAAAAAAGCACAATGGGCATTAAAATGGATAAGTGATACATCTGACTTTAATAAACGAGTTATAGCATTCGCGTGTGTTGAAGGGATATTCTTTTCGGGAGCATTTTGTTCTATATTTTGGTTAAAGAAACGTGGGATTATGCCCGGATTATGTCATAGTAATGAATTAATTAGTCGTGATGAAGGATTACATACAGAATTTGCTGTTTTAATGCATCATAATTTATCTAATAAATGTTCTAACTCAGATATTTTAGAAATTGTTAGAGAAGCCGTGTCTATAGAAAAAGAATTTATTACTGAATCATTACCTTGTAAATTAATTGGTATGAATAATGATTTAATGAAACAATATATTGAATATATTGCTGATAGGTTATTATTAATGTTGGGATTAGATAAAATATATAATGCTCAAAATCCATTTGATTGGATGGAAGCAATATCTATTCAAGGTAAAACAAATTTCTTTGAGAAAAGAGTAGGAGAATATTCCAACGTAGCAAATCCAAATTCTAACGCAGATGACAACAGATTTGAACTTGATGAAGATTTTTAAAAAACATATATATATATTTTATTTGAATATTTATTGATTGTTAGTTAACCATAATACGTATAATAAAAGTACCATGTTTTCAACATCAGCATTCATGTATAAGCATACAAATAGCATGAATATTAATAGTTGACCTATAGAAGTGGTTATTACATCATGGACTCTGGTCATTACTTGTTTTTGGACATTAGATTTCATTAATAATTGGAGTGGGAGCATCGAGAACGCAATTACACAAAATAATATTGTAGTTAATAATGTAGAATTACTTTTTACGAGTTTGGCAACCGGTTGGAGTGGTGAAAGGACTTTTTTAATTTGAGCAGACATATATTTTTATACTATAACATAGATTTTTTTTTAAAAAAATATAAATAATTAATTAATTTATTTTATTTTCTCGATAATATCTATTATCCAATCATTTTAAAATATACTTTAAAAATATATTATTTAAGAATATATTAATATAATATATTATATGGATTTAAAGAATATTTTAAGTTCTAATAATAAATCTGCTGATATTCAAGTTCACAAAAAATCATCATTCTCACACGTAACAAAGTCAACCACAACCAACTACTCTAATAAAACAGAAATAGATGTTCTATTGGAGCAGGAAAAAAAAAATCTATACTATAAATCTTGGAATAAGTTAGACAACTCTACTAAGAATAATCTATTCAAAGAATTTGTTTCCATCGAAAAGCAAACACACAACTTAAATGAGAAACAATCTCTACTCTTAACAAATCTCCTTATAAAAAATATGAAAAAATTAAACAAGGCATCTGATGTAGAATACAACCAAGATGAATGTAAAATTGTTAAAATCCAAAACTTAATATTTGATATAAATGATAATTCTTATTCATTAAATATTATCGAAAAAAAATCTAAATCTAATATCTCTAATAAATCAAAATCCAGATTAAATAAATTTATTAAATAATTAATTTATCTAAATATGATTCAATACCTCTTTCTTGTTCTTGGTTCATAAATAATTTATCATGACATTTTATCACTTTTTTTGTTGATACTGTATGTTTTTCCATATTACCTGATATCTCTTCTACTTTCTTTATTGTTTTTTTATAATATATTATCTGTTTTTTTAATAAATTTAATATTAATAAATAATTTAAAAATATATTTTGAATATTTTCAGGTATATTTTTGTCATCTGTCATATCATTAAATTCTAAATATAATCTTTTGTTCTTCATACTCAGATCCAATAGTACACAACTATTTAATTTTTTTAAATTTTCTTCAAATCTATCTAATTCACTAGTTATTTCGCCAATATTCTCATTAAATTCGGTTATCAACCCTACAAATGTATCCATACGCTCTACTAAATCGTTCTCTTCTACTAGATCTGTAACATTATTAGATTCGACACTAGTATTTATCTCTTTAAATCCTCTACACAATTCATTTATATTTTCCATTATATTTTCCATTGATTTGACTTGTTCTTCTGTAAATATATCTTTAAATAAAATATCTGTTGAATCGTCCCATTCTAATTTCACATTATCAATATAATTTTGAATATTAGAATTTCTCATTAATTTAATAATTTGATTATTAAATATCTCTAATACTTCATTTAAAAATATTAACATTGTATTTTTTTTAACATTATTATATTTTAATATGTGCGATAAAAATGATAATTCTTCAGTATTAGTTCTATCAGAACTAGTTATTACCAATGGCTTATTTATTTGAATTTTTCCCTCTATCATCTCTCTAACCAATAATTTTATTTGTAAAAAATCTCTATCAACCATTATATAAATATATTATATAAATATATTATTTTAAATGTCCTAATAATTTGACATGTTTATTTTTTTGCAAGAAAAACCTATTTAAAACATTCTTATCTTTATGTATCTGATTACCCATGAATACCTCCATTGGTGATTTAGGGGATTCACTCTTATCTTTATAATACATATTTGCTTTTATACCATTATATATTTTATCCCCTCCGGGATGTTCTTTAATCCATTTAGTCAAATCATATATTTTTAATTCATTTTCTATATCCATTATTATCCAATTATCTTCTTTTAACACTTCATCTATATTATATTTTTTTAATTTCTTTTCTTTTTTAAGTTTGACTTTAATATTTTTTAATTTTAATTTTTTCATTACATCATAACAAGTTTCTAACGAACCTTCCATCCATGCTTGTTTTTTACTAAATGATTCTCCGCATATATATAATTCTTTATCATCTATAGGTTTCATTATTTTACCATATATTTCATTCATATCTGCACCGACATCCCAAAAATGACATCCATTTTCCCAATAATGGAAAAATACTTCTTCTGGTTGGGGTGGATTAATCCCAAATAATACATTTATTTCTTTATGAATTGCTTTTATTAATTTATCCTTACCAGAATTATATATTGTTAATAACATTTCTGCATATAAATGATCAGTATAACTTATCATTATTAATCCATTATTATAATCAATGGGAATTATATGTCTAATATAATTATCAGTTGTTGTTCTTTTTATATTTTTAAACCATACTTTACAATCTTTAACAGGATATTTAAAATATACACGTAATAATGGTATACCATTAACTGTATCCAATTCTTTTACATCTTTTAAATATTCTATTTTCTTTAATGATTCTTGAGGTATTGTAAATATAATCTTATCATAATTATATTTATACCCTTTATCAGTTGTTACTAGACTATCTGTGAGTTCTTGTAAACCATCTTCTAATTTTAATGTCACATTATCAGCACTATCTAATAATTCTACCATACCTTTTACTATCGATGATAATCCATTTTTTAAGGTAAAATATTTAGTATCACCATGAAATAAATCTTTCTTAAACATATTTATAGATGCTTCGGCATTTAACTTAAAAAATTCGCTATCATATCCAAAACAAGTATTTATATAATCTGCTGTTTTAAAATCATACACTTCTATTAAATATTGATAAAATACTATATTTCGTAATTCATCGTGTGTATATTCTTTTGATTTCAATATTGCATTATTTAATAATTTATTTATATCACATTTTTCCTTTTTACCATCTATAATTGATTCTATTTGATCAGGTAATTCTATAATATCATCTTTTAAATCTAATTCATGAATTAATGTTAACAATTTATTATGTTTATTACTAAATCGTGCGGCACCACATTCATATTGATATCCATTCTTTTGAATTGTGTGAACTCTTCCACCAAATTCCTTCTCCTTTTCCAAAACCAAAATATTTAAATCAGTATCTACTAATTTATATGCTAAAAATAATCCAGATATACCTCCTCCTACTATTACTATATCATAACTATCATAAAAAAACATTTATATATAATATTATTATATTTTTAATACCTTATTAACTACAATTATTTATAATATATATATTATATGAATAATAAAAAGAATAAAACTAAAAAAAAACTTAAAAAATCCAAGAAAAAGATAAAGTTGTCCGAAAGCTCAATATTAAATGAATCCATTAGTGATAGTACAATACAAGTTGG
>Ga0209119_1000103_pt1 | contig 84071 bp, 70 predicted proteins | sample COG_03_FD_184747 | JGI IMG/M metagenome (GOLD analysis project Ga0209119, IMG submission 184747) | Pelagic Microbial community sample from North Sea - COGITO 998_met_03 (SPAdes) (version 2) | ecosystem: Environmental > Aquatic > Marine > Neritic zone/Coastal water | place: Helgoland, sampling...
ATGCTTTAGCATATCCATATTGGGTACATGCAAGAATGCTATATATTCCACGATTGGCACCAATATCAATAAAAAGGTCGCGCGATGTCGGTAGTGCAAGCCAAGGACGAAGTTCCTTTTCAAAATATCCAGAACAGATAGTCATACTGTCATCGTATGCATCTACTAAGAAAATACCACCTTGGTTTTTAATGACAAACGTGGGCTTTGGAAGATATCGAATAATAAAATGAATAACACGCTCCAACAGGGTATTCCCGTGTGCAAGAAAAGAAAATGCTTTAGTAGTCCAAAATATAATAAAAAACACCAGTGACGAACCCATGATCACCTCTGTATTGGTATACTCTGCCTGAAGGGCAGTAATTTTTTTATAAAACATGTCTACGTTAATTTGTGCTATTTAGGCGTAGTAACTTTGACTCCCCAAAACCCCATATGACATTTTTTATAATCATCTCCAGCCGGTCCATGAAAATCTAACTCCCACCCAGGCAATGCTTTTTGCCACCAATCTTTGGTCCGCACATGCCACATAATCTGGTGCCATTTTTCATCCTCATGCCACGCTTCAGAAAAGGAAAGAACTGAATTCTCAGGTGCAGCCAGATTTACCTTTTGACAAATCGACAACACTTCTTTGTCACGTAGATGACTAAGGACACACCCAGTCATAAAGAGAGTTGGCGCATCAAGAGTCAACAGTTCAAGCGCGTCTTCAGCAAAACCATTTTTCCAGACAATATTCGGGTATTCGGTAGCAGAGTAGAGCTGGGTAGCAATATTGATACCAGCTTGCGATGGTTCAATGGCAATCACTTCGTCCACTAGTTTTGAGAGTGAGGCTGAACCCCACCCTGCACCACTGCCGATATCGACAGCTATTTTGACAGTGGGGTGCATTAAAAGTAAATCATTGATTCGTAGCGAAGCACTATTTATCTCGTTTGTATTAATTCGTTTAGTTCCACCTAATCGTGCTAACTCAAGTTCATCTTTAGATTCAAGCTGCCGATTATGTCTGTCGTAACTGGTGTGTGATTTCTGTACATGGACACTTAATTTTTTGAGTATTTTTTTTATTTCCATAGCTTCTTTTGCTCTATTTTATCATATAAATAATTAAGTAACTGATTGTATGGTGTCAACGTATGTAGGAATAAATGGGAATAGATAGTTCAAGAGTGGATATATGCAAAACGTGTAGCATAGGGAAGGTATGTTCCCATTAATTGTTTATGTGTTGTAGTTACACATTTGTGCACAACTACACTGCAGCAATGCTATATTTATACGATAATATTGCGTACATATGAAAATTATCGTTTTTGGAGGAGATGGATTTTGCGGCTGGCCAACAGCGCTACACTTATCAGCAAAAGGTCACGAGGTTGTTATTGTTGATGACCTTTCTCGACGAAACATAGACAATGAGTTGTCAGTTGGGTCGCTTACACCAATTAGTTCCATCCAGACACGTCTTGACGCATGGAAAGAGCAGACAGGAAAGGAGATTGGATTCCACCACCTTTCTATTGGGGATGATTACGATGAGATGCTGGAGTTGTTCAAAACATTCAAGCCTGACTCGGTAGTGCACTTCGCCGAACAGCGTGCCGCACCGTACTCAATGAAAAGCTCAAAACATAAACGATACACCGTTAATCGAAACTTAAGCGCCACACACGATATCCTTGCTGCGATTGTGGAGAGTGGTCAGGATATTCACCTGGTGCACCTAGGGACGATGGGTGTGTACGGATATGGAACTGTTGGATCTAAGATTCCGGAAGGATATCTTACTGTCCAAATTCCAAACGATGATGGAAGCACCACAGAGAAAGAGATTTTGTACCCAGCAAATCCAGGAAGTGTGTACCACATGACTAAAACGCAGGATCAGCTCTTTTTCTTCTATTACAATAAAAACGACAATCTCCGTATTACAGACTTACATCAAGGTATTGTGTGGGGGACAAACACTCCTGAAACGATGATGGATGAACGGTTAATCAATCGCTTCGATTATGATGGTGACTACGGGACCGTGCTCAACCGATTTCTTATGCAGGCAGCGGTAGGTATTCCTCTCACGGTACATGGAACAGGAGGACAGACACGTGCATTTATCCATATTAAGGATACTGTGAAGTGTGTGGAGCTCGCTATCACACAACCCCCGGAAGACACTTCCAAGGTACGTATCCTGAATCAACTCACTGAGACACATCGTCTGTCAGATCTTGTATCAATCATTCAGAAGCTTACAGGGGCTGAGGTACAGTACTTAGATAATCCTCGTAAAGAAGATCCTCAGAATGATCTCGCTGCTAAGAATGAATGCTTCTTAGACATGGGGCTGAAGCCAACAAAACTTGAGGATGGCCTTATGGAAGAAGTGGTAGATATCGCAAAGAAATACAAAGACCGTTGTGATACTACAAAGGTCCTTGCTACTGCTAAGTGGGTAAAATAAATAACAAAACAAACCCCGTGTCTTTGACACAGGGGTTTGTTTCAATATGTTGAGCTTCCATTGTTATAAAGGTACTCACGACACTTAGAAAATACTCCACGTTTCTAAATGGACTCGGTAGATTTTTGAATTATAGCAAGCATTTTCTTGCCGTATTCTTTTGGAGAAAAATTTGTTTCTGCTGTCACAATTGCATTCTTCTTCATTTCGTTCCACTGCGCTTTTTCATTGCGAGCTATGTGTACATATTCCTTCATGTGTTCAAAATATGCATCACTGTTGTCGATATCTGCAATCCTTGAAAAGGCAGGGTCTAGATACTCAAGATGAGAATTCCAGTGTATTGATTTGTGACTGATGACAGGATTACCTACTGCAAGCGATTCAGCAATTGCAACGCCGCTTGTTTCTCCATCGCGTCTAAAGTGAGCAAAGGAGTCCAATGCAGCGTGAAATGCCCAAATATCTTCTTCCTTGCCGCTGGGGGGGATCAGATGAATATTGGGTATGTTGTTACTGTGTACATATTCCACTAGTAGCGGTGGGGGAGACATAATTATGTAATGAACATCCTTTGTTCCACTCGCCTGAAGTTTCTCAAATGCTTTGATTCCGATAGGATCGTATATATTATTATCATCCCTCCCAATTCGGCCGAACACAAAGGAAGATTCAGAAATATGTAATTTCTTACGTAGTTTTAGGCCCAACTCAGGGGTGTTATTTTCAGGCCAGGCACTCAGGGGTGTATAGTACGTATGGCGTTTATTTCTTGCTCCTACCCACTTTTCGGCGTGTAATTGAGTGGTTTTTGAATTATAGACCACAGCAGCGAGATTTTTCTGTAAGCTAGGTGCACCAAAACTTGTGCAAAGCATTATGGGTATATTTTTGATAGTGCACCAGGGATATTGAGCGTACCCAGGTCCGAGAACAACTAAGTATGAAATTTTGTATTTAGCAATAATTTCTTTAATATGAGGGTCCATATTAAATATTCTTCGGGGAACGTTGGTTTCAATTTTTGAAAAATTAAATTCAATTTGAATAATTCTTGGATCTAGAGTGTTGGTCCTCTTTTGTGTATTAGACTGAGCACTGTACATAAAATGCACTGTGTGTGTGTCACACAGTGTGTTTGCGATTAACTGAAGTCTTTTACCTGTGCCACTATGGAGTGCGCCATCTCCGTTGTAGATGAGAATGTTCTTAGTTTTGAAGGGAATGTCTTTTGGTAAGTGAGGATATGCTATTTTCTCCCATAGTATGCAAAAAAAACTAAAAATAAATTCTCTTGTATAAACTGTACATACACGAACCGGCCTTGGTGCTGCAAGTAATATTTTTTTAATAATGGTACGCATATTACTAATTAATTTTAAGTGTTTCAAATAAATTTGAATGCGTATCAGGATGAATTGCTAGGTACATATGTACTCCCTGCGTAGTGCAGTTATCTTTAGTAGGAATTAAGGTATTGTTTTGTAGGCAGTGGACTGTGTATCCTATCTCTGTTAAGAGAACCAAGGTCTCGCTGTATTCAGGGGTATTTTTGCGGTTAATCAGCTCAATAAAGATCACTGGTTTATATTTTGTGATAGTCTTCAAGGCCCCCTGTAGGACAATACCTTCATACTCCTCAACGTCTATTTTTAAGAAGTCAGGCTTAGGGATTGTGTGTTCAGAGAAGAGAAGGTCTATGCTGGTAACTTCCACAGTAATAGTGGGCTTTGCAGTCTTGTAGCTTTCCTTAAGAAAAAGTGAAGATCCTGACCCGTCAACATACATCTGCAAATCTGCTTTTTCTGCACCCAGAGCCAAAGGCATCACAGTAACAACATCGCCAATTTTATTTAATTTTATATTTTCCCTTAATATGGCTATATGCTCGGGTACAGGTTCGAAAGAAAACACTGTGCAGGGATAGTTGATTGATGCAATTAAGGTGTAGATTCCAGTATTTGCACCAATATCATAAAAAACTATTTTAGTATCCTTTGAAATTACATCCAAGATTTCTCTAACAAGAGCAACTTCATTTTTCTCAACAATATCATTTTTCCATATTCCATAGGCGATATCAGATTTGTCAAAAATATCACCTGCGTACCAAAAACCAAATCTTGATTTGCTCGCAGTGATTTTTTGAGGATACATTTTAGGGTATATAAAAATACGATAGCCAGTGAGACTCTCAAGAAGTTTTAGTGCGTGCTGTATGAGTTTTTTTATCATCGCAAGGTGTTTTAAATTTTTGTAATTATCTCTACAGAACTTATTTTTTATAAGTATAGCAGTAGGTATGTAAATCTGCCTGTCCAATTAAGTATGTTGAATAATGACAGACGATTGCACTATGTGTTCACAATGAGTCCAGGGAGGAGCTCGGAATATCTTTTGGCACAAAGATCTGTATGCCGAGCCCAAAGTTCTTACCCATAATGACATCTTCCATAGAATCGCTGATGATCAATGAATGAGGTATGTCCACGGAGTATTTAGTTGTCGCTTTAATAAGAAGACCTGGTAGAGGCTTTCTGCAATCGCAGCTATCTAGTTCGTGTGGGCAATAAAAAATATCTAATATTGCAATATCATTCTTGTTAAACTCAGACACCATATGTGCGTGAATTTCTTGTAGAGTATCCTCTGAAAATTTATTGCGAGCGACACCTCTTTGGTTAGTAACGATGATAATTTCAAAACCATCGTTTTGAAGTTTTGTTACTACCTCAAAAATACCAGGATTGAAACTGAAATTATCTATAGACGTAACATACTCATGAGGTGGGGCACATTTATTTATAACCCCATCACGATCTAAGAATGCAATTTTTTTACTTTTTTCTTCTTTCATTACGTTCAGTAAGGTTGTCAAAGTAATCCTGGAAATAACTTGTAAGCAGGTGAAGGATTGCATGGTGCACACTCTCAACCACTGTATATGCACCTGGGTCCGTTTCAATAAGAATTTTAGCATCTGCTAAATTGTTTAGTTTGTTGTCTTTACTGAATCCGGATAGTCCAATAACAGGCACATGACGAGCTTTTGCTAATTCCACAGCCTTTATTATGTTGGGTGAATTTCCAGAGCTGCTTATGGCAATGACACAGTCAGATTCCTGTATATAATTCTGCAGAGGTCCCGCAAAAACCATGTCATACCCAACATCATTTGCCCAGGCTGACATCTCTTCTTCTGTGGAAGGAAGTCGCATTGCTTGAAAGCGTCGTGGGTGACCGGTTAGGTTGTGACTGAACACCGTTTTATTAAAGTCACTTACCCAGTGTGTTGCAATTGCAAGAGAACCTCCATTTCCAAAAATGTAAATACGACCATCGCGTTCATACACGGCCTGTAGGAGGTTGATTGCTTTTGATATTTCCTCAGCAGGAGCATCCTTTAAGTGCTTGCTGACGTCGTCCATGTAGTTTGAGATATATTTATGCATGGTAGGGTGATGAATTAAATAGAATATCGGTACCTGACTGAGTGAAATCAAAGTCAATTTTTTTGAATCCCTTTAGTCCTGATTCTGTCGCTTTCTCCTCCAGCGCCTGGACGATACTTTTGTGTGCATCAGGAGGTGCAATAAAGAATAAACACCCACCTCCTCCAGCTCCGAGCACCTTACCTCCCCATGCTCCTGAATCAATTCCTGTTGTGTATAGAGTATCAAGAACATCGTTAGATATTTTACCTGCCAATGTTTTCTTTTTCTCCCAGCCTGCATTGAGCATAGTAGCTAATTCTTTAAAGTCTCCATTTTGGAGGGCTTCTTTAAAAGCAGGAACCGAATCAGACATTTCTTTATAGGTAGCAAATTTATCAGCCATACTTTCTTTTTGTTCACTCAAAACACTACTGGCTGATCGTGTTGTTCCTGTGAAGAATAGTATCGTATGATCTTCTAAGTCCGCCCGTACTTTGTAGTCAATATATACAGGCTCAATATCAACGGTCCCATCAGTATTAAATTGAAAAACATTAAGTCCACCAAAAGCAGTTGCATATTGATCCTGCTTCCCAATAGGTTCCTTAAGTATGTCAATTTCAAGTTCACAAGCAAGTTCGGTTAGTACCTGCTTGGTGACAGGCTTGTCTAAATGGGCATGCAATGCCTTTAGTAGTGCTGTTGAAAAACTGGATGACGAACCGAGTCCCGTTTTGCCTGGCAAATCAGCGAATGATGCAATCTCAAGACCAGTGCCATCTATGTTTAGTTTTCTCAAGGCTTCCCGAAATCTTCCGTGTTTTATATCTTTCAGTTCCTTAACTGATTCAGTTTCAGAATATTTAACAACAATTTCATCAAGTAAATGACCGTAATTTATTACTGTGTATACGTACTTATCAATAGTGGAAGATATCACCCGACCAGGATATTTTTCGTAGAATTCTTTGATGTCGGTCCCTCCACCAACAAAACTTATTCGTAAAGGCGCTCTTGTTACAATCATAATTTATTTTTTATTTACACAGACCCCAAGCATAAATCGGGATTGCTCAAGCCAAGATGGATCATCCTTAAGTACTATGTCACTTTCTTCAAGTACAGGCTTGATTCTGTTAATTATTCTTAATTTAAGGGTGTTGTTTACTTTGTAGGGTATAATGGATTTAAAGGTAAAAAGAATTGGATTTACCATGCTCCATATCCAATGATCATTATATACTGGAGTTCTTTGCCCGTACATTGTTCGTAATACAAAAAACTCGTTCAATGCACTTTTGAATTCTGGGATGGTCATTTCAAACACATGATGAGGATTTATAGGTTTTTTTGTCCCTGGGGAATAGAGCGTTTTGTTTGGGGTTGATATATATAGTAATCCACCAGGTTTAAGCACGCGCTTAATTTCAGAAAGAAATGTTCTCCAATCGGTGAGGTGTTCAAAAACTTCAAATGCTACAACCACATCAAAACTATTCTCCTTAAACGACATCGCTAGTGAATCCCCGGTCTGAAAGTGGATGTTGGGCAGTTGCCAGTGTTCTTTTGCATAGTCAATTGCTTCTGTAGATATGTCTACAGCATGAACCTCTTTAAATTTTGTTGCCAGCGTACTACTGCCGTGACCACTCCCACAACCAATATCCAAAACAGAGTGTTGCAGGTCGCCAGTGACAAATGTATATCTAATTATGTGCTCCAAAAGATTATTTTGCGCAAGGGAGCTCTTGCTGTCTAAACGCTCTCCTCCAAATCTGTTCTGATTATTCATATGTATATATTAACGTAAGGTTGTAGATTTCAGTAATGTAGACGCTTTGTGGTAATTTTCATGAGTTCCAATATCTAGTACAATTTCAGTCATTGTGTACATGTATAGGTCCTCATCCTTTTCTAATAAATAAGGAAATAGGTCATACCCAAAGTCCAAAACAGGTGTATTGAGTTTACTGAGGTATGCAAAAATCTTTTTGTTGATCACATATATTCCTGCATTAGCAATGCTACTGGTTGTTTCACCAGGACCAGGTTTCTCTACAAAGCGGGTAATGCGCGCATCGCTCGCATACTCTATGACCCCCTTTTGTTCAGGATGTTCTTCCCTATAGCCAGCAATGGTAACTAAACCTCCTTTGGATTTATGATAGTCCATGAGAGTCGTATAATCTATATCAGTTAAGTTGTCACCATATACTATAAAGAAATCCTCTTCTGTAGAGAAAAAATCCTGATTCATCTTTAGAGAGCCTGCACTACCTAAGAGCGTTTCTTCAAAAGAGGTTACGATGTTCATTTCATCGTGCATAGACCCATACTCATCAATATACGTACTTATTTTTTCAGGTAAATAGTGTGTGTTTATTAATACATCGTTAACACCATGCTTTGTGAGTTGATCAAGATGATATTGTAAAAGTGGCTTACCTGCTATTGGTAATAGTGGTTTTGGAATGGTGTTTGTTAAAGGACGAAGTCTGGTGCCCAGACCCGCAGCTAGAATTAATGCTTTCATACATCAATATTTCGTTTATCAAAGGCATCAAAAGCAGTCTTCACAATAGATTCTACGTCGGTATATTGTGGCGTCCAATCCAAGTCTTTCATCGCACGACTTGAATCCGCGATAAGACAGCTGGGGTCACCTGGCCTACGACCTTTGACTGTAACAAGGAGAGTTTCTCCCGTGATTTTTTCTACGGTATTTATAAGCTCTTTTACTGAGAACCCCTTATTGATACCTAGGTTATACCGAGAGCAAACCTCATTGTTTCTTAAGAGATCAAACGCCTTTAGATGTGCTGAAGCAAGATCATCAACGTGAATGTAATCTCTAACACCTGTTCCGTCAGGAGTATTGAAGTCATCACCATAGATAACAAACTCATCACGTCTACCTAATGCAGTTTCTACTAAAGAGGGAATGGCGTGTGTTTCAGGATTGTGATATTCACCAATGGTAAATGTTGGTTCGTTACCTGCAGCACAGAAATACCGAAATGAAACTGAAGAAATACCGTACGCTGCATGATATGAAGACAACATATTTTCCACCACAAGCTTAGTGTAGCCGTATGGATTGGTTGGTTCCGTTGGGTGGTCTTCCGTTATGACTTCTGAGGTGGGTTCTCCGTATACTGAAGCTGAAGATGAGAAAATGATTTTTTTGCAGTCTACTGCACGCATAGCTTCAAGTAGGTTAAAGCTACCGATGACATTCGTATCGAAATAAGAGGAGGGGTTTTGTACAGAATCAGGAACACTCGCTAGCGCTGCAAAATGCATAACAATATCAGGCCTGACGTCTACAAAAATCTGCTTTAGTGAAGCTGCGTCACGAATATCTACTTCGTGATATGCAATTTTTGGATCTGTTAAAATATTTTCTCGAGACTGTGAAAAATTATCTATAACATGTATTTCAGCAACGGTTGTATCTGTGGTTAATTGCTTCACGACATGCGCACCAATATATCCAGCACCTCCTGTTATAATCACTTTTTTCATATCCCTTTTATTATTTTTTTAACCCATTTTGGAATTATCTTATTAAGAATAAGAATCACATATTGATGTTTGTGATATATTCGTTGGAGTACGTTTCTTTCATCGGGAAACATGTCCCAATCATGATCCCATATATCTAACCACCGTAGATTTTTTGGCTTATATTCAGTAATGAATTTCTCACAGGCATCAGCATGCCAGGACTGCACGGTTTCAATTTTTATGAAATCAGGATAGGGAAGTGTCCATGCCTTAGGAACTTCAGCTAATTGTATCGCATGTTCATCCTTTGTGGGGTAGTACTTATTGTTCAAAATCATTGATTTTAATACCTTTGGTTGCGTGTATTTTCCAAATTCAAGAAGCCGTGCCCATCGTTGCTTCATGAGCATCCTCGGAAAATCAACAAACTGATAGTGAAGAACCTTAATGTTTTCAATTTGTTTAGCATTTTCCATATATGCCTCTGGAACTATAGAGAGATGTGCAAAACCTGGTAAGTAATTGGTTTTGCGATCATCTATAAAAGCAAAAGGGCGGTATAGATTCGACCACATTGAACGGTCATCCCGGTAGCTGTGCGTATTTTTCCATAGCTGCACCCATTGAAATGAGAAAGCTGAGCCGATTTCAGCGTTAGCAAGCACTTCATCAAAGGCAGCGGGGTCAAGTATATTTGCCGTAAATATTTCATCAGCAGCTAGGTTGGCAATAAAGTTGTACCCTTCAAAATTTCTTGCTGCATCCAATAGAAGCTGTCTGCGCTGTCCCTCATTGTATGCTGAGGAATTATTTTCCAGGTACACTACTTTTGGAAATAGTGCACATATTTCGGGTGTTCTATCGGTACTTTGTTGGTCAGCAACAATAATATGGTCAAAAAACAAACTCGCACAGGTTAGTGTGTATTCAAGAATCCACTCTTCATTTTTGACAGGTATTACCAGTATCTTTTTCATCAAATTCTCTTAAAAGTACTTGTTCTTTAGATTTACTAACATTTTATACAGTGTAGGATGTTTTTTAATTTCTCTTTTCAAAATATTAATCATTTTTTTACTGTCTGCTGCTTCTGCTTTATTGAGGAGCTCAGTGTATTTTCGCTCCCAGATTGTTGATGTTGCTTTTGCTATTGCTAATTGTTTTTCTTCCGTACTCAATGGAACTTTACGTTCATACAAGAAGAGTCCCCATCCGGAATGATGGCAGAGTTCCGTTAGGTCCCACTTTGGGTGCTGAATTTCTTCCCAAAATTTACCCTTATCATTTGTGCGAATATCATCAATTGCCACAAGTGCCGTGTCAGCAAGAAGATGTTGGTAGATTTCAATCTCATCTTTTACTTGAAAGTAGTAGTGAATTGTATCTGTAAATAAGATGTCAATGTTGTCAGGAACTTCTTTCAATATATCAAGACTCCCCACATCTCCCGTGATAAATTTTACTCGGGGATCTGTAAACATTGCGTCAGGACAGTATCTAACATCGTCAAGAATATCAATTGAGGTAAATGTAGAATCCTCGGGCAGCTGATCATAAAAGGATAGTGTTGATAGGCCTTCACGATTACCAAGCTCTACAATAGTTTTTGGTTGTAATTTCTTGGTGAGTAGTGCTAAGAATTTGAAGTAGCCGCTCTCCTTAGCAGTAAGGTATGATAGACACTCAATATCAAAAGGACCATTTTCTTTGAATTTCTCCAAATTTTCTTTTTTAATTTGAAACGCGTCCATTTCATTTTCGATTTCACGGATTAGTTTTTCAATTTTTTCTGGAGTCATACGATTATTTTTTTGATGAGGGTTTTTAATGACGTCTTAATCTTTTTTATGTGAAAGGTTCTGTGTAGTGTGTAGCTATTGAGCCCTTTGTTGAGTAGTTTTTCTTTAGCCTTTGCAAGGTAGTTTTTGTAATCAGGAACAAATGTGTTAATTGGTATAACACGCTGACCTTCATAAAGGTTGTTGAGGTCATAAGAGAGGGCAGGGATAACATAATCGTAATCTAACTTGTCGTAGATGCCGTAACGAAGTTCAATAGCTGTCCGCTCCAGTGGTTGTTTTGAGTCAGGTCGAGTACTCGCACCCTTTCCTTCGTTGAGATAATACCCAAGACTGCCTTGTGCAAGTATCGGTTTTCCATGGAAGGCAAGACGTAGCGCGAGATCAAAGTCAGCACCAGACTTAAATTGTTCATCAAACATCCCAGCTTTCGTGCACAGTGATTTACGGAATGCCATAAATGGACCAAAGAGCATAGAACGAAAAAATTCATCAGGTTTATTTTGGTACTGTGAAAAATCAATCCAAGTACCTTTCTTTGTTCCAAACTTCCGCACAAGATGAAAGTTCCCGTACACCATATCAGCTCCAGCATCGAAGGCTTGTACTTGAAGCTCAAGCGAGTTGGGAGTACGTAGATCATCAACATTCCAGATCGCTAACAGATCAGCGGAAGCCTCTTTAATGCAACGGTTCATAGATGGACCGATAAATTCTACAGGGTTGGTGATGATGTGCTTAAGGCGCCCTGGATGCTTGTCTTGAAACTCTTTCACCCAAGCAAGTTCTTCCTCGTCAGGTTCGTTGTGGTCAAGCACTACTTCAATTTGATTGAAGATAGTTTGGTTTGGTAACTCCTCAAGAAAAAGTTTGAGGTATGGCTTCATTTTGAAGCAAGGAGTGATGGTGCTAATCAGAGGGGTTGTCATGGGTTTATTTTTTATACATTTCTTTAGCTTCGTCAATCATCCGTTTTAGACCATCTTCGATAGTAACTGTTGGATTCCAATTGCGAATTTTGCCACTGATTGGTGTTAGTGGTGTTGATCCTACTTTTGTTCCAGGAATAACCGTTGCTCCAGTGTGTGAGGCAATGATGTCGGCAATGTCCCGCACACGTATCCATTCGAAGCTTGTTACGTCATGCTTACCCTTTAGGTTTTGTTCAAGTGCTGTGTGCCACGCTTTACACACATCGTCGATATGGATAAACTGACGTTTTTCTTCTCCTGTGGTAAGCATACGAATCTCGCCCTCAGTGATCGCTTGGTGCACGAAGTCTGAAACAACATGACTACGGATAGTATTTTCTTCTAATGGCCCGTAGACATTCCATTGTCGAATGAACACACCATCAAGCAGACGAGTCCAGATCTCCCCAAGTCGTTTGGTTACTCCGTACACAGTGTCATATTCTTCAGCGAGTTGTGAAGAAATAAACAGAAATGGTTTCTTGCTCTCCTGCAGTTGGTTCATTACGTTTTGCATGAGTGTAATGTTCCAGTCAAGTTGATCAAGCTGAGCATCTTCTTTGTAGAGATACTTTGCTCCACCAACGTCCCATGCAAGAAAGTACACACGATCAATGTCCGTTAAATCAAGTTTTGCAGTACGTGCATCCTCATTCGAACCACGTTTGATATCAAAAGGCACCACTTGTTCACCCTGGTCTTCAAGATATGTACAGAAACACTTACCGATAAAACCTTCTGATCCGATTACGAGATTGTTCATAGTTATGTATCAAATTTTAATGTAAGTAATTGTAACCGAATTTTCCTGAAACCAAATGGCAAAAGTGGTATTAGACTATAGGAAACGAGAGTCGCAATAGCTGCACCGGTGATTCCGTAAGTCGGAATTAGTAATATATTCAAACCAACATTAACTAAAACAGTTGCCAAGGAAGTGTATAGATAGATGTAAAAATAATTTTCAGCAATCAGATAGGTGTTTACGAGTTGCCCCAAGCTAAAGCCAATAAGCGACCAGATATAAATAGTGAGGACGCTTGCAGAACCAGCAAAGCTGCTACCAAAGAGCATCTCAATTATGAACGGAGCCAGTAGGTTGGTGGGCAAAATGATAAGTATATTAAGACCTGTCAGCAGTGCTGCACACAAGAACAGACGCTTCCTAAAGAGAGAGGGGGAAACGGTTTGCGCATTGATGATTGCAGGAAAGAGTGCTCCCAGGATAATGTTGGGGATGATATACCATACATCAGCTAAGCGAACAGCAGCATCGTACATTCCCACCGAAGTGAAGTCGAGATAGTGTCGAATCATGACCTGATCAATACGTGAGTAGATTAAAATTGAAACAGTCGAAAGCATCAGTGGCCAGCTGCTTTGAAGGAGTGTCCGTGCAGTTTCTTTGTCAAAGTACCATTTGCCCAGTAGACCGTAGACTTTTTGATAGGTACCAAAATAGAAAAAGGCCCTGAGGATTGTTTCAAGCAAAAGTACAAGGGCAAAGAAAATAATCCCCTTATCAAAATATATAATAAGTAGTTTTGCAGCCGCTAAAATAATATTCACCGCAATGGTGATCATTGCTGAGTACTTCGATTCAACTCGAGCAAAAAAAGCATAGGTAGCGATTTGTGAGGCTCCGCCAAATTGAGTTAAGGAAATAAGAGCGATAAGTAACAGCTCAATCCCTGTAGCGTTAATCAATAACCCACTTACGATAGTTATGGTGATGGCTATGACCGAGCCCGCTAACTTTAACGTTAGAGCACTGCCAAGAATTTTTGCTTCATCGGCAGGTCTTTTAACTAAATCTCTCAGTATCACTTGATCAATGCCAAGGCTGGCAATGAAGGCAAATAAGCCTACAAAACTAATTGCATAACTTAATGTTCCATAATTCTCAGGACCAAGATACCGAATTGAATAAATGGTAACGAAAAAAGCAAGCACCACAGTGAAAAGTCGTGAAAGTAGCTGCCAGCTACTATTTCTTAGATATCTAAAAAAACCACTGCGGTCAAAGATATTAAAGTCTTTTATTATTGATGTTTTTTGTGTACCACGCATAAGTCTTTGTAATACCATCTTTTAGGGCAATAGTATGTTTGAATCCTAGCTTGTGTAGTTTAGAAACATCTAGGAGTTTTCGGGGAGTTCCGTCTGGTTTGGTGGTATCCCAAACTATTTCTCCTTGGTATCCAGTTACGTCTTTTACAATTTCGGCAAGTTCTTTGATGGTGACATCTTCTCCCGTACCGATATTTACAATCTCAGGATCGTTGTAGGTTTCCATGAGATGGATACAAGCGCTCGCTACGTCATCAACATGAATAAATTCACGCATGGGAGCACCCGTGCCCCAAGCACCAACAGTGGGAGAGTTTGATTCCTTTGCTTCATGGAACTTACGAATCAGGGCTGGTAGTACGTGCGAGTTCTCTAGGTCAAAGTTGTCATTTTCACCGTAGAGGTTTGTAGGCATGACACTGATGAAGTTGCTGCCGTGCTGTGCGTGGTAACTTTGGCACATTTTGATACCTGCGATTTTAGCAATAGCGTACGCATCGTTACTGGGTTCAAGAGGTCCTGTCAGAAGATACTCCTCTTTGATTGGTTGCGGGGCAAGTTTTGGGTAGATACACGAGCTGCCAAGGAAGAGAAGTTTCGTTATCTTGTGTTGATGAGCACTTTCAATAATATTATTTTGAATCGTAAGGTTTTGATAGATGAAATCCGCAGGGTATTTTTTGTTCCCCAAGATGCCTCCAACTTTTGCAGCTGCTAAAAAAACATACTCAGGTTTTTCTATTTCAAAAAATAGAGCAACTGCAGTTTGACTTAAGAGATCAAGCTCAGCACGCGTTCGTGTAATTACGTTAGTAAAACCACCTTTTTCAAGCTGTCGCATAATAGCTGACCCCACCAATCCACGGTGCCCGGCAACAAATATTTTTGAGTCTTTTTTCATGGTGTTTAGAATTGGATAGTTCCACCGTTCTTCAGCAGTTCATAATCTGCCTTGGTCATTAACTTTGCAAGCTCCGCAAATTTAATTTCCGCTTCCCAGCCGATTGTCTCCTTTGCCTTAGTTGGGTCGCCAAGTAGTAAGTCTACTTCTGTAGGGCGGAAGTAACGAGGATTGATTGAAATAATAGTTTTGCCTGTTTTTGTGTCGATACCTACTTCATCAACACCTTCACCTTGCCATTGAAGGTCAATGTCAAGCTCCTCACATGCCGCTTCGGTAAACTCACGCACACTGTGTGTTTCACCCGTTGCAATCACAAGATCCTCAGGAGTGTCGTGCTGTAGCATCATCCACATAGCTTCAACGTATTCTTTAGCGTATCCCCAGTCACGTTTTGCATCGATATTTCCAAGTTCAAGTACCTCTTGTTTTCCAAGTTTAATTTTAGACAAGCCAATAGTAATTTTTCGAGTTACAAAGTTGTATCCACGTCGCTCACTTTCATGGTTAAACAGAATTCCGTTTACCGCAAACATATTATATGCCTCTCGATAATTTTTTACCGTCCAAAATGCATATTGTTTAGCAATCGCATATGGGCTTCGTGGGTAGAACGGTGTTGTTTCGCTCTGCGGGGTTTCTAAAACTTTTCCATACAACTCTGAAGTAGAGGCTTGATAGAATTTTGTTTTGTGTGTGAGCCCTTGTTTGTGAATAGCCTCAAGAAGAGTAAGGGTCCCCAGTGCGTCTGTTTCAGCGGTCAATTCAGGAAGGTCAAAAGAAACGCGCACATGACTTTGCGCAGCGAGGTTGTATACCTCATCGGGTTCGATATCTCGAACAAGTGTCGTAATGTTGGTCGTGTCAGTCATATCCCCGTGATGGAGAAACAGTGTTTTATCATGCACCTTGGGGTCGTTAAAGAGATGCTCAATCCGTGCAGTACGAATTGAGCTGGATGGCCGTTGAATACCATGCACCTCATATCCTTTTTCTAAGAGTAATTCCGCAAGGTATGATCCGTCTTGCCCGGTGATTCCCGTGATGAGTGCTTTTTTCATATTATTGGTATACTAGCATTTGTGTATTGCTAATTCTATACTGTGTTACGTTGAGTAGTATCATCTGTAACGCATCAGCTCCGGCTTCGGTTACAAAGAATACACATTAGCATCAAAGAAAAGACTTCACACTTATATTATGAACACAGATACAACTGACACATTAAACAAAAAAACGATTGTTATCTCAGGAGGATTTGATCCAATTCATCCAGGACATATCGCGATGATTGAACAAGCTGCTGAATATGGCGAAGTGCATATTATTGCTAACAGTGATGAATGGCTTATCCGAAAGAAGGGATTTTTCTTTCAACCATTTGTTGACCGAAAGAAAATTCTTGAAGCATACACTCCACATGTACATGCTGTTGATGATGCTGATGGAACAGTGTGTGAAGCTTTGCGACGCATCAAGCCAACATACTTCGGTAATGGTGGCGATCGAGGAAAAGACAATACACCTGAGTTAGATGTATGTGAAGATCTTGGCATCGAACCAGTCTTTGAATTAGGTGGGGGGAAGTACTCTTCTAGTTCGGCACTCAACGCCAAACAACGTGTTGCAACGCGTTGGGGATGGTATGACGTAATCTTAGACATGCCGAAGTTGAAGGTGAAGATGTTACATATTGATGCAGGGAAAGAACTTTCATTACAACGGCACGGAAAGCGAAGTGAATTCTTCTTTATGCCAAATGGAGAAGTGCAGATGAATTTGCCTGGAGTGTGGCACGCACCAAGTGCGCCAGCTGATACTGACTTGGATATTCTTGAAGTACAGATTGGGGAATCTGAAGAGGAAGACATCGAGAAAATTTCTGAAACGTCAGACGAGTTCGCTTCGGAAAAAAAACGTAAGGTAAATCTCAATAAATAGGGGAGAGCCAATGTATCTCTATGGATAGAAAAAAAATTGTAGTAATTGGAGGAGGAACCGGTATTTACCCCTTGCTTAAGGGCTTGAAAAAATACAAAGACATTGATGTCACTGCGGTTATTACCATGGCTGATGCAGGTGGATCAACAGGACGTCTTCGTGATGAATTTGGACAGCTGCCCGTAGGAGACGTGCGTATGGCGTTAGCTGCACTTTCTGCAGAGGTCGATAACCATGACGAGCTCCTGCGTGAGCTCTTCTTATATAGGTTCGACAAAGGTGAAGGGCTTAATGGTCATAATCTCGGGAATCTTCTGCTGGTAGCACTTACTGATATGCTCGGTTCTGAAACTGAGGCGATTAAAGTTGCGTCTCGTATTTTACGTGTACGGGGAACTGTGTTGCCGGTAACAGAAGATCGAATACATATTGTTGCTACGTATGATGATGGCGTAGAGGTTGAAGGAGAGCATGATATTGACGAGCCACCTGAAGATCGTTTCAAAAGCCGTATTGATGCATTACGTACGGTTCCTCAAGCTCATATTACAAAAGATGCACACACCGCACTTGATCAGGCAGATATGATTGTGCTTGGACCTGGAGATTTGTACACAAGTTTACTTGCTAACTGTGTAGTTAATGGAGTACCCGCGGCAATTCAATCATCTTCGGCACAGTTCGTATTTGTTACTAATTTGATGACCAGCCAGGGACAGACGTTTAATATGACCGCAAAGGACCATGCGGACGAAGTGTTGAAATATGTCGGACGTGCTCCAGATACCATTTTAGTTAACACAGGAAAGGTTTCAGATGCGTTGCTTGAACGCTACGCTTCAGCACAACAATATCCTGTTGTTGATGACGCTGATGAGATTGCGTGCAAAGTAGTGCGTGCCGATTTGCTTGATGACACTGAATTTGTGCAGAAACAGGGCGATGTGCTACAACGAAGTTTGGTACGTGGGGATTCTGTAAAAATGGCTGAAGCATTGTATGGGTTACTTGAATAATATATGAAATACATTCTCGATTTTGATGGTGTTATCTTTAACACAAAAGCTTTCAAGAATTGGCTTATTGATCATGGATATGAAGGACATCCTCGTGACGAAGAAATGATTGCCTCTTTAAAAAAAGATATCGCTTCAGAAATTCTTGATATGAAAGCGTTTGTTTTTGAAGGTGCTCGGACTTTCCTTGATGCGTACCCTAATTCAACAGTCTTGAGTTCTGCTAAAAGCCGCATTGATCAAAATAATGAAGCTAATGAAACTGAGTCGATCGCTTTTCAAGAATTTAAGATTGCAGCTGTGGCACTACCCTCAGTAACTCAAGTACAGGTAGTCTACGATGAAAAAAGTGAAGCCTTGCGAGAAATGACCAAAGACGCAGAAGGTGCAATGGTAATTTTTGTTGATGACACAAAAAAACACTTAGACGATGGGAAGGATGTGTATGAAAATCTATACACTGTGTGTATGAAGCGGGAAACTACTTTTAAGTTTGGAGGAATTACTGAACATCGTGTTGTTTGTAATTTCAAAGAGCTCAAACATTTAGTGGAGACGTTGGAAGAAAAAGAAGCGTAAGTTCCGTGGAGAGTGCCAATCTTCTCTAGAGAAAAACGCGCTATACTATAGGCAGCGTATGTCAGACTCAGAGCACAAAGTTTCTTTTGATCCTGCAGAAAAAGCACAGGATGTTCTTGAATATGTTTTAGATGAAACTTCAGAACGCACACAAAAGAAACATGCAAATGAAGTTGCCGTTGAAGCGGAACTGTATGGAGAGCAAGTAATAAAAGAAGAGTCCGCACGGGTTAAGTCACGTGTGTTGTTTATTACCAATGATCAAAGTATATATACAGAACATTCAGAAGCGCGGAAGCATTTTGTAAACCTTACTGAAGTGTTTGACGAGATACATGTTGTGGTGTTGGGTATGCCTAAGAAAAAAGATGAAAAGTCAGAACGCCTTGCTGATAAGGTTTGGGTGTACCCAATGTACGCACGACATTTCCTTCAGCGACCATTTGCCGCGTATAGCGTAATTAAACGACAACTCTTCTTTACCGATGGATTCCGTCCCGACATTGTTGTGGCATTGGATCCGTTTGAATCAGGTATCACAGGGTATTTTGTTGCGCGACATTTTAAACGAGCCTTTCAGGTACACGTAACTGAAGATTTCTTAACGCAGGAGTATAAAGAACATGATGAGTACAGTACATGGCGTATACGATTTGCTACATATCTTCTGCGTAAAGGGGTGAGTGTACGTACCGACACTGATTACTTAAAAAAGAAATTAGCGATACGGTTTACAAAACTTAAAGATTTTTTGCTCCTGCCTCGCTATTTTGATATTCAAGAAACAATTACACGTGTGGAAAGTACTCCGAAGGAAAAAAAATATCCACAATTTTCTTTCACCCTTATGTATGTCGGTCCGCTGACTCCCGAGAGCACACTTTTTCGAGCTATTGATGCAGCGCGTTCATTGTTGCGCACCGTAAGTATTGGATTTGTTGTTATTGGGGAAGGACCAGCACGCGATTCATTTAAAGAGCGTACAAAATTACTCGGCATTGATACACAGGTTATTTTTGTATCAAAAGTAGATGATGTACTCCCACACATGCGTAGTGCTGATGTGCTTGTTTGTACAGACACAACCAGTGAAAGTGAATCAATAGTTATGAAGGCCGCTGCAGCAGGATTACCCATGGTTATGGCTCGGACCGATTTACGGAGTGACTTGTTTACTGATGAGCGAGATACATTTTTGTGTGATCCCAACGACACCATCGAATTTTCTCAAAAATTAACAAAATTCCTAAATACCAATTCATTACGTATACAGTTTTCAGAAAATGCCCAAGAGGCCGTACGTACACGTATTGAAGAAAATCCACAGATTTATCGTCTTGCATATCGAGATAGTATCGAAGGAGTGTTGTATTTTGATGTGCAAGAACAGCAGAAGCGAGAGCGTGCAGTTCGTGAAAAACAGGAAGCCCAAGCTAAAAAAGAGCAAGCAAAGCAGCAGGTAAAAAAGAAGACGCACAAACAGGAAGTAAAGAAATCAGTAGAGAAGGTAAATAAAGGTATTTTAATGAATATGCCCTTGGATTAGTCAAGGGCGTTTGACACCTACTTACATGTGTCGTTTTTTATGATTTTTTCCATGTTGGGATGGGGTTAGGCATGCTACTATAGCTGGCATATGAAAGATATGTTACAGGCGTTGGTGTTTGGAGGGTTGTTTCTTATTCCGTTTTTACCATTATATGTAGAGAATGATTTCTTTTTTCCGTTTATAACCGGAAAGAATTTTGCGTTTAGAATCATAATTGAAATTGTATTCGCATCATGGATTTTATTGGCATTGACCGATGTGAAATATCGTCCAAAATTTTCGTGGATTCTCCCAACGTTTGCAAGTTTGTTGATTGTTATGGCTGCGGCAAATGCACTTGGAGAATACCCACTAAAAAGTTTCTGGAGTAACTTTGAACGTATGGATGGGTACGTGACACTCGTACACGTATTCCTTTACACACTGGTTCTTGGAAGTGTATTGACCACCGAAAAACTCTGGTCATATTTCCTCCACACATCACTTGCAGTTGCGCTTATTGTTGCGCTCTATGGACTGGGGCAACATAGTGGAGCACTGGACGGAACCGCGGGAAGACGTGTTGACTCACGACTGGGGAATGCCGCATATATGGCAGTGTACATGCTGTTCCATATCTTTTTCTTGGGATACTTCATAGTACGTTCGAAGGTAAACATACATAAAATACTCTACGGTATCGTTGCAATTATCTTTATGTACACACTGCTTCTTACGGGAACACGAGGAGCATTCCTCGGTGTGGTAGGAGGTACAGGAGCTGCAGTTTTATACGTGGCATTGTTCGGACGAGCATATCCACAACTGCAAAAACTGGCAGTTGGTGGACTCATTGCGTTAGCTATTTTGAGCCTTTCATTTATGGCAGTGCGTGATTCAGACGTTATCCAAGGAACACCGTCAATTGCGCGTATTGCGAATATCGATCTGCAGAAAGACCTTGTTGTACGAGGTACTATCTGGGGAATGGCATGGGAGGGAGTTAAAGAACGGCCACTTCTTGGATGGGGGCAAGGTAACTTCAACTACGTATTTAACGAACAATATGACCCATTCTTGTATAACCAAGAACAGTGGTTCGATAGAGTGCACAACATCTTCTTCGATTGGCTTATTGCAGGGGGAATATTAGGGTTCCTTGCGTACTTCTCGATTATGGCTGCGGCACTGTACTATCTCTTGATAGCGCCCGTGTTCCTTCGTAAGGAGTCACAATTTACCGTGCTCGAGCGAGCGGTACTCACTGGATTGTTGGTGGGGTATTTGCTGCACAACTTGGTAGTGTTTGACAACATCATCAGTTACATCTTCTACGGTACAGTGCTTGCATTGATCCATGCGCGTAGTGCCAAACCAATTCCTGCCGTTTCCAACTACACTATGGGTAAAGCGATGATTACCCAATTTGCGACACCTATAGTGATACTCGCTGTTGGGTTTGGTATGTATTTTACAAATGTATCAGGTATTAAAGCAGCAGGATCCGTTATTGATGCTTTGGTGGCTGACTCGGTGCAAGGGCGTCTTGAGGCGTATCACACATCACTTGAGCATGGTTCATTCGCTAATCAAGAAATCGTAGAACAACTTGCACAACAAGCAATGAATGTCGCGCGCAACCAAAATATTCCACCTGCAGATAAGCAAAGCATTATCCAACGAGCCGAATTAGAGCTGTTGCAGTTGGCTGAACAAAAACCAGGAGACGCGCGTGTACACAACTTTATCTCATCGTTTTATCGAGCTATTGGTGCAATTCCACAAGCACGTGAACATGGTGCTCGGGCTGCTGAACTTTCTCCAGGAAAACCATCTTTGGTTCTTGAACAGGCCATTGTTGAATTAGAAGCACAGGATACTGATGCGGCGCTTGGATTCCTTAAAAAGTCATTCCTCCTTGAAGAAAAAAATACACAAGTACGCGTACTCTACGCTGCAGTATTGATTCGAACAGGTGAGATCGAAGCAGGAAAAGAACTTATTTCTGAGCAAATTTATTTCACGCAATTTGCTGCTCATGATTACGCACTTTCTTCAGTACAGGCCGCTGGCGAAATGGAACTTCTGGGTGATATGTTTGAGGTTCGTATTCAGCAAGATCCTACAAATCCACAAAGCTACGCAAGTCTCGCATTCATTAAATATCAGCTAGGTGATCTTGAAGGGTCAACAGCTGCACTTAATGAAGCAGCAGAAGCAGTTCCTTCTTTTGCACCAACTGCCTCATGCTATGTTGCAAATATTGAAGCAGGGAACAGTCCAGAGCTAGGGTGTCAATAATGTCTATATCAATCACACAAGCAGTAAGTCTCGCTGAACACACGACACTCAAAGTCGGTGGCGAGGCTCTGCGCTTTGCGGCGGTACATGATGAAGATGAGTTGGTTGCCGCTGTGGCACACGCCAAGAAAGAAAAACTATCAATCACAGTATTAGGTGGCGGGTCAAATGTGTTAGTTTCAGATGCTGGTGTTTCTGGTATGGTTATTCAAAACAGAATCATTGGTCTGGCACTCGAAGACACTAATGACGCCACATTACTTACCGCAAGCGCTGGTGAAGTGTTCGATGACATCGTTGCAGAAATGGCGGACATCGGAGTGTGGGGCCTTGAAAACCTTTCTCATATTCCTGGAAGTGTTGGTGCAACACCAGTGCAGAATGTTGGCGCGTATGGAGTTGATGTTGCTGACCTTATTCAGAGCGTTCGTGTGTATGACACTGAGACTCAAGAGTATTCTGAGCTATCCAATGCAGATTGTCAGTTTGGGTACCGTGACTCATTATTTAAAAAACCAGAAGGGAAGAAATATATCGTAGTGTCAGTAACCTACGCATTTGCTAAAGATGCAGGACCAACGCTAGACTACCGTGATCTACAAAACAGGTTTGAGAACACACCAACGCCACACGAAGTACGCGATGCTGTAATTGAAATCCGCAGTGCGAAGTTTCCAAACTGGAAAGAGGTAGGAACCGCAGGCTCGTTCTTCAAGAATCCAATCATTGAACAATCACGCTACGCGATATTGCTTGAAACTTATCCCGAGCTACCAGGATTTCCAACAACAGACCAGAAGATAAAAGTTCCCTTAGGTTGGATACTCGATAAAGTACTGGGTCTGAAAGGTGAAGGAACTGAAAAAGTTGGAACCTATCAAGGACAGGCACTAGTTTTAATTAATAGAGGGCAGGCCACTGCAGAAGACATCACTTCCTTTGCAGATGAGATAGTCGCAAAGGTAAAAGAAGCGACAGAGATTGATGTGGAGTGGGAGGTGACAAAAATAAAGTAACAAAAAACGAAACGCATAGCGTTTCGTTTTTTGTTATACACTTTCTTATCAACAATTTTATATTGTAATACTTTTTATACACGCGATAATAGATACATAAGCAGACATCTCTCCTGAATTGTTCTTTGACATGAGACGTCGGCGGTCGAATATTTAACACTAATCTCTCATCACAATTTATGCCAGCAAAAAAGAAAGCAACACGTAAGGCTCCTGCAAAGAAGTCTGTGAAGAAAGCAGTGCGTAAGGCAGTAAAGAAAACTACAAAGAAGAAGGTAGTGAAAAAGACCGCAAAGCGAACTGTCAAAAAAGTTGCAAAGAAAGTTACTAAGAAAAAAGTAGCTAAAAAGGCACCAGCAAAAAAGAAGAAAGCTCCTGCAAAGAAGAAAGCAGCAGCAAAGAAAAAGCCGGTAAAGCGAGCGCCTAAGAAGGCTGTAAAAAAGGCACCTGCTAAGAAAAAACCAGCAGCACGTAAAAAGCGAAAATAGTTCGTATTACATGCACGATAAAACCACCCTCCACGGTGGTTTTATTATATTTTGCATGCAATACGTCAAGTGTAAGCGTATCTCTATTCGTGTTATTATAGCCGGACTATGTCAATTTTAGACCGATTTTTTGGACCTTCCTACGAGAAGGAGTTGAAGGCGCTACAGCCCGTTATTACCAACATTAATGAACGTGAAGCAACAGGTGAGGCACTTGATGATGCATCCCTTGCAGCTACTGCTAAAACTTTTCGTGCACGTCACAAAGCAGGGGAAAGTCTCGATGATCTTTTGCCAGAAGTAGCAGCGTTAACACGTGAAGCTGCAAAGCGAACACTTGGTCTACGGCACTATGATGTGCAGCTTATGGGGGGTATTCTATTGCACCAAGGAAAGATTACCGAAATGCGTACCGGAGAAGGTAAGACATTGGTAGGAACTATTCCCGTAGCTTTGAATTCACTAACTGGTGAAGGAGTACATGTAATTACTGTTAACGATTATTTGGCCCGACGTGATGCTGTATGGATGGGACAAATTTACGCAGCTCTTGGATTGTCATTGGGAGTTATTAACCACAATGAATCATATCTCTACGACGCTGGACACGAAGATGTGGACGCGGATCGTGATGAGCACGCATCGCACAAGGTATTTTACGAGTACCTACGTCCGTGCACTCGACCTGAAGCTTACGCAGCTGACATTACCTACGGAACAAACAACGAGTTTGGTTTTGATTACCTGCGCGACAACATTGAATTTGAAAAAGAAAATCTCCGACAACGTAGTCACGCATTTGCATTGGTTGATGAAATTGACTCTATCCTTATTGATGAGGCTCGAACACCACTTATTATTTCTGCACCTGCAGAATCAGGTGAAGATTTATATACAACTTTTGCTGGTATCGCTCGACAGCTTAAAATTGATGAACACTATGAGCTGGATGAAAAAATGAAGAGTGCAACGCTCACCGATGCAGGTATTGAAGCAGCAGAAAAAATGCTGGGCATCGATAACATCTATACCGACGCAGGTATTAAATATGTACACCACCTTGAGAACGCAGTGCGTGCTAAAGGTCTCTATACAAAGGATAAAGAATATGTCATTCAAAATGGCGAGGCAGTTATTGTTGATGAGTTTACCGGACGCCTCCAACCGGGACGACGGTGGTCTGATGGTCTGCATCAATCAGTAGAAGCAAAAGAAGGTATTACTATTCAAAAAGAATCACGAACCTACGCGTCTATTACCTATCAGAACTACTTTAAGCTCTATGACAAGCTTGCAGGTATGACCGGTACCGCACTAACCTCACTTGAGGAGTTCTACTCAGTGTATGGACTTGATGTGATCCCTGTGCCAACGCACCGTGATGTACAACGTATTGATCGAAATGACCTCATTTTCCAGACCGTAAGAGGAAAACATGACGCAGTGATCCAGAAGGTAAAACAAATCAATGAAACAGGACAGCCCGTACTTATAGGTACCGCATCAATCGATACCAACGAAGAACTTGGTGTTGCCTTAACTAAGGCAGGGGTGAAGCATGAAATGCTTAACGCAAAAAACCACGAACGTGAAGGAGAGATTATTGCTGACGCAGGAAAGATGAGTATGGTGACACTCGCAACCAACATGGCAGGGCGTGGAGTAGATATCAAGCTTGGAGGAATCGACGCAACCGACGAAGAAGCACAAGCAGTGCGTGAGCTTGGTGGATTGTTTGTACTTGGTACCGAGCGTCACGAAGCACGACGTATCGATAACCAGTTACGAGGACGTTCGGGGCGACAGGGTGATCCTGGAGAGACATTGTTTATGGTGTCTATGGAAGACCAGCTTATGCGGGTGTTCGGAGGAGACCGTATCAAGGGACTTATGGGCACCTTTGGCATCCCTGAAGATCAGCCGATTGAAAATCGTATGATCTCTCGACAACTTGAGACTGCGCAATCACGTATTGAAGGATTTCACTTTGATGCACGTAAGCAAGTGCTTGCGTATGACAACGTGTTAAACCAACAACGACAAACCGTGTACGATCGTCGTAATAAGCTACTTAGAGGATCTGACGAAGAAGCAGTAATTATTCTTTCAGAGGTAAAAGAACTCACTCCTGAGATTACCGCAACTATTGAAGCAAAAGAAAAAGAGTACACCCCAGAGAAATGGATTGAGTTAGTTCGCCGACTTTCACTACAGATGATCGACACCCTTTGGGTAGAGCATCTTGAGGTTATGCAGTACACACGAGCGAGTGTGAACCTGCGTGCGTACGGACAGCGTGACCCGCTGATTGAATACCGAAAAGAAGGAATTCGACTCTTTGGCGAAATGAATGAAGTACTCCTACATCGTATGGCTGAAACATTACCACGACTCCAACCAGAAGCGCTTCAAAAAGGAGAGGAAGAGATGCGTCGAGCACGTGAACATGCACAGCGAGCAGGTGGTGAAAAGGCAACTGTAGGAGCACAAGGGAAACGAGCTCCTCGAGTTGTTGAAAAAGAATATGGTCGCAATGATTTGGTTACCGTAACTAACGGAACCGAGACCAAAGAAATGAAATACAAAAAGGCTGAACAGCTCCTTGAAGGAGAGGGGTGGCAAATTAAGAAGGATGCATAGAATAAACAAAAGAATCGGCGCCATTGGCGCCGATTCTTTTATTTCCACACATCACTTCATCTTTTCATCATCTTTTCCTAACCTCCACCGCATCCCCAATATGCATAATAAAAACCATGAAACACATACACATGAGCATGCTGCTGGTAGCATTTTTAATGATAAGTACACATACTGCATCAGCACAAACAACACAGGTTATATACCAGTCAGATTTTAGTAGTGATCCAAACTGGAACACAGATGAGCCAGATAATTTCTATCATCAGGCATCAACTTCAGCGTTGTATGCACATATAGAAAACACTCCACCTGCATACACCCCAAACCGATACTACGAAATAAACACAACGCTTGACCCCACACAGTCATTTAACCTAGAGGTAGATATGAAGATCTTAGATTTCGATGTTGACGGTGTTGCGTTGTTTGGACTGTACACAGAAGAACTTGAGTCAGTTGATGAGTACCGAGTGACAGGAAAGGTCAGTGAAGGAACACTTAACATGATGGTGCGAGGTCTTAACAGTAGCTTAGGGTACTGGGATCTTAACATTCATGACAATAATCAGAAGAGTAAAGGAGCAGGTGGAAGTGGCCCTGTTGCCAGTCTTGATGTCTGGTATGAGATCCTTTTCGAGTATAACGCAGCTTCAGGAACCGTACATATGCGCATGCAAGAAAAAGATACCGGTGTTGTATGGAAAGAGGTAACCCGATCTGATATCTACTTCAATCCCGAGATGACGCACCTTGGCATTAGCATGCACCCCGAAGGAGAACCGCGAACAGTAATGTCTGCAGGTGATCGATTGGCAGGAAGCTCCGACTTCCTTATTGATAATGTCCTGCTTACTCAAGAAGTGCCTGAAGAACCTGAGTCAGAAATAGACCCACTGCTTCTCCAGTACGCGCCAATCCTATACATGCATCCCGAAGAGGATTATTTTCCAATGAATGTAGAGTCGTTTGTGAAGGATAGTTCGCTGTGGAATCAGACAGGAAGTGACGAACAGCTATACAGTGTAGACGATCTCACATTTGAACTCTTTGAAACAATAGCGAGCACTACCGATACCTCTGACTATTATCTTGCGTACTCTGACCCCGACACTGCTAAGTCCATTGATCTAAATGCGGCACGTACAAAGTACGGTAACGCAATCACCTCAGGAGAAGCAACCACAACTGTCTACGTCCACCGAATGGAAGATTCGTATACTGATGAGCAGGGTATAGAACATGAATTTATTGTCCTGCAGTATTGGTACTTCTATGCGATGAATAATTGGGCAGAAGCAACTGACCAAGTGCTTGCAAACAATCATGAGGGAGATTGGGAATCTGTTTTTATCTTCTTGAATAAGGATACTGAAGAACCAAAATTTGTAGCGTATTCGGCTCATCATAATGACGGTATTAATGAATCAATTAACCCACTTCAGTATGGCTCTGTACGTCGAGATTGGGAGAGTGATGATGTTGCTGTGAGTGATGACCATGTTTCAAGTTATGTATCTCTGGGATCACATGCAAATTATCCTAATGCTGAAGATCGTAATACAAGAATTGGTACTGATTTTCCTTCCAGTGTAGGTGAGGTGATGCAAACTGGTGCCTTCTCAGAAATAAGTGACATTGACTCAATCTCTCCAGTTTGGATGTTGTATGAAGGAAAGTGGGGAGCTGACAGGGTAGCGCTTGGTGGGGGTGGGTCACTTGGACCAAATTTCACTCAGTTATTATTTAACTCAGAAATCCGGTTCCACGACCCCATCCAATGGGCCGGCATCGATCAACAATCAACCTTTACGATAGACGAACCCACAAACTCCATAGCCTCCACCATCGCCCAAGTGACCATGCAATTTACCCAAGCACTTGCAAAAGGAACTGTTGTCACCATAGACCCTCATCAAGAATACATCTCATTTGGTCTAAACATCGCAGACATCCAATTTCTTCCAACATACTACGACTTCAATACCTCGTTACTTAATGGAGACTTCGAAGTGCAGGTAACCCTCACGTATACCGACGAAGAGCTTGAAGCGCTCGAGCTTACGGAAGATGATCTCACTATCTACTACTTCAATACCATTACTAACGTATGGGAGGAAGTATCAAGTACTGCGGACGCTAATGCCAATATTGTCTCGTTTACCACCGACCACTTCTCTGTGTATGCAATAGGTGCACCTACACAAATGCAGGAGCTTACGATCGAGGAACTCTTTGATCAACTCCATACAGAGATAGCCAACACAGACCTCAGGGAACATCACAAACGCAACCTCAATCGATACACAAATCTTATCGAGCGCTTTGTATCAAAGGGCAATCCACGATCGGTAAAGGTGGCAAAGCGTCTGCTTAAAAACCTCGAGCGGAAGATCACACACTATCATCGTTTCGGAACACTGACGGATCTTGAAAAAGAAACTCTGCTTGAGACTATTGATTCGATACAAGAAAAGTTATAAGGAAAGAAAATAAAAAACCACCGAGAGGTGGTTTTTTATTTTTAGATGCCCATAAGCATGGCACCAACATATAGGCCAGAAGTATACAGAACAGTAAATATAATTGGATAGCGCAATTGGACTTTTGTGGCACTAAAGGTTTTGTATATCAGAAAAACAACAACAAATATATATACAAGACCACCTGTATGGTTGTTTATGGACTTACTGATTATTGCATCAAAAAGAATACCCCCTGAAGCCATGATTAGCCCACTAATTATGTTAACTGATGAGTAGCTGGCATGACTTGTCTTGAACAAGAAAAAAAATAGACTTATTGAAAACAAGAAAAAAATTCCAAAAATTACCCCCCAAAACATCCTCCTTCTATACCAAGGAATATGTGCAGGGAGCATGTGCTGCGCGTCGGTGTTTTTACGGAAGTTTTTCATATATACATACTATACCAACTTAGAGATAAAATTTTTATGAAGAAATATATGTATGTTGTGGGGAAGTTTCCTTTGATATACTTATACTATGAATTCTATAACACTGGTCCTCGGGACTGCACGAGCGGAACGCTCGTCTGAAGCGGTAACTACCGCGTTACAAAATGCCTTCACTGCAAAGGGGGTAACGATAAATTTTATTGATGTAAAAGACCATGTAAAAGAAGCAGTCACGGTGCCTGATTGGGGAACCGGAGGAGCGAACGAAGTGCCTACACAGTGGCAGGAAACCGTTGCTGCAAGTGATAGCTTTGTGTTTGTACTTCCTGAGTACAACCATGGATATCCAGGGGAGTGGAAACTTTTAATTGATTCATTAGGGAAGAAGGCATACGCAGGGAAGAAGGCGTATACCGTTGCTGTGTCTGCGGGAAGTTTTGCCGGAGTACGTTTAGCAGACCATGTGCTGCCGGTGTATGTAGAGCTTATGCTGCAACCTATGCCGAACCGACTGTACATCGGCTCAGTTAAAAAAGCATTTGGAAGCAGTGGAGAAGTGATTGAAGAAACTACGCAAGAACGAATCGATGCATTTGTTGACACGGTAGTAGAAGAGAGTACCCTGTAAGTATGTTTACCCTTATCACACGAATACTTATTACCGCGCTGGCGTTGTTGCTTGTTTCAAACTTCGTGCCGGGAGTCATGGTTGATGGCCTCTATGCGGCAATTATCGCAGCACTTGTATTAGGAATTTTAAATACTTTGGTAAAACCAATTTTGGTTGTGCTCACCTTGCCTATTACAATTGTCACACTTGGTTTGTTCATGTTTGTGATCAATGCGGCATTATTTATGTTTGCAGCTTCTTTCCTAGAAGGTTTTGCAGTATCAGGTTTCCTCGCTGCGATGCTTGGTTCGCTGATCGTCTCAATTATTAGCGCTATAGGAAATAACTTTATAGATTAATGCGTGTACTTACTCTCTACATACCTGCGATTTTATTTGTCGGTATTTCGGGGGCTATGTTCTTTTGGGACGCACCTATTGTATTGATGCAGGAGCTCCTTTCAGGGATGAACGCCCTGAGTTATCTCATGTACGTCCTAATTTTGACCGCAGCGGTTGTTTTTATGCCGTTAGCAGTAATGCCAGTGATCCCACTGGCAGCAGCACTCTTTGGGCCTTTTATGACCGCTGTGTTGAGTATCATTGGATGGTCATTGGGTGCTGCTATTGCATTTTTATTAGCACGAAGACTGGGTAGGCCGTTATTACAGAAATACCTCCCACTTGAGAAATTAGATCAAACACTTGCGCTTTTTCCACCCAATACACACTTCTGGTTTATCATAATACTCCGTATGACACTCCCAGTTGATTTGGTGAGTTACGCACTTGGTCTGACGAAATCACTATCATTTACTAGTTATATCGTCGCTACAATAATTGGAGTGAGTTGGTTTTCATTTGCATTCGCCTATATGGGGGATGCTTTTTTCAAAGGGGACCTTATAGTCCTGTTTGAAATAGCCCTTGCTTCATTAGCTATTTTTGGTATCGGTTGGTACATTCTGCGAGCAAAAAGAAGTGACAAATAGCTCCAAATATGGTTTAGTATGGCACTACTAAATACTATTTATATATGTTTGTTGATGAGTTAGAAATATACGCGAAAGCGGGAGATGGGGGAACTGGTGTGGTCCGATGGACACAGGCTAAGTTTCGACCTATGGGAGGCCCTTCAGGCGGTAATGGAGGAAACGGGGGCGACGTATTTGTTCGCGCTGTTCGTGATCTCAATATTCTTTCTAAATACACAGGAAACAAAAAGTTCATTGCTAAAGACGGCGACGCAGGAGGAAACGATTCCATGTGGGGAAAGGGAAGTAACGATTTGTATATTGATGTACCTATTGGAACTATCATAACTGACAAGAGTCGAGAGCGAGTCTACGAACTTTTTGAAGAGGGAGCTGTTGAGTGTATTCTCAAAGGTGGGCGAGGGGGACTTGGTAACGAACACTTTAAGTCTTCAACGAACCGTTCACCTGAAGAATCAACTCCAGGTACTCCGGGGGAGAATGGAGACTTTAGTATTGAACTGTCACTAGTAGCTGACGTTGGGCTAATCGGATTACCTAATGCTGGGAAGTCGACATTACTTAACGCATTTACAAATGCAACCTCACAAATTGGTGCATACGCATTTACCACACTGCAACCGCATCTAGGAAACCTCTTTGGTTATGTACTTGCTGACATCCCGGGACTTATTGAAGGCGCTCACGAAGGAAAAGGGCTCGGACATAAGTTCTTGCGGCACGTTACCCGTACAAAAATGCTCTTACATCTCGTTTCTCTTGAGCATGAAGACCCTATTTTTGAATATAATAAGGTGCGAAATGAGTTGACCAAATTTGATAAAACTCTACAAGATAAGGAAGAGTGGATTATTATTACCAAAAAAGACCTTGTAGAACAGGCTGTAATTGATGATGTGCTTAAGTCCATTGACACAAATGAGAAACGTGTGTTTGTAATTTCAGAAAATGACCCAGAAAGCATCAAAGTTCTACGTGATGCACTGGTGCAGCACTTAAAAAAAGAGTAATGAAATCTCGTGCCTCGAGAATATGATAAACTTATCCGGTATGAATGCGTATAAAACAACCGTTGGACTTGAAGTCCATGCAGAATTGAAGACAAAAAGTAAAATGTTTTGTGGATGTAAGAATGATCCACATGCATCCAAGCCAAATGCCAACATTTGTCCAGTGTGTATGGCACATCCAGGGACGCTTCCGGTAGTTAACAAGGAAGCGGTGCATTTTCTTATGCAAGTTGGAACCGCAATTGGAGGAACCTTAGCAGACTATAGCGAATTTGATCGAAAGAATTATTTTTATCCGGATATCCCAAAGGCATATCAAATTAGTCAGTATGCATTTCCATTTGTTTCAGGTGGAGAGCTTGGTGGGGTAGCAATTACGCGTATTCATCTAGAAGAAGATACTGCACGAAGTCAGCATGAAGATGGAACAAGTGTCGTTGATTTCAACAGAGCAGGAGTGCCACTTATGGAGTTGGTTACTGAGCCAGTTATTCATGACCCAGAATCTGCTGGAGTATTTGCTCGGGAATTGCAATTACTGTTACGGACTCTTGGAGTGAGTGACGCAAACATGGAGAAAGGAGAGATGCGCGTGGAGGTTAATGTATCAGTAAGCAAGACAGATGAACTTGGTACAAAAGTAGAGGTGAAAAATATTAACTCCTTTAAAGCTGCAGAAGCAGCCGTAGCGTTTGAGGTAAAACGCCATATTGAAGTACTTGAGTCAGGGGGAAGCCTGATTCAGGAAACACGAGGTTGGGACGAGAACAAAAGTACTACATTTTCGCAGAGAGTGAAAGAATCTGCTGATGATTATAGGTATTTTCCAGACCCAGATATTCCTAAGTTTAAACGATCCGAGATCCCAGAATTCTCTAATGCTCGTTTGTCCGAGATCTTGGCAGAAACACCAGATTCTAAGCGCTCGTCTTACAGAGATCTCGGTCTGGCGAGTGACCAAATTGAAATTATAATCAGTGATCTCGAGCGAGATGCTTTCTTTAGTGCCGCTGCAAATTCACTGGAAGATACGAAAAATATTACTACCCTAGGTAACTACTTTACTTCTGATGTCTTGGGACTTTGTGATGCTGAAAATTTAAATCTTGAAGATGGCTCGCCAGAAACTTTTGCACAATTAGTTGGGTTGGTTGGTAACGGTGACCTAAACTCACGTGTAGCGAAAGATCTCCTTAAGGAAGTCGTCTTTGAAGGTAAGGAACCTATGAAACTGGCAGAAGAAATGGGATTACTTCAGAAAAACTCAGAAGACGACCTCATTCCCGTAGTACAGGCCCTTATAGCCGAAAATACGGCCGTTGTTGAGGAATACAAAGCAGGTAAGGAGTCTGCACTGCAATTCCTTGTTGGACAGGGTATGAAGGCAACCAGAGGTTCTGCTAACCCAGGGGTATTGATTGCACTAATCAAGAAAAATATTAGTTAGCAGTTAGGTGCTTTATGCGCATTTAAAAACCACATCCTTAATCCCGAGGATGTGGTTTTCTTTATGATGGGTTTTGTCAAAAGGAAGTTGAGGTAATTTTAGAACGTGTACGTTAAGCAGTACAGGAATTATGGACACTTGTGCACAAAATACCACCAGATATTTTTGCGTCATTTTCTAAATACGGTATACTATTTTGAGGTATGAACACTATTACTATTCAGGGAGAAAACTATGTAAAAGCAGCGGATCTCGCCCGAGATCTCGGCTATACTGCAGATTATGTAGGACAGCTCTGTAGAGCAGGAAAAGTAGACGCACAGCTGGTCGGTCGTAGCTGGTATGTTTCTGAGGATTCTATCCGAGATCATAAGCAAACTCGGTATCGGGGGACCAAGGCTGCTGATACTAAAACCATCAAGAAAACATTACAGACTAAAGACCTTGACGAAAAAGAGACGTTTGCTGTTTCAGTACGCACAGACACTGAACAAGCACCTAGCCATAGTTTCTCTGAAAAAAACTTCTATACACGTTCACCAAAGCCTAAAGAGGCAAATTATTTTGATGATGATCATGATTTGATTCCACAATCGTCACAGGTAAAGCATAAAACAGGGAAACTCACTGTTTCTTTGGGAGATGCACAGAAAGTGAAGATTAAATCAAAATCCAAAGAATACGACTTTAATCCAACTGAGCGTCCTGAGATTAAATTCACGGGGAAACTTTCTATAATTGACGCGGAAGAAGATGAGGTAGTAATTGAAGATGTTGATCTACCCCTAGATGCAAATAATATATCTAAAAATATAGCTGTATCGCCTGATTTGGAAGAAAAAATTGTACAAAAAATATCGGTACACAAGAAGCAAGAAGAAAAGGAAGTGGATCCTGATACCACAAAAATAAAAGTAAAACATATCCGCAATACAACAAAGAAACCTGTGAAGAAGCTCCCACTTGAACATAATACTGATGGAGTGCTTGGTATGCGTCGCGATCGTATTATTGCGCGAAATCCAGTAGGAGGAACGTTAAAAGTCGATACGAAACTCGACCAAGAGCCTGTTTCAGGTTCACATGCCTATATTATTGCCATTTCAGCTCTCTGTTCGGTCATTTTACTCATTAGTATGTTTGGGTTACAGTCCACAGTAGTGGTTGAGAACGGTGTTTTATCAACCTCATACATGTTTGTTGTTGACACACTGCTTGCGGCAGTTGGAGCTGCGTTCTAGTGGTCACACTATCACGCTAGTTTGCATAAAAAATATTCTAGTTTTACTATAATTTTATCCCCATTGAAAAAATATAAAAGGCAAGAATCGCTATATAATATATAGTGATTCCGGTATGTCGAAGAGTTTAATTATAAACAACAAAAGATATATTCCTAGCGCAGTGATTGCACGCGAATTTGACTACACCACCGACTATGTAAGCCGCCTCGCTCGAGAAGAAAAAGTTGCCGCAACACGTATTGATCGGCAATGGTACATTAGTGAAGAATCACTGCGACGTTTTGTCGATAATGCAGAAGTTAAAAAAAATGAACGTAGTGGAGAATTACGCAGGCAACGACAAGCTGAACGCTTGATACGTCAACAGAAAGAAAAAGTTGTTCCAGCGCAGCAGGTAAGTAAGTCACAGCTGGCACTCGCACAAGCGTTTGCTGTTGTGATGTGCGGTTCGCTTCTAGGTTTTCTCGGAACAACAGCTTTTGAAGAAAACATGAGTCTAGCTGATCTTGCTCATGGTGGACAGGAAACAGTCGTCCATCTTGTTGAGGCAATGATTCCAGATGAGTCTCCCGCAGCCTTGATTTCTGATTTGTCCGCCTTAGCATCAGTGTTTACTGCACAGGAAACACAGGAAGAAGCGGTAGTCATTGAGGCTGTAGAGCAGGTTGCTCCACCAGAGAATACACCCCAAATTCCATTTAGCGTCTTCTCTGACGAGGTCGAGGTTTTGTACATGGAGGACGGGAAGGGTGTAGTACGTCCAATATTTGGAGGTAGTGATCTTGATGAAGTGCAAGAGATATTACAAGCGCCACCACATAACGACAATAACAATTAGTATGTTTTCTGTTTTCTTACAACAGAAAATGTTCAAGACACTGCTGATGCTTTTAGCAGTCTTTGTGGTGTTTGTATTCACGGGCACTGCATACGCAGCCCCAAACCAACAAATAAACTACCAAGGTAAACTCCTAGACAGCGCAGCAATCCCCGTAACAGACGCAGCATACTCAATTGAATTCAGCTTATACACCGCACCAACCGGAGGAAGTAACATTTGGACTGAAACAAACTCAGTAGACACCGTCTCAGGTTTGTTCTCAGTAATGCTTGGAAGCTCAACATCACTTGCTGGTGTGGACTTCAATCAAACACTCTATCTGGGTATTAATGTTGCAAGTGATGGTGAGATGTCACCGCGAAAGATTCTGGGAACCGTACCAGCTGCGTTCCAAGCTATTGAAGCAAGTAACGCAGTAACATTTGACAACATTGCCACAACATCATTCCTGCGATCAGATCAAGCTGACATCATCTCTGCAAGTGAAGCTTCAACATTGTTAACTGTCACACAAAATGGTGCAGGAGATATTTTGAATCTCTTTGATGGAGGAACAGAGGTATTCTCAGTTCTTGATGGAGGTAATATTGGTATTGGGACCACTTCACCATCGTATGCTCTGTCCATCGCCGGCGACGCAATTATCACAGGAGCGCTGTATGACTCTACAAATTCAGCGGGAACAAATGGTTTCGTACTACAGACCACAGGTAGTGCTACTTCTTGGGTGGCGACTTCAACACTTGGATTTGGTACAGGCGATCTCTCAGCAACTGATATCGATACTTCTGCAGAACTTGCTGCAATTCTCACTGATGAAACAGGCTTCTCAAGCGGCGCACTCTCAGTATTCTCAATTTCACCAACTATCACCGGCATAGCTGACTTCGTTGCTGGTGACTTCTCCTCAACGCTTACCATGAGTGGATCGGCTGCCAACATCGCGCTTGGCTCTAACTTCCTTTCTGGAGATGGAGGTGATGAAGGTATCTTTGTTGATAGTGATGGAGATGTGGGGATTGGGACGACAACCCCAACAGCCGAGCTAGATGTAGAAACTACGGGAACAGATGGTATTGAAGTTACGTTGTATAGTGCATCTGCTGATACGTTACTGCGTTTAGACAACCCTGATGGTTCTATTGCCGGAGGTTCAGAGTTTATACAAGCGCTTGATGCAGGCGTTGTTATGTTTGAGATTGACGGAACTGGATACCTTCAAAATTATGCAAATGCTATATTTGGTCGAAGACCAGCATCAACAGACAGTACTACGCGCACAGTAACAATCGGAGGTGCGCGTAGTTCAACAGGGAATGATTTTGCCCGACTTGATTTCCAAAACTATGATACAGAAAGTGGTGCAGTGGAATACACAGGAGCTCGAATCAGTTCTCAAAATGATTCTGGAGTGGATTCGGGTGACCTTCGTTTCTTTACAGCTAGTGGCGGTACCCTAAGCAGTGAACAAATGATAATAACTACTGACGGCGACATCGGAATCGGTACCACCTCACCAGCATCAAAACTCACCGTATGGGGTGGGTTTGAGGTGGGAACTTCAAGTACTCCAGCATTTATGGTAGATACTACAACAGGCCGAGTAGCTGTAGGTACCAGTACTGAAGACACAACTGCATTATTTAGTGTCTACAATGGTGACGCTGAGGTTCTTCAAGGAAGTCTTACCGAGGTGGGGTCAGTAGATATTGGAGGGAATCCTGAGAAACTATTTCCGTACAAGAATTACCTATTTGCACTTAGGGATGGAAACACTATTTCTGCTGTAGATACTTCTGACCCTGAAAACCCTGTGTCTGTGAGTAGTTTAGCAGTTTCTAGCAGTATCACTGACGGGACCATTCATGGTGATTATTTATACGTTGCCCATTCGGGTCTTGATATAATGACTATTTACAATATTGAAGATCCTGCTAACTTCTACCAAGTTGCAACAACCACTATAGGTTCAGCGCCACTCTTCAATGGTCCAAACGCGGTGACCGCAGTAGGAAATTATTTGTATGTTTCTCTGGTATCTCAAGATGCCGTAGAAGTGTTTGATATTTCTAATCCAGAAAGCCCTTTGCCTGTAACGTATTATGATGATAACAATAGTACATTTTTCTTTAATGGAGTTAGTTATCTTGTGGCACAAGGGGACCGTCTTCATGTGATTAATCTATCGGCGACAGCAGGGTATGCCACCTACGATATATCAGACCCATTAAACATGACGTTGCTTACTCACATTGAAAGTAATGCAACTAATGGCCTTTCTGGCACGGACGCAATGGAGGTTGACGGTGATTATGTCTATGTGGGAACATCAATAGCCCCAGGAAAAATTGTGGCTATTGATGTGTCAAATAGAAGTAGTTCAACAATAGCCTCTGTGTATGATGACACTTCCGACATATCAATTGTTAATCCAGTGGACATGTTTGTTTCAGGCAAATATCTGTATGTAACCTCACAGGGAGCAGAAGATAGATATTCAATCATTGACGTATCTGACCCAACGAACTTACGTGAAGTTGCTTCAGGAGCTGCTGGGGCTAATCCTAATGGAATTGTTTTAGGTAAGGATGGGTATTTGTATATAGCAAATTCAACATTCCATGATATAGACGTGTATTCAACCGCAGGTGTTACCGCTCCTTCTGCAAACATCGGAAACCTCCTTGCTTCACAGATATACACTGGTGATTTAAGTGTAAACGAATCATTCAAAGTAACCGGGAATACATTCTTCGACAGCGATATCTACGCATCAGGAAGGTTGATGCTCCGAGGTACTGCATCCTCAACAGACCTCACGCCAGACACTGCAGGACTTACCGTCATGCGTGGTGGTTTGACTGTAGGAACCACATCTATTTTATATGGAATAAACAGCGTTCTCTCAGGGGCTTCTGGATACTTCGGTATAGGTGACACCACAGCAGGAGAGTACTTCGCGATTGATGGCTCGGGGAATGTAGGGATTGGTACTACTTCACCATCACACCTCCTCTCAATAGCCGGCGACGTAATTATCACAGGAGCGCTGTATGACTCTACAAATTCAGCGGGAACTAATGGTTTTGTACTGCAAACCACAGGTAGTGGAACAAGTTGGGTAGCTACTAGTTCACTTGGTATATCAAGTGGTTCTTCAGTATCCTTCGGTACTGACAATCAAATTCCATTCACTAATAGTGGAGGAACAGACTTCGATTATGATGCAGCCTTTACCTTCGATGGTTCTGAATTCTCTGTTGATGGTTCTGTTAATATCGCAGATACGAGTCTGGGGTATGAAATTGGAGGACTGCGTATGTTCTACGCTGCTACAACAAGTAACTCAATTATGATCGGGGAGGATGCTGGTATGTCGATGTTGAGTGATGGTACTAATAATATCGCTGTCGGTGCTCGGGCGATGGAAGATCTAACTACTGGTGATTTCAACATTGCTATTGGTAACAGAGCAGGGAGGACCCTAACAGGTAGTGATAACATTATTATCGGACGGTTGGCAGGAGACCCTATTGCAGGTGGTGATTTCAATACGCTAATTGGTAACAGCTCCGGGAGACTCCTTAATGGGGGTGATGCAAATGCTTTCTTTGGCTTTGAGTCGGGATACAATTCCACAAGCACGAGTAGAAATACGGCTGTTGGGGCATACGCACTCAGAGGTGGGGCACAGAATGTTGCTCAGTACAATACAGTTCTTGGGTATCAAGCTGGATACAGTATCGAGACTGGGGCAGATAACAACATCCTTCTTGGGTATCAAGCAGGTAATTCACTGACTACTGGAGCAAATAACATCGCTCTCGGGTACGACATAGAACTTCCAAGTAATACTGCGTCAAATCAGCTTAATATTGGGAATCTTATTTTCTCAGAAGGTATCGATGGTACGGGAACAACGCTTTCTTCTGGAAATATCGGAATCGGCACCACCACCCCATTAGCACTCCTCACCGTGGGTTCAGCAGCACCAACCATCGTCGACGGAACCAATGACCTATTCGTCACTGACGACATCGAACTCGGCGGTACTCTATACGGCCCTACCGCAGCCCGTATCGGCACCGCTTCAGTATATACAGAGCTTCTCTCTACTGGTTTGCAATACGCAAACGGAACAGGAAATGCTGATCCTAGCATCACCTTTAGTGGCAGCAGCATCCTCTACGACGCATCTGACGGAACTGCAGGTGGTTCACACGTGTTCACACTCGACAGTACAACATTCATGACCATAAACAATGGCGTGGGAGCAGGAGCATACGATTCAGTTTCAATTGGTAACACCGACTATGGCGCATCACTATCAGTTACACACACCAGTGTCAACGGATATAGTTTCCTTGTGGAAGATGAAGCATCTGACACCTCACCGTTTGTGATTGATATTGATGGGAATGTTGGAGTTGGTACAAGTACTCCAGACTCTCTCCTGCATTTATATGGTGCTACAGGGGTACTGACAATTGAAGATACTGACTCAAGAGGAAACCTTTCATTATTTAATAGCTCGCTAGCCCCCGCTGCTGATACTGAACTTGGTAAAGTTAATTTTAAGGGAAATGATGGTGGTGGCAATGAAACTGGATATGCACAAATACGCGGGTATGTTGCTGATAATACTAATGGGGCAGAAGATGGTTATCTTACTTTTACGACAACACAGAACGGTTCAAGTTTAGAAGTGATGCGGTTGGATGCTTTAGGAAACGTCGGAATCGGGACCACTTCACCGGAATCAATTCTCACGATCGACAATAGAAGTCTTACTGGGGATGTTACGGCAGGTGTTACAAAATACATTGGTCTCACGAATAGCACCCTTGATGCGGTGCAGTACGGCGACCGTTCATATATAGATATTTCTTCTACCGCAACCAGTACTGTTGTTGGAGGTATTGTGCGGCTGGCTGATAATACGACACTCGGCAACACTGTTCGTGGATTTGAGGTGCAGGCATTTAGAGGTGCGAACACTCAGGGAGAAAATACAGCGCTCTCAGGATTTGCGCGAACCTTTGGTGTACGGGGAAAGACAGAGGGGGACGCGGGCGGTGTCTTTGAACCAGCTGGTGGATTCTTCGAAACTGGGGGAACGACGCAAGGTAACGCGATCCGCGGGTACTCAGACTCGATCACTACTGCTGATCTCCTTTCTCTGTACCAAGAAGATTCAGCATTTACGGGAACTGGTCTCTTGATGAACTTCGGAAATGATACTGGTTCGTTTGCATCAACAAGTTCTAAATTTGTTGATTTCCAGAATGCAGGAACTTCTAAATTCACCGTAACGGCGCACGGAACAACAACTATCGGTGACGGGACAACAGGCAACCAGGCTGGATTACAGATAGGGTATGGTGGACTTTGTGTAGATAACGATGGTTCATGTGTGGCTTCTACTACGGGACGGATCAGTTCAGTTTCTACATACACCGGTAACTCTGACCTTGCGGAAATGTACTTTAGTTCTGATGACTTGGTGCCAGGAGAAATTGTGATGGCTGATGGATTTATCTCAGTTGAGCGGGCAACTAAAGATAGTGAGGCTAAGGTACTGGGTGTTGTTTCTACCAAGCCAGGTCTCTTGCTTGGTTCTGATGACACTTCGTTAGTCAGCGCGCAGAAAGGATACCCGTTGGCCCTTACCGGACGTGTACCAGTACGCCTTTCAGACGAGAATGGAGATGTTGCAGTTGGTGACCCACTTACACTCTCTTCATTGCCGGGTATAGCGATGAAGGCAACCGAGGCTGATGAAATTGTTGGGTATGCACTAGAAGCATTTGACGGAAGATATGCGTATACAGAAGGATATGTAAATCAGTTTGGCGATGATATTGCTGAACCAAACTACGAAGCACTCAACGTGAACACCGAAGCTAACCAAACTGACGGTTGTCACTTTGGAGGTGGAGGTGTTGTGGGGGCTACCAGCACTGAAGTATGTGACCCAGAAACAGTGATAGAACAATCGCTTGATGATGGTCCAACTGACGAGGAAATTGCCCAAGCTCGATACGAAGTAGAACAGGAGGCACTTGATGCGTTGCGAACACAATCGGCAGAAACTTACAGTGTAGAAGGCGAGACCGTGAAAGTTGGTAGTGTAACTATGTTTGTGGATCGAGGATACAACCTACTTGCTTCGCAAACTGACATTCTTAATGAGCTTGTGAGTACTGATACAGACCTCGTGCTTGGCGCAGAGGAGGGAAGTGATGAAACACTTTGGAGTCGACTTAAGGTGCTTGCACAAGGCTTCGTTGATGGGGTACTTACTATCACTGGTATTACTACCGAGTTGGTTAAATCAGACAAAGTGGAGACACAGGAATTGTGTGTGGATGATGTATGTATCACTGCAGATGATCTGCGTGCGCTCCTATTGCAGTCTAACGACGACGGGCAAGTCGTAGAGGTTAATAATGAAGAACCTGAAGACACTCCATTAGATGAGGGGGACACCACAGAGCAAGACGATACTACAGAAAACGAAACTCCTTCTGAAGACACTAGTGCAACATCAACTGATGATATTGCTACGAGTACTGAAGAAATAAGCGACACAGAAAATGACCAAGAAGAAACTGCTACATCAACCCAAGAGGTGGTAGACGAGAGCGAGCCCGTTGAAGACCCAGAGGTCACTGATAAACCTCTTGAAGTAGAGCAGACAGAAGACGTTCCTGCGGAAGAAGATATAGAGGAAGAACCTCCTCCGGAACCAGAAGATATTGAACCTCCTGCAGAACCACCACCAGAACCAGCTGAAGAAGAGCCAAATCAAGAACCTGCGACCTAGAGCACCTACATGAAATACGCTACAACAAAACAAAATATAATATACACATTCGTAAAATTCGTTGTGCTTATTGCTGTAGCGTACCTATATATGTATGCATCGCCGGTATTAGCAGCTGCTGTTAATTGGAACGCAACCGACTGGACTACCTACGACACCATTACCATTGACGCTTCAGTAGTTGATGATGATCTTACAGACTTCCCAGTGTATGTAGACCTTGCAGATTTAAGTGCTGCCTTCTGGGCTGCCACACCAGCAGCGAGCTCAACCGTGGGAGCAGACATCCGTATTACCAATGACGCAGCAGATACCGAAATGCCACGTGAACTCGTATCAGCATCAAGTACTGCAGAAACAGGAGAACTCCACTTCAAAGCAGACTCTATCTCTTCAACAACAGACACCGTCTTCCGTGTGTATTACAACGGGACGACGACTGCTGATTATGCGAGTACTACGACCTATGGAAGTCAGAATGTATGGAGTAATGACTATGTGGCCGTACTCCATCTTGAGGGAACTGGAGCAACTACCACCGACAGTGTTGGAAATTATGATTTTGCTTATCAAGGTGGAACACCAACTAAGTCAGCAACTCTGCCTTTAGGAGGATATAACCTAGATGGAACAGGAGATTATCTTACATACGATGGGGCTGTATTTGGTGAAGACAAAGATCCATTTACCTATCAAATGTGGATTAATGCTGATTCTCTTGCTGGTAATCAGGCAGATCAAACAGCTCTTATTGGAGAGTATGATGAAGCAGGCAGAACACGGAACTACTGGTACCTTGATGATGTCGGAGACAAGATTTCATTTGACCAATACCTACCGTCTGGTGGTGCAGCACAAAGCGATAGTAGTGCTGTTTCTCTGGATACTACCTACATGCTTCACACAACCAAAAGTTCTAATCAAATGAGCTTTTATACAAATGGAGAGATAGTTGGTAGTCCTGTTTCTCACAGTGAAACATATTCTAGTAGTGCCCCTACAAAAACATGGATTGGACATCGTGATGATGGTGCTAACTTGTATGAGATAGATGGAGATATAGATGAAGTCCGAATCGCATCATCGTCCCGCTCATCTTCATGGATCTCGGCTGAATACACCAACCAAGCAACCACTGCTGATTTCTATAAAGTGAATGCTATTACCCTTGTTGCAACAAGTTCAGCTAGTAGCGCAAGTGTGACATCTTGTTCTCCAAGCATTCCAGCAGGAGCACAATCAGGTGATCTGATGTTGGTTTTTGGTAATTCCTCAATTAATAATGTACAAGATATTTGGGATGATGACGGAGGAGGAGGAAATGGATGGACCCAATTAGACTACCAGCTTGGAGTGTCGGGAGTTGATCGTGAATCTGCAATCTATTACAAAATGCATGATGGTTCAGAGTCTAATCCTACGTTCACTTTAGGAATAACAAGTAGAAACATTTCCTGTGGGATGTCTGTGTATAGAGGTGTTGATCAGAATTCTCCATTTGATGTGACATATTCTAGTGGATCACACTATTCACAAGGGTCGAATAATCCAGTTCCAGATCAACCTGACATAACAACGGTCACTGATGAAGCTATGGTTGTGATATTTATGGGGGCTGGGGGGAGTGGTATAACAACCGGTGGAGCTCCAGACGGGTATACTCTCACACAGTCTCTTGTTCCTGGTGCTACATATTCTAATCGGCAAATTTTCGCAGCACTTAAAGTCGTATCTACAGCTGGTGTAGAAACCATAGGGGTGTGGACACACGCGACAACAAGCTCTGGCCCTGAAACACAACAGTTTACTTTAGCGCTTAGGCCCGATCAAGGCGAATGGAATACTAATAACTGGACACAATACGACGTGATTACTATTGATGTAAATAACATAGATGAAGCGTTAAATAATTTCCCTGTGTATGTTGATTTGTCAGATTTGTCGTCTGCATTCTGGGGTGCTGTCTCTGATGGGGGTGGAGATATTCGCGTGACAACGAATGAAACCAACCCAACTGAGTTACCGCGCGAAGTTGTTTCAGCCAGTACAACAGCAGAGACGGGTGAGCTTCACTTCAAAGCTGATCGAATCTCAGCGACAATTGATACCTCATTCCGTATTTATTACAATGGAACTAGCACAGATTATGCGAGTACTACGACGTTTGGGGCACAGAATGTATGGAGTAATGATTATGCTGCTGTGTGGCACATGGACGATGATCCTACTGATGGAGCCAATACATTATTTGATAGTACCGTTAACGCATACAATGGAACTTCAAGTGGAACGATGACCTCTGATGATGTGATCACAGGAAAAGTGGGTAATGCGTATCAGTTTGATGGTACTGACGACTACGTAAAAATAAGTTCCTCACCAATTGACACCACTGCAAACAGTGTATCTGGCTGGATTTGGATAGATTTGAGTAAAGCAAATCATGGGATTATGGAAACGGTTACCAGTGGTGTACGAGCGGGTAATCCACATTTTTTGTTGCAAGAAAATAGCGGACCACTTCGTTCCTATATACAAACAACAGGGTATGACGAATTTGGTAGCATAAGCACAGGTTCATGGGAACATTTCTCTGTCGCTCGTACGAGTTCAAATGAAACAGCGTATCTAAATGGAGCTGAAGTAATAAACAGGTCAATTTCTTCTGACGGAGTAAATGTAGAATTTAATATTGGTGTAGGCTACGATAATTACTTTGATGGCCGAATAGATAATATTCGCATCTCTACATCCACCCGAACCTCATCATGGATCTCCGCCGAATACATCAACCAGTCAACCACCACAGACTTCTACACTCTCTCAACTGGTACGGGCTCAAGTACTATCGACAATAACGATGCTGGGCAAGTTAGTGACGCCTTTAGTTTCCAAAATAAAACTGATGAAGCATTATATGCTTTTAAAATCACACCAAATAGCGGCACTGCAACGGTAACTCAAATGCGGTTTACTCTTAAGGGTGCTCAAAAAATTGATATCAGTGATTTCTCAAACTTACGAATTTATGAAGATGTCAATGATGACGCAGCGTATGACGGTGGTGATACACAAGTTGCGTCTGCTGGCGTGATGACTTTAGATCATGGATATGATAACCAGCAAGGTGACATAGTCTTCACTAATAATTTCTCGATAACCAGCGCCACAAACTTCATTCTTGTTGCTGATTGGAACGCTCCACCGCGTGGATCACAACTTACACTTGAGCTCGTATCTGACGGTGTGTACGCATCAGATTCTAACGGTGCTGTAATTGTCGATGGCTCGGTGAGTTCTGTTCAGCATAATCGTAGTACTGGCGGTGGTGGTGGTAGCAGTACTCCTGTGGGAGGAGCTCCTCCAGAGGGAGATGGAGATGTAGGAGGTGGAACTAACGAAGGAGGAGAACTTATCGGAGATGATCCAAACTTTAAATTACCAACTACGAATTCAGGCACGTGGACAAATCCAGGAAATGCGTATGACGATACTGACGGTACCTACGCTACTGATAATTCAGGAGCAACCAATAACTACAGCGATCATGATTTCAGTGTAGGTAGCGGTAATACTATTGAAGGAATTGCAGTACAGTTAGAAATTTCTGGGACAACAGCAGCGGGTGATATAGGTGTTGAACTTTCATGGGATGGAGGAACTAGTTGGACCAGTAGTGGAAACGTAACACCTACGCTTACTACTACAGATGCAGTGGCAACCATCGGTGGTCCAAGTGATACATGGGGACGAAGTTGGATCGATAGTGAATTCAGCAACGCAAACTTTGCGGTACGTCTTACTGGTAACCCGTCTTCAAATACGGTGCAGGTGGATGCTATTCAAGTTCGTATCTACCACCAGGCTGGAGGAGGTGGAGGAGGTGGAGGAGGAGCGATCTAATCTAGGTGAATGCATTACTACAGAAAGGTGATATATGTAAAATATTTATATATAGCGTCGGATAAGTTCTCCACATCTGACCTATAATGTGTAGGTAGAATCTTTTATATGTAGCGTATAATGTAGGTACTAAGAGAAGTTTAGTAGATTAAATATAATATAATTCCATATGAAGATTTTACAAATTGATAATGCATTTATGCTGTCACTAATTGCCGCTGCAGTTACTTCGGCATTGCTACTGACATCGTTCCTTTTATTGGAGCCAACAGTGAGTCACGCAGTATCTGACACTGTTTCTGTGCATCAGACCATTACTGCTGAAATTTCTATCGCTATCGCATCAACGTCGTTGAGCATGGATGGTACTATTGCAGGTATTACAGGTGGTATTACAGATGCCGAAACTGAAGTTTTGGTGATTACCAACAATTCAACTGGATATAACATGACTATTCAGTTTGCATCTGCAACAGCGATGTACCGAGATACAGGAGGGACCGATATCCCTAATTATGTTCCGGCTGTAGAGACAGTACCTGATCAAACGTTTGATAGTGCTGAAGTTTTTGCTCAGTTTGGTTACTCAGCGTGGTCAAGTGCTGATGGGGCTGATATTGATGATTCATTCAAAGGAGCAGGATGTGCAGGAGGATCGAGTGTAACATTGGAATGCTGGATGTCTCCGAGTAGTACGGCTGCTGAAACTATTGTAAACCGTACAACTGCAACTCCAGCTGGAGGAGCGACAACCACCGTACAATTCCGAGTGGATGTACCAAATAATCCAGTACCATCAGTAGATACTGGTACATACACAGCAACTGCAACATTGACTGCAGTAACAAACTAATTTAGACTCTATACATATGGAATCAACAACGCACACAAATCGCGTAGTTGTGAGTCTACTTATTGCAGGATTCACGCTTATAGCATTGCCTATAAGCGTGTTTTCTCAAGAAGAAACCACTGCTCTTGATTCACAGGTCGTAGAGGTAGTAGAAGTTGTAACTGCAGAAACTCAAGCGTATACCATTGATGTACTCGATGGAGATACGGTAGTGGGAGACTTTGTGGTTGGCCCAGGGAAAGTTGAACTTTCACTTGAGCCAGGAGAGTCAGAACAAGTTGAACTTATCGTAACCAACCGAACAGGCGGACTAAAATCATTCAGCTTTGATGTGGAGGATATTGCTGGGAGCTCAGACCCAACATTGCCCGTAACCCTTCTGGGTTCTGACAGAGGACCGTATACATTACGTGATTACATTAGTATTCCTCATATGGAATTTGAGTTGCAGCACAATGAACGTGCGCATATTCCAGTGACTGTGTCACTTCCTATTGACGCCGAACCTACTGGACATTATGGAAGTGTATTGGTTTCCACCATCTCCCGTGATGCTCAAGCATCGGATGAGAGCGATACGAGTCCGTCTTCAGCTATTAAAAGTCGTATTGGAACATTATTTTTTATCACCACCCCTGGTGTAACAGATGTAGCGGGTGCATTACAGTCATTCCAGACAGTTCCAGAATCATCACTTTTCTTTGAGGGACCAATTAATTTTGGACTCGTATATGAAAACACCGGTTCAGTACACCTTAATCCCTACGGTGAGGTGAATATCACAAACATGCTTGGAGATCAGGTAGGGTTTATGGAACTTGATCCCTGGTTTTCGTTACCGCAATCGTTGCGAACCCGTGAAGTGCAATGGGACAGAGAGTTCCTTATCGGACGTTACACAGCAGTGGCATTGATTAATAGAGGATATGATGATGTGGTGGATGAAATGTCTGTGACGTTTTGGGTTATGCCATGGAAATTAATGGTAGTGCTCTTTAGTGGATTGTTGATCTTTTTCTTACTTGTACGATTTATCGCATCGCGTTTCGAGTTTAAGAGAAAATAAGCACATGTATTTTCGTTCTTTTACGCCAGTTGTTGCAGCATTTATTTGCACTCCAGTTTTGATGCTGAGCATTTATATTGCAGGAGCACAAGTCATGACTAGTTCGAACTACCAAATGCAAAGCGATAGTATAAATATCGGCGGAGGACTTTCTTCGTCAACTAATTATTCCCTCGAGTCTTCAATTGGGGAGGTTGCTACCGGACCTTCAGACAGTACTAATTACTCTCTTCGTGCTGGGTATCAGCAAATGCAGGAAGTATACATTGCAATAACATCAGGATCTTCTTCGGTTTCGCTGTCACCCTCAATTCCAGGTCTTACCGGAGGGACTGCAAACGGTTCTACTACCGTAACGGTAACCACTGATAGTATCTCAGGCTATCAATTAACGATTATGGCTGAAGACTCCCCAGCGCTGCAAAAAGGAGTTGACTCTATAGCTGATTACACACCTGCTGGGAATCCTGATTATACGTTTACTACAAGTGCAACTGATGCACATTTTGGATATACACCAGAAGGAGCGGATGTGGTGCAGCGTTTTCTTAACAGTGGGGTCACCTGTAATGCAGGATCTTCAAACGATGCGTCATCATGTTGGGATGGTCTTTCAACAACAGAAGTTCCCATTGCAGAAAGTAGTGGGTCAAATCATCCCTCAGGAACTGTAACAACAGTACGGTTTCGTGTAGGTTTAGGAGGGACAGTCTCACAAGCTCCTGGTGTCTATATTGCAACCACCACGTTAACTGCACTTCCATTATGATTAGAAATTTATCCTGTTTTGTAGGGGTATTGATACTGTATATTTTTTTAGGAGGGTATCAAGCGTATGCAGTGAGCGATACTATATCTATTGGTGTGGTTGTCGGTAACGACACCACGGCTCCAACGACCCCGCCCTTTATCACTGCTGTACCTGTAGCTTCGACACAAATAGATATTGCGTGGGGAACGTCAACTGATGATCAAAATTTGGGAGGGTATCGTTTATTCAGGGACGCTACACAGATCGCAACAACGACACTTACAAATTATTCAGACACTGGACTTACCGCAAGTACGACCTACGCGTATACTGTTGATGCATTTGACTGGTTTTTTAATATTTCTTCAACTTCATCTTCAACAGCAACCACAACGCTTGCCGCATCCGTTACTCCAACGGCAACCACAACACCGAGCACTGTGGGGGGCAATCTTACTCCGCGCTTGACGAGTTTAGAGATTACTACACAGCAAGAAAGTGCACAGTTTTCATGGAAAACAAATATCCATACACAGTACGTACTCAGGTGGGGACGTACTAATGAGCATAGCTTAGGTTCACTTAAGAACGAAATTTTTAGTAGATCACATGCAACAAAAATCAGTGATCTGCAGCGCAACACAAAGTATTATTTTGAATTGGTTTCGATCAATCAACAGGGACGGGAGTATGTACTTAAACAAGGTTCTTTTGTTACCGCAGAAGAGGAGGATGTTACTGCACCAGCAAACATCTCAGACTTACGTGCCGTTGTTGAAAATACATCAGTGTATCTGCAGTGGAAGAACCCAGAAGATACTGATTTTGTAAAAGTACGGGTAGTACGAAATTATTTATTTTATCCGAAAGACCCTGTGGATGGTTTTATTGTGTATGAAGGGCCAGCTGAATCAGTTTTTGATGCAGGAGTTTTAAGCGAACACACAGATCAGTATTACACTATTTATACATACGATACTGCCGGTAATGTTTCATCAGGTGCTGTTATTCTCACGTCACGTAATGTTGTGCTTGCGCAAGGAAATGAAACAGTAAATATAGGGACATTATCACAGACAATAGATATTGCTTTTGCCGATATTCGTTTTATACAAGAGAAGAAAATTTTGCAGCAAAAAGATGAAAAGGTAGTGATCGATAGTGCGTTGCCACTGGGTCTGCAAATGCCTGCAGAGCTTCTTCCTAGGCATCTAAAAACTATCACCGTGACCCTTAAGAATTCGCAAGAGAAGCTTCAGACGTATATGTTGCGTAGCAACACAGAGAAAACTATGTATGAAGCGTTACTGAGCAATCTACCGGAAGGGGTGTATGACGTCACCTTCTCAATATACGATTATCAAACTGAACTACAGACTGTATTTACTGGACAAATAATTTCTCAAAAATCGATAACAAGTAATGATATTCAAAAGAGCAGTACTACTCAAGTCTACGTAGATGCCCTTTCACAAAAAAGCCTTATGTATGCTGTGTTGTCTGGGTCTGGGTTGCTGCTGTTGCTTCTATGGTGGATTATCTTGTTACTTCGTCGTAACAATGAAGATTGATGAGGATAAGTGGAGGTGTGAAGCAACGTGTATTGGCGTATAGTTATGTATAGCAGAGCATGTGGAAGCGTGCTGATTACTAATAATGCATCACATTTAATATATGGCGAAGGTAGCAATTAATGGATTCGGACGAATTGGGAGGACGTTTTTTAAGATGGCACACGAGCATCCGGATTTCGAGGTGGTTGCGATTAATGACCTTGGTGATATTGAAAATCTCGCATACCTTTTGAAGTACGATACTGCATATGGACATAGCTCGTTTGATGTACAAACGAAGGACAACATGCTTATTGTTGATGGGAAAGAAATCGCGTTTATTCAACAGCGTGACCCGAAAGAATTACCGTGGGGGAAAATGGGTGTTGATATCGTTGTTGAAGCAACAGGATTTTTCTCAAGTTACGAGAAGTCTAAAATGCACCTTGAGGCAGGAGCAAAACGCGTAGTCATCTCAGGCCCCGTAAAAGATGATCCTGTTGCCGCAGGAATCGTAGGTGCTACCGTACTTATGGGAGTAAACGACGCAGCACTTTCATCGTGTACCATAAGTTCAAATGCATCTTGTACTACAAATGCCGTCTCACCTTTGGTGGCAATTCTTAAAGATACCATTGGTATTGAAAAAGCAATTCTTAATACCGTACACGCCTACACTGCAACCCAAGCGATCGTAGATGGCCCTGCTAAAGACTTCCGTAAAGGGCGCGCCGCAGCACAGAACATCGTGCCAACTTCTACAGGCTCAGCAACTGCTACAACACTTGCGCATACTGATCTGAAAGGTAAGTTTGATGGGATCGCAATGCGTGTGCCGGTACCAGTTGGATCAATTGTAGACGTGACGTTTATTGCTTCAAAAGATACAACTGTAGAAGAGGTAAACCAAGCGCTTACTAACGCAGCAGCTGATCCCAAGTGGAGTAATCTCTTCGCTGTAACTGATGAGCCGTTAGTGTCTTCAGATATTATTGGAGCTCGTTTTGCATCTATTGCTGACACTGCAATGACACGAGTAGTAGACGGTAACTTAGTGAAGGTGCTTGCATGGTATGACAATGAAACAAGTTTCACTCACACACTTATAGAACACGTTGGCGCAGTAGCTCGATTCTTTAACGTAAAAACAGGGGAATAAGCATTCATGAAACCAACTGTATATTTCGCAACTGATCACGCAGGATTTGTTTTAAAAAACAGTCTACTTGCGTACGTGCGAGATGAGCTTGGATACACTGTGGTTGATTGCGGAGCTATCGTTGAAGATAGTGCTGATGACTATCCTGATTATATTAGTATTGCCGCAGGGAAGATTGCTAAAAGCCCAAATGACAAAGCTGTTATTTTGGGTGGGTCAGGACAAGGGGAGGCAATGGTCGCAAACCGATATCCGGGCGTGCGAGCGGTTGTGTACTACGGAGGTCCATCAGAAATTATTACACTTTCTCGTGAACATAACGACGCAAACGTTCTCTCTCTTGGTGCTCGTTTTATGAATGAAGAAGAAGCAAAGGATGCTGTGCGAACTTGGCTTGAAGGAAGTTTTTGTGCAGACCAGCGCCATATCCGACGCATCAAAAAAATAGATCATCTCACCCCATAAATATGCTTCCTATTAGTATTGTTCCATCACTACCCGCAAAATCCTTTGAAGAACTGCGCGTGTTAGCACAGGCACTTACTGGTGTCGCTTCTGGAATGCAGATAGATATTGTGGACGGTGTTTTTGCTCCGCATGTGTCATGGCCATTTGCAGAATTGGATGCACTGCAATCACTTAGGCAATTACAAAAAATTACCACAGACTTTTCTGTTGAAATGGACTGTATGGTTATGTATCCCGAACGATACCTTGAAACATTTGTACAGCTCGGTGTGGATCGTGTGATTGTACATATGGGGAGTACTGATGCGTATGCACAAATTATAGAGCATGCTCAAGAGCACGGGTATCGTATTGGACTAGCATTTACAAACGACCAGAATATGGAAGATGTCCATCCATACATTGATAGTGTTGATTATGTACAGGTGATGGGAATCAAAGAAGTAGGACAGCAGGGGCAACCTTTTGATGTACGCACCTTACAAACAGTACGTGATTTACGTAGTAAATATCCAGAATTAGAAATTGCTGTTGATGGTGCGGTAAACAAAGAAACAATCCCACAGCTCTATGCTGCTGGTGTCACTCGATTTGCTCCCGGTTCAGCTGTGGCAAAAGCAGCTGATCCCAAAACGGCGTATGAATCATTGGTCGCATTGTTGTTTTAGGATAACTAAATACACACGCTATGGTGCGTGCGTTATACTATAGTCATTATGTATTACCTAACTGATCCTGAAATCAAGAAATTGGAAAACACTGCAACTGAAATTCGGCAGAGTATTATTGAGATGCTTATTGCAGCAGGGTCGGGACATACTGCAGGACCGTTAGATATGGCCGATATTTTTACACTGCTGTATTTCAGTGTGCTCAAACACGATCCAAAAAATCCTGACTGGGAAGATCGCGATCGTTTGGTGCTTTCAGCTGGCCACATCTGTCCGGTACTGTATGCGACTATGGCGCACGCTGGATATTTTGATGTTGAAGAATTGATGACATTGCGTAAATTTGGTTCACGTCTGCAAGGACACCCACATCGAACTGCATTACCAGGTATCGAAAATAGTTCAGGACCATTAGGTAGTGGCCTCTCACAAGCTGTGGGTATGGCATTAGCTGAGCGAATGGACAATCCGTACACTTCAAAATTTGTATATTGTATTACCGGTGACGGTGAATGGGATGAAGGACAGATGTGGGAGGCTGCGATGCTTGCTGGTAAAGAACAGTTGCATAATCTGGTAGTTATTATTGATCGCAATGGTATTCAGATTGATGGCTACACAAAAGACGTGATGCCCCTAGAGTCATTTCGAGAAAAATTTGAGTCATTCAATTTTGATGTACAGGAAGTAGACGGACATAATATTCGTATGGTTAATGATGCAATAGGGAAAGCACAAAGTGTATATGGCCAGCCGTCAGTTATCATTGCGCATACTATTTCTTCAAAGGGAGTTGATGTGTTTGAGCGAGACTTCCGTTGGCACGGTAATCCTCCAGGGAAAGGCCCAGAGGATCGTGTGCCAAAGGGAGATCAGGCAGCAGTGGCACTTGAAAAGTTACGCACATTAGGAGGAATGATAACACCATCAGATTCATAATATGTTTGCTTCACATTTAGATAAAAAAATATGTACCCCTGACGTTGCAATGGTCGCAAACCGTAACGGCTACGGCGAAGGATTGCTTGAAGCGGGGAAGAATGATCCACGAATTGTGGCACTTTCTGCTGATCTTACTGGTTCTACTAAAACTATTGCGTTCGCTGAAGCATTTCCTGAACGTTTTGTACAAGTAGGTATTGCTGAACAAAACATGGCCTCAGTAGCCTCTGGAATGGCTGCTATGGGGAAGATCCCTTTTATCGCTTCATATGCCATGTTTAGCCCCGGACGCAGTTGGGAGCAGGTACGCACTACTATTGCGTACAATAACGCGAACGTAAAAATAATTGGTGCGCATGCTGGTGTATCAGTCGGTCCAGACGGAGCAACACACCAAGCAATCGAAGATATTGCAATTATGCGGGTGATTCCTAATATGGTTGTCATTGCACCGTGCGATGCACTTGAAGCAAAGAAAGCAGTGCATGCAGCTGCAGCATATGAAGGTCCTGTATATATTCGCCTGGCACGAGAGGCAACGCCGGTTGTGACTACTGAAGACTCACCGTTTGTTATTGGCAAAGCAGATATCTTTTTAGAAAAGGAAGCTACGCATGAGAAAACCGTCGGTATTATTGTTACGGGGACGCTTATTGAGAATGCACTTTCTGCTGGAAAGACACTTAATGAAAATGGAGTAGGGGCGTCGGTGCTGCATATGGCTACAATCAAGCCGTTGGATACTGAAGCGCTCGATGCGTTTGTTACCGGTCACGATGTGATTGTTACCATTGAGGAGCATCAAATTGCTGGAGGTCTCGGAGGAGCTATCGCAGAATATGTCAGTGGCAGTAATCCAAAGAAAGTAATCCGTATTGGTGTTGACGATCAGTTTGGGCAGTCAGGAGAACCACAAGAACTTATTGCACACTATGGGATGGATACTGACTCTATTCTTGCTAGAATAAATACAGTACTTAACTAATATAATGTTTACACTTAGCCAATCTAACAAAGGATTTACATTACTTGAGCTTTTAATTGTAATAACAATTATTGGTTTACTTGCTGCTCTCTCAGTTGTCGCTCTTGATGAGTCACGAGAGCGTTCACGTAATGTCGCTTTGCTTAGTCAGATGGATGAGTATCAAAAAGCACTTGAACTTTCGTTCACTAATACAGGAGTGTACCCACACCCAAATACGGGATCCATACGAAGTCGTATTTTGTGTATTGGTGATGGATTAAGTGAGGGACCTCCCCCAGATGATTGCATGGGAGGTATTACGAGAACGTATGTGGCTGCGAACTCAGCAGTAATTGAAAATGCTTTTACCAATATTTTAAATATACTGCCACGTATGAGTCAGCCTAAAGGTACATTTAATTACTCTTCTCCTGCGTACAGTGGTTGTTCTAGTGATGCTGCGGTTCCTATTCCAACATCAAACACCAGTTGTACTGAGTTGGATTATAGCCTTTGGTATCTTATTGAAGGACCAAACGAATCATGTGGCTCCGGACAAGTTGCTAACAGTAATCTTTCAAACGAATATACACTGTGCCGACTCCAGTCTAAATAAGTAGTCTAAACACATATAAAAAGGAGCGCCTTAAGGCGCTCCTTTTTATATGTTGTTCCTCTAAATCTTATTGGCTTTGTACTCTTCAGGTGCATCAGCCATAAACTCTAACAATGCCTCCCGAGTTAACAGTCCTTTCTGTGCACCAATGTGCTGTACAACTGACATAGAGTTAATTGGTCCCCATGAAAGTGCCTCAGCTGGTGTCATACCAAGCGCAATTGCGGTGGTAAATGTTGAGGAGAATGAGTCTCCAGCTCCAGTACGATCAACCGGTGGTGCTGGATCCGGATACATTGGCATGTGCCATGCTTGGTTGTCTTCATCAACCACGAACGCACCATCCGGCCCGTCAGTAATCACTGGCATCTTTGGCCCAAGCTCTTTAAACGCACGGATTAGTGTTGGTACGTCTTGCTCAGTTGAACCAAGGATCTGTTGTGCCTCCTCCTTGTTACAGAAAAATATTTCAGTTACTTCATACAACTCTTTTAATTTTTCAGCGCCAAGGTGGATCTGGTAGGTACCTGGCTGGAATACAAGTTTTGTATCAGGGTTCGCCTTAATGTACGCAGCAATTTCAAAATGGTAATCAATACCATGTTCTCCAATAGAAGAGAAGTAAATAAATCGTGGCGGTACTGCAAAATCCGGAAGCATGTACGGATACTTTTCGTGATTGATAAGAATTGTCCGTTCAGGTCCGTACCGTAATACGTAATGATAATTTGTTTTCTTTCCTTCGTGTACCTTTACGTATTCTGTATGTACGCCTTCAGTACGAAGTGCTTCCATACAATCTGTGCCGTATCGGTCGTGTCCTACGTTAGTAATAAGTGCAGTGTGTAGCCCAAGACGGTGAGCTGAGACTGCTGCATTTGGTGAGTTACCAACTGCGTTAATCACCGTCACGTCTTCATACGGAAGTTTATCTCCGAAGTTCATCTCAAGTGTTTTTCGTCCCGTATCGAGGTTTTTCGACACAGTCGCGTGGTCTTCTGATAATTGTATAAATGCATCAACTACCATGTCGCCGATGGCAACGAAATCATATTGTTGTGTCATATCACCATTGAGTATACCAAGAATGTGCATACCCTGAGTGGACCATACGTTGATAGTCAGGATGTTGTACTCTAAGGGCCCTGTATTGCTTCGGCCCTGAAGCTTGGTTCGTGAGACAAAAACCATTGAAGATTTTATATACTATGCTATAGTCTTGCGCATATGACAGTAAAACTTGAAGTTACAAAACGAGAGGCAGGAGCGCAGGCGCTTCGTGCTGCAGGTAAAATTCCTGCTGTAGTATATGGACCCAAACAAGAACCGGTTTCAATTGCTATTGATCGTACAACATTTGAAAAAACATTAGAAACAGCTGGAGAATCAACTATTATTAGTCTTGTTGGACTCGAAGAAGACATCGAAGTACTTGTACACGATGTAGCGTTTAACGCTGAAAAGGGAGGTATTGATCATGCTGACTTTTATGCAATCGAGCGTGGTAAAGAGCTTACAACTAATGTATCTCTTGAATTCGTTGGAGAGGCACCTGTTGAAAAAAATGGAGCGATGGTGACAAAGGTACTTCATGAAATTGAGGTTACCTGTCGACCAAGTGTATTGCCGTCACACATTGATGTGGATGTTACAACGCTTGTAGAAGACACTTCGCAAATCCAAATCAAGGATCTCGCAATCCCTGAAGGAGTAACACTCAGCGCAGAACCTGATGATGTAGTTGCGTCAGTACAAGCTGCTCGAGAAGAAGAGCCAGAAGAGCCAGTAGAAGCAGTAGACATGGATGCAGTTGCTGTAGAAGGAGAAAAAACTGGAGAAGAAGTTCCAGCTGGAGAAGAAGCACCAGAAAAAGCAGAATAAGCATTCTGCACTACAAAGAAAAACACTTCGCTACGGCGAAGTGTTTTTCTTTGTAGTCCAAGGTTTTATAATGGTACAATAAGCGAACTATGCGAAAGATAGCCACTTTTTTCCTGATATGCAGTATGGTGTTACCGTATGTAGCTTTTGCTGAAACTGAAGATGAACGTCGAGAACGTCTTGAGGCACAGCTCCAAGTGGTGGAGAAGCAAATTATCCAGCAACGGGTATTGGTTGAAGGTAAACAACAAGAACGACAATCTCTTGAGCGAGATTTGGCGATTATTGATGCCGAGGTTAACCAGGCACAGTTAGGTATCCAAGCGCGCTCTGTGGCTATCGAGCAACTTTCCTCACAAATTGAAGATAAAGAAGAAGTAATTATTATTCTCAATGACCGACTGGATAAACAACGTAAGTCACTAGCAGAGCTAATTCGAAAGACACAGTCAGTTGATGATTTTTCACTTGCTGAAGTAATGCTTAGTAATGACAACTTCTCAGAATTCTTTACCGATGTTGAAAGTTTTCGTGCAGTAAAGAAGTCACTTAATGATTCACTCAGCGCCTTAACAGAAATCAAGACTGATGCGTATTCACAGAAGTTATCACTTGAAGAGAAGCAACTCACTGAGGCAGAAATGAAACAAGCGCAAGAAATTGAGAAACGTAATATTGAAGCGCAAGAGGCAGAGAAGGAGCGTATTCTTGCAACCACAAAAGGACAAGAGCAAGCGTATCAGCAACTACTTGCTTCACAGCAAAAGACTGCGGGCCAATTGCGGGCACAGCTCTTCGAACTTTTAGGGGGAGGTGGAGCTATTCCGTTTCCTGAAGCGGTCGCCTATGCACAAGTGGCAGAAAGCCTTACCGGAACACCTGCAGCATTGATCTTAGCAATTCTTGAACAAGAGTCAGCATACGGAGGTAATATTGGTGGCTGTACCATGGGAGATGTTTCATTAGGCAAAGACATTATGCATCCTGATCGCGATAAGCCACCGTTCTTAGTTATTGCCGCTGAACTTGGATTTGATCCAGCTACACAGCAGGTGTCCTGCCCGTTGCGTCGTAGTGACGGAACACGTATTGGATGGGGAGGAGCAATGGGGCCTTCACAGTTTATTCCAAGCACTTGGGCAATCTACGGAGGATTTCAAAAAGATGGTTTAGGAAATTATTCATACATACAATCAAAAGATGCCATCAGGTCACTCTTGAATAAATCCACACCTGGTAATCCATTTAGTAACCAAGATGCATTCTTAGCCACAGGTCTATTATTGCGAGATAATGGAGCGACGGGGAATTACAATAGTGACCGAACCGCAGCACTTCGCTACTATGCAGGATGGGGAGGAGCAAATAACCCAGAGAATGCATTTTATGGGAATGGGGTTATGAAGCGAAAACAACGCCTCGACGGAGACATCAAAACTTTATTGGGACAATAATAGCTCATCTGCTTCGTTATCCCGCATAAAAAGCGCCTCAATGGACACCAGTCCACCTCGACGCTTTTTGTTTGGATGCCTCGCATCTAAACCATTCTTGTCCCAAAAATCTGCTAGAGAAAGTTTAGTTGTGCGTACAAGTAAATGCATTGCGTATTACACCGTTTCTGGTATAGTGTGCGACATTACAAAGGTTACTGACTAAACGTGGCCGTATATATATTTTTATGAAAAAAGACATTCATCCAGAGAGCTACCGATTGGTAATTTTCCACGACAACTCAAGTGGAGCGCGATTTCTTGTAGGTTCAACTATCGAAACTACTAAGACTGACAAGTGGGAAGACGGAACTGAGTACCCGATCTCATTCGTTGACGTATCAAGTGATACACATCCTTTCTACACAGGACAAGAGAAGGTGATGGACACAGCAGGACGTGTGGAACGGTTCAAGAACCGAGCTGCAAAATCAGCAACGCGAGGAAAGAAAGCGTAGCTACGTTAAGAAAGTCTCAGTACATATGTACGGGGCTTTTTTATTTGCATAAAAGCATGGTAGCGTATATGAATGAAGAAAGGAGCGTAGCTGAAATAGTCTGGGGACTGTTTCAGAATTCTAAATACATGTCCGATTCGTTGGACACAAAAATAATATGGATCACGATATAGAAAAATTAGCGGAGTTTAAAGAAAATCACAAGACACAGTATTTGTTGTCGGTGTATTATGCTGAGCTTCAAAAACTTACTGATGCGCGTGAGTTAGCTGATTCTGATCCTGAGATGGCAGAACTTGCTAAAGAAGAGATTGAAACACTTGAGAAACAACTACAGAATCAGTTTGATGAAATGGATAAAATTGTGGAAGCATCTCGCGAAGAGGAAGAACGGCCCTACGGAATTATGCTTGAGGTGCGTGCGGGGGCAGGAGGTGACGAGGCTGCACTTTTTGCTGAGGAGTTAGCGAGCATGTATTTAACCTACGCACAGCTTAAAGGATGGCAGACGTCGTCAGAACACAAATCACCTGCAACTATGGGAGGATATAAAGAAGCAGCATTTGAAATTCTTTCAAAGGACGTATATGAAGCATTTAAATATGAAACAGGGGTGCATCGAGTACAGCGTATCCCAAGTACTGAAAAGCAAGGAAGAATCCATACTTCAACCGCATCTGTTGCAGTGCTACCACTACGAAAAAAGCCAAAGATGTTTATTGATCCGGGTGATATTGACATGGAATTTTCTCGTGCTGGGGGAGCGGGTGGTCAGAACGTAAACAAGGTTGAGACTGCGGTACGTGTAGTGCACCGACCTACGGGTATTGATGTACGTTGTGAGTCTGACCGTTCACAGCTAAAGAACCGTGAAAAAGCGATGGCAATGCTTATTGCAAAGCTTGAAACTGCTCACGAAGAAGAAGAAGCACGCAAGCACTCAGAATTCCGAAGTAACCAGATTGGTACGGGAGATCGTTCAGAAAAGATTCGTACCTACAACTTTCCGCAAAATCGTATTACCGATCACCGTATCAAAGTCTCATGGCACACCATTGAGGCAACTCTCGGAGGAGACCTGCAGCCGATTATTGATGCAATCCATGAAGCGCAGGCGGAGTTGGAGAAATAACATAAAGGAAGGCTTAAAACCACTCCTTTTTGTATTGCACTCCTATATACGCTATGGTACTATTCCCGCGTTGCGCAAAAGCGCTTTTTTATATAGAGAACACTCTATATATCTGGTACTCCTTTAGTGCTGTAACTCTATGCTCGTGCGTTGGTATTTCCGACACCTCGATGCCCTAGGAATCAGCTTATTAATTAACAAAGGCAAGGCTGGAACCCACTTATACATATTATGTCAACAGAACAAAACGAAAACGAAACAAACTTGATCCAACGGCTCTTTCAGGCTGGTTCGCACTTTGGCTTTTCTAAAAGTCGACGGCACCCATCTGTAGTACCGTTTATTTTTGGTAATAAACAAGGAACTGATATTTTCGACCTTGAGCAAACTGCGGCAGCAATTGCAGAAGCAAAGGAAACGCTTGCAGCAGCAGGTGAAAACGGAAAGACCGTACTTTTTGTAGGGACAAAAGAAGAAGTTTCAAAATTGGTTACTGCAGCAGCTGAAGCAGTTGAAATGCCATACGTAACTAACCGATGGATCGGTGGAATGCTTACGAACTTCTCTGAAATCAAGAAACGAATTGAACGTCTAAAGACGTTGACTGCTGAGAAAGAATCAGGTGAACTAGAACGAAAGTACATCAAGAAAGAACGAGTAGTTATCGGACGTGAAGTAGATAAACTCGAATTTAACTTTGGTGGCATTAAGGCTATGGATCGAACTCCAGCGATGCTTGTGGTTGTTGACCCACGGCACGACGACATAGCAGTTACTGAAGCAAATTACCTGAACATCCCAGTGATCGCGATTATGAGTTCAGACTGTGACGCGAAGAAAGTGAAAACAGCTATCATGGTAAATGATGCGCTCACTTCTAGTGTGACACTCGCACTAGCAGAACTATCTGACGCATACGCTGAAGGAAAGAAGAAGTACACACCACCACCCCCACGAACAACACGACCAGCGCGATCATACGACCGTACTCGAACTTCAGGTGGACGAACAACAGGACCACGAACAACAGGACCACGAACGTCAGGTTCCGACGCACGTCGATAGTCCCGTACGCTTTGTGTGGGGGTAATCCTTTCACACAACGTTTATTTTGTTAGTTATAGAATTGTACCTATGGAAATTACATCACAAATGATTAAGGAATTGCGAGAAAAAACTGGTATCTCAGTTATGCAATGCAAGAAGTCTCTTGAAGAAGCAGAGGGAGACATGGATAAGGCACTGATCATCCTTAAGAAGAAACGAAGTGAAGCTGCAGACAAGAAAGCTGACCGAGAAATTGGTGCAGGTGCAGTTGGATCATACCTACACAACACCAACGAAGTTGCTTCATTGGTACTTCTTTCATGCGAGACTGACTTCGTATCAAAGAACGAAGAATTTGTGGCTCTTGCAAACGATATTGCAATGCATGTTTCTGCAATGAGTCCTAAATACATCGCCAAAGAAGAACTTGATGATGCAATGATCGAAAAGGCTAAAGAAGTATTTGCTGAAGAGGTAAACGGAAAACCTGAAGAAATGCGAGAAAAGATCATGGAAGGAAAGCTTGCGAGCTACTTTAAAGATCAGATTCTTCTTGAACAGCCTTTTGTAAAGAACCCAGAAACAACTATTGGTGAAATGGTGACTGGAGCAGTACAGAAATTTGGAGAGAAAGTAATGGTTTCACAAATCTCACGCGTTTCTGTAAAATAAATAGATGACTACTGCACTAACATATTTGGCGTGCAGCGCAACGGTCCTTGTGATTATCATAGGGATCTTTCGCGTTGAAGATGCGCGTGATGGAAAATTAGTCCTTTTGACTAAGGTGCGTTTGTTTTTTAATCGGCTTGTGACCTATCTTGGTGCTAGGCTGTATTCTCTTGATACATACATAGGCAAGGGATTTGCGCGGGTTATGTTGCATTATGCAGTGCACGGCCTTCTGGAGCGCATTTTGAACGGATTAAAGGGTATAGAACAACGTGTAGAGAATCTATTGCGTCGTAATAAGCAAGTAGTGAAAGAAATCAGTAAAGATAAGAAGCGAAACCATTTGGACGAGATAGCGGATCACAAACAGGAGACCGCGTTAAGTGACGCGCAGAAGAAGAAGATGCGATCACATGAGTAAAGTAGCTTGCTTTTTTCTCAGGAATTGTAATAATGTGCCCACCCAAATTTAATACGCCACTGTAGCGAAGGTGGTGGAGTGAGAAGTGACCCAATGTCACTTCGCAAGAGGTTACCTAGTCTTTTGAAGGATGAAAAATACTGATAACCTAAACAGCTCCTGTAAGGAGGAGACAGTCCGGGGGACTGTTGAACCACTTGTTACAAGTGAGATGGTAGCAGAGAAGGGTTAGAATGTAGTACAACAAAATATTGCCACCTTAGCTCAGTTGGTAGAGCAACTCACTTGTAATGAGTAGGTCGTCAGTTCGAATCTGACAGGTGGCTCCAGGTAAAAAAGTCCCGTAAGGGACTTTTTTAGTGTCTGACCTGCGTCAGACACGTGCCTGGAGCCAAGCCGGAGCGTTGTGAATTTACGAACAGCGAGGCGGGGTCGACAGTACTTAGTAGATTGTGAACGCCAGTGAAATAATATACTTAGTAACTGGTGACGCGAAAGCTCAAAAACTACCACTAGTGCTCAATCCATCATCTGACCTGCGTCAGACACGTGCCTGGAGCCAAGCCGGAGCGTTGTGAGCTTGTCGAGCAGCGGAGAAAAAGTGTCTAAACACTCTTTCTCGGGTCGCGAACACTTACTAGAATTGCAGCGGCAGCGAACAATTATAGTAAGTGAATTGCCTGACTCTAGGTAACCACACATCACCACAGTCCCAAAACATAGATACACTGCCCTAAACCCTTTATTTTCCACCAAAATAAGTATATACTCACCTGATTACGTATGGAGGATTCTTCGCATTTACTGACGTACGCACAACGTCCCGATTTTAAAGTTGGACGAGCAACCGAGCTTTCTGGGAAAGATCGGCGTTTTTATCGTTTACTTGAAATACTTCCAGGGGTTGCTTCATGGGGAACACTCATTGGTGTGTTATGGATGTCTAACTACAAACCATTTATCGCAGCCTACTTTATTATAGGCTTTGCTATTTACTGGGTACTGAAAACAGCATTTCTCTCATACCACCTTCGGTATAATTGGAAGCGGCTACGTCATCATATGAAACTCGACTGGCAACAGATGGTTGAACGTTTTGAGTTTGGACATATGTATCAACTGATTGTTCTACCGTTTTATGAGGAAGGGGAAGAAATTGTAAATGCGACATTGCAATCTATTGCTGACACACGATACGACAAGAAAAGTATTCTTATTGTCTTAGCTTCTGAAGAACGAGCGGGTGAATCTGCGCAGAAAGTTGCAATCGCGATGAAAGAAAAGTGGGGAAGTAGCTTTGGTTCTTTCTTGGTAACTACGCATCCAAAAAATGTACCAGGAGAAATGGCAGGGAAGGGTTCAAACGCGGCGTATGCTGCAGAACAGGCGCGGACGATATTACTTGACCCACATGGTATTCGGTATAACCATGTGCTGGTTTCTATTTTTGATATTGATACGGTGCTCTATCCAGAATACTTCAACTGTCTTATTTGGCATTTCATGACTGCACCAAATCCATTGAAGACCTCTTTCCAGCCAGTACCTATCTTTAATAACAATATCTGGGAAGCTCCTGCGGTGGCGCGCGTGGTGGCTATGAGTAGTACATTTTGGGAAATGGTACAGCAAGAACGTCCTGAGCGCATGGCAACATTCTCATCACATTCAGTAAGTTTTCAAGCACTCTACGAGGTAGGGTACTGGCAAAGCAATATGGTTAGCGAAGACTCACGTATTTACTGGAATCTTTTGTTTGCTAATGATGGTGTGTATGACGTAGTACCACTTTCATACCCTGTATCAATGGACGCAAACGCAGCGCCAACATTGTGGGGTACGGTAAAGAATGTGTATCGACAACACCAACGATGGACATATGGAGTAGAAAACTTCTGCTATATTATTTTCCATTTCACTAAGAATAAAAAAATTCCATTACGAAAAAAGATTACCGTGGGGTTCCAGCAAGCTGAAGGATATTGGTCACTGGTAACCAACCCAATCATGCTCTTTATTCTTGGATGGGCACCGATTTTCCTTGGTACACAAGAATTCCATCAAACGGTACTTTCATACAACCTCCCGATTATGGTGCGTGATCTACTTGCGCTTGCGATGTTTGGTTTGGTAATTTCTTCTATTATTTCATTAACGATGTTACCACCACGACCGAAAGAGAAAAGTCGATTGAAATATATCGTACTTGCGGTACAGTGGGTGCTTGTGCCAGCAACGATGATTATCTTTAGTGCAATTCCTGGCCTGCATTCACAGACACGACTGATGCTTGGAAAATACATGGGATTCTGGGTAACGCCAAAAACGCGCACGTAACAATACATATGACACCCGTACCGGAAGTACAACCATTAGCCCACGGACATCGACGATTTATATTTATCGCGTCGTTGGTTATTTTTTGTATTGCTGTACCAGCGCTCGTTTTCTACGCTACAGGATATCGACTAAATATTTTTGCAACCGACAGTGACAACATCACAAGCGTAGGCGGAATGTATGTTAGTTCTGAGTTGCGTGAAGTGGAGATGTACCTTGATGATGAGCAGGTGGATGATATGCGTGTATTCCAAAATGCATCATACATTCAAAACCTTGATTCAGGTATTCATGCGATTCATGTACAAGGAGAAGGAGTGCAGACATGGGTGAAAGATCTCCCTGTATATGCACATATCGTTACCGAGGCACAAAGTTTCAATATGCCGGTGGTGCCACAAATGAGATTGGTAACACAATGGAGTACTGATCAGGGAGCCTCTGTATTATTTGAGCCTGCTACCAGTACGCTGTTCGCACATGCATCGGTCACTAATAATTTTTTTACAGCAACAAGTACAGCAACAACTACGTATACGACAAATTCAGAGTATCAATACATCAGCACACTTTTTGCGTCGTCTTCCGAAACAGAGATTCTCTTGGCGGAACAACGTGCAGCGCAAGAGCTCCCGCGTTTTAACTTCAGTACACCAATACAGGCAACAACATCAACCACAACACTGGCAACCACAACAAAGACGTGGCGGGACGTACAACTGTTTGAATCCGCTGATGAGGTATACGCACATTGGGTTGGATCTGAAGAAGACATTCCTTATTATTTCTGTGTAAACCATACAAACGCAAGCACAACCACTGCTGTGTACGGGGAGCACGTATATGACAGTATTGTCACTGAGTACGGCACAAGCACCGATATCACCAACGGTGTGTATGTTTCAGATCGGCTGTGTCGCACAAGTATCCGTGTAGATCGCTTATGGCAGAAGGTATCATGGTTTGATTTTTACCCAAGCAACCGCGATCATGTACTGATGCTTCTTGAGGATGGTCTGTATGTGGTGGAGATTGATGATCGAGCATGGCAGAATACGCAGTTGCTGTATCCTGGAACTGACTTGCAAGTATTGCTTGACGGGGGACGTATTTTTATCGAAGATGGTGTGTACTTCGGGGAAGTCTTTACTGAAGTACAGTAGACACACGTTGTGTGCCGTGAATAATTATTAAACGTTTGATACTATAGGAACTTATGCAAAAAGGACATCAACACCCATTGACCCAGATGATCTCAGAAATTAATAGTATTTTTGCTGAGATTGGTTTTGTGTTTGCTGAGGGGCCTGAAGCTGAAACAGAGCATTATAATTTCGATCAACTTAATTTCCCTCCTGATCATCCAGCACGCGATATGCAGGATACCTTTTTCCTGCGTTCAGAAGACACAAAGGAGCCTATGGTACTACGAACGCACACGTCACCCGTACAAGCTCGATTTATGGAATCACACGAACCTCCTGTACGTGTGATTGTCCCTGGGAAGGTGTTTCGTAATGAGGCAACTGATGCAACGCATGAGGCGCAGTTTCACCAGCTAGAAGGTCTGTATGTAGACAAAGGTGTGCACATGGGTCATCTGAAAGGTACTATCGAACACTTTTTCTCAAAGTTTTTTGCTGGAGAGGTAGAAGTACGTTTTCGTCCAAGCTTCTTCCCATTTGTTGAACCTGGAGTTGAGATAGATATGATGCTCAAGGAAAGTGACAGTAAGCTTGCAAACAAGTGGATAGAGGTTATGGGAGCTGGGATGGTACACCCAAATGTACTGAAAGCCTCAGGTATTGACCCAGAGGTATATTCTGGATTCGCATTCGGTATGGGAATAGATCGTTTGGCGGTAATGAAGTACGGAATCAACGACGTTCGTGACTTGTATACCGGAGACCTTAGATTTGTTAATCAATTTTAATATGTTAGTAGTACACAATTGGCTTAAGGACTATATCGGAGATTCAATTCCATCTGCAAAAGAAATTGAAGAGCTTTTAATGTTCCACTCGTTTGAGGTTGAAGGAATAGAGAAGATTGGTGAACATGAGGTGATTGATGTGGATGTGCTCCCGAACCGTTCTTCAGACTGTCTTTGTCACCGAGGTATTGCACGTGAGATTGCGAGTATTACAGGAACAACATTAGTGAATGACCCATTACAAAAAGAAGTACAGCTTCAAGAAACAGATTTGATTTCAGTAGACATCGAAGATAAAGAAATGTGTCCACGATTCACCGCGTCACTTATTACTGGTATTCAAGTGAAGGAATCACCTCAGTGGTTACAGGATCGACTGGTGGCACTCGGCCAGCGCCCGATCAACAATATTGTTGATGCCACAAATTATGTGATGTACGCAATTGGACAACCACTACATGCTTATGATGCAGAGAAATTTCCGCAGGTTGATGGCTCATGGAAGTTTGGTGTGCGCTATGCAAAGGAAGGGGAAGTAGTTTCACTTATTGCTGAAGGGGGTAAGGATGAAGACCGTGATGTCGTTTTGAAAGGAACAGAATTGCTGATAGTTGATCAATCATCTAACACACCAATTGGTTTGGCGGGAGTTAAGGGAGGACGTTTTGCTGGAGTGGACGAAAACACGACAAAGATTATTGTTGAAGCAGCACACTTTGATGCATCACTCACACGTAAGACTGCGCGTGGTCTTGGAATTGTTATCGATGCATCAAAACGTTTTGAAAACGAGTGTTCACGAGAACTTCCTCCATACGCACAACAAGAAATCATTGCGCTTATTACTGATATTGCCGGTGGTGCAAGTGAGGGTACTGTTGATCTGTATTTCCAGAAGAAGGAGAATCCTGAGGTGATTGTCCGACCAGCAACAGCGAACGCACTACTAGGCCTTTCATTGGAAGCGTCTGAGATGGAATCAATTCTTTCGCGTGTAGGTATTACCGTTACAAAAAACGCAGATCACTTTGTGTGTGTAGGTCCTTGGGAGCGAACCGACATGAACATTGAAGTTGATTTTATTGAAGAAATTGGACGAGTGCATGGACTTAATCATATTGACTCGGTGGTCCCCGATACTGTAGCTCTAACTGAACTCAACGCGCGACACTACTATAGTGAACAGGTACGAGACACATTGATTGAACTTGGGTTTTCTGAGGTAATAACATCTTCATTTCGTAAGAAAGATAAGGTAAAGCTACGTAATGCGTTAGCCAGCGATAAAGGATGCTTGCGCTCATCACTTACAAAAGGAATTATTGACACCCTAGATAAGAACGCAGGATTTACTGATCTATTAGGCACTACTGATACACGAGTATTTGAAATTGGAACTGTATTCCACAAGACCGAAGAAAGCATAGGGGAGTATGTGGCACTTTCCTTGGGTGTACGAACGAAAGCAAATGGCTACAATCCAAAAGACGATGTACAGGTAATTGCCGCTATGGAAGCGCTTGAGACAAAGTTAGGCGCAAGTATTACTCACGACATCCAGAAGGCAGTTGTAGAAATTAACTTCACAGAATTATTTGAATCGTTGCCTGTACCAACAGCATATGAACCAGTGGAGGTGGCAGAAGAAATTGCATACACACCGTTCTCAGTGTATCCAGCGATGACGCGCGACATTGCAATGTGGGTTCAGCAGGGGGTAGACATTGCAGAGGTTTCAAAAGTGCTTGCTGGTTCAGCGGGTGAGTTGTGTGTCCGCATTACACACGTGGACGCCTTTTCAAAAGACGGACGTACTTCACTTGCGTTCCGATTAGTGTTCCAGTCTATGGATGACACCCTTACCGATGAGCAAGTAAATCCAGTTATGGATACAGTGTACCAAGTTGCGAAAGATGCTGGTTACGAAACTCGATAATTAACAACTATACTTTTATATATAAAATGATTGGTACATAAAAATCACAGTTATCAACCTCTAAAAAGCAGATAAATCTGTTATAATTAGGCTTATTATTGATTAGTGTATTATCCGCATGCCAGCAAAGAAAACGCCGAAAGAAAAGAGTTATGACGCATCCTCAATTTCCGTTCTAGAAGGACTCGAACCAGTTCGAAAGCGCCCTGGGATGTATATCGGTACTACCGGTCCCGACGGTCTACATCATATGATCTGGGAGATTTTTGATAACTCACGCGATGAAGCGATGGGTAATTTTGCTGATAAAGTTGAGGTGACGCTACTTCCTGATAACTATATTCGAGTGGTAGACAACGGACGTGGAATTCCTGTTGACATGCACAAGCAGACAAAAGTGTCGGCTCTGGAGACTATTATGACCACGCTCCACGCCGGAGGTAAGTTTGGTGGTGATGAAACTGGCTACAAGGTTTCAGGGGGACTGCATGGTGTAGGAGTATCTGTGGTAAATGCACTTTCAACGCACACTCGTGTTGATGTACACAAAGACGGCGGGCACTACATGCAGGAATACAACATTGGTATTGCGAAGGCTAAAGTAAAGAAACTAGGTCCAACAAAATTTAATGGAACAACCGTAATATTCCAAGCTGATCCAACTATCTTTCCAGAGATTAAATTTGAATGGAAGCGGATTGTGACGCATTTACGTCAACAAGCATACCTTGTAAAAGGAATGCACTTGACGGTGATTGATGCACGGGACAGTGAAGAAAAACTTGATCCTAAAACGCTACAGGACACAATATACGTTACAGACTTAAAACTTGAAGTACCTAAGCAGACCTTCTACTTCGAAGGTGGACTGAAGTCATTGGTGGCATTCAATAACCAATATCAAAAGCCAGTACACAAGAATATTTTCTACGTAGAACGAAATGATTATGATGAAAATGTATTGTCAGTTGAAGTTTCTCTACAATATGTAGACGACATATCTTCACGTATCTCAGCGTTTGCAAACAATATCTATAACCCTGAACACGGAACACACATCACAGGATTTAAGACTGCACTTACACGAACGCTCAATACCTACGCAAAGAAAAATAATTTCTTTTCAGTGAAAGATAAAGATACGGGATTTACCGGAGATGACGTGCTTGAAGGAATTACTGCTGTAGTATCTGTGAAGATGCCTGAGATTCAATTTGAAGGACAGACCAAAGGAAAGCTTGGTTCAGTTGAGGCGCGCGGTGCAGTTGAATCAGTATTTGGGGAAGCCTTTAATGAATACCTTGAGGAAAATCCAGATGATGCAAAAGCAATTATCAACAAAGTAGTCATTGCAGTAAAGGCACGTAAGGCTGCAAAGGCTGCGAAAGATTCAGTGATGCGAAAAGGAGCGCTTGAAGGAATGTCACTTCCTGGGAAACTTGCTGATTGTCAGACAAAGTCTGCCGAAGATTCAGAAATCTTTATCGTAGAGGGTGACTCAGCGGGAGGATCAGCAAAGATGGGGCGAGATCGAAAGACACAGGCTATTTTGCCATTACGAGGAAAGATCCTGAACGTCGAGCGCGCACGTATTGATAAAATGCTCGCAAGTGAACAGATTAAGAACTTGGTGATTGCCATGGGAACTGCAATTGGTGACGTGTTTGATATTTCAAAACTTCGGTATCATAAGGTTATTATCGCAACTGATGCCGATGTTGACGGTGCGCATATTCGTACGTTACTGCTGACATTATTCTTCCGGTACTTTAAACCATTGATCGAAGGAGGATTTATTTACATCGCACAACCACCATTGTATAAAATCCAGAAAGGGAAGGAGGTCTGGTATGCATATACTGATGCAGAAAAAGTAGCTATTGTTGGAGAAGAGGAAGAAATTGTTGAAGGTGAAGAGTCTGAAGAAACAGAAGATGAGGCTGAGGAGCGCGCAACTAAAGCGTCAAAATTTAGAATTCAGCGATACAAAGGACTTGGAGAGATGAACCCTGATGAACTATGGGAAACGACAATGAACCCAGAAAATCGAATTCTTAAGCAAGTAACTATCGATGACGCACAAGAAGCTGATCGTGTATTTGATATCTTGATGGGGACAGATGTAGCGAGTCGGAAATCTTTCATCCAATCTAACGCACAAAATGCGACAATAGATATTTAAAATATCTATACTCGGCAGCCGTCTTTGCGAGCCTCGGTGTAGCAATCTAGACAACACAAAACCCCGTACGCTTTGCGTACGAGGTTTTGTGTTGTGGCCCACTAAGGGCCGGTGGAGTAATTGGTATTACTTCACTACATTCACAGCCCAGGTAAAGCTGTTGTTGTTATTGTTCACGTCACTTTCCGCATCAATGTCTGCACCAAATCGCTCAACACCAACTTGTGTTAAACCTTCAAAACCAATTGTGATAATTGCTTTTTCGTTTGGCTTCAGGACATCTTGTTCTCCTGAAGTATATTCAATACCAGAAGGGAGGTGTGCATCGTAACTCCACTCTTTTGAAGTTTTAGTACCGATGTTTGTTACTTCGAATTTGAAGGCTCCTTGCTCGTCTACATCAATAGATCCTGCAGATGCAAACGTTCGCCCTTCAAGTGTACCAACACCAAGATAGGTAACTTGCAGGTCAATTTTTCCGTTCGGGTCAGATGTAGGAATTGCGTAAATAATTTCTTCTACAGTTGTAGGAGTTCCAGCAGTAAGCCCAGTGCCACCAGTGTTTGTTGTTGGTTCTTCAACTACTGGTTCTTCTTCAGGTTCAGATGTTGTTTCTCCAGCAACTTGGCCTTCAGCTTCAGCTTCTTCATCAGTCATTGCAACACCCGTAGTTGGGATGCTTGCGTTTACAATTGTAATTTGTGAGGATGTTTCTACTGCAAGTGCCTCAGTATCTTCAGGCGTATACGTAATAGTGTATGACACATCAGTAAAGCGTTGTTTCTCAGAAGTGATCACAATATCTAGTGCGTTAGTGTCTCCAAGCGTGTAGTCTATACCGCACTCAAGTGAGAGAACGTCACCTTTTGCATTTCGAACATCAACAGATGTCCCTTCAGTACAAGCGTAACTGAATGCATATGTTCCCGGACGACTCATCTGTGTCCACGAAAGCTCAAATGCTTCTCCCGTGTTTGCTACTGTGTCATTTGCTGCAACAGTTAGTTCCTGATCTTCGTTGTAGTTGTATACACCATCAGCAATAGACGCAAGTGAGTTAAATGCTGAAGGGATAACCCCAACAATCTGTACGGCAAGCCATACGGCAAAGAGGATCGCAACGACAAAGCCAACAATGGCAAATGTCTTTGTTACTGAATCCTTTTGTTCTTGTGTAACCTGGTTCATAAATAATATAAATATGTGTAGTAAAGTTGTACCTATATACGTACTCATAAGATACCAGCAAAACACTCTTTAGTGTATAAAGAGGGAAGAGCAAGATAGTTAGTGAGAACGGTGCTCCAGACGTGTGGAGCAGTACCCGAGTACAATAGCATGGTTTGGAGTGTTCGTCAAGTCTAGCTATTGACTTTATCCTAAAACAGTGTATTATTCTACTCAATTAATTCATAGTTATGCAATACCCATATTCATTTAATGAACTACTACGCCAATTATCGGTACGAAAAGTATCGTTCTTCGTCACATTTTTCTTTGTGATCCTTTTTTCGTATGCAGTTTTGTATATTGTAGATTTCATACCAGAACCAGTTGAAGAAGAAACTTCTCCTATTGTGAATGAAGAGGTTGCCCAAGAAGTTATAAAAGAAGTGATTCCTGTTGTTGTGGAACCAAAAGAGGAAATTGATACGTCGCTACCGGTGAAAATTATCTTCGAAACACTTAATAAGGAAGTAACCGTGTTAAATCCACAATCACGAGAAATCGCTGATCTGGATGAGGCATTGTTATCAGGAGCCGTACGGCACCCCGATTCTGCTGATTTTACTGAAGACGGTAACATTTTTATCTTAGCGCACTCAAGTTACCTACCTAACGTATTTAACAAGAATTTTCAGGCTTTTAACGGTATTCAGGACCTTACATGGGGTGATAAAATCCGCGTACAGTCTGAAGGGATGGAATATGTATATTCAGTAAAAAAGACCTATAAAGCTAAGGCTACTGAGGTTTTTGTACCCGAAACACCAGGTGAGGCAAATCTTACCTTAGCTACCTGTAACAGTTTTGGCTCAAAAGACGATCGGTTTATGGTCGAAGCAAAACTGGTAGGGGAGTATAAGATATAAATCATTGCACCATATGATTGACAAAAGTCAATGATTATGTTACTATATACTTATATTAAGAGACTGTTCCTAAAGCGAGCAAAGCGCTCATCGTTCACTCCATGAAGTTTCGTATAACATAGCAGGCTTAGTGCTCAGAAATCCCGACCATGAAGTTTTGGGTCGGATGATTTGTTGGTACCAAGCTACTCATGATGAGGGCGCAAAGTGCGCTCATCGTGAGATGAGTTGTACTTTGAAACAAGTCTGTTTTGATGTGAACTGAGCGATCAGCTCAGGTCCAAGCAGACAGAAACAATTGAAAAGGACTACAAAATGAAACATTTCGTTTTGACTGCAGCCCTCGCGGGCTTGATCGCAACAGGTGCTAACGCACAGGTTGCATCGACTATTGTACTTGCAGAAGGGACAGCACCTGCTGCCTCTACCGCAACCCACGATATCTTTACGGACAATGATATGATCATGGTCGTTATCGACCGCGGTTCAGCTGCTGTTCCTGTTGGTCAAACAACAATGGACAACATTGTGTTGCTGTGTGAAAACGGCGGAACGATGACACTTGATATCGGTGATGGTGTTCCGGTTACAAACCAGAACAACAGTATCCGCATCAATGGTACGGATTCGGGTTATAACTGCCCACTTCCTGCGACTGTTGGCCCATATGCGACGCATGTTCAAAAATCTTGGGCAATGCATCGTGGGCATGGCAATGGCGAATTTACTGATGAACATCTACGCGCGGTTCTAACCGAAATGCGGGACCATCCTATGGGTGAGTTCATTACCCGCAATGATATCCCGAGTGGATATCGGGGTAACGATCGCCAGTACGTTGACCGTTCACTGGAGCAATCCGTGACCGGCCAATTGCAAGGGTGGAAAGTGATTGTTGACGAGGTGTTTTACCTTGTTGTCAGGAACAACTGCCTTGAGATCTGTACAGGGGAAGCTGTTACGTGGCATTTGCACAAGCAAAGGGCACGAGCTGTAACTCCCCGAGTATCAACACCTCGGGTATCAACTCCTGCGCCTGCGCCTGCTCCAGCGATAACCGTAACGCGGTTCTCGCTTAACCACCTTAGTCCAAATAATCATCGCTGGTCGAAGAATCTTTGGACAGGTGGAACGGTTGCGTATAAGCAGGTTGTGTATACAGCCTGGGGTTACAGCTTCTTTGGACCAAACGAACGTGGCGTCTGCGTTGGCGGCAGTAATTCACGAAACATCGATCGTGATTGCTATGGTCAACGTCGGACCACAAACTAACGTCACAAAAAAGTGACCAAAAACAACGAAGGCTCCCATCAACTGATGGGGGCTTTTTTCTTACATAACGGAATACTCACAAAAATCCAGTTATGACTTTTTGTAAACGTCATAAATTGGTACTATTGCTGTATGTATACATTCATTCGCAACAATCGCTGGTATGTAATGCTCAATGTATTTTCTCTGGCAATCATTCTGGGGAGTATCTGGTTTGTTTTTAAGCCAGTGGCTTTACCTGAGCCCGCAACATTGGCAGAAATTACCCACGCACACGAACTAGGACTACAGTGGTTATCTGCTAATTTTCAAGATGGTGTATTTCGCTATGAGTTAGATCCACAATTTGATGAGACTCCTGAAAGTAGTAACGCACTTCGTCAGCTTATGGCGTCACGAGTTGTAGCAAGCGAAGCTGCAACCAGTGATATTTTTCAAGAGATTCACACTGAAAACATAGAGTATGTACTGCAGGAGTGGTATAAGGAAGATGAAGGTGGTGGATACGTATTTTTCAAAGATAAGTCTAAACTGGGTGCTAACGCTATGCTACTGCGATCAATAGTGGCAAGCCCAGATTTTGAACAATATGAAGATCAGGCACGGATGCTTGCTGAGGGAATTATGGCGCTCCAAAATGATGATGGTTCATTTGTGCCTTGGTATGTAGAGCCAGACTATGAATACGAAGCTGATCATCTTTTAAATTTTTATTCTGGTGAAGCACTCTTGGCACTATTTGAATACTACGAAAAAACCAATGATGAAGTCGTATTATCAGCGTCTCAAAAGGGAGCAGATTTCTACATTACTAAATATGTTGAACAAATAGATGAAAATTATCACCCTGCGTATGTACCGTGGCATACATTAGCGTACTCAAAATTGTTTACTCTGTCAGAGGACACACGCTATGTGGAAGCGATTTATGTCATGAATGATAGACTTTTAGATCTTCTTGATACCACAATACGCCCTGGACGTTTCTATAAAAGTGAACTTGAAGATGAGGGTCAGGAGGCTCCGCATGCCTCATCTGACGCAGTATACCTAGAGGGACTTCTCTATGCGTATGAGCTAGCACGCGATACTGGGGAAGCGATAAGAGCTGAACAATACAGAGAAGCAATTGAACTCTCTGCTGCTCGTCTAGTTGCTTTGCAATATCAAAGTGAGGAAGTTGGTTTTCTTGCTGATCCTCGCGCATACATAGGCGCTATTCCGGTTCGTGAAAATACCTCTAGGATTAGAGTTGATACGGTCCAACATACCTTAGATGCATTCGAGAAGTATTTGATAGTTTTCGAGGCAGAGTCAAGGTAATAATTGTACACAAATATTATTATGATATCTTAGTTTTTAAAAAATCCTCTCACATGATAGTGAGAGGATTTTTTAAGAAAGAGGTTACTCGTCTGAAAAAAGTGCTTTACTGTGTGCTTTGCGTTGCCACAACGGAATCAAAATATGCCTCATGATGACATATGTAAAAACGGCAAATATCAATAACCAATATGCAATTTCGAAAAAGGTGTAATGCTGCGTCATAAATAGCTCGATACCTCTTAGTTCGTGTATCTGGTTTGGGTCTAAGCCATCGGGGACGATGTATTGTTCTTTGACACTGTTCTCCCAAATGCTGTACCCATCCTTTTTTTCGGTGTTAGTCCAATCCATATATTTTAATAGTAAATATTTTTAACAGCTTTACCTACCGCTTCGGGATTTTCATTGTAGGTTTTAATCCATGGGTTGTGTGAAGTTGCTTTGTAGTCAAGAGCACAGACATTGGCGACATCAATAATACGCAAGAAGTCATCACCATTTATTGAATGGTCAAATGTCCATGAAATACTATCTATATCGGGGTATCGTTCACACAATTTATTATATAAAAACCAGTCACGATACGGATCACATCGGTTTCGGGCCAAACTTGATACTTCTGATTCTGTCTCTGATGCACCATTGTTGTAGTTAAAGGTAGCTTCAGAAACACATTGATGATTCGTTTCAAACATGTATAAACCATATCCATTACCCTCGAGGGTTAGTTTTTCATCTCCCTCAATCATTTTGGGTGTTAGTTGCATAAAAACAAGTAATGCCATCAAGCTCCAGCTAAGTACTGAACGCTTGGTAAGTGGTGGTGGTGTCCATCGATAGAACGGTCCAAATACAGCCAAAATCATAGGTAATACTGTCGCTGGATAACGATACTCAACCAAAATTCCTGAGTAGAGATGAAAAGTGATAAAGAACGCAAGCGCTGTTCTTTGTAACCATGGGTGTTTTGAGAGTAAGAACCAAGCTCCGACCATTTCCATCAACATGACAAAATTGGTTAGTAGTGGAATTGACCAAGCAGGGAATAGCGGTAGCCCTAATTGTAGATTTGTGAAATATCCTCCGGTAATCCATGCGGGGTGTACTTTCGCAAAAGTCGATAATACGTAAAAAAGTACCAAACTAAGCTTAATGAAGAACTCCTTGTGTGGAAAGAATAAGAGTATAGAAGTGAAGATAAAAACGTAATATTCATAATTATCACGGGCAAAATCTGTCATTATAAAGGTATTTCCTGCATGCCAAAGGTAGGGAAGCAGAAGCAGTATGCAAGCCTCAAGCCACCTTTTCTTCATTAGTAAGTAAACGATAAATACCAATGCTCCAAAAATGAACATGTACCAAAGTGTTTGCGAGTAGCCTTGCGGTAGAGCATTGAGAAAGTAAAATGCCTCGCAATTTTGAAGGTATGGCTGGCAACGATAGGTGAGATCAGTCACTGCTTTGTTAGTCACCATTTGCCGACCAATCCAGCTAGAAAAAACAATAAAATAAGCAAAAGTACTAACCCCTAGGCATATCTGGAGGACCTTATTGTGAGTGAATTCTTGGACGAAAAACATATGTATGTACCTACTATAGACTGAAAAAGGTAGTAAATAAAGCCTTTAGACTGCATAGTCGGCCTTCTTAATCATAATATGAGTTGTTTTAAGGGGTCGTGAATATGTGCACTGATAACCCAACAGTGCTCTAAGCTATTGACAATTCTTCATTTTAGTGTATATTATAGCAACTAAAGTTCTTTTGCGGTATAGTACCTCAAATCGTTCCTCTCTCTATATAATGTATTTAAGTATGCATTCAGATATAAAAATACTCAATACAGTCTGTGTTGGTTTCAGTATTTGTATCGACGTAACAATCATTTTCCAATACTCTCGTGTGTCATACAGGTGAGAGTATCAGAGTTGTGATTAAACAAGTAACACTAAAACTTATTATGCAAAATATTATTAATTTCAAAACATTTTCTCTAACGCTTCTTATGGTTGCGATTATTTCATTGTTTATTGTATCTGTTATGCCACAGACGGCAGACACGTCAGTTTTCACTGCTAATATTGCGTACGGGCAAGGAGATGGTGACGGTGACGGAGATGGAGACGGAGACGGAGATGGTGACGGTGACGGTGACGGTGACGGTGACGGAGATGGTGACGGAGACGGAGATGGTGATCATACGCCACGAGCGTACTGTGACTCTCTTACTGCAAACGGAAAGGCAGGCACATTAACACTGAGTTCACTCGGCGGAAATGTGAATCTGGAATGGAATACCACGAACGCTATCAGTGTTTCTCTGAGTAATGTGGGTAACGTAGCAGCTGACGGCTCTGAGGTGGTCAACGTTGTGAAAAATACAACTTTCACCCTCACTGCAGTTGGTACTGATAACTCTGATACTTGTACTGTTGATATTGTGGTCCCACCTACTTCTACAGATCCTGAAATAAGCATCATCAAACGTGATGCTATTGATAAGGACGATACACAGACGGTAGCAGTGGGCGGAACTGCAAACTTCGAGATCATCGTAACTAACGCTGGTGCGGAAGATCTTGTAAACGTAACGGTGACTGACCCACTTGAAGCTAACTGTAATCTGACTATTGGCAACCTCGCAATCGGTGCTTCTCATACATATACGTGTGACAGTACTGATGTCCAAGCTGCCTTTACTAACGTAGCTAATGTTACAGGTAATTCAGCAGTTGATAATCAGGCTGTAAATGATACTGACCCTACTGATGTATTAATCTTGACTGCCAATGCACCATCATGTGACTCATTCACAGGGACGCCAGCAACACTTCCATATGGCGGAGGAAATGTTGCGCTCACGTGGACTACTACGAATGCAGACTCAGTATCAATCGATCAAGGTATCGGTCTGGTAAATGCAGATGACTCTACAGCAGTGAGTGTTACAAACACAATCACTTACACCCTCACGGCTTCTAAAGCTGGATTTGATGACGCACATTGTCCTGTGACTATTACGGTACTTCCAATGGATAATGGACTTTCATGTAGTGACGTTTCGTTTACTGCATCAGACACATTCGTAAAGAAAGGAGATACGGTAAACCTTGCATGGGTATTCACTGGAAACGTATCAAGTGGATCAATTGATCAAGGTATTGGAGATGTGACTAGTGGTAGCAACATTGATGTAATAATCAATAATGAGATTACGTATACAATGACTATTAAGGACGCAACAACACAGGTACAGTGCCCACTGACTATTAAGATTGAGCCTGATACAAATGTGTTTAGTTGTGAGAATAATGTAACGTTTTCTGTAAGCGATACGTCGCTTCCAAAGGGTGGAGCAGATGTACTCTTTACATGGGTTACTACGGGACTTGATTCGTTATCAATTAACGGTCTTACATCGACTAATCTGTCAGGCAGTGAGACAGTTGATGTCGGTGTTACCGACACATTTACGCTCGTTGGTAAAAAAGCTGGTTTTGATCCTATCTCTTGTCCTGTGAAAATAACGGTTGCAACAGGAGGAGGTGGAGGAGGAGGTTCGTCAACTCCAAAATGTGATCTTGAAATTTCAGACGACAAAATCAAGCTTGGAGAAGAGATTACGCTTGAATGGGACACTTCAAAAGCAACTGAGGTAGTTATTGAAGATAATCACGGTAACATCATTGTTACTACTGAAGATCTCTCAAGTTCTGAAGCAAAAAAACTGTACGACGGAGAAATTACACTAAAGCCTAAGGAAGATACAGAGTATACACTTACTGCTTCTAAGGGATCTAAGGATCGAGAGTGTGACGTGGAGGTTGAGGTTGAGAATAGTATTACAATCTTTGAATCTCGTAACCAAGAACCACGAGTTGCTGGTATTTCACTTACACAAGTGCCATACACAGGATTCGAGGCTGGACCGATGCTTACATTTTTCTTCTACACATTACTAACTATCTGGGGTCTGTTTGTAGCATACGTATTTGTTATCAAGCGAGACACATTTGGTGGGGTATCTCTTGCAGGCGCACACACACATGTGTCATACACTGACGCAAGTGTAGAAGCACAGAACATTACTGAGTCATCTGTCGCAGAAGGATATGTACAGGCTACAGCGCAAGCTACAGCCCCAGCAAATCTTCCAACTGCAACAACTGCACCAACGGTAGGATACGCAGCATTAGCAAATGCCGAGGTTTCTGAAGAAGAAGCTGATGAATCAATTGCAATGACTGAAATTGAAAACCAGGCACATGCACAAAACATTCTTCTTTCAAGTGACGCAATGCGATTTTGCATGAACTGCTCAGAAGAAGGTGTAGAACGTGTTGCAAAGATTAACGACGTATTCGCAAAGGCGAAAGCTGCGTACCCAAGTGAAGGAGGGTGGGTAGCACTTAACCTTGCACGCGTTGAAACACTTATGGACAATGCTGAAGCAGCTGCTGAAGTAGCAACACAAACTGAAGCTATTACTGGAGGTTCACTCGCTGAAGCAATTGTTACTGGTAACATCGCAGGTGCATACCAAATGATAGACAATCGACCAATGGTAGCTCTAGCTGATGCTGCAGCTGACCTTGATCTTGTATTCCGATCAAAGAAAGGGGAGGAGGTAACCGTTTCAACAGTACTTGCTGAAGCTACTACTGAGCTATCTCTTGAACAGCTCGTTGAAGCGATCACATCGCTTACAGGGGCACTTGATGGAACATATACAAGTGAAGAAGATGCTGTGAAGATGGCTATTATGAAAGCTGTGAAAGCAACCTCATAATTCATCAACAATGCAAAAAAAAGACGCGCTCGAAGGCGCGTCTTTTTTTTTGCATACAACCATAAAGAGCAAACCCGCAAACGAAGAGTTTGCGGGACGGCGGTTATTTTTTGATTAAGTAGGGGTCACCTACCACTGGATACTTCAGTACGACCTGTATAGTTTCACTACCCTCGTGTTGTCTAACGTGTAGTATTGTGTCTTCCTTCATTGAAGAAACACTATCTTTGTCGATCGGCATCTTCTCACCCTGTCGTATTTTTCTAAAATCGATACGATCGACGCAGGCTGTTCCTCTAATGACTACAATCTTTGGCTTCTGTGCTTTAGTGACCAGATTTATAAATATTTGAGCTATCATAATTGCTCCCTCAAGCTAGTTTTGTACAAATATATTCTTTTTATACTATAACACAGAAACCTAAAAAATCAAAATTAAGTATAAAACAGCCACGCATATAAGGCGTGGCTGTTTTGTGTACTGGAGTGTTATTCGTTTTCAGTGGTAAGTTTTGTAAGTAAATCTGGAATAGCAAGTGACTCGTTACTTTCAGTATCGCGTGATTCAAGGGTTACTGTCTTGTCAGCTACTTCCTTATCTCCCAGAACGATGAAATACGGGAGTTTGTTCTTTTTCGCGTTTCGAATTTTCTTTCCCATAGATTCGTTCTCATCATCAATTTCAACACGGAATCCTGCTTCCTTTAGGGTGTTGTATACCTCGTGTGCGTATTGGTTATGTACTTCAGCCACAGGGATGATTGCCAGCTGAACTGGAGCGAATCGTAACGGGAAGTTTCCTGCAAGGTGTTCAATGAGCACTGCTGAGAACCTCTCGAGTGATCCAGCGATAGCTGCATGGATCATAACCACACGTTCCTTCTCTCCTGACTCATTAACACAAGTGAGATCAAAACGTTCTGGGAGGTTTCGGTCCAACTGAATAGTCGCAACTTGGTGTTCACGTCCGATAGAGTCATTCGCAATGAAGTCGAGTTTTGGGCCATAGAACGCCGCTTCACCTGGATCAACAAAGAAGTCAGCACCGCGAGCTTCAGCAATTTCTTTAATGGTTGCTTCTGAAGAATCCCATACTGATTGTTCACCAATATATTTTTCAAGGTTTTCTGGGTCTCTAAAAGAAAGACTCACCTTCAATTCAAATCCAAACTTACCGTAGAATGCATCTACAATATCCCAAATGGCTTCAATTTCTTCTTTCAACTGAGACTCCCGACAAAATACGTGTGCATCGTCTTGGGTGATAGACAGTACTCGTGTTAGTCCTGCAAGTTCTCCCGATTGTTCTGCACGGTATACCATTGTTGTTTCGGCAAATCGCTGCGGCATTTCTTTGTATGAACGGGGGACTGAGTCAAAGATTTGTGTGTGACACGGACAGTTCATAGGTTTCAGTACATACTCTTCAGCGTCATCACCCTCTTTAGCGCTGACCTTAAAGAGATCTTCACTGTATTTATTCCAATGTCCCGAAGTTTCATACAGAGCCTTTTTTGCAATATGTGGAATGGTTACCAGTTGGTATCCCTTTTCTTTCCGAAGTCCAGTAACAAATCGATCAATTTCATTCCGGAGAATTGTTCCTTTAGGAGACCATAGTGGCAATCCGGGACCAACTAATTCAGAGAATGAGAACAAGCCAAGTTCCTTACCAATCTTTCGATGATCTCGTTTTTTCGCTTCCTCCATTTGTAGTTCGTATGCAGCAAGCTCCTCTTTAGTATCAAACGCAATTCCGTAGATGCGGGTAAGCATTGGATTTTTCTCATCACCCCGCCAGTATGCACCTGCGATCTTATCGAGTTTAAATGCAGAAGAGTCAATTTCATCTGATGGATTTTCAGTATGACCTCCACGACACAGGTCAGTAAATTCATTTTTTCCTTCACCCACGGTGTAGAGAGTGATGACTTCACCCTTTGCTTCAATTTCGTTAATCAGTTCAGTTTTGTATACGTTGTCTTTGTACAATTCCCGCGCTTCGTCGGCAGACACTTCTTTGTGTGAAAATTCCTTCCAACCATTGAGTGTCTTCTTCATTCCTTTCTGGATTTTCTTTAGGTCTTCGTCGCCTGGAGCAGTACCCGCTGAGAAGTCGATGTCGTAGTAAAAGCCATTATCAATGGCTGGCCCGAGTGTAAGGATCGCGTGTGGGTATTCTTGGACCACTGCCGCAGCTAGGAGGTGGGCTAGTGTGTGTCGTTTGTGTTCAAGTTTTTGTTCCATAATAATTTGTTAAAGGTAAAGAAAAAGCGTCCGAGTGAATACACGAAAATCATGTATTCACTCGGACGATCCATCGTGTGATGACCGCGGTTCCACCGGGTGTTCTGTGCAGTATGCCGCACAGCTCTTTTGACTCAGATTAGGATAGTCGCGAGGTAACTCGCCTTAGGTTGGTAGCCCAAGCAATCTCTGATTGGTTCCTATAGTAGCGTTTAGGTGGGGGAGTTGTCAATGAAAAACCACGCCAGAATCATCGGGCGTGGTAGTAACACTAGGCTGCAAAACAGCGGACAAGTGGTTCTTTCCGATCGCAGTACACTTGTTGCCATGCAATTAGGAAGTTTGTCGAATCTTCGAATCGTTGCTTGGTGGGGGCATCGCGTGCTTGAATTATTGTCTTAAGTTTTTCTTGTAACCAAGAAGAAATTTTATTAACTGCTGACTTTCTTGAACCTGAGTAAAAAATATCATCAGACAATTCATCCATATGTATCCCGATTGCGTTAACTGAATACAGTAACATTCTTTCACTGTACGTTAACTTCTTGCTAAACTTGTGTACTGTTTCTTCGAGATAAGTAATCACACTGTTGAGTACCTCAACTTCTTGAGCATCAAATTTTCCAGTGTAGAATATTCGATCTAGAGCCCAGCCTGCACCAATCATTGGTGTGAAGGGATAGGAAGTAAGTCGAGGGGCACATAGTGTAAAGGGTAATGTAGGGAAGGGCTTCATTGTGTATCTCCATGTAGAGCTTCTATTATTTAGACTACACCTCACTCAATACGTCGTCAACAGCCTCCTCCTTCGGTCCCAGCGACTTTAGCTTGTCAATCAAAATCCCTGGTTCATCGTTTCGAATACTAAGTTTTCCTTTGACTGCCACACATGCCCCAGGAATAAGAATATCTTGGTTGTTTTGAAATACTTCAGGGAAGGCGACCATTTCAATGCTGTCGGTGAGGCTCACCAGCTTCACAAACGCCATACGATCACCCTTCTTGGTCAGAAGTTCTTTTACACTCTCAATCATTCCTGCTGTTTTTATTTCTTGTCCCTTGCGGCCATTACGTGCGTCAGTTACTGTCCCACGCTTAAGAAGGTCCTTTTCAAATTTGTCCAATGGGTGTCCTGATACATATACTCCAAGCAGTTCCTTTTCCCAGATGAGTTTTTGATCTTTGCTTACTGGTTCAACATCGTGGAGAGTTAATTCATTAATCGCTGTATCCATTCCACCAAAAAGTGAATCTTGACTTGCAGCCAAACCAGCGACTTGTTCTTTGTTAAAAGCTAAGAGGTTCTCAACATTCGCATGCATCTTCCCGCGTTCTTCAAAA
>Ga0209119_1000104_pt1 | contig 83541 bp, 56 predicted proteins | sample COG_03_FD_184747 | JGI IMG/M metagenome (GOLD analysis project Ga0209119, IMG submission 184747) | Pelagic Microbial community sample from North Sea - COGITO 998_met_03 (SPAdes) (version 2) | ecosystem: Environmental > Aquatic > Marine > Neritic zone/Coastal water | place: Helgoland, sampling...
TCGAATCCTGCCACCCCGACAAAGTAAAAGAGTGGAGTTTTTGTAGAAAGTTTACTTTCTTAAGAAAACGTAGAGATTTACTTACTAATTTTTAGTTTGTAAAAATTTAAACAGGATCAACCTAGTTCATCCTGCCACCCCGACACTGTTTTCGTAGCAACATAAAAACTACGGGCTCTTAGCTCAGCTGGATAGAGCACCTCCCTTCTAAGGAGGCGGTCGAAGGTTCGAATCCTTCAGGGCTCACTAAATCGGAGAATTGATTCACAGGAATCGGTTCTCCATTTTTTATGTTTGATATTTCCTTCGTTAAAATGGGAATTGAGCCAAAAATCGCATTCACTTTTGGGGTTCGAACTCGGTCGTTTGACTTGTCGTAACCCAATCCGGATGGAAACACTAAATTTTGCAGTTTTTGTCGTTGTTTTAAATTCCCTTCAGTCCAAATCTTCTCAAGAGAAGCCGATAAACTAAGCGCTTTATCAATAGCCAATTCAAGGTTCGAACTATTTAATATTGGATTTTCAATTTTTGACTGTAATTCTTCTTTTTGAGTTTCATATTTGTCTTTAAACTTTTTGTAGATAGCGTTATCTAATTCCCCAAGTGCGTATCGCTCTTCAATGGATTCTATTTTAGTATTTAGCTCTGTAATATTTTTTTTAATGAACTTCTTTTGGGTCCTTAAATCTTTGGTGATATTATCATAGGTATATGTCATCACCTCTTTTATGATGTCTTTATATTTTGGTTCAACTTGATACGTTCTCAAATCCTCTGTAAAAGTACTATGAAGTGTTTTAGCGGATTTGTTGCACGAGCACCCTTTAGTTCTACACTTGTAATAGTAAAGCCCTTTTTTCTTGACAAGATATCCTGTTAGCGGTAGTTTACAGCTTTCACAGTAGATAAACTGCTTTAGGGGTAGGTTATCATTTTCTGCTTTGTGGTGTGTTGGATGATGGGTATTGATAGAGTTAATCTTTAAAAAGTCTTCTTTAGATACAAGTGGCTTATGCTTTCCTTCAATTATTTCACCTGGAATCATCTTGCTCACAAGTATACCACAATAAAAAGGATTTTTAAACAACTCACTTAGTCTACGCTCATCTATTTTCATTCCTAAGTTTTGAAGCTTATCGATTAGATCAATATTAGAATAGATTCCTTTTAATTTCCATGCAAATGCTTTCTTAATTAGCTTTCCATCTTCGGAGGGGATAATATCCCAATCTACCGCTTTGTGGTATTTCTTTTTATTGATGTATCCAACAGGCGGGTTCCATAACCAATAGCCTTTTCTAAGAAGGTCGGTCATCGCCGTAATTGTTTTGTCTTTTCGAAGCTCATTGTCAAACTGACTAAACATATAAAAAAGGTTCTGTTGAAACTTACCAGCTGCTGAGGTGGTATCCACTTCTTGGGTTACTGCTTTGACCTGAATCCCTTGGTCGTTTAACTCTTGAGAAATCTGTGCTGCACTACTTCCTGTCCTAGAGAATCTATCATAGGAGTATACAATGATATATCCCACTGTGCCACTTTGCCTGACGTATTTGAGCATCCGCTTAAATTCCTTGCGCTCATCACTTTTTGCAGACTCATAAGTCCCACCAAAGTAACCAGCTACTTTGTAGCCGTTAGATTTGGCATAATTCTCACAATATTTTTTTTGTGTTTCTAGAGATGTGTTTGTATCGGCTTGCTCTTTAGTGGATACGCGGGTGTAGATGATAGCATTATTACTTTGTCTGAGCTGATTTTTCTTAGGAGCAAACTCTTTAAGCTTTTCAAGCGTATTCATAATTCTTATTTAAGTGTGTTTAATATAATAATGCAGTAAGCTTCTAATGAAATCAAAAGCTCATCAATATTTTCATCCTTAGTGTAAATAAGGGATAGTTTTTCTTTTACAACTTTTCTTTTTTGTTCTGTTAATTTATCATCCTCTAAAATAGTTTGACTCATTTGGTCCATATCGAGTTAAGATTAACTCAGGCTGGATTCTCAGGGACCGAATTTGTGCTACTTCTTTTCTCATTAGTTTTTTATTAACGTTAATTTATAGTTGCCTTGTGCTCTAATCTCAATAAGAAGTTTTGCACCCTTTGCTATTTTATGCTCTAAAATATATCTAGCCAATTGCTCTCTAGTTTTATGTTGTTCTGTTACTACAATAGGTTTTATGTTTTCATTTTCAAAAGCAATCTCAACTATTTTTGGTTTTTTAAAAACGACAATATCTCTAATTTGTTTTTCAATTTCTGAGAGGTAAGAAAGTTCCTTTTTCTTATTTCCAAAATCTACCGCTAATACTTTAGCAATTATGGGTATCATTGGAATAGATACCATAGGATGTTGCATATAAACACTACTAAGTTTTAGGCTTAGGTTTGCATCTCCATAGAGAAATTCAAAATCATTAGTGTCTGGAATATATATTAACGTATGTGGCATAGACTCTCTTAAAATAGCCGATTTTAACATGTCTGTAAATGGATTGATAAGAGTTCTAAAGTTATGTTCCATTATGCGTTCATCCTTAAGATAATCGTTTAAAGATTGAATAACATCCTGTGATAGTTGCAGTTTATTCTCTTTAATATGCTCTTTAAATACTTTATCAGCATATTTATCAACTCTTGGTTTATCCCATATTGACTTTCCTAGAATGGCTATTTTGTCTGCTGATACTCCAAAAGAGGATAACGTATCGATAATACAAACCCATACAGCCTGTGATAAATTAAGTCGTATCCATTTGGTTTTTGTGGCTGCCTCTTTAGAAATTGTTTCTGTATTCTTAACATTTTGATGTTTTTCTACAAAAGGCACTAAATTGTGGTCTAACCAATAATTTATTTTCCTAGAGGTAATACCTAACTGAGTTGGACTAATATCTTGTTGGTTATATACAATATCTCCTAAGCTTATAATTTCTATATCTGTCATCTTGATTTTTAAGAAACAAATATACTTAAAATTTAATTAAAAAACAAAAAGGGTTATATGTAAAATAATTATGCCACGCTAATGCATATTTAAATTAAAGTAACCAGTAACACATTTTAAAGTTACAAGACGCTAAGTAAACTTTCTTATTCCAAAAAAGAGTTTAGAATATCCGCACGCATTTTCTGCTGAATCCAAATCCTTGATTTTACCCTTCAGATCACAAAAGGTTCAGCGGATAGAACTGAAATCTTTTTTTTGTTATTTTCTAAAATAATTTTAGTAATAGTAAGCATGTATTTGAATATACCGAAAAATAGTGCTGTTGGTTATTTTATAAAATAATTTTTATTTTTTTAAATAAAGCGATGTTGAAAGCACTTAGGGTGGGTTTTGATTTTTTGCTCTAAAAAAACCAATAGAGACCTAGGTTTTTAAAACACCTTAAAAAACAACTTATTATAACGGATACATTGCAAAGTAAATGCACAATGCTTTTTCATTGTTTTTTGGCTTATTTAAAAACTGCTCCTCAATGGATTTCATTGGGTTTTTCCTTTGGTGGTATGTTCTTGTTATTTTTAATGATTTTTTATAAAATTAAAGTATTAATACCATTGGTAGTTCAATTAAAAACAATGAAAAATATTATCAAAAAAAGAATTGAATTTTTAAGTTTTTAATACATTTTCACCCCCTTTTTTCATTAAAAATAACCATTTCTAATTATTGTGAATTTTAGAATTATTAAAGTCTATTAAACTAATGAAATTTTATCATTAGTTACATTGAAAATTTAGCACATTATCAACAAGTGGCTTATTGGTTTTGTTGAGTAAACGGTGGATTGTGATTTTTAATATTAATAGCTTGACTTTTCATTGTTTTTTTTGCACATTTTAAACGCCCCTTCAATCGATTTCATTGGAGTTTTTCTTTGGTGGTATGTTCTTGTCCTTTTTAATAAAATTAAAGTATTAATACCATTGGAAGTTCAACCTACAAATCATTTATATCATTAGCTTCTTGAAAAATTAAATTAGTTTAAAACTTGATGCTTAATTTTAGCAGGTGCGACAGAACCGAATCAATGATGTGCTGAGGTATATCTTACATATAGACAAGGAATTAGATGAAAATAAAAAGGGACAAATCTCAAAAAATATGAGTTTGTCCTGTTTAGTGGAGAAGAAGGGAGTGAAATCGAACTATTTCGCGGAGGATTTGAGTCAAATGAATCGTTTTAACTAGACGTTGTATATCTTTGTAATATGAAGGATACTAACATTCAAACCATTTACCAAAAAACCATTGACTTTGCGGCTGAGAAGCACGGGAAACAAAAAATGCCCAATGGCCTCCCTTATATTGTTCATTTATCAAATGTTGCCATGGAGGTTTTTATGGCTGTATTCTCTTTTTACGCTTTAATTTAAATTAGTAAAGCTTGCCTTTTTATATAGTATTCTAAATTTTAATATCCAGGATTCTGAACTAATTCTGAATTTAATTGCAATTCATTACTAGGAATTGGCCAACGAATTTCAAAATCTGAAAACTGTGTTGCTGGATTACCTGAATTGGACCAACTAGGTTGTGTTACATTAATCGCCTCAGTATATTTTCCAAAACGGATTAAATCATTTCGTCTCCAGCCTTCAAAACAAAGCTCTTTTCTTCGTTCTGATAAAATTTCAGTTGCATTCTCTTCCATACTTGCTAGAATCATTAAAGGAGCTACCTCTTGATCTTTTACTTCACTAGGCCATTTGGTTGCGCGCATTCGCAACTTATTCACAGTCATATCTACATCAGTTTGAGTCAATTTCCCTTGACCATTTAAAGCTTCTGCGTACATCAATAACACATCGGAATATCGAATGTAAGGCTGATCATAAGGGGTGTCGTTTCCCCAGTTGCTTGGTCTTATATTATGCCATTTCCAGGGTTTCCAAGTAGCACGTCTACCAGTAAGACTTGATTTTCTAGCAGCTTCATTGTACATGCCATCCTCTGCAGTCCAGGGTCCTTGATTTACATTGTGTTTGGCTACATTATTTCTACTTCTTATATCGTCATCATGATATCCTTGCGCAAAAGGATAATTATTTCTTGCACCCCAAGAACCACTTCCTATTGGTAGTGGAGCACTTGTTCCTGCCAATTCCCAATTTACAAACCAATTATTTCCTGACTGTCCGCCGTTAATAACATTACCGTTTGGCCCATAAAAAGTTCCTAAGCTCCCACCTTGATTTATACCAGGCCCGTCAAAACCAATAGCAAAAATCATTTCCTTATTTTGTTCATTATCCAAAGCAAATACACTTGGGTAAAAATCTAGTATTTCGTAAGTATTTCCATCGATTACCTCTTTTAATTTGGTTTCGGCTAATCCATATTTATCGCTTTCATACAATGGAAAACCTGTCATTTGAAGATACACTTTGCTTAACAATGCTTGTGCAGCACCTTTTGTTGCGCGTCCACCACCTTGAGATGCACTTAGAACAGATTCTGCAAATAATAAGTCATTTACAATAAAGTTATATACTTCTTTTGGAGTAGATTGTGCAACTTGAATATCTTCTAAATTCGTAGTTTCATTTTTTACTAATGGTATATTTTCCCATGAACTTACTAGTGCAAAATATAACATTGCACGAACAAAGCGAGATTCACCTACTAATTGATTTCGAGATTCTAAATCTATCTTGTCTTCTGTCATTATCGAAATTCGGTCTATGGCACTATTGGCTTTATTCACCGAAATATATAGATTTTCCCAAATACTTCTAACGGTAGCATTTGATGGTGATAATGTATGTAGGTATACAGGTTTGGATAATGCTCCCCAATTTGGGGTACAAATTTCATCCGCTGCAAGAGTTCCCCACATACTTAACCAACCATTCATATCAGAAGCTAGAACACGTGTAGCGTCGTAGGTTCCAATGGTAAAAATTTCTGCACCTTTTTTATCTTTTAAAAGTGTATTTGGATCTGCAAAGCCTGTTGGACTTTCATTTAGGAAGTTTTCAGTATTATTACATCCTGCAGATACTAGTAGTAGACAAAAGAGATAAAAACTATTTGTTATTGATTTAATTGTATTCATTTTCTTAAGTTTTTTTATTAAAAGTTTGCATTTAATCCAATTCTAAATGTTCTAGATCTTGGATAAGAATCAACATCTAATCCTGGGGTTAGCTGATTTCTTCCAACGCTTACATCCGGATCAAAACCACTATAGTTAGTCCAAACATACACATTATCCACGGCACCATAGAGTCTTACTGATTTTAGTCCTATTGATTTAGATATTTTTTTAGACAGTTTATAGCCTAATGTTATGTTACTTAATCTAAGATAAGATCCATCTTCAATATATCTTGCATATGCAGCAGAACCAATATTCCCACTAGCTCCTGTATTAAAAGATGTTAGGGTATTCTGTGGGTTTTCTGGAGACCAGCGCTCGTTAACAATTGCCAATTTATTACCCCAAGGATTGGCTGTATTTGACCCTTTTTTAATGTTTTTGTTATAAATATCGTTACCATAAGACCATGCTGTCTGTATTGATAAATCAAAACCTTTATAGGAAAAGTTATTTGTAAAACCACCAAAATGTTTTGGTTGGGTATTACCAATGATATGTCGATCATCATCATTTATAATGCCATCTTCATTATGATCTTTAAATTTTGTCATTCCAGGACGATACGTTCCTGGAGCAACAATTGCGTTTGATACAACTCCTTCTTTTAAATTATAAATATTTACTGAGTACCAGTTTTCTGTTCCACTTACATTGGAGTATAATAAATCGGCCGCTTCAGCATCAGTCAAACCATCAAATTCAACAAAATCACTGAATGTATACACACCATCATCTTGTAAACCATAAATGGAACCTAAAGATTCTCCAACACGAACAATGTAATCATTTTGAATTTGATTGTCTCCAATAGCAGTCACAAAAAATTCGTCAGCACCTCCTAAATCTAGCACCTTGTTCTCGTTAAAACTAATGTTGAAATTGGCATTCCATGTAAAGTTTGCGTTTTGAATGATATCTGCATTAATAGCAAATTCATATCCTTTGTTATTAACAGTTCCTAAGTTTTGAAAAGATGTTTTAAATCCAGTTGTTACTGGTAAAGGTACCGCTAACAATAGATCTCTAGTTTCTTTGTCATAATAATCTGCTTCAATATTAATTCGATTATCAAAGAGACCTAATGACAATCCAATGTCGGTTTGAACCGTAGTTTCCCAGGTTAGATCGTTGTTTTGAAGTCTATTGATAGCTGAACCTGATGTTAAGGTAGCCCCGTCAAAAATATAACTTGATAATCCTGCCCTAGCAAGTGATTGATAAGCGCCAATTTGTGTATTACCAGTTTCTCCATAACTAGCTCTTAATTTAGCATTTGAAAGGATAGAACTGTTTTTCAAGAAATCTTCATTTGAAATACGCCATGCAACACCTACAGAAGGGAAAAACCCCCATTTATTGCCTTTTGCAAATCTTGAGGATCCGTCATATCTGGCACTTACCGTAAGTAAGTATTTGTTAAAGGCATCGTATTGAACTCTGGCTAAGTAAGACTCTATACTCGTTTCTATCTCATTAGTTTCTGTTGGCAATGTTTGTAGAGCAACTTCTAAAGCATCTAAATTAAGCCCTGGAATATCAAAACCAGTAGAAATAGATCTTAAATTTTCAGCATTATTTTGTTGTCTTTCTGCAACCAAGGTTGCATTGATTCGATGTCTACCAAACTTTTTTACGAAATTTAGATTTTGTTCTGTAACAAGACTTCTATTTGAATTAAAACTAGTAACAGCTCTTCCTCCCTCTTTTCTTGATGATCCTATATTCTCAGAAAAATAAGCTTTGGTTTTTGACTCTTGAGTAAAACCTCTTATAGAGGATTTAAAAGTTAAACCATCTAAAATTTTATATTCGACAAAAGCATTCATTCTATTTTGAGAAATCGTTCCTTTATTGCTGTTTTGTTCCAACATTACTTCAGGATTAGAGATGTCACCGTTTTGATTTGCAATCATTCGGCCATTTTCGTCATATTGTATCCCCAATTCACCTGTAGCATAATCGTCTGTAGCGGAATGACGGATAGGCTGAACTGGACTAAAAAGTGCTGCGCTCGTAACCAAACCTGCACGCCCAGAATTATTATTTGTTGCAGCTGTAACAACCCCAGATCTTAGGGTATAGCCTATGTTCGCACTTACACCTGTTCTGATGCGTTTGTTTACTTTTTGAGTTATATTGAGATTTAAAGAATACCGTTCTAATCCGGATGTTTTTATAATACCCTCTCTATTTAGATACGAAACACTTGCAGCATATCGTGTTGCATCTGATCCTCCATTTGCAGACAATCTATAATTTTTAGTATAAGCAGGGCGTGTAATATTATCTTGCCAATCGTCTACAAAAAGAGAGGGGTCATTAGCGTCAACAACTACATAATTACCCGTTCCATCGTCTACTCGATATCTTTGTGCTAAATATTTTTTTTGATCAATTAAATCCGCTGACCATGGTTGAAAATCTGCACTATATTGAATAAATTCTTGTGCAGTTAGAACGTCTAATTTATTAGATAAATTAGAAATACTTGTATACGTTTCAAAATTCAAGTTAACTTTTCCTTTTTTTCCTTTTTTAGTCGTAATAATAATCACACCATTTGCACCCCTTGAACCATATATTGCGGTTGCTGAAGCATCCTTAAGTATGTCTATTGATTCAATATTACTAGGATCTAAAGATGCTAGAGGACTCGTGGTACTATTTCCTAAACCTGAAGATGTTGATATTCCTCCTCCAGAAATAGGAAAACCATCCACAACATACAACGGATCGTTACTCGCATTTATGGAAGTTCCACCTCTAATTCTAATTTTGAAAGCAGCATCTGGTCCCCCTTCAGAACTAACGACTTGGACTCCAGCAACTTTTGATGCCAATGCACCTTCAAAAGAGGTAGTTTTTATTTTGTCAATATCATCAGATTTAATTGTAGAAACGGAACCTGTCAAATCTTTTCTCTTGACAGAACCATACCCTATAACTACTATTTCATCAAGGGAAGAAACATCTGGTAGAAGAATTACATCTATTGTGGCTTGTATACCAACTTCTATTTCCTTAGATTTATATCCAATATAGCTAAAAATTAAAGTAGTATTATTAGAGACTTCAATTTTATAGTTTCCGTCAAAATCTGTTACGGCTCCTAATTTTTCTCCTTTAATTGTAATGCTAGCTCCTGGAAGAGGCATCCCTTCAGACATAACATTACCTGTTACCACTTTTTGTTGCGAAGAGGTATTCAAATAGAAGAAAAGCATCAGAGCAATATTTAGAAGTGGTATTAATTTTTTGTGTCTTAAAAATGATTTTGGCATAATTAAATTTTTAATTTAGGTTAAGTTTAAAAGGATTGAAATTATTTTTGGTTAATTTATAGTTTTGAATTGAATAATAAACTTATATATGAACAAAAAATTACTACGAAATTATGGATAGATTTTAGTTATTTATAAACATCTTTTACCTAACATTCATCAAAAATTAACATTTCCAAAATAATTATATAGGTAACTTTCGCTTGAAAAAAGATAGTATTTGAAATATTTATGCCCTTTTTTTTTTGATATTTGTTCATATACAAAATTACTATAATGAAACATTTAAAAAATATATTTTTCGGAATATCACTTATAATATTCCAATTTAATTCTAACGGGCAAGATTTTCACAAGAAGAATGGGTTTTCTTTAAATGGGATATGGGAAATTATTTTTGATGACAATAATCAAGGTATTGAAAACGACTGGTACCTTGATGAAAATTTCGAAAAACAAAACTTTCAAACGATTGCTGTTCCAAGTTGTTGGGAAGAGACCAAAAAAAATTACGAAGGTGTTGGGATCTACAGAACAAAATTTACAATTCCAAAGGGTTGGAGTGATAAAATAATACAGTTAAATTTTGAAGCTTCAAATTATAAAACAGAAATATGGATCAATGATCAAGTCGTTGGTTTTCATGAGGGTGGGTATACTCCGTTTAGTTTCAGAATTGACAAATTAATAAAAGCTGGAGAACAAAACACTTTAGTTGTTAGAGTGGTTAGTCCAATTATTTTAACTGATAAATACATTGACGGTTTAGGACGTCAAGAAGTTCCCATGTGGCGCGGAGCAATAACTGGTGGTATCTGGCAATCTGTTTCAATTGAAGCCAAAGGTTCTTTGGGGGTTAAAGATGTATTTATTGAGCCAAATATTAACACCAATACTTCCGTTTTCAATATTGAAATTGAAAATACTAAAACGAATGTTGAAAAATCTGAAGTAATTGTAAAAATCTTTTCTAAAGATGGAAAAGAAGTTGCTTCAAAAACTGAAACTTTAGAATCTTTACCAGGCAAAAATACAGTTCAATGGAATTTACACATTCCCAATGCCAAATATTGGTCAACAAAAAACCCATATTTATACAAAGCTGAAGTAACCGTAAAGAAAGAAGGTGTGATTTCTGATGAATGGGAAACTAAATTTGGAATGCGGGAATTTACAGTTGTAGATGATCAGTTTTATATGAATGGTAAGCCCATTTATTTGAAAGCTACTTTCTTTGAAGGATTGTATCCTGTAGGTCTGGCATATCCTGACAGTCGAGAAATGGCAATCAAAGAAATTAAATTAGCCCAAGAAGCAGGTTTTAATATGATTCGTCCTTGGCGAAAGCCTGCTCCACAAATGTGGTTGGATTTATGTGATGAAATGGGGGTATTAACCGTGGGGAGTCTAGCGGTTGAATGCATGTATAGACCAATTTCTACCCCTAGATTACAGTTTGTAGTAGAAAATGAATTGCGTAAAACCATTACAGCTAACAGAAATAGAACCTGTATCGTTCAATGGGAATTGTTTAATGAGATCAATAGGCCTATATTGGCTCAAATGCTCAATTCAATGTCCGTGTTAGCTCGCGAGTTAGATCCAACACGTATGATCTTAGATGAATCTGGGGGTTGGGGTGAAGGTGCCAATATTTATTTGCCTTTTGAGCGCACTCCAAAAAAATTCAACGATATTCATCATTACAGTGGTTCACAGGTAGATGAAAACGAATTTAATGGTTATTTAGCCACTGCAAAAACGAATAAAGACAAAAATAAACTTGGTTTGGCTGGTGTTAAAAGTTATGGCAAAAATGTGGTTTCAGGAATCATGTCCTATGTTTCAGAATTAGGCTACGGAAGTACACCCGATTTAATTTCAAACATAAAAGAGTTTGAAACAAAAGGAAATCCAATTGTTGCTCCCTCAATTTATCATAGAGAATTGAACGACGGCTATATTGCCGCTTTACAAAAAATAGGATATGATAAAATATATCCTAATGTTCAAGATTTCTATTTAGAACAACAAAAAATGCATGGTATTGCTAACAAACGGATGTTAGAAGCTACAAGATTAAATTCTACGATAGCTGGCTATTGTGTTCATGCTTTAGTTGGTGGAGACTGGGTTTTAGGTGCTGGTTTATTAGATCTTTGGAGAAATCCAAAAACCTTGGTCTATGAGATGACCAAAGAAGCCAACCAAGAACAAATTACTCCAATTCGTATTTTACCAAGAAATGTGTATGCTGAAAAAGGAGCACAGTTAGAGGTTCATGGTGTAAGTGAACTGACTTCTGAAAAAGTAACTGTTTCCGTAAAAATAAGTTCTAAAAAAGGGGTAGTGGTTTATCAAAATAATTTTAGTAGTGAATTTTCAAACGGAATTTCAACATTACTTTCTACCCAATTAAACACCTTAAATTTAGAGGGAACTTATACCGTTAATGTTGAAGTCAAAAATACAAAAGGAAAAGTTATTACATCCAATTATCAATCTTTTGATGTATTCCAAGAAAAACAATTGAAAACACCCTCAACTAAAATTGCAGTGGTAGATTTTGACAATACCTTATCTGAATTTTTGAAAAGCAAAAACATTAATTTTGTTTCATTTAATGAGAATTTAGACAAAAATATTCCTGTACTGGTTGGAAAAACCTCAAAAAAAGATAAGAAATACAAAGAAAAAGTTCAAGAACTCAGAACCTTCGCAAAACAAGGTGGATATGTTGTGTTTTTTGAAGTTTTAGGAAAAAGAGTTCCTGGGTTTGCGCGTGAACTAAAAGAAATGGAAGCTGAGACTTTACCATTGGAAGCTGAAATGCAACAAAAATGGGCTACAAGGGGCGGTTGGGCTGCAAAATCTCATGTCGTTTCAAAACATCCAATCTTTAAAGGTTTGCCGACTAAAATAATTATGCATGGTGTATATGAAAATGTGCATCCAGAAGTTTCCATATCTAAAATTAAAGGAGATTATATTGCTGGTTTAATAGGATATGATCATTTTCCAAACAATGAAATTATGAGACGTCATTTCAATGGTCCCGGTGTAGTTTGGTGGGCAGCTGATGTTTTAGAAACTCAATTTGGAGAAGGAAAGATGTTACTATCAACCTTGCGAATTATTGAATTTTTAGATACAGATCCTGTAGCAGAAAAACTGCTCTACAATATCATCGACTATATTTCTAAATAATGCTTCAAGATCAAATAAAGACAAATTGGAAGTTGATAGTGTTTTTTACACTATGCCTGCAATTTGCTAGTTTAGGACAACAGATTTCCGAGCTTCAAAATGAAATTACGGGAATTTGGACTCAAAATACTAGTGAAAAAATTTTTTTAGAAAAATGGGAGGCACAATGGATATGGATGCCAAAGAGTATTCAATCAGACGTCATGCTGGCAAGACGTTCTTTTACTATAGAAGACATTCCTGAGGAAGCTATTTTAAGAATTTCTGCATCCTCAAAGTATGAATTATACATCAATGAAAAATACATCTCTCAAGGCCCAGCTCGCAGTGCACCCCATCATCAATCTTTTGATGTTTTAGAGATTTCTTCAGTATTAAAAACAGGAAAAAATACCATTGCAGTTCGTGTACATTATCAAAGAGGAACGACTTCGTATCACATAAAAGGAAGGGCTGGTTTACTGGTTCAGCTAGATTTAGATACTAAAAACAGTTCTTCAATAATAATAAGTGATAAAAACTGGAAAGTGCATCCAGATGACTCATGGGACAATAAAGCTCCTGCCATAAACCGTTTTCAATTGTTTGTAAATGACCGTATAGATTTTAATAAAAAAAATATTGGATTTGAAATGTTACACTTCAACGATTCGAGTTGGTTGGCAGCAAAACCATTGTTACGAAATTCGGGTTGGCCACCACCAAAAAAAGATGAAAAAGCCACCACTTTAACAACTCCTTGGACTTCTTTAATTCTTCGTGACATTCCTTATTTAAATGAAACTGAAATTAAGGCGACAAACTTAATTGAAGCAAAAAAAATACAATATTCTGATACTAAGAATCTCATCCTCAATAACGCTATTTCCCTCACAGGTGAAGTTGAAAAAAGAATTTCAAAAGACTATAAAAGTTTTCTGAAGAAAAACAAACCGCTACTATTATCTGCTTTAAAAGAAAATGAAATGTGGTTTTTACTATTTGATTTTGGAAAAGTCATTAATGGAATGCCAAAATTAACCATTGAAGGGACTAAAAATACCGAAGTTCATGTTTTGGCAGCCCCTTATATGGTTGATGAAGTATTTACCAGTAAAATTGTGGCTTCTAATTGCCATGACCAACTAACATTGTCAGGGAATAAAGACACTTGGCAAGCTATGTATTTTAAACCTACGCGCTATTTGGGAATAGCGATTCAAAATGTGAAAGAAGCTGTTAAAATTCATACTATTGGAATACACCAAATAGCATATCCATTTGAATTAAAAGGAACCATCGAAACGCCGGATGCTACCTGGATTGAAGATTTATGGAATGCCTCTGTAAAAACAATTGAAGTTTGTACTACGGACGCTTTTACCGATAATTATAGAGAACGTCGACAATATGCACAAACGGGGTATTATGCAGCTTTAGGAACCTATTTTACTTTTGGAGATACAGCCCTGCAAAGACGCTATTTATTGCAAATTGCTCAAGAGCAAGAACCGAATGGAATGATGCCAGCATATGCGCCTTTAACAGGAGATGATTATATGACAATACTAGACTCTAATTGTTTATGGATTCGAAGTTTGTATCATTATTTTTTATATTCAGGGGATTTTGTAACGGTGAAAGAATTGCTTCCCGCAGCTGAAAAACTAATGACCTTATTAAATTCTTACACCAATGAATTAGGAATGCTAAACAATCCGCCTTATTCTTATTGGTTGGATCATACTCTAAATGACAGAAGAGGAGCAAATTTAACATTAAACGGGCATTATCTGGGTGCTTTGGAAGATTATTCTAAAGTTTTAGAATGGTTGAATAAAACTGAAAAAAGTACCATTTTAAAAGAAAAAGCAGAAAATTTAAGAACATCATTGGGGCTATTTTGGGACACAGAAAAACAATTGTTTGCAGATGCTTTCATCAATGGAAAACGTTCTGCACAGTTTAGTGAACACGCAAATGCAATGGCTTTAGCTTGCAATGTAGCAACTCCAGAACAAGCAAAATTAATCACAAAGCAATTATTGATAAAAGACAATCACAATTACATAAAACGAGAAAATGGGATCACCATGGTAAGTCCGGCAATGTCCTATTTTTTACACAAAGGATTGGCTAATTATGGATATGAAGAAGCTTCTTTACAACTCTTAAATGAGCGTTTTAATAAAATGCTAGCCCCAACAACTAACGGAACTTTATGGGAAGAATGGTGGAGAAACGGAACAGGTAGAACAGGTGAGTTTCAGAAAAGAACAAGAAGTGATGCCCAAACCGAAAGTGTTTTTCCTCCTGCGCTATTTTCTGAATATATTTTAGGAATTGAAGTTACAAAACCTGGAATGAAAGAATTTATTATTTCAAAGCCGAATACTTCGTTGAAAGAAATTAAAGGAACAGTTCCCACTCCAAATGGTTTGTTTAAAATTGAATGGGATTTTACGTCTGAAGAAAAACTAAATATTGAAATTCCGAAGGGAATGAAGGTGAAATTAGATGTTAAAAGTTTAAAAACAAACAATGAAATAAAATTGAATGGAGAAAAGGTAATTATAACTGATTTTATTCTTCTAACTGAAGGAGTTCATACATTCATTTTTTAATTAAAAAAAAATACTATGATTTTTTTAAAGTTAGTTATGCTATTAAATATTTTTCTTGTAATTTCTTGTGAAGAAAATAAAGCTAAGGTTGAAGAAGAACAAATAGAAGAAACTAATGAAACAAACTATGCTTCTAAAAAGTATTCGCTTGTAGTAAGAGATGATTTTTCTAAATTCAATGCTGCAAATTGGTCAAAAGGATTAACACATGATGCAGATCCAACAGTTAAAATGATTTGGAATAAAAACACTGGAGGAGAACATTTGTTGAATGACAATTATGCAGGATATCTTTTAGATGAAAATGTGTACACAAAAAAAGGTCATCTATTTTTAGATAACAAAAAACAAGTTATTCAAGGAATTAATCCTTTTGGAACATTTAATTACAGCTCTGGTTGGATAAATTCATTACAAAAAATAAACTTCAATGGGACTCAAAAACACACATACATTCAATTAAAAGCTAAATTTCCAAGAGGAGATAAAGTATGGCCAGCAATTTGGCTAATTGATGATTCTGAAAACAGAGGTTGGCCACCTGAAATTGATATTTGGGAATATTTTGGAATTTTTTTTAATACCGTTAAAACGGACCAAATGTACATGCGTTTTATTTATGGCAAAGGGAACGATAAAAAAGATCATAGTGTACCTATAGAAAATTTCCAAGAAAAATACAATGCTGTAGATGAATGGCATATCTATGGTTTTGAATGGACACACGAAAAAATGAACTGGTTTATAGATGGAGAAAAAGTGCATACCAAAACTAAAGGTGTAGATGTTCCAGCAGGTGATTGGCCAAACAAAAAAATGTGTTTAGTTATCAATAACGGTTTATTAAATGTAGTTGATGAAGGAAACACCACATACCCCAATTCACTCATCTTAGATTATTTAGAAATATATCAACAGTAAAATTAAAATGAGCATGAAAATAAAATTTATAATTTTTGGTCTTTTACTCAGTAGTGCATGCAACTCTTTTTCACAAGCCACTATTTTTGAAGATGATTTTGAGACTTATACTGTTGGAGAAGATCTAATAACAAAAGGGTACGAGATCACATATAAATCTGAGTATACAGGAAATGTAACTGTTATCGTTGCGAATGATAATGGAACAAAAATTGCTTTATTAAATGCTGATGTTAATGGACGAGCGGTTATGAAATTACGGAAACTTATTTCTGTAACACCAGGAATACCTTATCTTTTTGAAGCCTTTACAAAAGGAAATTACAAACGAAAATTAGAAATTACTCTTCCTTCTAACGGAAGTACCATTGCTAGTAGTAGTGAGTTTACCCCTACAGAAGTCGAAAAAACACAATGGATCAAACACAGTTTAAGTTTTACGCCCGCCACAGGGGTAACTTCTGTAAAAATTGGTTTTTTTCATAATTGGTCTGGAACCCTTAATATCAAAGATATACATGTGTTTTCAGCTCTTGCAGACAACAATTACTATATAAGTTCTTCGGAGGGGAATGACAGCAATGAAGGTTCTATAAATGCTCCTTGGAAAACAATTACGAAAATCAATAGCATTCCTTTAATGCCGAGCGATTCTATCTTTTTTAAAAAAGGAGATCGTTTTAATGGTCATTTGGAAATTAATTTTTCTGGAAACGCTTCCCATCCTATTGTAATCACTTCTTACGGATCGGGTGCCCAACCCATAATTACTGGTGAAGTAGGTGCTGGAGCTGGAGGAGACTACCAAGAAGCTATTTATGTAGAAAACCAAGACAATTTGGTTTTTGAGGATATCGAGGTCCACAACGAACGATTTCACAATCGCACTGGAGTTTCTGAAGAAGATGCCTACGGGGTCTTTATTTACAATTCAGGCACAGAAGTCCTAAGTAATTTTACCTTTAGGAATGTCACTTTTAAAAAAGTATATGCCCCCAAACCTGTACTTGAACCGGATGATTTCAATGGATTAGAAGTCGCTGCAGTTCGTTTTCAAACTACAAAAAATACGGTAGCAGGTCAAGAAAAAAACATTGAGAATATCTTGATGGAAAACTGCTACTTTTCCGATCTACAACGCTTAGGTGTTCATATAAAGCATGCGGGAGGAAGCAATGGAGTTGGTGATGATGCCATTAACCGTAATATGAATTTAATTTTCAGAAGAAATGAGTTTCATCATACCGGAGGGACTTGTATTCTTCCAACCAGCACCTACAATTGTTTAATTGAAGAGAACATATTTAACCATCCTGGAAGTGATTTGGATCCAAGGATGCCGAACCGTGGAAGTGCCGTTTGGACTTGGAACTGTCACAATACTGTCATTCAAAATAACCAATGTTTACACATCCGAGGGTATCTAGACTCACATGGAATCCATATCGACCATAAGAATGTAAACACCTTTGTTCAATACAATTATATGGAAGATTGTGAAGGAGGCTTTGTCGAAATATTAGGCGGAAATGTAAATGCTGTTTACCGTTTCAATGTCAGTGTAAATGACGGTTGGCGCGAAAACCCTGGTTGGCCCAATAGCAATCATACCCTATGGATAAACGAAATAGTTTCTAATGGAGAGCAACGATCCGATTACAATTATATTTACAACAACACTATTTATATAGATAGTCCTTATAGTACAGCAATAGACATTGATGGGAAAAATACCTTTATTTATAATAATATTTTTACTGCCATCAATGGTTCAAACATCGGAGGGAAACTGGTTGTTGTAAAAAATAACGGTACTCCTTTGTACATGAGAAACAATTTGTATGAAGGTATAATTGCGAACAATTTCAAAAATATAGACAGCAATCCCGTTAGCGGATCTAGTCATTTTTCAGATCCAAACAACGGAAATAAATTCGGATTTCAATTAAATTCCAACAGCGCTGCAATCAATACAGGAGTTGCCAAACAAGGACCTCCAATTCCTGGCGCAGGAACCGGTATATTTGCAGATATCTCTGCCTATCCTGCAGAAGATTTTTACGGAAACCCAATCGACTTATCCACAGGGACTCCAAATATTGGCGCCTGTAATGCAAAAAATGGAGAGATTTTAGATGTTTCTCAAGTCCTATTTAATCAGAAGGAAATTAAAATTCTTCCGAATCCAGCAAGTTCTGAAATAAATATTTTGAATTTAAAAGAAAAATCGTTGCTTAAAGTATACAATGTACAAGGTCAAATTTTAATTCAAGAAAGCGCTAGAACCAATATCGATGTTTCTAATTTGAAAAATGGAATTTATTTTATAAAAATTGAAAATAACAAAGCCATCCCATTTATAAAAAAGGATTAATTTTTTCTTTTAATATAGATAATAGTTAATGATTAAAGGATAATTATTATGAATCATTCTAAAAAAATCATTTGTAGCATTACATCGTATATAATAACAATGATTTTTATGAAAAAAAACTCTCAAAAAAATAACCAATCAAAGATTTTAATACTCCTATTTTTATTTTCTAGAATTACAATTGGTTTTGGACAAATAAATTATTATTTGAGTAGTTCACAAGGTAATGATTCAAACAAAGGAACAAAAAAGACTCCCTGGAAGACTCTAAAAAAAATTAATTCTATAAAACTTAAACCTGGTGATAAAGTATTGTTTAGAAAAAATGATGCTTTTTTGGGTCATTTTGTCGTTAACGGTTCTGGTTCGAAAAGAAAACCAATTATTATTACTTCTTATGGAAAAGGAAAGCAACCCATTATTAATGGTGAAGTTGGTAAAAAAAACGGAGGTGATTTCCAAGAAGCCATTCTTGTTAAAAATAACGATAACCTAATTTTTAAAGATATTGAAGTCCACAACAATCGATTGTCTAGCAGAGAGGGAGTTCGAGACCAAGATGCTTTTGGAATCTATATTTTGAACAATGGAAATCGTTCTTTAAAAAATTTTATCTTTGACAATGTTACTTTTAAAAATGTATATGCTCCCGTCCCTATTTTAAAAGAAAAAGGTGAAAACGCCTTCAACGGACTAGAAGTCGCCGCACTCCGTTTCTTCAGCACTAGAAATAACAAAAAAACACTAAAAAACATTCAAAATGTACTTGTACAGAATTGTTATTTTACCAACTTACAACGTTTGGGAGTTCATGTCAAGCACGCAGGTGCCCTAAAAGGTGTTGGTTCAGAAAAAATGAACAGCAATGTTGATTTTGTGTTTCGCAATAATAAATTCTTCAAAACTGGTGGAACTTGTATTTTACCTATCAGAACTTATAATTGCTTGATAGAAAAAAATATCTTCGAATACCCTGGCGACAATTCCGATCCTAGAATGGCCAACAGAGGTAGTGCAGTTTGGACTTGGCGATGTGTCAATACTGTAATCCAATACAACGATTGCCTTCATATCAGAGGTTATTTAGATTCGCATGGCATTCACATCGATCATGAAAATATAAACACCTTTATCCAATACAATTATATGGAAGATTGCGAAGGTGGTTTTGTAGAAATTTTAGGCGGTAATAAAAATTCTGTTTACCGATTCAACCTAAGCATCAACGATGGTTGGCGTCAAAACCCAAAATGGAAAACGAGCAACCATACTTTATGGATCAACAATGTTGTACAAAAAGGAAAACATTTTGCCACTGAAAATTACATCTACAACAATACCATATATATCAACAAGCCCTACGGAACTGCTATTGATATCAAAGGAGAAAACACCTATATCTTCAACAATATTTTTTGTGCGATGAACGGTGCTAATATTGGCGACAAACAAATGCATATAAACGCAAACAATACAGAAATGTTTATTTCTAACAACTTGTATGCTGGAAACATCAATAAACGTTTTACAAAATTAGACCAGCATCCTGTTTTTGCTGTCCCTGATTTCACAAACACGCATGCTAACAGAAAAGGTTTTCAATTACATAAAACAAGTGAAGCCATCAATGCAGGATTGGCAAAACTAGGCCCACCAATTCCAGGAGCTGGAAAAGGTATTTTCAAAAATGTCTCAAAATATCCGATTGTAGATTTTTATGGGAATTCTATTGATTTATCAGAAGAAATGCCAAATATCGGAGCTTGTAATGCAAAAAAAGGAGAAGTAGTTAAATAGAATTACTATTTTTGAAACAATCCCATTCTAATAAATTGTAGAAATCATGAAATTATTTAAAGAACGATGTATAATCAGTTTCTTTTTTGCTAGTATTTTATCGGTTAGCGCACAAATAAAGCTTCCGGAACTAATTAGTGATGGCATGATTCTCCAACGCGATACAAAAATTAAAGTATGGGGATGGGCTTCAGCAAATGAAGATGTAATTGTTTCTTTCAAAAAGAAAACGTACACAACATCTGCAAATAAAAATGGCGTATGGGAAGTGAAATTACCTAAACAAAAGAGTGGAGGTCCTTATACCATGAATATCTCTGCCAGTAATTTCATTGAGATTAACGACATTTATTTTGGTGATGTATGGATTGCTTCTGGGCAATCAAATATGTCATTTGAAATGCAAAAAGTGGCTAAGCACTATAAAAGTGAACTAAAAAATTCTACCAATAGTAAAATTAGACAATTTTTAATTCCAAAAAAACCGAACTTTAAAGTTACTCAAAAGGGTTTTAAGTCTGGAAATTGGATTTCTGCCAATCCTAAAACAGTTGGAGGTTTTTCTGCTGTTGCCTATTTCTTTGCGCAAAAACAATTTGAAAAACATAAAATTCCTATTGGTATTATTAACTCAAGTGTTGGCGGTTCTCCTGCACAAGCATGGATTTCTGAAGATGCTTTAAAACCATTTTCCAATTATTTTAATGAAACGCAGCTCCTGAAAAATGACAGTTATATTAAAAATATTGAGGATAAAAATTTTAACGATTTAAAAAATTGGGAGAAAGAAACGAATGCCAATGACTTAGGTTTGCAAGAAAAATGGAAATCAACATCTTATGACGATACATCATGGAAAAGTTTACCGTTGCCCTCATTTTGGGAGAAACAAATTGGATATAAACAAGGTGTTGTTTGGTTTCGAAAGCATATTCATTTAGACAAAGCATTCAATTCAAAAATCATTGAGCTTAATTTGGGGAGAATTTCTGATGCGGATTCTGTTTTTTTGAATGGTAAATTTATTGGTAAAACAAATCATAAATATGCAATTAGAAATTATAACATCTCAAAAGATATTTTGAAAAAAGGTGATAATACTATTGCTATTCGTGTATTTTCTTATCGGTTCAATGGTGGTTTTATAAAAGGAAGCCCAATGAACCTCTCAATTGGTAAAGAGATTATACCACTCAACAACGAGTGGAAATTTAAATTAGGAGCTCAAACTAAGCAATTGGAAAAATCTGTCCAATTAAATTGGAAACCTACGGTTTTATATAATGCGATGATCGCTCCGTTATTAAACTATGCTATAAAAGGAGTTATTTGGTATCAAGGAGAGGGTAACACAAAAGATGCAAAAGAATATAGAACCTTGTTTCCAACACTTATTAAAAATTGGAGAAAAGATTTCAATCAAGGTGATTTTCCTTTCATTTTTGTGCAGCTAGCAAATTATTTAAAACCTGACAATACACCTTCAAAAAGTGGATGGGCAATGCTTAGGGAAGCACAATCTCAAACATTAAAACTTCCAAAAACAGGAATGGCTGTAATTATTGATATTGGTGAAGAGAACGACATCCATCCAAGAAATAAAAAAGATGTAGGTTATCGATTATCATATGAAGCAGAACGTATTTTAACCTGTTCTAAAGAATACCCAAAATTACCAACATTTAAAAAGAAACGAGTAAAAGGCAATAAAATAATTTTGACATTTTCAAATGAAAAATATTTACAAGTAAAAGGACAAGACTCTTTAAAACATTTTGCGATTGCTGGAGCTAACAAAAAATTTGTTTGGGCAAAGGCAGTAATTAAAGACAACAAAATCGTAGTTTGGAGCTCAGAAATTTCGAATCCAGTTGCCGTGAGATATGCTTGGGGGAATAACCCCAAAGGTGTTAATTTATATTCAAAAAAACACATTCCTATTTCTCCTTTTAGAACAGATAATTGGTAGTAACTATTTATTTAAAATTTTAAATTGAACATCTATAGAAACTCCGTAAATAGATTCTAGCTCACGAACACTCTTTTTGTAAAATTTAGTGGCGGGAGGCGCTGTGAAATTATTCCAGAAACTAGCACTATAAGGCACATCCATATCTCCTATGTCTATATCTAAATTATTGTTTTTAACTTTAATTTTCTTTTTATCCATTTCTAATCCCAATACGAACATTTCATGTCTGTATGACAAATCAATTTTTGAACTATTTTTACCTAAAATTTTCTTTTGATATTCTGAAAGTTTTCTTTTTGACTTCCATTCTCGATTATGATAACTTAAATATAATTTACCAGCACTATTTTTTTTATAAATATAAACGGAGTTCAATATGGAGTTCTCTATTTTAAAAATTCCATAATTATCTAACCCAATATAGAATCTTAAATAATCACCTTTCCATCTTGATCCCTCTATAATTATAACATCCTCTCCATCATAAGTAGTATCTCCTATTTTAGACCAAGTATACTTTTTAAAATTAACCCCCGTTCTTAGGGTATTGAATCGGGTCATAAATACCATCGCATGAAGCTTCTGTTTCATACTAACAATTCTATAATCTGCCGATTTTCTCCCTTCTAAAACTTCTAATTTATTGAAAGTTTCAGTATTGGGTCCTTTATCTAGTATTTTTAAATATTGTTCCACAAAAAAACGTGCCTTATTGTCTTCAACTGAAAACCTTCTGTATAAAACGTTTAATTGATGAGGCTTATTTATCGTTGTCTTTTTAATATTTTTAAACGCTTTTTTAAGATGGGCTATGGGGCTTAAAACAGTAATTTCAGAAAGTTCTGCGACGTCCTCTTCTAAGACAATTACATTCTCTTTTAAATTGACGAAATCTTCAATCTTTATTGAAAAAGACTTGTAACCAATACTTGATATAATAAGGGTCTCTGATAGATAGTTAGAGGATATAGATAGTTTAAAATTGCCTTCTTCATTTGTAGAGGATCCTTTATTTTTTGAGGGTATGGAAATGGAGGCATAAGGAATACCTGTTTCAAATACATCCATTACACTTCCTTCAATATATATCGACTTGCTTTGTGAGTTCACGGAGCATGCAAATACAAAAAATACCAGTAAGAAAATAATAAAAGCCTTTTGCTTTTTCATGAGTATTTATGTTATATAATTTAAAAATAATAGTCTCAGTCGTTATAAATCTTCCATTATTTTTGTTTTTCTTATTTTAATTCTAACTGCTTCACTTTTGTATTAGCAGTACCTCTTTTAGCAGTATATAATTTTATCATTTCTTCTAATTTTTCAGGATTAGATTCTGCTAGATTGTTTTGCTGACCAAGATCCTCTTTTATATTGTACAACAAATACTCATTAGAGTTCCCTAACTCAATATTAACAAAGGTATTAACCTTAGGTCCCTTGTAGGGAGGAATTAAAACCCAATCGCCATTTCTGTAGGCAGTTCTTGTTGTTGCCTCGATAATTAAATCTTCACGACCATCTTGACTTTGTCCTAAAAAAACATTTAGTAATTCTTGACTATCATCAACTCTCACTTTACTATCTACAAGTTTAGCGATTGATGATAATAAATCCATTTGGCATACCAACGCCTCAGAAACAGTAGGTTCAATTTTTCCTTTCCAATACGTTATGAAAGGTACATGTGTTCCTGCTTCAAATAAACTATACTTTCCACCCCTAAGTTGTCCTGCTGGAGTATGATCTCCTATTTTTTCAACTGCATCATCGTAATAACCATCATTTAAAACTGGTCCATTATCGCTTGAAAATACAATTAAAGTATTCTCAAGCAAGCCTTCCTCTTTCAATGTTTTCATAAATTCACCGACCATCCAATCAGCTTCTAAAATTACATCCCCTCTTGGTCCCATACCAGATGTGCCCACAAATCTTGGATGTGGAGTTCTAGGAACATGTGGTTGCTGCATTGCATAATATAAAAAGAACGGTTCATTTTTGTGTTTTTTAACGTAATCTTGAGCACCTTTTAAGAAGTGATCTGCCATGTCTATATCACTCCATTTAGCAGCCTCTCCACCCTTCATATACCCAATTCTTGGTATGCCATTTACAATACTACTATTGTGTCCATGATGCCATTTCATGGTTAATAATTCAGGATTGTCAATACCATTTGGTTGTCCTTTAAAATTATTTTTATAATCTATTTCTATTGGATCCTTTGGATCTAATCCAACTACATCTCCGTTTTCAATATACACGGTTGGAACTCTATCTTGAGTGGCTGCCATGATATATGAATAATCAAAACCTACTTCGTTAGGTCCAGGAGATACGGTTTCATTCCAATTTATATTTCCTGTTCCAAGTCCAAGGTGCCATTTTCCAACAATTCCTGTATGATAGCCTTTGTTTTTTAGCATTTTTGGAAGTGTCATTTGTGTGGTATCAATTATTAATGGTGCAGTTCCTGGAAGAATTCTAGCACGTTTATTTTTCCAAGGATAAACTCCAGTTAGCAGGGCGTAACGGCTTGGAGTGCAAGTTGCAGAACTTGCATAACCATTTTTAAACCGGACACCCTCATTCGCCAAAATATCTATATTAGGAGTTTTTATTTCTTTTGCTCCATTGGCACTAATATCTCCAAAACCTAAATCGTCTGTGTAAATAACGACAATATTTGGTTTAGTTGAAGATTTATCAATTTTTTTGATCTTGTTTTTACACGAAATGAAAACCAAAGAGAAAACACTAAAAATAATCAGAGATGAAAGATGTTTGCGATACATTTTATATTTTTTAAGAGAATAAAACTTTTAAGTTTGATGTCGAAATGAAGTTAAGATACCAATATCACAAAATAACAATTTTCACAATTAAAATGACTAAGAATAATTACCTTTAATTAATCAAAAATTATCATTGATAAAAACTAAAAACAAATGGGTAATTTTAAACCAATAATATTCTCTTATTTTTCTCAACTTTACTTTTTTTAAATCTCAGATAATAAAAATAAAAAGTAAATCATCTTATGAAAAATAGTTTTAAAATTTATTTATTCTCTTTATTGATATTTACGAATTTTATGATCTGCTCATCTCAAGAAGTCCAGAGATATTATGTCGATAGCACAAATGGATCGGATGATAATAACGGCTTTTTAGAGGGTGCTGCTTGGCAGAGTATAGGTAAAGTGAATCAAAGTACGTTTTTACCAGGGGATGAAATTTTATTCAAATCAGGGCAAGAGTTTTTTGGTAAATTGATTCCACCATCAAGTGGTGATAGTAGTAATTTAATTATTTTTGGTAAATACGGTGGTAATGAAAGACCTACAATAAATGGTAAAAATTATAAAATGTGTATTGATGCATCCGCAAAAGAATATATAGAATTTAAGGATTTGATTTTAAAAAATGATGCATCAGAAGACGATGCTACTATAGAGGCTGGAGCAGATGAAAAACGCTTTGGTTTTTATGCAAGTGTGGGTTTTTCAGGAATTAAAAGGAATATTACATTAAACAATATTAAAGCTTATAAAATTTACCCGACGAATGCTTCTGGAACAGAAAACAGCGATTCTTATAAAGGCTATGGATTTCAATTTACTTCAACTGGATTAGGGGAAAATTATTACGATGGAATTACTATAAAAAATTGTGAAATTACAGATATTGGCTATGTCGGTATATCCATTAATAAATGGATTCCTGATACGAATCCACCAACCGCACAATACCAACAAAACGTTGATATCAACAATAACAATCTACATCATATTGGAGGTTCTGGTATGGTGTTTTTTAACGTTCAAAACTTTCTTATTGAAAACAATGTAGTAACCTATACAGGAGATCATTCCCTCAACTCAAAACAACATGGTAGAGGAAGCGGTTTTTGGTCTGTACGTAGCAAGGATGGTGTTCTTCAGCACAACGAATTTTCGCACGCTCGAGGGGCTGCAGATTCTTGTGGAGCACATATAGACATCGAAAACGACAATGTTATTGTTCAGTATAACGTAAGCTATGATAACGCTGGAGGCTTTGCTGAATTTATGGGGGCCAATACCAATTGTATATATAGGTATAATGTAAGTATCAATGATGGTTTTAGAGTGAAATGGTCCAATGGTGCTACTCTTCAAAGTAATCCTGAAATGTACACCGCTAGTGGCGAAAAAAACACACAGGAAGGCAAGATTATCTGGTTATCAGACTTTACAGGGTTTGATGGTCAAACTAATATTGGATCCAAAAATAATCAAGTATATAACAATACGATTTATATTGGGCAGGATACAAATGGTGACGATATAACATCACTTATTCGTTTTGAAAATGATACAGACTCAAATGAAGTGAAAAATAATATATTTTATGTAGAATCAGAGAGTACACTAAATTTTACTAAATCATCGACTGCTGGAACTAATAATGTATTTAGCAATAATTTATATTCAAATTTTGGTCCCTCAAATTCATTTTTTGTTGGTACTAGTGATTTAACTAATTCAGACCCTTTATTTGTGAATAGAGGAGGTGTAACAACTGCTGATTATAAACTAACATTAGGGTCACCAGCAATTGATGCAGGGGTATTCATTAATAACAATGGGGGTCAAGATTATTGGGAAACTTCTTTGTCTGAAAATTTACCAACCGATATTGGTGCTTCTGAATTTGATAATTCAATTACAACAACAAATACCTGGAATGGAGTAGTGAATACATCTTTTACAAACGCGGGAAACTGGTCTAGAAATGAGATTCCCAATGCAACAGACGATATTATTATTCCTAGTGTTGCAAATGATCCTATTATTGGTCCAACAACCGGAGCAGAGGTAAATAATATAACAATTGAATCTGATGCTAACTTAACAGTTTCTAGCGGAGGTTCTCTAATTGTTCATGGCAACTCATCAGGAGACGTTACTTATAACAGAACCATAGATTACATTGGTGGTTTAACAGGTTATCCAGCAGACTCTGAAATTCAAACAACTGACACTTCATGGTTAATTGCTGGTACAGGTTTTACCTTTCCTGCAAAAAATGTTGCATCAGGTGGTGCAGCATCTTCCAATTGGTATGTAAGAATGGAAAGAAGTGGCACTGGAAACTTCGCTTATATAGAAAGAATTTATCCTTTAACTGCAGGAGAAACCTATGAGTTTAAAGCTTCAGTTTTTCCAGATGCTGCAGATCAAAAAACTGCCTATACGCTTAGAGTAATGGATGTAGCGACAGAAGTTGCTGCCTCTGCTACCTCAGCAACAGGGTCAACTTGGGAAGAATTAAGTATTTCATATACGGCCGCAGAGACTAAAAATTACAAATTTAGAGTTCAGAAAACTTGGGGAAACCAGGGCGCAAGTATTGATAATTATTCAATAGTGTGTACAAGTTGTGATCCACAAGAAACTGTATATTCTGATGATTTTGAAGCAGTGTATGTAAATGATAATTTGAAAGGATGGTATTTAATGGCTTCTCCTGTGGCTCATAGTAATTTTTCAGTTGATACTTTCACAGCAGCTAACGATATTGCAACTAGTAACAGTAACTCAAATGTAGCCATTGCTACCTACGGAACGTCTAGTGATAATTGGAGTTATTTCCTAGCAGGAGCAACTAGAAATTTTCTTCCAGGGAAAGGGTATTCCATTAAAAAAGCAACCACCACAGGGACTGTTTCTTTTACAGGAACTCTACATACAGAGGATACTGGTGTGGATATTGCACTTTCTTCGGGGGGCAATCGTTATAATCTACTAGGAAACCCATACACATCTTATATAAATAGTGCACCATTCCTAGCGAATGCTGCTCTTTCTGAAACCGAAACAATTTGGGTGTATGACCAAACATTGAGCACCAACGGTTCTTATGTTGCTAAGCCGTTAGTTGAAGATTTTATATTAGCTCCAGGGCAAGGTTTTTTTGTAAAAGCAAATCTCGCTGGTGGTTCGGTTAATTTTGCCGAAACAAATCAAAGCCATACTTCAGATACCTTTCAAAAAACATCAAAAACAGAAGTTAAAATACAGCTTTCAGTGAATGGTGCTATACAATATGCCAAACTTTATTATTTAAACACTGCAACAACTGGTTTTGATGTTGGTTATGAAGGAGAGGTATTTGGAGGAACTACAGATGAGTTCTCAATTTACACCCACTTACTAACTGACAATGTTGGAAAAAAATACCAAGTTCAGTCACTTCCAAATTCAGAGTATGAGACGATGATAGTCCCTCTTGGCGTTAAAGCTGCTGCAAATAAAGAAATTATTATTTCTGCAGAAGCTTTAAATTTACCTGCAGGTGTTAACGTCTTTTTAGAAGACAAACAAACCGATACATTTACACGTTTAGACGAAGCGAACAGTAATTATAAAATTACTTTAATTGAAGATCTAGACGGGATAGGTCGTTTTTACCTACATACTACTTCTAGTGATTTAAGTACAAACAACGTGAAGCAAGATCATATAAGTATCTACAAAACGAATAATTTTACTTTGAGAATTGTTGGCTTATCTAAAGGAACAGCAAATATTAAGTTATATAATATTTTTGGAAAAGAAATGATGCGTGCTGCTTTTACATCTCAGGCAGTCAAAGAAATTTATTTGCCAAAATTAGCAGCAGGTATTTATATTGTTCAACTAAAAACAGCAGCAGGCACATCAAACAAAAAAATAATTTTAAACTAGTCATTAAATTCAAACTTTTAATTAGCATTCATTTCAACGAAAAAATATATGAGAACTAACATAAAAATAAAAATTCTAACGTTACTTACAATGTGCTTAGGCTATTCTAAATCTTGGAGTCAGAATGCTACATTAAAACAACCAAACGTCCTATTTATTATTTGTGATGATTTAAATGATTACCAAGGAGTTTTTGGCGGTCATCCCCAAGCAATAACTCCAAACATAGATAAACTAGCAGCTTCAGGTGTACAATTTATAAATGCTCAAAGCAATGTGCCTGTTTGCTCGCCCTCCAGAAATAGTTTAATTACAGGCGTTTATCCACATGCTTCAAAAGATTATGGTTGGACAAACTTAAAAAAACAACCCATATTAAAAAATAATAAAACGTTAATACGCTATTTTAAGGAAAACGGCTATTATACTCTAGGTACCGGGAAAATTATTCACGGTAACGTTAATGATGATTTTGATGAATGGGGTAACAAACCAAAGCATAATTATGGCCCCTTTTATTATAATGGAAAAAAAATAAGTGTTAATCCATTAGTACCATCCCCATACAGTTCTATTGGTCCTATAGATGGTTCTTATGGCCGCTTGTCAGAGGGAGGAATATCAGAAGGGAAAAGAGGAGAAATAGGTTGGGTCTATGGATGGGACAACAAACCATTACGCTATGTTAATGACAATGATAGAGACTTATTACAAGACGAATTACATGCGCAATGGGCAGTTAATAAACTTAAAGAATTAGAAATGCAGGATACTCAAACACCATTTTTTATGGGAATTGGGTTTGTAAGACCACACACACCAATGCATGCCCCAGATAAGTATTTTGATATGTTTCCTATAAAAGATTTGAAATTAGATAAATGGAAAGTAGAGGATACCAATGATACTTATTGGAAAGATAATTTTAGTAATAATTTAAAAGGTCCTAAATATTACAAGATGCTACTTGAATCTTATAATGGAGATAGAGAAGTTGCCTTAAAACATGTTTTACAGGCTTATTTAGCCTGCGTAGCATTTGTTGACGAGCAAGTAGGAAAAGTTATGGAAGGTTTAAACAATAGTACGTTTAAAAACAACACAATTGTTATATTTACTAGTGATCACGGTTGGCAAATGGGGGAAAAAGAGTATTTTTTTAAAAACTCACCTTGGGAGGAAAGTGCAAGAATTCCTTTGATTATTAAAACTCCAATACCAAAAGCTGGATTAAAAGTTGAACAACCTGTATCTCTAATAGATTTGTATCCTACCCTGAAAGATTTATGTAATTTAAAAGGGGACCATAAAATTAATAAGAATGGTGGTGACTTAGGAGGATATAGTTTAAGGTCTTTATTAGAAAAATCAAAAGAATGGGAAGGTCCAACCGGAGCCCTAACTATAGTAGGTAATTATGGGACAAAATATTCGACTAAAAATCAAAATTTTTCTTATAGAACAAAAGATTGGCGGTATATAGTTTATAGCAATGGAAAAGAAGAATTATACAATCATAAAGAGGACCCATATGAATGGGAAAATGTTGCCGACAAGAAAAAAAATAAAAAAATAAAAAAAAGGCTACATTTAGATATGAATAAAATAATTAAAAATAGATAAATTTAAGATGAATAGTAAGTTAATTATTTTATGTTTTTGTTTGGTTTTAGTGGGGCCTAATATTGATGCACAAAACAAAAGTAAGCCAAATCTAATAGTCATTATGGCAGATGATTTAGGTTATGCCGATGTTGGTTTTAATGGTTCTAAGGATATTCTAACCCCAAATATTGATCAAATTGCAGAAAATGGTGTAAAATTTACAAATGGTTATACCTCCTATTCTGTATGTGGACCAAGTAGAGCCGGTTTTATCACAGGCCGTTACGGACAACGTTTTGGTTTCGAAAGAAATCCACAATACCGTGTAGATAATCCAAATATGGGCTTGCCAAAAACTGAAAAAACTATTGCCGAACATTTAAAAACAGTTGGATACACCTCAGGAATTATTGGTAAATGGCATTTGGGTGCGCATAAATCGAACCACCCATTAAATAGAGGATTTGATGAGTTTTTTGGGCACCTTGGAGGAGGTCATACATATTTTCCTAAGAATCTTGTTCTAAAAGATAGTTATTTCACTGGAGATCATATTCAAATTCCTAACGAAGAGGGCGGTGGTAAAACTTGGAAAGCTGGCGCTGAAATTGCAAGTTACCGAACATGGATTATGAGAGATCACGAACCTGTTAAAACTGAAAAATATTTAACGGAAGAATTTTCTGATGAGGCAGTAAGATTTGTCGAGCGCAATAAAGAACAACCATTCTTTTTGTTTTTATCTTACAATGCACCACATACACCAATGCAGGCAACAAAAAAATATTTAGATAGATTTCCTGCTATAAAAGAAAAAAAACGAAAAACCTATGCCGCTATGGTAAGTGCTCTAGACGATGGAGTTGGTCAACTTCTGAATAGACTAAAAGAATTAAATCTAGAAGAGAATACAATCGTTGTTTTTCTTTCAGACAATGGGGGTCCCGAAAAGAAAAATGCCTCTAATAATGGTGTGCTAAGAGAGGGTAAAAGTTCTATTTATGAAGGTGGTTTTAGAGTTCCATTTGCCATTCAATGGAAAGGAACATTGAATAAAAGCATTTGCAACTACCCAGTTTCATCTTTAGATATTTTAGGAACAATTGCAGATTTAACAAAGGTGGAAATTGAGGAAGATAAGCCATTAGACGGAGTAAACATAATTCCATTTCTAACAGGAAAAGAAAAAGGAACTCCTCACCAAAATATTTTTATTAGAAAATACGATCAGAAATTATATTCTGTGAGAGACGGAAATTTAAAATTGGTTGTAAAAAAGAATGGAAATCGAAAAGAATTATACAATCTTGAGAAAGATATTAGTGAGTCTAACAATATTGCATCTAGTAACAAAGAAGATGTAAAGCGATTGTACAACATTTTAAATGAATGGGAGTCAGAATTAATTGACCCTATTTTTCTTGGACTGATTCATACGAAAGCATGGCGTAATAGAACAAAAAAGAAATCACAAAAAAAATAGTATTCGAGATGCTATGAAAACATTTTGTTTGAAAGAAGAAATCATACAATTTAAAAAAGCTATAAGGTGTTAAACCTATTTTTTTAAGAATTTATGAAAATTATTTAGTAAAAAAACTCATGAAATACATACAGGCAGTATTTTTTTTTCTTTTTATAAGTAGTACATTACAGGCAACTAACTATTATATCAATGCCAAATTAGGCAACGATAAAAACAATGGTAAAAGTCATCAAACACCATGGAAAACCCTTACCAAAGTCAGTAGCTTCAATTTTAAACCTGGAGATGTTATTTTACTAGCAAAAGGTCAAGAGTTTTTTGGTTCTATTCAATTAATTAACAGGAGTGGAACAAAAGCAAAACCTATTATAATTTCAAATTATAACGCTTTTTCAGGAGACAAAAATCCAACAATAAATGCAAAAGGCTTTTTGAATGGAATTTTATTAATCAATTGCAGTTATATTAATGTTGAAGGCCTAACAATTATGGCCAATGGAGGTGTTAAGCCTAAGAGTAAAAAAAAAGGAATGCGATGCGGTGTTTTAGTTACTACTTCAAAAGTGGGTATTTTTAAAAATATTACTGTAAACAACTTGGTAATAAAAGATGTCTTTTATGAACGTCCAAATTTTCAAAGAGGAGTTGCAGAAGTTAAAACGGCTAATGGATTGCAAAGCTATGGTTGGGGAATTCGTTTTATCAATAATAATAAAGGTTCATTATTAAAAAATATAACAGTTCAGTCTTGCAAAATTAGTAATATTGGACATACAGGAATTAAAATAACTGGATCTGTTCAAAATCTGAAATTAGTTAACAATACGGTGTTTAAAACTGGTGGCCCAGGAATGCAAATGAGTGGTGTTAAAAATGCGCATGTAAAAGGAAACAATATCAACTATTCTGGCACCAAAGATGATAGCAGAAAATGGGGACGTGGAAGTGGTCTTTGGACCTGGGGATGTGATTCTGTAATAATTGAACACAATTCATTTAGAAATGCGAATGGTCCTGCAGATTCAGCAGGTTGTCATATTGATTTTAATTGTAAAAATATCATTGTACAGTACAATTTGAGTGAGAATAATGCAGGAGGATTTTGTGAGATTTTAGGAAATAATTGGAACTGTGCGTACCGCTATAATGTAAGTATTAATGACGGTCATCGTATTAAAAAGAAAGGCATTGCTTTTCAAGAAGGAAAAATTTACTGGCTAAGCGGATTTGTTGGAAAAAATAAAAAACGTCACGGTCCGTACAACTCCTATTTTTATAATAATACCATTTATGTAAAAAGTGATATAGTAGCTAAAATGGCTGTCGCAAAAGTTACTTCAGGAGCATTACTAGTAAATAATATTTTTTATATTGAAGGAGAAAGCAAAGCTGTTTTAGGAGATCAATATCAGCCTCAGAAAGATGATGCATCTGATTTAAAAAATATAGTTTTTAAAAATAATTTATTTCTAAAAGCTGAAAATTGGCCAAAAGAAGTGGCAATCCAAGATGAGGAACCGGTTTATGGAAATCCACACTTTGTAAATGCAGGAGGAAAAAAAATCACAGATTATATTCCTACTAACACTAATATCATTAAAGATAAAGGAATTGAAATCCCTCATATTCCGAAAGATAAAAAAGGTTTAATGATCGGGTTGAAAGTAGAAAAAGATATTCTAGGAAATACTATTAAAGGCTTGCCGGATATGGGAGCAATTGAATTAAATTAAAATTAATTATGAGAAGAAAGTAGGTACCGATCCAACTGGAAACAAAAACCCCGATTTAGAACGATATGCTTCCGAGGATTTTCACGGTAAAACTAGTAAATGGTGTTGGTAGAATTGATTTATGTTAGGAGGTAATTCAGCCAGATTTAGAGATGAAACACTACCATATCAAATGCTAAATAAGGTTAGGGTTTTTATCGATAATAATAAAGAGCAACCATTTTTCTTATATTTTTCATTTCACGATATTCATGAACCTCGTCTACCAAACATACGTTTTCAAGGCGCAAACAAAATTGGTGTTAGAGGTGATGCCATTGTTCGAATGGACTATAGCACTGGAGCACTTATGAACCATATAGAAAAAAGAGGGTTAAAAGAAAATACCATCATTGTGTTTTCTAGTGATAACGGCCCTGTTTTAGATGATGGTCATGCTGACAAAGCTGTTGAATTATTAGGAAATCATAAATCCGGCAGACCATTCGGAGGAAACAAGTACAGTGCTAATGATGCTGGAACTCGCGTTCCAACAATAATTTATTAGCCAGGTACAATAAAACAAACTGTAAGTGCTGCTTTACTAACTTAAACAGATTTATATGCCTCTTTTGCTTAAATAAGGGAAAGCAGTATATATCATCTTTTGTAGCCTGTTCAAATTACGTATCGGTTAGATAGAGATTACTGCATAAGCGATTGCTTCACATACAATTTACAGTTTTACCTTATCCGTGTTTCTAAAAATTCAATACGCCACGCAAATAATGATAATTAGTGAATAAAAATAGATAATACCAATGAATTAATTTTAAATGCTTTTTTAGTAATTTAACAATTATTTATTAATAACAAATAAGATGTACAAACTAACTTTTTTTTTACTTCTATTAGGTAGTTTTAGCTTTGCTCAAGTGAATACAACTAAAAGTACAACTAAGCCAAACCTGATCGTTATAATGACCGATGATATGGGTTGGGCAGATGTTGGTTTTAACGGATGTAAAGACATTCCAACACCAAATATAGACAGCATTGCCAATGAAGGTGTACGATTTGAAGAAGGTTATGTCTCTTTTCCTGTTTGCGGACCAAGTAGAGCTGGGTTTTTAACCGGGCGCTATCAAGATCGTTTTGGTTTTACCACCAATCCTTCAATAGATCCCAACAACCCCATATCTGGTTTGCCTTTAGAAGAAGAAACAATGGCGCAAGTATTGAAAAAAGTAAATTATAACAGTGCTATTATTGGAAAATGGCACATGGGTACACATCCAAATTTTCATCCTCTAGAACGTGGTTTTGATTATTTTTATGGTTTCTTATCAGGGGGTCATAATTACTATCCAGAACAGTTAACCATTAATGATTTATCTGAGGTTAAAAGGAAATGGCAGTGGTATAGAACCAAAATAATTGAAAATAGAACCAAGGTAAAAACGGATGATTATTTAACAGATGAATTGAGTGCCGCAGCGGTTAATTATATTAATAAACAAGCTGAAAATGATCAACATTTTATGCTTTATTTGGCTTATAATGCACCCCACACACCATTACAAGCCACAGAAAAATATCTATCAAGATTTCCGAAAATTACGGACAAAAAAAGAAAAACCTATGCAGCCATGGTATCTGCTGTAGATGATGGTGTAGGACATGTTTTAGGGGCTCTTAAAGAAAAAGGCTTAGACGAAAATACCATTGTAGTTTTTCTGTCTGATAATGGGGGAGCACATAACAATGCTGCTGACAATGGCCCACTTAGAGGATCAAAAGGGGATCTTTTTGAAGGTGGAATAAGAGTACCATTTGCAATGCGATGGAAAGGTACAATCCCGGAAGGAAATTCGTATAAAAAACCCATTTCATCACTGGATATCATGGCTACTATTGTTGCTCAATCCAATGTTAAAATTGATCCGAACAGACCACTTGATGGTGTGAATTTAATTCCTTTTTTAACAGGTGCAGAAATTGGTGCTCCACACGATTATTTATTTTGGAGAAAATGGGAACAAAATGCCATGGCAATCAGGCATGGAAACTATAAGCTCGTAGCAAACAAACAAAAACAAAAGGCCTCTCCAAATTTATACAATCTATCAAAAGATAAAAATGAAAGAATAGAAATTGGCTTTGAAAAAAAGAAAATTAGCAAACAGCTTCATGAAAAATGGGAACAATGGAATTCAGAAATGAAAGATCGTGTTTTTCCAACACTTGGTCAAGATGAATGGTGGACAGAAAAAAAATAATTTTTTTTTGAAATAAAACCATGAAGTACTTATGATTTAAAGTAGCGCAACTTTAATTCTGTTGCTATTAAATAGTGTTGTAACGGCTCAAGTAATTGATGCTTGTAAAGCTTATATTATAGAAATAAAAATACAAAAAGTAGTAATTCCCGAGAGGGTTTATAACTGTTTTTAGTTTACATAAAAATTAATAATTAAAATTTCATTTAAAATGATTGCCAAAAAATATAGTGTAAGCCTACTATTTGTCCTACTTTCTTTACTCACTAAAGCCCAGGAACAACCCAATGTTGTAATGATTGTTTTGGATGATTTAAACGATTTTGTAGGTGTGATGGGAGGGCACCCTCAAGCTAAAACACCCAATATAGACAAACTAGCAGCTGAAGGAGTTTTATTTAACAATGCGCATAGCAACGTACCTGTTTGTTCTCCCTCTAGAGCAAGTTTTATGACCGGTATTTTACCTACTACATCTGGAAATTGGGGTTTTGGAAATTGGCAAAAAAATGAAATTTCTATGAATTCTAAATCCATTCCAGAATACATGAGAAGTAATGGGTATAAAACGTATCAAACAGGAAAAGTATTTCATACGACTAAAAAAGGAGTTTGGGATGAAATGGGAGCAATTGCTGATTATGGACCCATGGCATTTAATGGCAAAAAATCAACATTACATCCTTCATCTCCGAAAGGGATGGCAGCGTTAGGTCCGTTGGATGCAACTTTTGCATCTTTAGCGAATGTCCCTAATATACAACCAACGAATGATACCCCTGGTTATAAGGGCTGGAGAAATACCCATTGGAAAACAAATAGTCATTTTCATTATACAGATGATAACAATAGGGATTTGCTGACTGATGAAAAAAGTGCAGAATGGTTAGAAAAAAAAATTAAAGACCTTCAAAAAGAGGAAAGCAAGAATCCTTTTTTCATCAGTGTCGGTTTTATTAGACCTCATACACCTTTAGTAGTTCCTCAAATATTTTTTGATATGTTCCCTATAGAATCAGTAAAAATTACGACCCTAAAAGAGGATGATATCGAAGATACAAAGTTGGCAGAAAACACGAATAAAGAACCCAGAGGACGTAAAGCTTTTAGAACATTAACCGAGGGGTATTCCAGTAAAGAAGAAGCCTTGAGATTTTATACTCAAGCCTACTTGGCAAGTGTAGCTTTTGCTGATGAAATGGTTGGAAAAGTATTAAAATCCATAGAAGAAAGTGAGTTTAATGATAACACTCTTGTATTGCTATTTAGTGACCACGGTTACAGCCTTGGTGAAAAAGAGTATCTATTTAAATATGCGCTCTGGGAGGAATCTACCCGTGTACCATTGATTATCAAACACCCAAATTATAAAAATAAGGCAGGGCAAATAGTCACCCACCCAGTTAGTTTGGTTGATATATATCCTACAATTAAAGACTTATGCAGTTTAAAAGGCAGTACCTTAATTAGTGAAAAAGGAGCAGAGTTAGATGGCTTTAGTCTTAAAGCTTTTTTAGAAAATTCTGAGACTAAAAATTGGTCTGGACCAGATGAAGCCATGAGTATTATTTCTAGTTGGAAAACAAAGAAACCCGAAAACCAACACATTTCTTTGCGTTCAAAAGATTTTAGATTTATACGATATGCGAATGGAGCTATAGAATTATATGACCATCGAGTAGATAAAAATGAATGGTATAATTTGGCTACTGATACTGCTTATAAAGCTGTAAAAGATAATTTTTCTCAAAAACTTAAGACTTTTTTTAACTAATAACAGTAATAATTACCCTTATAATTAGTTTTTGTCATATTAATAGATAAAAACTCATTAATTATGGTATATTTATCTTTTATTAAGCTTTTATATTAGAATATAATTTTTTGTTGTGAAATTAGAATACCATCCTTCGCAGATTTCCGTTTTTGAATCTTTCTACGTAGAGCGAAAGAAATCTCCCTATTTTGGGGTGCACTGGCATTATCACGAAGAGTATGAGATTTTATTTACCATTAAAGGAGAAGGGGTAAGAATTGTGGGTGATCATATGGATCACTTTGAAGATGAAGAACTTGTTTTTTTAGGTCAAGGATTACCTCATTTATTCAAAAATGATGAAAAAAACTCAGAAAGTCAAGTTGATTATATAGTCGTTAAATTTGGAAGTATTTTGAGTGGAATTAATCTTTTTTCTATTCCAGAACTTTCTAATATTGATAGATTTTTAAAATCTACCAACCGTGGTATATTATTTTCAAAAAAAACAATAAAAAAAGTTAAAGAGAAGCTAATTTTGCTCTCTGAAAGTAGAGAAGCAGAAAAAATTATGCACTTAATTTCAGTTCTTCAAATATTGTCAACTGAAGAAAAGATACAGTGTTTAGCAAGCGATGGGTTTTCTTTAAAGCTTAGCAATAGGGGAGAAGATAGAACTAAAAAAGTAATTGAATATATTTCTGAAAATTACACAAAAGACATTTCATTGGATGAATTGGCTGAGATTTCTAATATGACTACAAATTCCTTTTGTAGGTTTTTTAAAAGTAGAACAGGTAAAACAGCCTTCGAATTCCTTAGAGAATTTAGAATCAACAAAGCTTGTCAAATGCTTATTAATGGTGAAAAAAGTATTGCTCAAATTTGCTACGATAGTGGCTTCAATTCGTTTTCAAGCTTTAATAGAATATTTAAAAAGTTAAAAGACATTTCTGCTAGTGAATATAAAATAAAATATATGGATATTAATAATTAGTTAAAATATTCACTCTGATCTTAATACAAAAAAACCAAAACAAGTACTTGTTTTGGTTTTTTTGTAAAAATTTGTTTTATGAGTTGTTAAATAATAGAATTAGAATAGCCTAAAATTATACTAGCAAAAATTAAAACAGCCAATCCGATTAGTAACAAATTAAATGGTTTTTTAGCACCATTCCATTCACCAGCTCTATAGGCCCAAAAATTACTAACAATCAAAGAAAGCCCTAATAACATTGGCCACCCTATAACACCACCTATTGGTCCAATTAAAGCTGCACCTTGTCCGTAAACACCCAATGCACCAAACCAAAAAATACTTGCTAGAATAGCCCATCTAAAGGCTTTTTTAGAACCTGGAACTTTAAAGTTACTCCATGATTTATTTTTAAATAGTAAGAATATTGCATATCCTGCATTCATTATAAATGCTCCAATTAAAACTACTACCCAAGCCGCTAAACTTGCATTTCGGTCTAGAGCACCCATTTCTTTTGCTAATGTTGCTATTGGAGCGGCATTTACAAAACCTACATTTAACAAAGCAGACAAAATACCACAAGCTACTGCAATTGTGATTCCTTTTATAATCTCTGATTTTTCTCCAGATGCTTGAGAAGTTAATTTATCCTTATCAATCCCTGCTTTTGCGGTTATAGCAACTCCTATAAGGGTGATAGCGAGTCCACTAATTACGTAGGGAAATTGTGGGGTAGAAGTAGCATTTTCCATCTGTAATAATGGAATTAATGCACCTATAGAACCCGCTAAACCCATTACAATTCCCATGGTAAGAGATAAACCGATATAAGGAACACTAACACCGAATAAAATACCTCCAATTCCCCAAAGGAAACCAAAAAGCATTGCCATAAATACAACATTTTGCATAGAAGCATCTGAAAAGGCACTATGTAAAACAGTTCCTAAATCAGGAACGACAAAAAAGGCCCAAGTTATAGGTAAAATAATCATGGCTATCGTTACATGAACTAGCCACCATGACTCCCATTTTAAAGGGGCCATATATTTCATTCCAAGCCCGAATGAACCTTGAAAAATACTAGCGAAAATTATTAATAAAAAAGGGAAAAACATGGATTCCATAAGTTTAATTTTAGTGAGTTAATCGTTTTATAATGCTGTAGAAATTCTTTTTTTAACTAAGTAATCATTTAAAGCTAAATGAGAACAGTCATGTCCAATACCACTGTTTTTAATTCCCCCATGAGGTAAATAAATAGCGTACTTAACTCCGTTAATTTGAATTTCACCAAATTCTAAGTCATTTGTAAATCGTTCAATTCTTTGATGATCATTGGTAAAGATATAGGATGCTAAGCCGTATTCAGTGTCATTTGCTAATTCTAAAACTTCATCATCAGTATCAAAACTCATAATACCTGCAACAGGTCCAAAAGTTTCTTTTCTAAACAATGTCATTTCAGGTGTAATGCCAGAAATAACTGTTGGCTCTATCCAATTTCCTTTTTCAGGAAACCCTTCTGGTATTTTACCTCCATATTCTAAAATAGCACCTTTACGAACAGCATCTTTTACGATATCGAACATCCGATCTCTATCTGTTTTTGAGACCATTGGTCCCATAAACACCTCCGGATTGTCTTTTGTGCCAAACCCTAATTTTAATGCTGATGTTCGTTTTATAAATGCTTTTAAGAATTTATCGTATATATTTTTATGTACCATTATTCTATTTGCGGCAACACAAATCTGACCTGAATTCCAGAAACTTAATATCACAGCTAATTCTAATGCTTTATCAAAATCGGCATCTTCAAAAATTATAAAGGGTGCATTGCCTCCAAGCTCCATTCCTAACTTTTTGATAGAAGTGGTGCTTTCAGCGATTACTTTTTTTCCTGTTTCCGTGGAGCCAATCATAGTCAATACAGCAGGAATTTTACTTGTAGTTAGCGTTGTTGCTACTTCTCTACTTGGTCCTGCTAAAATATTAACTACACCTGCTGGAAAATCAATATCATGCAAAATTTCGCCAAGCATATAGGTTGATAGAGGTGATAAAGTAGAAGGTTTTATAATTAAGGAACAACCAGCTGCTAATGCAGGTCCTAATTTAAAACCTACATTTAGCAATGGAAAATTCCATGCTAAGTATGCTACTGCTACACCTGCAGGCTTGGATATCATTTTGTGCGTATGGGTGTTCTCGTAATCTGGAATTTGTTCTTCACGCAAATTCTTCATAGCGTTAGGGTACCATTCCAATGCATTAATTACTGCTTCAATGTCTTCGTTAGCCCCTTCGTAATTTTTACCCATTTCATGAACCATAGCAGTTCTTAACTCGTGTTCCTTTTCGAGAACAGCTGTTCTTAATTTAGACATCCATTCTGTTCTTTCTCCAAGGGAGAGTTTAGACCAGTATTGAAACCCTTTTCTTGCAGCATTCAGAGCTTTTTCTGCATCTGCTTTTCCTGCTTTTGCAATTTGGGCAATGGAATCTCCTGTTGCAGGACAGATTACATCTTCTATTTGTCCGCTTTCAGCATCTAAAAGTTCTCCGTTAATATATAATTTTTTATATCCGAAATTTTGTGTTTTCATTTTAAAATGATTTGTTACAAGATACTGTTTTTTTTATTTTTTTGAAATGGCATATTTCATTAAAACTTCTTCATCCACGTCAATTCCTAATCCGGGTCTGTTGGGTATTTTAATCATCCCATTTTTCATTTCAATTGCAGGAAATGTCAATTCTTCACGAAGAGCATTTTCAGTTTGATCATATTCGATAAGAAAATCTGGGCGTTTCATTCTGCCTGGCATCGATTCAAGATTGGCAATAAAATGCAATGCTACATGAATTCCTATAGATGTACCCCACGTATGTGGTATCAGTTCCACACCATAGGTGCTAGCCAACGCAGCAATCCGTTTCGCTTCTGTTAAACCGCCACTTGCGCAAATATCTGGTTGAATGATATCTACGGAATTATTGCGTAATAATTGATGGAATCCATATCGTAAATACTCACATTCACCACCAGCAATTGGAATGCTTGTTTTGCTTCTTAATTCTTTATACTGAGTATAAAATTCTGGAGATAAGGGTTCTTCAAACCATGAAATATTGAGAGGTTCGAGTTTTTTTGCAAGTTGTACAGCTTCTCTAAAATTATAGGCATGATTCGAATCTACCATGAGCTGAATATCATCTCCAATAAGCTCTCGCACGCGTTTTACATTTTTGTAATCTTCTTCAACACCCAATCCAACTTTCATTTTTATAGCCTTGAAACCTTGCGATATATATTTTTGAGCTTCTTCATCAAATTCTTGAGATGGATTATCATGACTCGTAAAATAAAGACCGGTTGCATAAGGTCTTACTTCTGTTCGATGGGCACCTCCTAGTAATGTAGAAACAGGAAGTCCTAAAATCTTCCCTTTTAAATCCCAAATAGCGATGTCTATGGCACTCATAGAAGCTACTAAAGTTCCTCTGCGGGCAAAATCCAATGTTTTTCGATACATTTGATTCCAAATCACTTCATTTTCTAAAGGGTCTAAACCTATTATTATTGGTTTTAATAATTCTATTCCTGCTTCTAACACATTTGCAGGACCATAGCCCTCACCCCAACCATATTCTCCATTAGATGCTATTACCTTAACTACACAGATGCACCTTTCTGAGTACTCCCATTGGGAAAAGAAAAAACTTTTAGATAGCGTATCTTTAAGTATATAGGTTTCGATCTTATCAATTGTCATAATTATATTTTCTTAAACTTTTTTATTTTTCTTGAGTGAAAAATAAAATTAGAGTTAATATAGGCAAGTAGATTGCTCATATTTAACATTACTTAACCAAATGTCACCTCTAATTGAGGCGTCAATTCTCCGTATTAATCGTTGTAATCTACAATCTCTTCGGCTTCCATTACCGATGATATATAGGCTACAACCTCATCGTGAACAGGGTAATTGGTGTATTTCCAAAACGTATCTTTAGTATCGAAAACCGAAATCAAACTCACATCAAAAAAAGAAGCTCCGTAATCGCCAATATTAATGCCTGTTTCATAGCTTTTAATTTCGGGAATATGGGCTGGTAATTCGTCTAACCGTTTTTTTACTTCTTCGGCCAATTCTTGTTTAGACATTCCTTGCGCGGATTCTTTTAGTTTCCACAATACGACATGTTTGTACATTTTATATTTATTTTTAGTAAAAAAGACTTCTATTGTTTTTAAAGCAATAGAAGTCTTTAGATTATACTAATGAATATTATTCAATAATTATTTTTTTATTAACAACTGCCCCTTCCTTAGAAGTTAAAGACATGAGGTATATTCCAGCATGTAAACTAGAAACATCAAGTCTTTCAGACGGGTAATTTACATGTAACATAGTTTTACCCAAAAGATTAGATACTTTAGCATTTTGCAATTGCACTTGAGTTGAAATCTTTATTTCGTTTTTTGCAGGGTTTGGATATACAGAAAAATCGAAAGCTTTTTGATCTTCTATAGACAATGGATCACAACTTGTACACACTATTGAATAATTATCAATACTTGCGCCTTGGGTACCCCAGGCTTTATTAACTCTAAATTTGTAATCTTTAGTCTCTGCGGCCGTATATGAAATACTTAATTCTTCCCAAGTTGACCCTGCTGCTGGGGTAGCAGAGGCAGCAACTTCTGCCGCTACATCCAAGACTCTTAGGTTATACGCATTCTTTTGACCTGCAGCATCTGGAAAAACAGAAGCTTTAAACTCATAGGTTTCTTCTGCAGTTAAAGTATAAACTCTTTCTATATAAGCGAAGTTTGTAGTGCCACCTCTTTCCATTCTTACATACCAATTGGAAGATGCTGCACCATCTGATGCAACATTTTTTGCAGGAAAGGTAAAATTTGCACCAGCAGTTTGCCATGAAGTGACAGTTGTTTGAATTTCAGAGTCTGCTGTATAACCAGTTTCAAAATCGTCTGAATAAATCGTTTGTTGTGCATTGGCTATTGAAACAATTCCAGTTGTAATTAGTAGTAAAATAAAGTAATTTTTTTTCATCATAGTTGTGTTTTTGTAATTTATAAAAATAGGAGATATTTATTTTTTATGATTGCAGTAATTATCTTTAATGCGTCAAATATTAACAAGTATGATTTTCATTCTTACATACGAATCTGAATATTATGTCTAACATATAAAATGGTTAATAGGAAAGGTAAAAGAATTACGCGCAATTAAACATGAATTTATAAGTGTTTAAACTTCGGTGTCATTTGGGTATTTAAATTTAAAACCTCAATTATAAGAAGATTTTTGAATATTAGTAAGTTAAAACATTCCAATAATCATTAGAAAAAATTGGTTCATGTTTTTTCAAGATTATTGGAATAAGTTTTATTTACTAACGTTTAAATTAAAAGCCAGCACCAGGATCAGTAGGGCTTTGCGCCTGTGCTTTTTGAGGGTTTAATATCAAATAGGTTCCCAATGCTGTTAAGGCGGTATATTTACCGTAGTTCCCTATTTTTTTAATAGCATCTTTACGAGTCATGCTATCAGATGTATTTTCTACTTGGTTTTTCATTATTTTTACTTTTATAAATTTTCGATAATTATTTTAAGATTATTTTTTTGTTTACGATTCTTGTTTCAGTTTCCAACTGAACGATGTAAACACCACTGTTAAAGTTTGGCAATGGAATAGTATTTACACCATTTCCTTTAAAGGAAGTATGTAGTATTTGTTTTCCTAGTATATTATACAAACTAACTTTTGTTATTCCGTCTTGAATACCAATAATGTGAAGATCTTTACTAGAAGTATAAATGCTTATGTTATTGTTCATTGCAACCTTATCTGTATTTAAAACACTAGAAGTAGTATGTAGGTAAAAACGACCTATCCCATCTAGATCTTCAGTTAAAGTAATTTTGTAATTACTGTTCGCTTCGTCTAAACGTGTAAATATATTGGTTTGTTTGTCTTCTAAAAATACGTTAACACCTGCAGGTAAATTTAAAGCTTCTGCAGAAATAATAATTTCTTTATTAGCAGCAGCTTTAACCCCAACAGGAATTACCATACTTTCATACTCTGAATTTGGAAGTGACTGAACTTGGTATTTTTTTCCAACATTGTCAGTTAGTAAGTGGGTGTAAATTGAGAACTCATCTGTAGTTCCTCCAAATACCTCTCCTTCATAACCAACATCAAAACCAGTTGTTGCAGTGTTTAAATAATAAAGTTTGGCATATTGTATAGCACCATTCACTGAAAGCTGTATTTTAACTTCTGTTTTTGATGTTTTTTGAAAGGTATCTGAAGTATGGATTTGATTTGTTTCGGCAAAATTAACCGAACCACCAGCGATATTTGCTTTCACAAAAAAACCTTGCCCTGGAGCTAATATAAAATCTTCAACTAACGTTTTAACAACATAAGAACCGTTGGTGCTCAATGTTTGGTCATACACCCAAATTGTTTGGGTTTCAGAAAGAGCAGCATTCGCTAGGAATGTTCCACTATTTATATAAGATGTGTATGGGTTTCCTAGTAGATTAAAACGATTTCCATCATTAGAGAGTGTAACACCAACATCAGCAACATTTAGTGTTCCTGTAAAAGAAACAGTCCCTGTGGTGCTTGCTTTTTTAATGGAATACCCTTTCCCTGGAAGAAAATTTCTAGTTGCTCCTGTTACGAAATAAATCCAATTATCACTAGACGTTCCGTAGGTAGCAATGGCTACATTTGAGTTACTGTTACTAGTTGCAATATCGTTAGCTGCTGTGAAAGTATCAACTGAAAAACTATTATGAGCCACAGGAGAAGCCATTAAATACCATCCTTTCAAATTATCAGTAGCAACGTAATCTATAGTTCTGTTATAGGTAACGTCTCCTGTTACAGTAGAATTACCTTCTGCTATTAATGATGCACCAGCATTTAATACAGTACTGTCTACTGTTGTTATAGAATTACCGGTTGGCAATGTTGCACTGGCACCAGCATTGATTGTTAACGACTTAAAACTCGAGGTCCCAGAAAAAGTAACGTTTCCTGATGTTATGATAACATCTTTAGATGTATCGGTTGTTCCTATAGGGCTTCCGGAGTCCCAAGAAGATCCGTTATACGTGGATGATGATTGTGCATTAGCTACAGACACTTTCATTCTTGAAACATCTATTCTTTGAAACCCTCCAGTTGTTTTAAAATCTTGAGCACTAAAAAGAGCATAAGCACCCGTTCCAGTTATAGCGGTATAAAGATCGGCTGGAATTCCTGTTGTAGTTCTTGTCCCTGAAATTGCTGCATCAGCAGCATTGAATAATTGTGCTGAAAAAATTGAGCTAGCAGCATCTGCTCCTACAGATACTTCAACAACTACATATGTTCTTTCTCCAATAACACAAGCTGTTGTACCATCACCAGTAGAGTCTATAGTATACTTTCCAGTAGCATCTGTCTTGATATATGTAGCTAGGTTGTTAGCAGCGATTAAATTTGGTATACCAGATGCTGAAATTAACCCAAAATTTAACAGATTTTTTGAATTAGCAACTGTTCCTGATGAAGGGTTAAAATCTAATCTAAGTGATATAATTTGGTTCGCTGAAGCCTGAATAGCGGTTTGCCATTGAGATCTTGCATAATTCGCTGTGAGTCTTTGATGCCCATATGTCTCGGAACAATATAATTGATTATTCCAAGTAGCTTTTGTTTGCCAATTCGCGTTATTATTTAGCTCTGAATTATTAGTATAACCTTCAGTAGTAAAAAAATTAATATCGGCTGGCACTGTTTGTGCATTCGTAAGTGGAATAAAACTTACTAATAGTAGGACTAAAATAAAGTAATTTTTTTTCATTTTCTTATTTGTTAGTTAATAGTCAGAGTGCAATATATAGGGGTTTTTATTTTTTGAATATGCTTTAATTATCACTTAAGTTGCATTTTTTATCTATTCTGCAATATTTCAAAAAAAGTGCGCTAAATTAATGCGCACTTTTTCTATTTATTTGTTAAATGTATGGTTCCTAAATATTAAATATTAAATGTTTTGTTTTTTTAATAGAGCTATAATTATCTTTTAGGCTTTATTTATTACCCTGTATTGAAAAAATTTCGATAATTAATTAATATTTTTTACTAAATGTATGGGTCTAATATAAAAATAGTTTGATTTTTTTAGTGAACTTAAATTAGATTTTTGGTTTTATTTATTATCTTTTATTAGATGTCCCAGAAAAAAGTGCGCAAATTAATGCGCACTTTTTTCTACTAACTAATTATAACGATGCTATTTCTTTACTAATTTAAAGTCATCTACATGTAAAAGAACTCCTTTAGTCCGTCGATATGCTTGTAAAACCACATTTTTTCTCCCTTCAATTACGGTGAACTTAAGATTGTGCTTTTCCCATTTGTTATCTTGCCCTGCTTTTACATCATTTTTTGCATACATATGGGTGTCGTCTTTTCCTTTACCTGAAAAGGCTTTTACTGAATAATTACTCTTCCAAGACTGACCACCTGTATTTGTTATTTTAACAGCTACGCTGAATACATAGGCAGCGCCAACTTCTAAATTGGTGTATTTAACCAAAGTTGCATTTGCTGCGTCTCCACTAGTCGCAAACTTATTCGAATTGTTAAACCCTTTTCCTTTTTTTTCAGTCACAGTCCATGTTGATTTTCCCCAGCCACCAAACTTCCCTTTTGCAAGGGTTAAAAGATCAGTTCCTCTTTCTAGATTTTCAAAATTCTGATTGATCTTAACTTTTTTTTGAGCTTGAATGCTAACATTAAAAGTAAAAAGTAAGATGAGTATTGCAAAAATATGTTTCATGGGTTTAAATTTTAGTTCCGTTCAAAACTATTAGAATATTTCACAAGGAAAGTTTTAAAAATTATCTCAAAGGTTTCAAGTTTTATCTTTTTACTTTTTATTAATTACAGTCATCATTTCTTCTTTTAGCTTCAATTTAATTTTTGCGAACTCCTTTTGGCTTGCCAGGTTATTCCATTCATAAGTATCGGTTGTATTATTATACAATTCTTCTTTCCCGTTCTTATACAATATATAGCGCCAATCTTTGGTTCTATAGGTGTAATTTTGCTGCATAACATAGGAAACGTCTAAATCGGCAGTAATCTCAATATGCCAAAGAGCTCCAGGATTGCTATTAAAGCCTACACCTTCTATAGGTTGGTTTATTCCTGCACCTAAAACAGTTAAAGCACCATTGGGGCCTTTCCATTTTTTAGTTTTAGGATTGTTTAAAAAAGGTTGAATACTGAAACCATCTAATCGTATTTTGGTAGTAGACTTTTTATTTTCTTTTAGGTTGCATAGGTCTTTTAAAGTGGGATAAATATCGATTAAAGAGACAGCATGATGAACTACATCACCTGCATTTGAAAGTTGTGGATCTCTTATTATAAAAGGAATGCGTGTGCTTTCGTCCCACGGAGAGTTTTTATATAAATACTCCTTTTCGCCCATTTGCCAGCCGTGATCGCTTGTTAAGATTACGATCGTATTGTCTTTAAACTTGCTGTTGTTCATTGCATTTATTACAACTCCAATCTGATCATCTACAAAAGCTACACACGCTAAGTAGGCTTGTAAAAATCTTCGTAAGCCTTCATCATTATTCGGAAAGGATTTTTTTAATTTTTTAAAATAAGCCAATCCCATTTCAGATTTTGGATACACAGTAGCATAGTAAATGTCTTTGATATCTCCTTCCTTAATTTTTGGCATTTGAATTTCTTCTAGGGGAAACATATCAAAATATTTCTGGGGTGCATATAATGGTGTGTGAGGGTTTACAAAACCAACTCCCATAAAAAATGGCTGTTTGCTATCGGATTGTTCAAGTGCTTTTATTTTTTTAGCCACCCATTGCGCATGTTGTTCATCTGGCATTAAATCACGATTATGGTCATCGATATACCGAAATGGCTTTCTTCCGTATGTCCATCCGGTCTCTATAAATCCTCCTTCACCATCAGAAACAACAGGTGTATCTGATAATGGTGCAAAGGAGCCATCTACCACATTGATACTTCTAAAAGGTTCTGGAACGGAAGAGTGCCCCATAATCCGTTTTCCGTTTTTGTCAATTCCACTAGAGGCGTGGGGGCCATAATTAATACCTTCTGGAACACCCCATTCATTCCAATATTTTTTTACGTTTTTATGTAATAATTTTCCGGTTCCAAGTGTTTTGTATCCGTTCTCTTTAAATAGCTCAATAAAAGTTTTTTTATCTTTTAATACTGTATGTTTAAAATGGGGTGTCCAGCCAAAATCGCGAGAGTTGTGGGGATAGATACCTGTAAATAAACTATTTCTTGATGGTGAACATACCGGAACATTGGTGTGCGCATTTTTAAACACAGTTGCAGACTGGGCAAACTTATCTATGTTTGGTGTTTTTGCTTGCGGATGTCCTCCGTAAACACCCTGATAATCATTTAAATCATCCACCATGATAAATAAGACATTCGGATGATTTTCTGATGCTAGATTCTCATTATTTTGACAACTTAACACACTTGGTGCTGTTGCAAAAATCAAAATAAGATATCTCAAAAAGTAGTTCATAGAATTACTGTTTTGCATTAAATACTTCTTTAGCTATTTTTTTAAAGTGTTGAAAGAGCCCATCATAATCATTATTGGCGATCAATGCTTTATCAAATAAAGAGCTACCCATACCAACACCTATAGCTCCTACTTTAAAAAAGGAAGCAATATTGTCTACCGAAACACCTCCTGTTGGAAGTAGTTTTAGATTAGGAAGTGGTGCTAAAACATCCTTAACATATCCTGGTCCTAATTGAGTAGCAGGAAATATTTTTACAGCTGTTGCTCCAAGTTTATTCGCATTATAAATTTCTAATGGTGTATATGCTCCAGGAAAAATTGGAATATTTTCTTTAGTACAGTAGTTTACTACCTCTTTGTCTAAAACAGGGGTTACAATAAATGATGCACCAGCAGCAATCGCTTTCTTTAAATCTGCCATGGTACAAACGGTCCCAGCACCAATATTTATATCCGGATTATCCGAAGATAATTTACGTATAATTTCGCAGGCATTTTCAGAATTCATCGTGATTTCTAAAGTTGTAAATCCTGCTTTTTTATAATACGGTAGTATTGCTTCAATAACCTTTAACGAAACATTTCTCAGAATACCGACTACCGGCATTTTATCAAATAATACTTGCTTATATTGTGCTCCCATTTAAAGTTTTTCTATTTTTTTTAATAATTTTAAATGCCCTTTAATAACTGAATGATCAACTGTTTCTTTTGAGATTATTACTGTTTTTAACCCTAAGCCAAGTATTTTAATGGCCACATTGTACAATTCAAATATATTTGATCCAGCACATAGTTTTATCAAATTACAATTTATAGTTTTTAGTGTCTTAAGTTCTTCGCCTATTAGCAGTCCACTTAAATAGTAAAAATTGGCTGTTGTTGTTCTTTCCTTAAATAAATCACTGGTTCTTATGTTAAACAATGTATTCAAAATAGATTGATTTTTACTTGATTTTATCACGCCTTTTTTAAAGGCAGTTTGCTCTTTGCTTTCAAAAGACCCTGAACAAACTGAATTTTTTAAAATAGTGTTTTCAGTGATTACATTAAATACTTCACCTGTCATAAATGTTTTAAAATCTACTACAGAATTATTTTTAAAAATGATATGTTTACTGTGAGTTCCAGGAAGAATGAACACAGTGGTTTCTCCCTTGTCTTCATCAGATATCAAACCAAGAACTTGCGCTTCTTCCCCTCTAATAACATCATCTTTCGTTTTTATTCCGGAAATTAGATGTATTGGGTTTTTTAAAATTGACGTGTTAATTTTTTCCAGATAAATAGACTCACCTTTTGATGAAAAAGGCAATTGAGCATAGGGTAACTCCCTAATTCCTATAGAAGAAGAAGCCATTCCTGATATTAAAATTTTAAAAGTATCATCAATCGAACTTTTAAATTGAATACATTGTTTTTTTAGAAAATTAAGAAAGAACTCTTCTCTATCTCCTCTCTTGTGTAGCCAATCATTATAGATCTTTTTAATACCTTTTGTAGATGTTACCTCTTCAATAATTTCTGATGTGATTGTATCAACTAATCGCATTCTAAAATTAGAAGTTCCCCAATCTACACTTATAAATTTTTCGCTTTGCATGTGTTTATAATGTTTTTCAAAATTAAGACCAATGTTTACGAAAATGATGTCAGTCATTAACTGATTTTAAACATTAATTACCCTAAAAGGTTCAAAATTCATGCAATTATTTAAATTTAAAAAAGTAATTTTATTTTTGGAATTTTGTACTAAAGTTTTCTAATTGATAAACTATGTTAATTTTTGATAAGGAAAGGATAGTAATTGACATCGAAAATCAAGTAATTTTTATAACTTTTGCCATCAATTTATGTTTGAAAAAATAATGAAATTAATAAATATCATTTGCCTCTTATTAATTGTCCTTTTTTGAGTTTTTATTCAAAAAAAATAAACAGAAAATTACATAAAAATATATATACTTATGAAGTTAAATCATAAAAATTTTATTTTAAGCTTATTCCTTATAGTAACTACTAGTATTGTAAAAGCTCAAACTTTAGATGCCATCATAGAAAACCCTCAAGTTGTAGAAATTAATAAACTTCCTGCTAGAGCTTCGTTTTTTGCCTATGAATCTAAAAAGTTGGCTAAAAAAAATAGTATTGAAGACTCAGAAAACTATCTATCCTTGAACGGTCTTTGGAAATTTAACTGGACAAGGAGCCCAAAAGATAGGCCTATTAATTTTTACAAAGAGGACTACAATACTAGTAATTGGAAGGATATCCCTGTTCCCTCAAATTGGGAATTAGAAGGCTATGGAATTCCGATCTATACGAATATACCTTATCCATTTAGTTTCAGAGCTACACCAACGCCTCCAGACATTCCAGATGGATACAACCCTGTTGGCTCGTATAAGAGAACAATTAATATTCCAGATTCATGGAGTAATAAAGAAGTTAGCATTCATTTAGGTGCTGTAAAATCTGCATTTTATATTTGGGTTAATGGAAACAAAGTGGGGTACAGTCAAGGCTCTAAATTGCCAGCAGAATTTAATTTAACATCCTACCTGAGAAAAGGAGCAAACAGCATTGCATTAGAAGTTTATAGATGGAGTGACGGAAGCTATCTTGAAGATCAGGATTTTTGGAGATTTTCGGGTATTGAAAGAGATGTTTACCTATATGCAACTCCAAGAACCTTTGTACAAGATTATGTAGTTGGTTCAGATCTAATAAACAACTTTAAAGATGGCCAATTTTCCGTGTCAGTAGCTCTTGTGAATACACTTTCAAAAAAATTTAAAGGACAACTTAAAGCGACACTTAAAAGTAAAAATTCAGTTGTATTTTATTCGAATGAAATGGTTCAGATAGTACCAAATGCTAAAACAACTATTAAATTTAATTCTATAATTGACGATGCTTTGGCGTGGAGTGCTGAATGTCCTAATTTGTATTTTTTACAACTAGAACTGATAGGGAAAAAAGGAAAAACACTTCAAGTTATGAATCAACATGTTGGTTTTAAAAATATTCAAGTTCACAATGCGCAATTATTGGTAAATGGAAAACCGATTCTGTTAAAAGGAGTCAATAGACATGAGCATGATTATAAAAAAGGACATGTGATTGGTAGAGCAAGTATGTTAGAAGATATTAAAATCTTTAAACAGAATAATATTAACGCGGTAAGAACAGCTCATTACCCTAATGACCCTTACTTTTATGAATTATGTGATGTCTATGGAATTTACGTATATGATGAAGCAAATATAGAATCTCATGGAATTGGTTATAAATTATCTGAAACATTGGGTAATAAACCTGAATGGGAAAAAGCACACGTAGAAAGAGTAAAAAGAATGATTTTACGTGATCGAAACCATCCTTCTATTATTGTTTGGTCTCTGGGAAATGAAGCAGGAAATGGATATAATTTCTACAGAGCCTATAAAGAAGCCAAAGAAATAGATTCTAGTAGACCCGTACATTACGAACGAGCGCTTCGAGAATGGAATACAGATATTGTTGCTCATATGTACGCCGGCTATAAAAAAATTGAAGATTATGCAAAAGACGATAGCCAAACAAGACCGTTTATTTTATGCGAGTATGCGCATGCCATGGGAAATAGCTTAGGAGGTATAAAAGAATACTGGGATTTATTTGAAAAATACGATAAACTACAAGGTGGGTTTATTTGGGATTTTCAAGATCAGGGACTGTTGACAGAAAAAGACGGAAAAGAATACTTCGCCTATGGTGGTGATTTTGGACCTGAAGGAACACCTAGTGATCACAACTTCTTAAATAATGGATTGCTACAGGCTGATAAAAAACCAAACCCGCATCTTTATGAAGCAAAAAAGGTCATGCAAAACATCAAGTTTTACAAAGATGATTTGGCCCTTAATGAAATAAGGGTAAAAAACTGGTATTTCTTTAGAAATTTATCGAACTATAAAATTGACTGGACAATTATTGAAAACGGTAAAGAGATTGAAAATGGAACTATTAGTGAATTGGATGTTGAGGCTCAACAAAGTAAAATTTTACAGATTCCATTCAAAACAATCATTAAGAACACAAAAGAATATTTTATCAATTTATCTGTCAAACTAATTCTTTCAGAGCCTTTAATTGAGGCCGATTATGAAATCGCCAAGGCGCAATTTTCTCTGAATTCTAATCAAGTGAAATTACAACAACCAAAAATAACATCAGGTGCATTAAAAAAGGTTTCTTCTAATACTTCAATAGCAGTTTACAATGATAATTTTAAAGTTCAATTTAGTAAAGAATCTGGAACATTAATAAATTATGAGTTTAACGGAGAGGTGTTAATTAGTAAAGGTGCACAAATTAATTTCTGGAGAGCACCAGTAGATAATGACTATGGCGCAAATACACCAAATCTTTATAGAGAATGGTTAAATGCTGGTAAAGAAAATCTAGATGTATCACATAAAATAATTGAATTAGACAATAGTGTGAAAATTGTTTTCAATCAAAAAATGCTGAAAGGTGATGCTTTCTTCATACAATCTTATAGTATAAATGCAGATGGAATAATAAAGGTTGAAAACGATTTTAAAACCTTAAAAGGAAAAAGTAAAATTGGTTTAAAAGGCCATAAGGCAAAATTGAAAAATAATGAACACTCTAATATTTATAAATTTGGAAACGAATTTGTAATACCAAAAACATTTAATAGGGTTAATTGGTATGGAAGAGGCTCGGAAGAATCCTATGAAGATAGAAAAAAAGCTACTGATATTGGATTGTATTCAAGTGAAGTTTCTGATTTGTTTACAATGTATGCAAGGCCTCAGGAAAATGGAAATAGAACAGATGTTCGATGGGTTAGCTTTACGAATAAAAATGGAATGAATTTGAAGTTTGTAGGAAAAGAGCTGTTTAATTTTTCTGCATCCCATTTTAAAAGAAAAGATTTAGATTCTGGAAAAAGCAAAAAAACAAGTCAAAAGCATGGACGCCTATTAAATCCTAGAAATGAAATATTTATTAATATCGATGGTTTTAACTCTGGTGTTGGAGGTGTGGATAGTTGGGGAACCCTTCCAAGAGAAGAATATTTGTTGCCTTATGGTAGTTACAACTATTCTTATTGGATCGTTCCAATGCTAACTGATAAGTAAGAATTAGCTTTTTATTATGATGGGTTTACTCTATTGCTTTAATTTCAGAAAACTAGATGATGATTTTTTATATCTATTTATTTAAAAAGGTGTTATATAATTTGTTTTTATCATATGCCCCAACTTCTGTTTTAGGAATTCGTAAATCCACGCATCTTTTGAGATGTTCATGTTTTCGTTATGTAAAATTAACTTTTCCTCTATAAATTAATACCCATGAAAAAAAATAAAAATGCCATCCTATTTACATTTCTTTTGTTAGCTGCAGTATGTCAACTATGGTCGCAAAAGCAACCCAACGTAATTTATATTTTAAGTGACGATTTAGGCTACGGAGAGGTGGGGTATAATGGTCAGAAAATGATTCAGACTCCTGAGTTAGACCGACTGGCAGCAAATGGAATGCGTTTTACAGATCATTATTGCGGAAATGCAGTTTGTGCGCCGAGTCGTGCTTCATTACTCACCGGAAAGCATCCTGGTCATGCGTACATCCGATCCAATAGTCCTGGATATCCCGACGGGCAAACTCCGATCACAGAAGACACAGAAACATTAGGTAAATTGATGCAAAGAGCTGGATATAAAACTGCATGCATTGGAAAATGGGGCTTAGGTAGTTTTAACAATTCTGGAAACCCTAATACCCAGGGCTTTGATCTTTTTTATGGCTATACCGATCAGCGAAAGGCGCATAATTATTATCCTGAATACTTGTGGCTAAATGGTGAAAAGCAATTCCTAGACAACGGAAAAGGAAAGCAGCATGATTACAGCCACGACCTTTTTACAGAAAAAGCGATTTCCTATATTAAAGAGAATAAAGACGCACCTTTTTTCATGTATCTTGCGTATACTATTCCCCATCTAAAATGGCAAGTACCCGATTTAGCACAATATAAAGATAAAGACTGGCCTGAGAAAATGAAAATTCAGGCAGCTATGGTCTCTAGAATGAGTAAGGATATCGGTACCATAGCCAATCTTCTTGAGGAACTAGGAATTGATAAAAACACCCTGATTATGTTTAATAGCGATAATGGTGCTCATGGTAAAGGGGGGAGTTTAGAGTTTTTTCAAACATCGGGAGCTCTTAGAGGTATCAAGCGTAAAATGTATGACGGAGGTGTGCGATCCCCTATGTTTGCGTATTGGCCTGATACGATTGAAGCAGGTGTAACCAATGACCACATCTCAGCATTTTGGGATATGTTACCAACATTTTCAGAGTTAACGGGTGAGCCTATCAAAGGAGAAACTGATGGAATTTCTATGTTGCCAACCCTACTAGGAAAGCAAAAAAAGCAAAAACAACACCACTATTTGTATTGGGAACTGTATGAAGGTAAGCCCAATTGTGCCGTTCGGTATGGTAAGTGGAAAGCAGTTGTTTTAGACCGAAGAAACGGATTGAATATTGAATTATACGATGTAAAAGTAGACCCAAGTGAGTTAGTTAATGTCGCTAAAAAGTTCCCAGTAGTTGTTCGAGAAATTGTTGCCATGATGCAAAAAGCTCATGTCAAGAATGCTTTTTGGGACGTTGACAATAAACCGCTTTTTAATGCTGCTGCTGCCGCCAAAAAAAACGGGGTACAACCAAATTTAAACAATCCATACTATAAGACTAATAAAAACAAAAAAACACACTAATATTATGCGGAAAAATCAGTTCATACTTGTCCTATTTTTTTTAGCAACAGGTATTATTTCAAAAGCACAAAATCAGCCCAATATCCTTTGGATTTATGCAGAAGACACTTCTCCTTGGATGGGTTGTTACGGCGATGAAATAAATGCAAACGCTACTCCAAATATTGACTTTATTGCTAACCAAGGGGTACGATTTGACAACGCATTTGTCCCCGCTCCTGTTTGTTCACCCACTCGATCGGCGATGATTGTTGGCCAGAATTCAATTCGTTTTGGAGCCCATGAGCATCGTTCATCAAGAACTAGTAAAACAAAAATTTATCTTCCTCAAGGGTACAAATTACTTCCTGAAATTATGAAAGAAAATGGGTATTCAACTTTTAATAATGGAAAGGGAGATTACAATTTTGTTTGGAATAAAAAAGAGGTGTATACTGTCAACACAAAAAGTAAAACAGACTTCACAGAACTGAAAGATATACAGCCTTTTTTTGGGCAAATTCAGACATATGGAGGAAAAAATAATACCTATAAATTTCCAAAGCATAGAAAGGTAAATCCGAGTGAGGTTAGGGTTCCTGCTGATTATCCAGACAATAAAGTGTTTAGAGGGGTTATCGCACAACACTTCGATGCCATTCGTAAAGACGACGATTTAATTGGAAATATTTTAAAAGGATTAAAAGAAGCAGGATTGGATCAAAATACCATTGTGGTTTATTTTTCGGATCATGGTGCAAATAATTTATTAAGACACAAACAAATGACAACCGAAGGGGGCTTACATGTACCTTTTGTTGTAATGGGGCCTGAAAAATTTGTTCCAAAAAAGCAAGTCAGAAAAGATCTTGTAAACATGCTAGACTTATCTGCAACTACGTTGGCTTGGGCAGGTATAGATCAACCTTTATGGTATGAAGGACAGAATTTGTTTGCTGAAAATTTTAAAGAACGAACTTTTGTAGGCGGACAAAAAGACAGATTAGATCATACCATAGACCGTGTTAGAACGATACGTACTGAAGATTTTCGTTATGTTAAAAATTACAAATTAGACCGTATTTTATTGCAGCCTCAGTATCGCGATAAAATGAACTATACCAAAAACATACACGAACTTTACCAAACAGGAAAACTATCCGAAAAGCACAGAGAAATTTATTTTGGAGAACGACAACCGGAAGAATTGTACAAGGTGTCTGAAGATCCTGAAATGGTTCATAATTTAGCAAAAAATCCTGTCTACAAAAAAGAGCTGAAACAACATCGAAAGATATTGTCTAAATGGCTAGCCAAAGGAGACAAAGGCATTGAAGAAGAACCTATTGAAAGTTTAATCGCTAACGGTGAAGAAAAAAAATGGGGTGAAGGGGTGAATGCAGAATATGAAGTTTACAGAACGGATAGTGATGGTGATGGTTTGTCCGATAAGTGGGAAACGCTAAACAACAGAAATCCCAAAGATGGGCTGTTACTCTTTGATTTCAATAACGGAGGTTGGCAAACTGAAGGTTGGTTCTCAAATGATATCAGATCCAATTTAGCAGGATTTTTAGGTTATCTAGATTTTACTTTGAACAAGAGAAAGGGTACTCTTTCTAGAGAAAACTTAGCGATTAAAACGACCAAAGAAGATAAGACGCTGCTACTAAAGTTAAAATCAGATACAGATTTAACAGTGAGTGTTTTAGCGAATAAAAGCTTCATTGGAAAAAGTAAAATTAAGGCAATCAATCAATACACTAACTTAGAAATAAAACTTTCAGAGGCAAATTGGAAAGGTGTGATCAATTCACTAGATATCAGTTTTAAAGCAAAAAAAGGAGCAACTATAGAAATTGACCACATAAAAATAAACAGATAATTAACAACTTTTTTTTAAGGTTTAACCAATTATGAAAAATAATTTAAATATACTGGGACTAATACTACTTAGTTTTTGTTTCAATGCAAGAAGTCAAGAGTTTTCAACTGCAGGTTTTTATCAAACGAATCAAGACGTCAGAAAAGCAAGCAATTTTAATGTTGGGTGGCGGTTTATCAAACAAGATGTTGCAGGTGCTGAGGCTGTAAATTTTGATGATAGCAAATGGAGTGTGGTGAATTTACCTGATGGCTTAGAATTACTTCCATTAGTTGCAAGTGGAGGGGTAAATTACCAAGGACCTGCTTGGTATAGAAAATATTTTACTCCCGATGTTGCCTCAAAAGGGAAAAAGACAATGCTTCATTTTGAGGGTATTATGGGGAAATCAAAAATCTGGATTAATGGTGAATTAGTCCGAGAGAATTTTGGTTCGTACTACCCAATACACATTGATGTTTCTAAGTATTTGAAAGTTGGTGAAAGCAACGTCATCGCCGTACGTGCTGACAATAGCAATGACCCACTTTATCCCCCAGGAAAACCTCAGGAAACCTTAGATTTCACCTATTTTGGTGGTATTTACAGAGACGTATGGCTAATTACGCATAATAAAGTGTACGTAACGCATCCTTTAGCGGTAGACAAAGTAGCTGGTGGCGGCGTGTTTGTGCATTATGAATCGCTCTCAGAAAAATCTGCAAAAGTAGTTGTAGATGTAGACATCGCCAATGATGGAATTGGTAGCAATGTGAAATTGTTATTATCCTTAAAAGATAAAAACGGAACAGAGGTGGCCACAGCAAAAAAAGCGCTGACACTTGCAAGCAAAAGTTCTGAAAAAGCAACGCTAAAATTAACCGTTAAAAAACCAAAACTTTGGTCACCAGACAGTCCACATTTATACAACTTGTTTGTAACGATAAAAAATAAAAAAGGAAAGGTGTTAGATGAATTTAGAAAGCGCATTGGAATCCGAACCATAGAAATGAGAGGGAAAGATGGTTTTTATCTAAACGGAAAGCGTTATCCTGAAAAATTAATTGGAGCCAACAGACATCAAGATTTTGCACATATAGGTCATGCATTACCAAATAACTTACATTACCGAGATGCTTTAAAATTACGTCAAACAGGTATGCGTGTCATTCGTTCTGCACATTATATTCAGGATCCTGCGTTTATGGATGCTTGTGACGAGCTTGGTTTGTTTACAGTAACGACAATTCCGGGATGGCAGTTTTGGAATAAGAAACCTATTTTTATGGAACGTATGCTGAAGGATGTCCGTAATTTATTTCGTCTTGAACGAAATCGTCCATCAGTTTTGTTATGGGAAATTGTTCCAAATGAAACCCACTTTCCTGATGAATATGCACTAAAAGCTACCCAAGCAGCAAAAGAAGAATACCCCTATTCAGGGAAATATACTGTTGCAGATGCTCGCACGCACAGATCACAATCTCAAAAATATTTTGATGCATTGTATGCTAATGATATTGTTTTGAAGCATAATAATAAATCTATTTTTAAACGTGAATGGGGTGATTTTGTAGACAATTGGGTAGATCATAATTCGGTAAGTCGTGTGGCAAAACAATGGGGAGAGATACCGCAAATAAGACAATCGATGCACTACTTTAAAGAAGACTGGATGGAAGGTGATAAGAATATTATGTGGCCATCGCTAACTATGATTTACGGTGCGAGTAGCTCTTTGATTGGTGCAACACTTTGGCACCCTTTTGATCATCAGCGCGGATATCACCCAGACCCTTTTTGGGGTGGTATCATGGATGCTTACCGACAGCCCAAATTTTCATATTACTTACTTAAAAGTCTTTTACCCACCAAGGGTTTAGAAGATGTACCACATGTAAAAGCAGCACCTTTTGTATATATTGCTCATTTAATGAGCCCTTTTTCACCTGAAGATGTCGTGGTATTTACCAATTGTGAAGCGGTGAAATTAACCTTATATGGTGAAGAAGTTGGTGTAAAAAAAGCAATTGATTCAAACAGTCCTGTTCCGCGAGTTCCTGTCGTTTTTAAAAACGTATTTAAATATACAGATGTAAGAAACAAGAACAAAAAAGGATACGGTAAGATCAATCAAAAATATGTTGAAGAAGCTTTAATGAAAGCTGAAGGAATCATCAACGGAAAAGTAGTTACAGACCACATACGATGGCCGGTAGGGAGAAAGCGAAGATTGATTTTAAAAGTAGATGATTCTAGAATTCAACCTGTGGCAGATGGAAGCGATATTACCACGGTGGTAGCATATTTGGTAGATGCTGGCGGAGCAATTAAACGATTGAGCGATGAAATTGTTCGCTTTACAGTTGAAGGTGAAGGCGAATTAATTGGAGGTGAAGAAAATGCTATCAACCCACAAAAACTTCTTTGGGGAGAAGCGGTTGCGCTTGTTAGATCTTCTATAAAACCAGGAAAAATTCATGTAAAAGCAGAATTACTTAAAGATGGTATAAATGTTCCAGATTTTGCAGAAATTGAATATAGTACAGTAGCATCGAGGCAAGATTTATCTTATAGTGAATTGCCTAAGAAAGCTATTCGTAATGTAAATTTAACTTTAAAAGATGAAAGTAAAACATTAAAAAAAATGCGTGTTGAGTTACAAAAAGTAAAAAAGCAACTTCAACAGTATAAAATTAACGAAGTTGGAAAACAACAACAGAAATTCATCGAGTAATTAAAAATTTAAAAGAGTTAAAGTGATATACCGTAGAATTCTTTCTTTTACATATTTTCTATTATTTACATTAATAATGGCTGGATGTGCTCAGAGTAAGAAGATCACATTTGAGAGGGACTTTAATTTTGAATGGAAATTCTCGTTGATGGATAGCCTAGACGTTGCTTATCAAAACAATTTTGATGATTCAAATTGGAAAACTGTTCAATTACCCCACGATTGGAGTATAGAATCCCCTTTTGATTCTATCAAAGGAGATGGAGCCACTGGATATTTACCTGGTGGAAGGGGATGGTATCGAAAACATTTTGACATGCATTTTCAAAAAAATGAGGTTGTTTCTGTGCTATTTGATGGAGTTTATAATCGTTCAGAAATATGGGTAAACGCCAAAAAAGTAGGTGCTCAAAAATATGGATATGCTCCTTTTAAATTTGATATTACCAAGTATCTTAATAAAAATGGGAAAGGAAATATTATCTCAGTAAAAGTAAATCATAGTAGATCTATAGATAGTCGATGGTATACGGGCTCTGGAATCTATAGAAATGTTAAACTAATAAAAACCAATAAACTGCACATTCCTATTTGGGGAACTTATATAACAACTCCAGAGGTCTCTAAATCTTTTGCAAAAGTTCATCTTAAAGTAGCATTAGACAATCAATATTCAACAACACAAATTGCTGATATCATAACCAGAATTTATGATCACAACAACAACCTAGTTTTAGAACTTATCAATGAAAATAAATACTTAAAACCACAAAATCAAATCTTTTATCAAGAAGGTGAGATTGAAGCTCCTCGGCTATGGTCTCCAAAAACCCCCCATCTTTACAAGGCAATTACTTCAGTATATGTAAACAATGAATTATTCGATGAACATTCGACCATTTTTGGTATTAGAAGATTTAGATTTGACCCTGAATTAGGCTTCTTTTTAAATGGTGAAAATATAAAGATTAAAGGGGTCAACATTCATCATGATGCTGGTTTGGTAGGTGCTGCTGTTCCCAAAAATGTTTGGATAAGACGGCTAAAGAAATTGAAAGAAATGGGAGCCAATGCAATACGGTCTGCTCACAACCCAGCTTCGCAAGAATTTTTGGATGTTTGCGATGAACTTGGTTTTTTGGTACAAGATGAATTTTTTGACGAATGGGATTACCCCAAAGACAAACGATTAAATGTCTGGGAAAGGCATGACGATTATATTTCTAGAGGTCTTGCAGATCATTTTAGAGAAACTGCAGAAAAGGATTTGAAGAATACTGTATTGGCCCACAGAAATCACCCCTCCATTTTTCAATGGAGTATTGGTAATGAAATTGAATGGACATACCCCAACGTAAAAGCAGCTACTGGATATTACAAAGGGGATAAACGTGTTGCACAGCGCCGCTGGGCAGAACCTCCCAATACTCCAGAGCAAATTGGAGCGATGTATAAAAGTTTACCATCTTCTGAGTTCACTATTGGAAATACCGCTCAAAAATTAGCAAATTGGACAAGACAATTAGACACCACACGATTCATAACCGCAAATTGTATCATACCAACCGGTAGTTTTGAAACTGGGTATACAGATGCCTTAGATGTAGTAGGATTTAGCTACAGACAAGCTATTTACGATTATGCGCATAGAAATTACCCAAATAAACCTGTTATGGGGACAGAAAATTGGGGACAATGGCACGAATGGAAAGCGGCTTTAGATCGTCCTTTTGTGGCAGGTGTTTTTCTTTGGACAGGAATAGATTACTTAGGAGAAGCGTCTGGTAAATGGCCAAAAAAAGGATCTGGAAGTGGACTGCTAGATTTAGCTGGATTTGAAAAACCTCGTTACCATATGTTTAAATCGTTATGGAATAATGAACCTCATATATACATAAGTTCACAAAAATTAAAAGATTCAGAATATGAGATTGATTCTAAAGGAAAAATCAGTTATAAGAAAAAAGAGGGTTGGAAGTTTAAAACTTGGAAATGGCAAGACGTAAATGAACATTGGAATTATGTTCATGACGAACAAATCATTGTCGAGGTAATTTCAAACATAGATAGCGTGGAATTATTTTTAAATGATCAATCTTTGGGAATGAAATATTTGTCGGATTTTCCAGATAGAATTTACAAATGGCTGGTCCCGTTTCGTGAAGGAAAATTGGTTGCAAAAAACCAAAAAATGGAAGCAACAATTCAAACCGCTCTAGAGCCCGCTACTATTCTGCTTACAACAGACAAAAAACAATTAAATTCAGACGGTTACGATGTTGCTCATATTATTGCTCGATTGTTTGATAAAAAAGGGAATCCTGTTTTGCACAGTAACAAGAAAATCACCTTCTCTATTCAAGGAAATGTCAGGAGCTTGGGGGTTGATAACGGAAGTAATACAAATCCAGGTCCTTATAATTCAAATACAGTAATTACAAATAACGGCATTGCAATGTTGATTGTGCAATCTAATAAAGGTGCCAAAGGAGCTGTAAAAGTTAAAGCTCTAGGGAATGTATTGAGTAGCAATGCAATTGAACTAAATTTTGAATAAAAAATATGAAAATTAAATTAGTACTTGCTATTTTTTTATATACTCAGCTTCTAAATGCCCAAGAAAATATACCTCCAAATATTATATTAATTAATATCGATGATATGGGGTGGAAAGATGTTGGTTTTATGGGATCAAAATATTACGAGACTCCAAATATAGATAAACTAGCCTCTCAAGGAATGATTTTTACAAATGGGTATGCAGCCGCATCTAATTGCGCACCAAGCAGGGCCTCTCTGATGACAGGTTTATGGACACCACGACATGGTATATATACTGTAAATACTTCGGAAAGAGGCAAAGCAAAGGACCGAAAGTTAATTCCCATAAAAAACACGAGAACCCTTTCTAGTAAATTAAAAGTGATTCCACAAATTTTAAAAGAAAACGGATATGTAACATGCCATGCAGGGAAGTGGCATTTATCAGACGACCCTAAAACCTTTGGCTTTGATGTCAATATCGGTGGAAGCCATGCGGGATTTCCCAAGAGTTATTATCCGCCCTATAAAAACGTTGTTGTTGAAAAAGGAGAAAACTCCTATTTAACCGATTTAATTACAGAAAAAGCCATGCTATTTATTCAAAATTCACAGCAGCCTTTCTTTCTATATTATTCTCCGTATGCAGTGCATTTACCAATCAATCCTGTGAAAGAATTGTTGCCAAAATATACAAGCAAAATACCTCATAATGGTCAAGGAAATGCGAAGTATGCTACGATGGTTGAAAACCTTGACCGAAACATTGGATTATTATTAAACAGTTTAAAAGACCCAAACACCCTAATAATTTTCACTTCTGATAATGGTGGATTGTACGGAATCACAGATCAAAAACCTTTAAGAGCTGGGAAAGGAAGTTATTACGAAGGAGGGATTCGAGAACCTTTTGTGGTTGTTTGGAAAAACAAAATTGAAGAGAATTCTAAAAGTGAAATCCCTGTCTCACATTTAGATGTTTTTCCAACAATTTTACATGCAGCTACTATTTCAAAATACAACGGATTGCTAGACGGAACTGATTTATTACCTATTCTAACTAAGAAACAAAACAACATTGATAGATCACTTTTTTGGCATTTTCCTGTTTACATTCAATCAAAAAAATGGAAAAATTTTAAAAACGAAAATAGAGATTCTTTATTTCGAACAAGGCCCGGTTCGGTAATTCGAAAAGGAAATTGGAAATTGCATTATTATTTTGAAGACAAGAGTATAGAACTCTTTAATTTAAAACATGATATTGGAGAGAAAAACAATGTTGCTCAGAAAAATCCAGTAATGGTTTCTAAACTAAAAGAAGAACTTGAAAACTGGTGGAAAAATACGCAGGCAGCAATACCAAGAGAAAAAAATACAAAATTTTTAATTAATGATGACTTTTAAGTGTTTTCTTGTAAATTATAAACACCTGATTTTTGGCTAAAAAACTATTCTTATAATTCAAATATTTTAATAAAATGAAAAAAATATCCTGTAGTGTTTTATTTGTTCAACTTTCTGTAATATATACCCTATACTCATGTAAAGGAAATCAAGTAACAGTCATTGTTGACCCTATAGAGGAGGAAGTGATTCAAGATAAAGGAGGTAATTTTGTGCCAGAAGGTTATACAAAAATATGGGAAGATCATTTTGACGAAGCAACGATAAATTCTGCTAATTGGACTTCGGGAACATTAAGAGATCTAGAATCGGGAGATATCGTGCCAGGAGCCGACGGAGACCATTTGTTAAAAGATAAATATAGTGGTTATATGACCGAAGAAGATAGTTATATAGAAGACAAAGCGTTGGTTTTAAGAAACCAAAAAAGATCTTATAAAGGAACGAGTCCTGCAGGTGATTATGAGTATACAAGTGGATGGGTAATGTCTATGCACAAAGTACATTTTAACAAAGGATATATTGAAATGCGCGCACAGTTTCCCTCAGGAGATAAGGTTTGGCCAGCACTATGGCTAATTGCAGAAGATTTAGTTTGGGGGCCAGAATGGGATATGTTTGAATATTTTGGAAAAAATGTTAAAGGAGATGATGTAATGGGAATGCATTTGTTTGTAGGTGAGTATAATAGTCGCTGGTGGAACACAGACTTTATACATGATTTTGACAAAAATTACGACTGTGAAGCTTGGCATATTTATGGTTTTGAATGGACAGAAGAAAAAGCCGTTTGGACTATTGATGGAGAAGTAAAAAGAGAATTGCTAAGTAACATTTATCCGAAAAAATGGCCTAATGAAGAAATGTATATCGTATTCAATAATGAAGTTCAAACCTATGCAACTGATAAAACTACACAATGGCCAAATTACTTGAAGATCGACTATGTTGAGATTTATCAAAAATAATACTATTAAAAAAATAATTTTTTAGTTGTGTTTGTTATTGCTTTAAGTGTAAATACACAACACACAATTTAATACAAAAGAAGATGTTTTCTTTATTAGAATATTATGCTAACCAATAAAGGCGATTTAACAAAACAAAAAATATGAAAACTCAAGTACTCTATTTATTTTTTTTATTTGTGAGCCTACTAAATGCTCAACAGAAGCCAAATGTTGTTGTTATTATAGCGGACGATCTAGGGTATGCAGATTTGTCTTTCTTAGCTCAGGCCCCTGATGATGTAAAGAAGTTTAGGACCCCTGGTTTTGATAAGTTAGCTAAAACAGGAACTTATTTTGAAAACGCATACAGTACTTCTTCAATTTGCAGTCCGTCTAGAGCGGGCTTGATTACAGGTCGATACCAAGAGCGATGGGGAAATTATAGCTATAGTGAAGGCGGATTGCCTCTAGACGAATTAACCATTCCTGAAGCACTGTTAAAAATAGGGTATAAAACGTCTAAACTCGGAAAAACACACTTGAATGGAGGTCCGAAAAAGCATCCCTCTCAACACGGTTTTGAAACGTTTTTAGGGTTTATGTTTCACACTTGGGATTATATTAGATTGAGTCAGAAAGATTTAGATGCTGTTTTAGAAAAGAACAATGGTAAAAAGTATATAGGCAATCAAGTTGTAGGACCGTTGCTAAAAGCTACAGCACTCCATCAACCTCCCAAAACCTATGAAAAAGTTTCCTATGAAAATGCGTTTACAACAAAAATATTTACAGACGAAGCGGTAAGCTACATCGAAAAAAATAAAAAAGAAGAAAAGCCTTTTTATCTTCATGTATCCTTCAACGCAGTCCATATGCCTACCTATGTTACAGATAAAACTTGGGCGGAAAAAGTAGGTGCTCCTTATACAGAATGGGATAGAAATGCTAAGGAATGGGGATTTCCTTATTGGGAACCAAACAAAGAAACACATCAAGTTTTTCATAAAAAATGGGGACATCTTGAGAAGGTCGATAAAAACGGAAGACGTTCTTATTTGTCGCATTTATTAGCTTTAGATTATGGTGTTTGGCAAATTTTAAAAACCTTAGAAGAAACAGGGCAGAGAGAAAATACGATTGTATTTTTTGTTTCTGATAATGGAGGAACTATAAATACCTACGCAAATAACACACCGCTTAATGGGTATAAATATATGTTGGCTGAAGGAGGTATTCGGATTCCGTTTTTGATGTCTATGCCAGGGACGTTACCTCAAGGAGAGGTAAATAGTGAGTCTATAATTTCTACGATGGATATTTTTCCAACGATTTTGGATTTGGCTGATGAAGAAATTCCACAAAACTTAGATGGGAAGAGTTTATTGTCTGTTTTGAATCATGAAAAGGAACTACATCATGAACATTTAGTTTGGGCTTTAAATCGGGATAGTTGGGTCGTTCGAATGGGAAAATGGAAACTGACAAACAATGCTGGATGGACGCATCAAAACTATACCTTGACTAAAAATGGAGATGCGGTAAGAAATCTAAAAAAATATACGTATCCTACTCAGCCACATCTTTATAATTTAGAAGAAGATATATCAGAAACCACAAACCTTATAGGCAAGCACCCCAAAATTGTAGCGCAAATGAAGGAATTATATAATAAGTGGAATCAAGAAATGCCAGGTCCTTTAAACTCTTTTGGACAACCAAAGAAGAAGAAAAAATCGAAAAAATAGTATCTTTAAGATTATTCTAATGCAGTGTATATCCAACGAAAGTTGAAATTAAAGTAGCTCCAACTTTTGTCAATTAACAGGGTACTACAATCTTTTACCAAATAGCACAATTGCTAAAATAGTAGTCATACCAACAGATATGGGAGTTATTAAAGATTTCTTATTGTTTTCTTTGGGTATTCCTGATCCAATCAATGACTCCGCAATTTTCAGGTGACTTTTATATTTTTCAACTTCTACCAATGCCTCTTTTAAGGCATAATTAGATTCATCACGGTCGTGAATGGCTTTGTTAGAACGTTGTTGCATATTGGCTGCGTATTCATCTGTAGTATCCCGTTGAGCTTTTAACTTTTGAATTTCATTGTTTTTTAACTCTAACGCTCTTTCTAATTTCACTTCTTTTGTTGTGGGTTCACCAATTGTACCATAATCATTTTTATGATGTTCTATAAGTGTTAGTGCCCATTCAGAAACACTCACGTTATATTTTGCTGCGAGTCTTACATATTCAGCTTTTTGAGCTGCAGATACCCTTGTGCTTAGGGTTACGTTTCTATAATACATGTTGTTTTCCATTGTTTTTATTGAATTTAAGTTATTAATCTACAGCCTGTTGGCTTGGTGTTTACTCAAGGACATCTCACAGTCTTTATTTTTACTCACTTTTTGTGATTGTTTCAAAAAATAAAAATTATTTCCTTCAATAATTTCTCATTGTTTTTTATGATGAGTTTATTTGGTTCTGTCGCATCTGCTAAAATTAAGCATCAAGTTTTAAACTAATTTAATTTTTTAAGAAGCTAATGATATAAATGATTTGTAGGTTGAACTTTCAGGGTTCACCAGTTGATTTTTCTTTATCATTCTAACTACTTCTATTCCTGATATGGTTCTCTTTGCTGATTCAAATTCTTTAAAACCTAGACCTAGCATAATACGCCACTTTATCATTCGATGGTCTTGTTCTACAATATTATTGAGGTATTTGCATTGCCTTATTTTTATGTTTGAATAGTTTCTTCGATTGTATAGTTTTATCGCAGCTTTATTCGACCCACTCTTATCGATGTTTATAAGTTCTGGATTAACATTATTCTCTATGGCTTTGATTAAAAATTTCTGTGCAGATATACGTTGTCTTCTTTTAGTTAACAAAAAGTCTACAGTATTCCCTTCTTTATCAACTGCTCTGTATAAATATCTCCACTCACCCTTTACCTTAATATAGGTTTCATCTAGTCTCCACCTTTTTCCAACTAATTTTTTTCTCTTTCTGAATTGTTGTTCTACAAGGGGTGTGAATTTGAATACCCAGCGTTGAATAGTAGCATGATCAACTTTGACTCCTCTGATAGATAAAAGTTCTTCTACATCTCTATAGCTAAGACTAAACCTTAATTTGAAGTAAACAGCTTGTAATATGATTGCTTTAGGAAAACAGTGACCTTTGAACATCTTTTTGTTGTAAATATAAAAAAATAAAATTTTTCATTACATTAGATGCGACAGAACCCAATTTTAAGTAGTTAATGTTATAAAATTAAGTCCCGTAGTCTTTTGGCTGCTTGTTCTGCTGTAATATCTCGTTGAGGTGAACCAAACATTTCATATCCAACCATAAATTTTTTAACCGTTGCACTTCTTAATAATGGAGGATAAAAACTCATGTGCCAATGCCAATAATCATTAATTTTTCCATTTGTAGGAGATTGATGAATTCCACTTGAATAAGGAAACGAACAATCAAATAATTTGTCGTAAGCTTTAGTTATTTTAGAAATAGCGTCAGCAAAGTTTAAACTTTCTTGTTCAGAAATTTCTGTGATGTTTGCAAATTGATTTTTAGGAACTATCATAGTTTCAAAAGGCCAAACTGCCCAAAAAGGGGTGAGTACCACAAAATCATCATTCTGATAAATGGTTCGCTCATTTGCTTCTAGTTCTTGCTTTAAGTAATCGCCTAATAAACTACTATTGTTCTTACCGAAATATGCCCTTTGTTGTTGATCTTTTTTATCTACTTCATTTGGTAATGTAGATTGACTCCATATTTGCCCGTGTGGATGCGGATTACTACACCCCATTATAGCGCCTTTATTTTCAAAAATCTGAACGTAGTTAATCATGTTGTTAGAACCTAACTCAGTATATTCATTTTGCCAAGTCTTAACTACTTTATGGATATTTTCAACAGACATATCGGCTAAACTTTTTGAGTGGTCTGGACTAAAGCATATTACTTTACAAATGCCCTGCTCACTTTCAGCTTTAAATAAACCTTCGTTTTTAGCAAACTTTGGTGATGTGGTTTGTAAGGCTGCAAAATCGTTTGTAAATACAAGGACGTCATTATACTTAGGGTTTTTTTCGCCATTAACCCTAGTATTTCCTGAACATAAATAACAATTTGGATCGTGTGTTGGACGTTTTTCATTAGAAATCTCCTCATTTTGTCCTTGCCAAGGTCTTTTAGCTCTATGTGGTGACACTAAAACCCATTCTCCTGTGAGTATATTAAATCGCTTATGCGAGTAGTCCTGAAAATTTGTATTCATCTTAGATTTTCTTATTTTTAATGATTTGTGTTCCTCTAGATAGTTTTACACTATATACAGAACAATCATATTCAAATGCTGCTTTAAATTTTTTAGAGACCTCTTTTTTAAAAGTTTTAAACGCGTCTTTTTTAACCAGGTTAATAGTACAGCCACCAAATCCTCCTCCCATCATACGAGAACCTAAAACATTAGGATTTTCTTTTGCTCTATCCACAAGAAAATCTAATTCTTTACAACTGACTTTATATTTGGTGCTTAAACCTTCATGAGATTGGTATAACAAATTACCTAAAGCTTCTATATCTCCATTTTTTATAGCTTCAGAAAACTGTTTTACACGATGATTTTCATTAATTACGTAAAGCGCTTTTTGATAATCCCCATCTGAAATGTTACTTTTTATGCGATCTATATCTTCTTTAGAAGCATCTCTCAAGGCATTAAGATGCAATAAACCAGATACCCTTTCGCATACTTGACGTCTATCATTATATTCACTTTCAGATAAATCGTGCTTTACATTGGTGTTAATAAGCATCCATTTATAATCCTTAAAATCTATTTTGTAAGGTTGAGATTCTATAGTTCTGCAATCTAATAGAAGCGCACTCTTTTTTAGACCAAACATACTTGCGTATTGATCCATAATACCACATTTTACACCAGCAAAATTATGTTCCGCTTTTTGTGAGACTAAAATCATTTCGTGTTTAGTTAAACCTAAATTAAATAATTCATTTAAACCAAAAACAAAACTGTTCTCTAAAGCAGCTGAAGATGACATGCCTGCGCCTCCAGGAATATTTCCAGCGAAAACAGCATTAAAGTTTCCAACTTGTTTTCCTAACAGTTGTAATTGCGCTACAACACCAAGCATATAATTTCTCCAACCTCCATCTTTTAAAGGTTTTATGATTTCTGTATTAAAGTTGTAAATCTCATTCTTATTTAAAGCACAAGCGGTACTAATTTTGGTGTAACTTTTGCTTATCGAAAGTGCAATCCCTTTATTAATTGCTGCAGGAAAAGCAAAACCGTCATTATAATCAGTATGCTCACCAATAAGGTTGATTCTTCCGGGTGAAAACACAACAAGGGGTTTTGTTATAAATTGTTCTTTAAAACTACGCTTTACTTTTTTAACTAATTTTTTGTTCATAATTATTATGCAAAATAAACATAGACACCTATTACAATAATGCAGATTACTATACCAGCATGATTTATATATTTCCAAGGCTTAATATCTACCTGTTTTGTGTATTGTTGTACAAAAGGCTCCTCTCTTGGTTTTATTTTTCCTATGATGAGCATAATCACTACGTTGAGGATGAATAGAATTGCCATTACATCTAAGAAGTGTGGATAAGCTTGCACTTCTACTAGAGATAAAGCTGCTTCATCAGTCACTCCTGTTGCTTTTGCTGTCTCCAATGCTTTATTTATAAAATAGTCTTTCATAAAGAATTGACTAATGATGTACAGTAAGCAACCAGAAACTAAGCCGATTTTTGCTGCAATAGCAGGAACACGTTTTGTTAAATAACCTACCACTATTATAGTTAATATAGGAATACTATAGATTCCATTTATTTCTTGTAGATAGTCAAACAGACTTCCTGCATTTGCAATAAGTGGTGCAATAAACATAGAAGCTATTGCTAAAATAACACCAAAGATTTTGCCATATTTTACAATCATTTTTTCATTGGCATTTTTATTAATATGTTCCTTGTAAACGTCAATCCCAAATAAGGTTACAGAACTATTCAAAACACTATTAAACGAACTTAAAATAGCTCCAAACAATACAGCCGCAAAGAAACCAACCCAAGCACCTGGCAATACTTTTTTTACCAACATAGGGTAAGCACTATCTGCACTTTCTAAATTTCCTTGAAATAAGTGATATGCAATAATGCCAGGCAATACAACAATTAATGGCCCTAATATTTTTATGAACGAAGCTAATAATAAACCTTTTTGTCCTTCTTTTAAATTCTTAGCTCCAAGTGCTCTTTGAATAATTTGTTGGTTTGTTCCCCAATAAAATAATTGTACTAACATCATTCCAGTAAAGATGGTATAAAATGGTACTGGATCTGTTGGTCCTCCCATAGATTTAAATTTATCAGGATTTTCAGTTGTTAGTGTAGAAAGGCCATCTAAAATACTACCATCACCAATCATCATTAATCCAAATATTGGAATTAAAATCCCACCAATTAACAGGCCTATCGCGTTAATAGAATCGGAAACTGCAACGGCTTTTAGTCCACCGAAAACAGCATAGATAGAACCAATAATTCCAATTCCCCAAACGCATATCCAGATGGATTTTGTATGTGTTACACCAAGTAGTTCTGGTACATCAAACATACCGCTAATGGCTAAAGAACCCGAGTATAAAATAACAGGAAGTAAAACCACAACATAACCCGTTAGAAATAAAACAGAGGTTAATGTTTTTGTAGTGACATCAAAACGGGTTGCTAAAAACCCAGGTACTGTTGTTAATCCGCCTTTTAAATATCTAGGCAGTAAAAACATAGCAGTGACTACCATTGCTATTGCGGCTAAAGTCTCCCAAACCATAACAGATAAACCACTTGCGTAAGAAGCCCCATTTAATCCAACAATTTGCTCGGTAGATAAGTTGGTTAACAATAGAGATCCGGCAATTACACCAGCGGTAAGGCTACGACCACCGAGGAAGTAACCATCTGAAGACGATTCTTCAGTATTTCTAGTTTTGTAATAGGATATTATAGCAACAAGTGCTGTAAAGCCAATGAATGTTAAGAATTGCATAGTTTATCAATTAGATGGTTAGTATTTAGTTTAGTAATAGAAGTTTCAATTGCCATATTCCATTTCACAAGGTAAGTGTCATTTGGTTGCAGCGTTTGTAACCCTGTTTTATTATTAAAATTATCCGCAGCACCAGTCATTGGTTCAATAGCAATAACATTGGGCTGAACTGGAGTGTAGAGTTGCAGAAAGTTTTCTTTTGATGTAGAACTTATATTGAAATCATATTCTGGTGTTGAAAAATCAATTTCGTTCGTTTTAAGCGGGAAACCATCATCTAATTTTACATCTTTTAGTTTAAATGGCATTTGAAGATTTAAAGCTGTTGTACCTGAAATAATTTGTTGATTATCAAATACATATTTTTTATCGCTTTTAAAATTTATTGTGCTCTTATTTAAATTAGTACTATAAAAATAAGGATGCCACCCTATAGAAAAAGGGAAGGTCTTTTTGTCTTTATTTTTAACTTTGATGGCTAAAGTGATTCCGTTTTTACTTAATGTGTAAGTTAATTCTATATGGAACTTAAATGGAAAGCCTTTAACCTTACCGTAATTTTTATATTGCAAGGATACAGAAGCGAAATCTGATGTTAATTCTTTATTAATAAGAACAAATGTTTTGTTATAAACTAAGCCGTGTATGGCATTGTTTTTGTCCGTTTCATTGCAGTTTAATTTATGTTTTGAATCCTTAAAAGTGTATTCGCCGTCTTTGATTCTGTTAGCAAAAGGAAAAAGAATAGCAGATGCGTAATTGTCTTTATAGGTTGAAGAATCGAATTCTTTAATAATTTGAGTGTTTTCAAATGAAAAATTACTTAATCGCCCACCTTGGTTAAGGCAAATTTGCGCTGTTGATTCTCCATTAGAACTTACCAGTTCAAGGTAGTATAATTCGTTAGTTTCTATTTCTTTTAGTGTATACAAGTTCCTATAGTGATTTTCTAAGAATTAAACGGTTAGGGTTTTCAACTTGAGCGAATTCACTATTTAAAATCATTTCGGCCAAGCGTTCTCCCATTAAGTTAAAATTGGTTGATATGGTTGTTATTCCATCTCCTACAATTTCTTTTAAAAGTGTATCGTTGTATGAAATAATGCCAATATCTTTTGCAAGAGTTAAATGCTCATCCTTAATTCTCTTTATGATTCGGATTAAATTTTTATCATCTAAAATGATGTATAATTCTCCTTTCGATAATTCTCTGTCAATTAAAGTATCAATAATTTTATTTTGAATACCATATTGAGCGCAAAACAAATTGAAGCCTTCCAAAATCCCCTCAGGTTGACGCTCTTCGTTATACAATAAAATTATTTTTTGATATTTCTTTATTTGCTTCAACCCGTCTTGTAAACCTTCATATATGTCTTTCTTGAAATTCTGATAGATAGATGGATAATCTATTAATTCTGAATGGGTTTGGTCTAATATATAGACTTTACCATATGGGAGTCTATTAATTACATTCTCTGTTCCCTTTAAATTGGCAGGCATTATAACGTAATAGCTGTAATCACCAGCATTATCATTTATAAGTTTGTTAAAAACATCTAGGTTAAAATGATGGAAAAATATATTCACTTGAACATTCTCTCCCAAACATGCTGTAAAGGAATTGTATAAATCTTCTTTAAAAGAGTTGAACTCATCAAAAAGTAAAAATATTTTTTGATTAACATCAATATCTTCGCTCAATACATAATAACCTTTACCAACAACAGATTGAATAATACCTCGAGTCTTTAATTCGTTGAATGCAGTAAGTACAGTATCTCTAGAAAGGGAATATTGGTTTTTAATGCTATTCAAGGAAGGTAGTTTATCTCCTTTTTTTAGTGAGCCATTTACTATAGCATCTTCAATAGAAGCGACAATTTGTTTGTACTTAGGTGTGCCAGATTTATTTTTAATAATTACAATCCCCATGCTACAAATATAGGATAAAATTTTAAATAATTAAACTAGTAGGTACTAGTAGGTAATTTGATTTTAAAATTATATATTTGGTTTTTTAATAAATAGGCTGAATAATTATTTAAAATGAAAACTAAAATTATAGTAACAGGTGGATGTGGATATATTGGGTCTCACACTGCAATAGAATTAATAAAAAATGATTTCGATGTGATCATATTGGATGACTTATCAAATTCAACTGAAAAAACCATTTCTCGAATACATAAAATTACTGGTGTAACTCCAACATTTGTAAAAATAGATTTGAAGGATCCTCTAGCAACATCTACAGTTTTTAAAATGCATAACGATGCAGCCGGAGTTATACATTTTGCCGCTCATAAAGCTGTTGGTGAATCTGTACAGAAGCCTTTAATGTATTACAAGAATAATTTTTATTCTTTATTAAATACTTTAGAATCGCAAAGCGAACATGGAATTAATAATTTCATTTTTTCTTCGTCAGCAACTGTTTATGGTACACCAAATACATTACCAATTACTGAAGACAACGAAACGCAACGTCCATTTTCGCCTTATGGAAACACAAAAAAGATAGCTGAAGAAATTCTAACTGATTTTACGAAGTCTAATGATGCATTCTCAGCGATATCACTTAGATATTTTAATCCGATAGGAGCACACCCATCTGGCGAAATAGGCGAATTACCAAATGGTATTCCAAATAACTTGATGCCATATATTACACAAACAGCAGTAGGTCTAAGAGATAAGCTAATGGTTTATGGTAATGATTATCTGACTAAAGATGGTACTCCTATAAGAGATTATATTCATGTTGTGGATTTAGCCAAAGCGCATGTTAAAGCAATAAATAGACTTATTGACCATAAACAGCAACAGCCCTTAGAAACGTATAATTTAGGTACTGGGAATGGCTTTTCTGTCATGGAGGTAATAGAATCTTTTGAAAGGGTATCAGGCTTGAAACTAAACTATGAAATTGTTGGTCGCCGCGAAGGTGACGTACCTCAATTATTTGCTGCGACAGATTTAGCTTATCAAAAAATGGGTTGGAAAGCCGAGCTTGGACTCGATGAAATGATTGACTCAGCCTGGTGCTGGGAACAAAAACACAGAAAACATAATACATCAAAATAACTCTATGTTTGAGAAGAGTTTTTTTAGTTTAGTCATCATTATTATTGTTGGTTGCAAACAAACTAAATTGGGATAAATCATTCAAAAAAGTTTTTGTCAGAAGATAAGTGTCAAAATAGTTCGAACTTTTGTAAGTCTGGGTCACTTAAAGCTTCACAGAAATGTGAGGCTTTTTTGTTGGTTAAAACGTAGGTTTTACAGAGGTTTGCAACAATCTATACTGTTCTTAAAATTACTTACAAGACAGGTAAAGTTAAAGCAAAATTTTTATTCATTTAGTATTTTTGATAAATATTTGGCAGACATTTGGCAGACATAGGTAAATTATTTCATTATTTTCAACTCATACTAATTTCTTCCTTTGATAAATTATATTTTATTAATTGATTTTTTTATATTCACAAAATATATAAGTCTATGTCAGAATCCCACAAACAACAACTTGAACAACAACTATGGAACATCGCTAATACCTTAAGAGGTAAAATGGATGCCGATGAATTCCGTGACTATATACTTGGTTTTATTTTCTTTAAATACCTATCTGAGCGTATGCATTTATATGCAGATAAGCTTTTGGAAGAAGATGGTATTAAGTATGATAGTATAGATGAGAATACTCCAAATGGTAAGGAATACCTAGAAGCCATTCAAGAAGAAGCATTAGGGAAGTTAGGATACTACTTAAAACCTTCTGAGCTATTTACTAATTTAGCAGTAAAAGGAAACTCCTTAGAGGGTGGTGATACATTTATCTTAGAGGATTTAACAACCATTCTAAGAAACATAGAGCAAAGTACTATGGGTACTGAGAGTGAAGATGACTTTGGGAACCTATTTGAAGACTTAGACCTCACTTCTACCAAGTTAGGTAAAACTGATGAACAGCGTAACACCATTATTTCGAAAGTATTATCTCATTTAGATAAAATTGACTTTCAGTTAGAAAATACGGAACTTGATGTTTTAGGTGATGCATATGAATATTTGATATCACAGTTTGCAAGTGGTGCAGGCAAAAAGGCGGGGGAGTTTTATACTCCTCAAGAAGTCTCTAAAATATTAGCTAAGATAGTTACAACAGGTAAGGATAAATTGAAAAGTGTTTATGACCCTACTTGTGGTTCAGGTTCATTGCTTTTAAGGGTTGCTAAGGAGGTAAAAGAAGTAAGTGCTTTTTATGGGCAGGAGATGAATAGAACGACCTACAACTTAGCACGAATGAATATGATTTTGCACGATGTGCATTACAAGAAGTTTGATATAAAACAAGAAGACACTTTAGAGCATCCTCAGCATATGGATGAGCGTTTTGAAGCTATTGTAGCCAACCCTCCTTTTAGTACAAAATGGAGTGCTAATTCACTTTTTATGAGTGATGAACGCTTCAGCCAATATGGTAAGTTAGCACCAAGTAGTAAAGCTGATTATGCCTTTGTACAGCATATGATACACCAATTAGCAGAGAATGGTACAATGGCTTTGGTATTGCCACACGGAGCATTGTTTAGAGGTGCTGCTGAAGGACATATACGGAAGTATTTAATAGAAGATAGAAACTATTTAGATGCTGTTATTGGACTACCTGCTAACATCTTTTATGGTACAAGTATTCCTACCTGTATAATGGTATTTAAAAAGTGTAGAGAACATAGTGAGAATATCTTGTTTATTGATGCTTCAGAGCATTACGAGAAGGTAAAAACCCAAAATGTATTAAGAGAAGAGCATATTGAAAAGATTGTAAACACGTATCGAAATAGAATTACTGAAGATAAGTATAGCTATGTTGCTACTATGGATGAGGTAGCAGAGAACGATTACAACCTTAACATACCAAGATATGTAGATACTTTTGAAGAAGAGGAACCTGTGGATTTGGAAGCAGTGAGTAATGAGTTGCAAGCTTTGGAAAGTGATTTAGCTAATACAGATAAATCCATTGCCGATTTTTGTAATGAACTAAATATTAAAGCTCCTTTTTAATATGCAGATAATGACAGAAAATAAAGTAGTTCCTAAATTGAGGTTTAGTGATTTTCAAGATGAATGGAGCAAAATTCCTTTTGAGAGATTTATTGAAGAATATAAGGGTGGCGCTCCATTGAAACCAAAAGATTTTGTAAGATTTTCTAATTATGAAGTTATTCCTAAAAAAGCAATTCAATCAGAAGGTAAACTGTGTTTAGATAAAGACAATCCAACTTATTGCACTGAATCTTTTTTTAATAAAAATACTAGAAATATTATAAATCATAAGTATTTGATTACAACTTTAAGGGATTTAGTTCCAAGCGGTCCAAGTATTGGCTTTATTGTGAGTAATGATAATCCAAATCCATTAATAATGGCACAAGGAGTATATGGATTTGTTATTTCAGATAGTTTAATTAATGGTTTTATTGTTCAATATTCTAATAGACAAGAATATAGAAAATTGATGCAAAAAATAATGGTTGGGAGTACACAAGTTCATATAAGAACAAAAGATTTTTTTAGAATCTTATTAACTGTTCCCAAACTTCCCGAACAACAAAAGATAGCTTCTTTTTTAAGTGCAGTAGATGAGAAGTTGCAACAACTCACCAAAAAGAAAGAATTATTGTCAGCCTATAAGAAAGGGGTAATGCAGCAAATATTCTCTCAAGAGTTACGATTTAAAGATGAGTTTGGAAACAGCTACCCTGATTGGGAGGAGAAGAAGTTGGGAGAGGTTGGAGAAACTTTCAATGGACTAACAGGAAAAACAAAAGTAGATTTTGGAATAGGGAAGCCTTTCATACAATATATGCAGATATTTAATTCTGCTAAAATTGATACATCTAAGTTTGGATATGTTGATATAAGTGAAGGTGAGAAACAAAAGACTGCAAAATATGGAGATGTATTTTTTACTACATCTTCTGAAACTCCTTTAGAAATAGGTTATGCATCAGTTCTTACTGAGGAGATTGAGGAAGTATATTTAAACAGTTTTTGTTTTGGATATAGACCTAACTCATTAACTGAGTTATATCCTGATTTTTCTTCTTATTTATTTAGAAGTGAATTTTTAAGAAAACAAATTGTAAAGTTAGCTCAAGGTAGTACAAGATATAATATGTCAAAAGTTCAGCTTATGAAGGTATTGATTCAATTACCATCATTTGATGAGCAACAAAAGATTGCTAATTTCCTTTCGTTAATAGACAAAAAAATAGAGTTAATTAGCTCCCAAATAGAAAATACTAAAGCTTTTAAGAAAGGGCTTTTACAACAAATGTTTGTGTAATATGGTTAGACCTCAAAGCGAACAACAATTAGAAAATGCCTTACTAAAGCAATTAGCAACTTTAGGGCATACACCTGTTAATATTCCTGATGAAAATACATTACTGTCTAACCTTAAAACACAGTTAGAAAAACACAATAAGGTTACTTTTTCAGACAATGAGTTTAAGAAGGTAGTTAATATCCTCAATGCAGGTAGTGTATTTGAGCGTGCTAAAACGTTAAGAGGCATTAAGCACCACATCACTAAAGATGATGGAGAGACACTATATTTTGAGTTTTTGAATCAAACAGAGTGGTGTAAAAATCAGTTTCAGGTAACTAATCAAGTCACTGTAGATGGTAAATATCAAAATCGTTATGATGTAACCATTCTTATCAATGGATTGCCCTTAGTTCAGATAGAACTAAAGCGAAGGGGTTGTGAAATGGGAGAGGCTCACAGGCAGATTCTTCGATATAAATCACATTCATTTAGAAGTGGTTCAGCTTTATTTCAATATGTACAGCTCTTTATCATCAGTAATGGAGTTAATACTAAGTATTTTGCAAATAACCGTAACCAAGCACTAAACTTCAAACAAACCTTTTATTGGGCAGACGAAAAGAATGATAAAATTACTAACCTTTCTGACTTTGCTCAAACCTTTTTAGAGCCTTGTCACCTGTCTAAGATGATATGTAAATACATTGTTTTAGCAGAGACAGACAAGCTATTAATGGTGCTAAGACCCTATCAGTACTATGCCACAGAAAAGATAATTGAACGTGTTAAAAACACCAACAAGAACGGATACATTTGGCATACTACGGGGAGTGGTAAAACACTAACCTCCTTTAAGGCAAGTCAGATACTAATGCATATGCCGCAGGTACACAAGGTGGTGTTTGTAGTAGATAGAAGAGATTTAGATTATCAAACCACCAAAGAATTCAACAACTTCTCAGGAGGTAGTGTAGATGGAACAGACAATACAAAGGCATTAGTAAAGCAGTTTGGAGATGATACAAAGCTGTTGGTTACTACTATACAGAAACTAAATAATGCCATTGGCAGCGAACGTTATGCTTCTGTAATGGAGCCTCTGAAGGATAAGAAAATTGTTTTCATTTTTGATGAATGTCATCGCTCACAGTTTGGTGAAACACACAAGCGGATTGTACAGTATTTCAATAATTATCAGATGTTTGGTTTTACAGGAACACCAATATTTGCTGATAATGCTGTAAAGAATGACTTAGGAAAGCGTACAACTTTTGAGCTTTTTGGAGACTGCCTGCATAAGTATGTAATTACAGATGCTATAAGAGATGAAAACGTACTACGTTTCTCTATTGAGTATGTTGGAAAGTATAAGCAGCGAAATACAAGTAGTGTTAACTTCAGAGATATTGAAGTAGAAGCAATAGACAAGAAGGAACTATATGATAATGAAGACCGATTAGGGAAAATAACAGACTACATCCTTGACCACCATAATACCAAAACACATAATAAGCAGTTTACTGCAATGTTTGCAGTTAGTAGCGTAAATACACTCACAAAGTATTATGACCTTTTTAAATCGAAAGAGCACAAACTTAAAATAGCTACTATCTTTTCATATGGTGCAAACGAGGGAGATGATTCTGCTGATGGTATCACAACATTTGATTATGACAATGTAGAAGAGCCTGCTGAGGTTTACGGTAAGCACACACGTGAAAAATTAGATGACTATATCAAGGACTATAATAAGATGTTTGGTACAAAGTTCTCTACAAAGGACAGTCAGTCCTATTACAATTATTACAATGATATTGCTAAAAGAGTTAAGAATAGAGAGATTGATATATTAATTGTGGTAAATATGTTTTTAACAGGGTTTGATAGTAAACCTTTAAATACATTGTATGTAGATAAAAACTTAAAACATCACGGACTTATTCAAGCTTTTTCACGTACTAACAGAATACTCAATAAGAACAAGTCACACGGAAATATTGTTTCATTTAGAAACCTTAAAAAAGCCACAGATGATGCTATAGCATTGTTTTCTAACAAGGATGCTAAGGAGATTATTTTATTACAACCATATAACGATTACATAGATGACTTTAATGAAGCATTACGAGCGGTTAAAGAAATTGCACCTACAGTTGATAGTGTAAATAGTTTACCTTCTGAAATTGAAGAATTAAGATTTGTAAGAGTATTTAGACAAGTGATGCGTGTGCAAAATACACTCAGTTGTTTTGCTGATTTTTCTTTTGAAGACTTAGGAATCTCAGAACAGGAATACTTAGATTATCGAAGTAAGTATTTGGACTTGTATGAAAAGGCTAATAGCAGCGATAAGGAAAAAGCTTCTGCCTTAGAAGATGTAGATTTTGAATTAGAATTGATGCACAGGGATGTTATCAATGTGGCATATATTTTAAACCTTCTTTCGATATTAGTTGATGCTAAGGGTAAAAATTACGAGAGCAAAAAGAAGCAAATTTCAGATATGCTATCCAATGATATTCATCTAAGAAGCAAAAAGGAACTCATAGAACAGTTTATTGAGGATAATTTAGTACATATAGAAAATTCTGAAGATGTTGCAGATGCTTTTGATGCATATTGGAGTGAGCAGCAGCTCAGGGCTTTTGCAAAACTATGTGAAGAAGAAAATTTAGATTCTAAAAAAATTGAAGCTATTATAGAGGAACATTTATTTGCTAACCAAGTTCCTGCTATCAGAGATAAGGTGATGAAGGCAATGCTTAAAAAAGAGAGTTTGTTAGTTCGTAAAAAGACCATTCCAAGAGTTATCGATAAGATTATGGACTTTATTAATACTTTTATTGATGGGATTGCTGCTTAAATTTTCATAAATAATTGAAATAAATATGAATTATGTAAAAAATATGTTTGTTGGAGCTATAATAGGTGTTATAATAGGCTTTTTCATAGGTACAATTTTTGAGTCTAAGGTTACTAAGAAATCTACTAATTGGGAAGAAAAACAACAAATGCAACAAGTTATTTTTAGTGTTTTAGGGGGTATAGGAGGAATAATACTTGGTGTCAAAATAGCTGAAGAAGAAAATGATAAATAAGCCTAAACCATAGGCATATTATCTTCCTTTTGTTCAGCTATTTCAAAGTCCTTTAGGTTAAGTCAATTTCATTTCTTATGATTGGTGAAATAGAGTGGCTTATTGCTTATCAAACTTTTCTTCAAGCCTTCTAAGTTCTCTAAGTTCATCAGCACTGTTGATTACCTGTACCTTAAATTCTTTGGTTTCGTTATCCTCTGTAGTTATCTCAGTTTGTGCTTTAGGAAGTATATAAGGAAGCATTAGTCGGAGTATTGAAATTCGTTCGGAGTTGTTTAAGTCCTCTAATTGGATTTCAGTTATGATACGATCTGTTAAGGTTTCAAATTGTTCTTTTAGTAGACTACTTACAAGACTCTTTCCTCTACGTGATTTCTTTCCTGCTTCACTTGCAGATTGACTGTTAAATGGCATCTATGTTATTTTATGTTATCTATATAACGAATAAATTAATAGATTTTTGAAAGATTTACTGAACTTATAGAAAATAGTGCAGATATCTTATATTTTTATAATCATATAATATAATTCTATGATACAACTATTGTTTATACATAAGTATAATTTTAATAAAACATATTATAATATAATCTCATATTATACACTTATATAAAAAATTTTAAAGTTATATATTTTTATTTTGAATAACAATCAAACATACTCTTTGTTATTAACAAAAAGATGAAAAATTCACTGAAAATTCTAATTATACATAGGCATATCTTCTTCTTTTAATTCAGGGAGTTCTAAACCTCTTAAGTAGGTTAAACTAACATTTATAGATGAATGTCCCATAGCTTTCTGTAACTTGGTTATAGAACCTGTTCTCTTAAAGATTTCTATAGCTCCTGAGTGTCTAAATGAATATAATGTTTGTCCTTGTTCAAGTACATTAGATTGTCTCTTAAAACGACTCCAAAGGGTCTTAAAGTAGTCTTGGTTTAAGGGTTGCCGTTTGTTTGAAAAGATATTGTGATGCCGTTCTCCTTTTACAAGAATATATCTGATATAAGAGGGTACAGGAACGATTCTATTCCTACCTGATTTGTTTCTTTTTCCTGATAAATGAATGTATTTAAGGTCTTCTGAAAAGTCCCTCCAAGTTAAGTTCTCTTATCTCACGATGAGGTCTTAAAAGACATCCATAGGTCATTAAACAGCACAGGTATAACTGTTTGTTATATTCTTTAATAGAAGTAAGTATTTCATTGATATTATCAAAGGGTTTATG